>ERZ779737.121-NODE-121-length-81703-cov-17.588820_pt1 | contig 81703 bp, 73 predicted proteins | sample MGYA00511889_ERZ779737 | MGnify/ENA primary metagenome ERZ779737 (study PRJEB29588, sample SAMEA2163575) | human gut metagenome | biome: human gut; feature: human-associated habitat; material: faeces | place: Denmark | collected 2008/2010 ...
CCACTCCGTCATTGATAGCGATAAAGCGGACGCCTTTCTGTGGGAAAATCATTTCCGTATACATTCCCACTTGCAGATAGTTTCGCCCTAACCGTGACATATCCTTGACGATAACGGTGCCGACTTTTCCGGCTTCAATGTCCGCAAGCATGGCTTGAAAACCGGGTCTTTGGAATAATGAGGTGTGATAGCGATAGCGGCAAAAAGCTAATAAAATCAATGGTTTTGCGGACAGCGGATAGACAGGGAATGTGTTAAAAACTGAATACGCACACAAACGGCGTTACCTTAACCCCTTTGGGGGAGAAAGTAACGCCGTTTTTTTATGCCCGCAGGAAAGGAGGTGCAGCCGGAATGTATTTCACAAAGGGCAAGCAGCGGGCGTTTGAATTGCTCATGCAGCAGAAGCCGGGATTTGACCGCTATCAATCCGGTTGTGCCGGAGATGATGAAGATTGCGGCACTTGCCGTTTCTACCGCCCCGGGTGGAAATATGAGTTTTGCGTTTTCAAAGAGTGTCCCTATTGCCCCGGCAAAAGGACGCGGAAAACGCACGCCAGCATGGACAAATAGACGGGCAAAAGCCCTTGTGCCATGCGGCTTTGCAGACGCGAAAACGGCAAAGGGCATATTGCAATACCAAAACAGCCGAAAACGGCTTTCTAATTGTCCACGCATACCAAGAGAGGAAGTGAGGAAATATGGCAGTTTTCAGAGTGGAGCGAAATACGGGATATACCGTTATGAGCAACCACCACTTGCGAAACAAGGAATTGTCCTTAAAGGCAAAGGGCTTGTTGTCGCAAATGCTTTCGCTGCCCGAAGATTGGGATTATACCCTTGCGGGCTTATCCCATATCAACCGGGAGAAGATCGACGCAATCCGCGAAGCGGTAAAGGAACTCGAAAAAGCCGGATATATCGTGCGCAGCCGGGAGCGCGACGAAAAGGGACGCTTGCGGGGCGCAGATTACGTCATATACGAGCAGCCGCAGCCGCGAGAGCCGGAAGCAGCTACCAGCGGCGGACAGCCGCCTATATTGGATTTACCTACATTGGAAAATCCAACATTGGATAATCCAACGTTGGAAAAACCTACGCAGGAAAAACCTACGTTGGAAAATCCAACGCAATTAAATAAAGATATATTAAGTAAAGAACAATCAATTACTGATTTATCAAGTACCGATTCCATTCCTTTCCATTCCCTAAACCCCTTGCCCTTTGCGCATGGCGAAGCGGCTACGCCGCCGGAAAGGAAAAGAACGGAAGCGAAAAGCAATAGCGCAGTAGAGATTTACAGGGAGATTATCAAGGACAATATCGAATACGACCATCTCATTCAAAACTGCAAAATTGACAAAGACCGTTTGGACGAGATTGTTGACCTTATGCTGGAAACCGTCTGCACAGCCCGAAAGACAATCCGTATTGCCGGGGACGACTACCCCGCCGAATTGGTGAAATCCAAGTTTTTGAAGCTGAACAGCAGCCATATTGAGTTTGTTTTGGATTGCATGAGGGAGAACACAACCAAAGTGCGCAACATCAAGCAGTATCTAAAAGCGGTGCTGTTCAACGCGCCGAGTACCATTGACAGCTACTATACCGCCCTTGTCAATCACGACTTATACGGCGGCGAATGAGCATAGCCGCACTTTACCGGGAAAGGAGTTGATACCTTGCAGGAGGAAGTAACCCAAAAAACGATTGCCCTATACGTCAAAGTGGGAAAAGGCGCGGCGCGGCTTACCGAACAGGCGTTACAGAAAGCAATCCAAAAGTTTTTGGAGCAGAAAAGCAAACCCGCGCATGGGAAACAGACCATGCGGCAGCTTATGAAGCAGAACGCGGGTGTTTCCAACATCGAGATCACCGACAGCAATATTAAAGCCTTTGAGAGTACGGCGAAGAAATACAACATAGATTTTTCGCTAAAAAAGGTTAAGGGCGAGCAGACCCGTTACCTTGTGTTTTTCAAAGGCCGGGACGCGGACGTTATGACCGCAGCGTTTCAAGAGTTTTCCGCAAAGAAGCTGAACCGGGAGAAAAAGCCCTCTATCCGCAAAGCCCTTGCCGCTGCAAAGGACAAGGCGAAGCAGCTTAACGCCGCCCGCGACAAGGTAAAGAAAATGGACAGGGGGCGCGAGATATGAAGCAGATCAACTACAAAAAGCTGATACTTCCGAATATCCCCTATGTGTTCTTTGTCTATCTCTTTGATAAAGTCGGACAGGCGGTGCGGCTTGCCCCCGGCGCGGATATTTCTGCAAAGATACTGAATATCACACAAGGATTTTCCGCAGCCTTTGAAAACGCCTTGCCGAGCGTTTACCCGTTGGATTTGCTTGTCGGCATTGTCGGTGCGGTGATTATCCGCTTGATAGTCTATGTCAAAGGGAAAAACGCGAAGAAATACCGCAAGGGCGCGGAGTACGGCTCTGCCCGATGGGGAAACGCCGAAGATATAAAGCCCTACATAGACCCGGATTTCCAAAACAACATCATTTTGACGCAGACGGAACGGCTTACCATGAACAGCCGCCCGAAGCAGCCGAAGTACGCGAGAAATAAGAACGTCGTCGTGATCGGCGGCAGCGGCAGCGGAAAAACAAGATTTTTTGTCAAACCTAATCTAATGCAGCTTCATTCCTCTTACGTCTTAACCGACCCGAAAGGTACGGTTTTGATTGAGTGCGGGAAGCTGCTGCAACGGGCGGGCTACCGCATTAAGGTACTGAATACGATTAACTTCAAAAAATCTATGCACTACAACCCCTTTGTGTATATCCGCAGCGAGAAAGATATTTTGAAGCTGGTAAATACGTTGATAGCGAATACCAAAGGTGAGGGAGAAAAAAGCGCGGAGGATTTTTGGGTAAAGGCAGAACGGCTTTTGTATTGCGCGTTGGTGGGCTACATCTGGTACGAAGCCCCCGCCGAGGAAATGAACTTTATTACCCTGTTGGAACTTATCAACGCCAGCGAAGCCCGCGAGGACGACGAGGAATATCAAAGCCCCGTCGATTTGCTGTTTGCCGACTTGGAAGAACGCGACCCCGACCATTTCGCGGTGAAGCAGTACCGAAAATATAAATTGGCGGCGGGCAAAACCGCAAAATCAATCCTCATTTCTTGCGGTGCGAGGCTCGCTCCTTTTGATATAAAGGAATTGCGCGATCTTATGTCCTACGACGAATTAGAACTTGACACGTTAGGCGACAGAAAAACAGCTTTGTTTTTGATTATGAGCGATACGGACAGCACGTTTAATTTTGTTATCGCTATGCTGCAATCGCAGCTTTTCAATTTGCTTTGCGACAAAGCGGACGACGAATACAACGGCAAATTGCCTGTTCACGTCCGCTTTTTGCTTGACGAGTTTGCGAACATCGGACAGATACCCCGATTTGATAAACTGATTGCCACAATCCGCAGCCGGGAAATCTCGGCTTCTATCATTCTGCAATCGCAGAGCCAGCTAAAAGCCATTTACAAGGACGCGGCAGAAATCATACTTGACAATGCCGACAGCACCTTGTTTTTGGGAGGGCGCGGGAAAAATGCAAAGGATATTTCGGAGAACTTGGGACGTGAAACAATCGACAGTTTCAACACTTCCGAAAATCGCGGCACGCAGGTTTCTCATGGCCTCAATTATCAGAAATTGGGAAAGGAGTTGATGACACAGGACGAAATCGCAGTTATGGACGGAGGAAAATGTATTTTGCAGTTGCGCGGCGTGCGCCCCTTTTTCAGCGATAAGTACGATATAACGCAGCACCCGAACTACAAATACCTTTCCGACTTCGACAAGAAAAACGCTTTTGACGTTGAACGGTATATGTCCACCCGTCCGGCAATCGTAAAGCCCGACGAACCCTTTGACATATACGAAATAGATTTGTCCGACGAGGACGCAGCCGCCGAATAAAAACGGCGGCATTTTTATTTCCAACAACATTTTTTGAGCCGTTTTAGCGGCAGAAAGCGAGGTTTATATGGATTTTTTCAACAGCGCAGTTGACGTATTGCAGACTTTGGTAATCGCGCTTGGCGCAGGACTTGGCATTTGGGGCGGCATTAACCTCATGGAGGGGTACGGCAACGATAACCCCGGCGCGAAGTCGCAGGGCATGAAACAGTTGATGGCGGGCGGCGGCGTTGCCCTTATCGGCCTTACCCTTGTCCCGCTGCTCTCCGGCCTGTTTGGATAATGCCACAAACTAACACTACCCGCCGCGCTCTCCCGCTTCACGCGGGAGGGCGCGGGAAAGGAGGGATTAGCTTTTGATATGGCAGATGATTGAAGATTGGTTTCGCGGCATTTTGACAGACGGAATACTCTCTAATCTCTCCGGGCTGTTCGACAGCGTAAATACAGAGGTTGGAGAAATCGCAACGCAAGTCGGCACAACCCCCGCCGGGTGGAACGCGGGCATATTCAATATGATACGCAGCCTATCGGAAAACGTCATTGTGCCGATTGCGGGCGTTATCATTACCTTTGTCATGTGCTACGAACTAATCCAGCTTGTAATTGAGAAAAACAATCTGCACGATCTCGACACTTGGATTTTCTTCAAGTGGATTTTCAAAACCTTTGTTGCGGTGCTGATCGTAACGAACACTTGGAGTATCGTCATGGGGGTATTTGATGTAACGCAGAGCGTTGTCAACGACAGCGCGGGCGTTATCATATCCGACACAAGCATAGATATTGCAACCGTTATCACCGATATAGAAGCAAAGCTGGACGCTATGAGCGTCGGCGGGCTTTTGGGGCTATGGTTTCAATCACTCTTTGTGGGGCTTACCATGAAAGCGTTGTCTATCTGTATCATGCTGGTGGTGTACGGGCGCATGATTGAAATATACCTTGTAACGAGTATCGCCCCTATCCCCGTTGCGACAATGGTAAATCGTGAATGGGGCGGCATGGGACAGAACTACTTAAAATCCTTGCTTGCCCTCGGTTTTCAGGCTTTTCTAATTCTTGTGTGCGTCGGTATTTATGCGGTTTTGATACAGACAATCGCAGCAACCGATGACATATCCGGCGCGATCTGGTCTTGCATGGGCTATACCGTCCTCTTGTGTTTTACGCTTTTCAAAACGGGAAGCCTTGCAAAATCCGTATTCAGCGCGCATTAAGGGGGTGCAGATGAAGAAATACAAAATCATTTACGCCGATCCCCCTTGGAGATACGCGAGAAGCAAGGTACAGGGCGCAGCGGAAAAGCACTATCCCACTATGAGTATTGAGGAACTTTGCGCTTTACCCGTCAAAGAAATTGCGGATAACGACTGCATTTTATTCCTATGGGCGACGTTCCCGCAGCTTAAAGAAGCGTTGCAGTTAATCAAGGCTTGGGGATTTACCTATAAATCCGTTGCCTTTGTATGGTTAAAGCAAAATCGGAAATCGCCCACTTGGTTTTATGGCTTGGGCTTTTGGACGCGAGGAAATGCGGAAATCTGCTTGCTTGCTACCAGAGGACACCCGAAGCGGCAATCAAACAAGGTACATCAATTTATTATTTCCCCTGTTGAGCAGCACAGTAAAAAGCCGGATATAACGCGGGAAAAGATACTTGCCCTTATGGGCGACCTACCGCGTATTGAACTGTTTGCAAGGCAGCATACCCCTGGTTGGGACGTATGGGGAAATGAAATCAAAAGCGACATACGGTTTGCCGGAAAGGAGGTTTGAAATGGCGTATGTAACCGTCCCAAAGGATTTAACCAAAATCAAGAGCAAGGTAATGTTCAACCTTACCAAAAGACAATTACTCTGTTTCGGCGCGGCGGTGGCTATCGGGCTACCGCTATTCTTTTTGACAAAGGACAGCGCGGGAACGACAACGGCGGCTTTGTGCATGGTGCTTGCCATGCTGCCCATGTTCCTACTCGCTATGTACGAGAAGAACGGGCAACCGCTGGAAGTGATTATACGGCAATTTGTGGAAGTGAAGTTTCTTCGCCCCAAAGAGCGACCTTATCAGACCAACAATTTTTATACCGCCCTTGCGCGGCAGGAGCGATTAGATAAGGAGGTACGGGCGATTGTCAAAGGAAAAGGGAAAGACCCAAAACAAAAAGCGTAAACTTACGCGGCAGGAAAAGAAACAGATCGACGCGCTTATCCGGCAGTCAAAGGGCGACGGGAAGCCCCATACGGCGCAGGACAGCATACCGTTTGAACGAATGTATAAGGACGGGATTTGCCGCCTTGCAAACGGGCGGTATTCCAAGTGCATTGAGTTTGAAGATATTAACTATCAGCTTGCGCAGCCGGACGACAAGACCGCCATTTTTGAAGCCCTTTGCGATATGTATAACTCTTTTGACGCTTCTATCAGTGTGCAGCTTTCCTTAATCAGCCGCCATGCGAACAAGGAGGATTTCAAGAGCAGTATCACGATTGCCCCACAGAATGACGACTTTGACAGTATCAGAGCCGAATACACCGAAATGCTGCAAACACAGCTTGAACGCGGCAACAACGGGCTTATCAAGACAAAGTTTCTCACCTTTACCATTGAAGCAAAAGATATTAAATCGGCGCGGGCGCGGCTTGCCCGTATCGAAACGGACACCCTCAACCATTTTAAGGTGATCGGCGCGGCGGCGCGGGTATTGGACGGGAAGCAGCGGCTTGAAGTGCTGCATGGGCTTTTCCACCCGGACGGGGAACGCTTCAACTTTGCGTGGGAATGGCTACCCGTAAGCGGCCTTTCCGTCAAAGACTTTATTGCCCCGTCCTCTTTCCGTTTTGGCGACGGGCGAATGTTTCAAATGGGCGGGAAGTTTGGCGCGGTTTCCTTTTTGCAGATTGCCGCGCCGGAACTTTCAGACCGTATGCTTGCCGACTTCATGGACGCGGAAAACGGGATTGTCGTCAATCTGCACATTCAGAGTATCGACCACAACGAAGCGATCAAGACGATCAAGCGGAAAATCACCGACCTTGACCGTATGAAAATCGAGGAACAGAAAAAGGCAATCCGCAGCGGCTACGATATGGATATAATTCCGTCCGACCTTGCCACCTACGGCGGCGAAGCGAAAAACCTTTTGCGGGATTTGCAGAGCCGGAACGAGCGAATGTTTTTGCTTACGCTGTTAGTTTTGAATGTGGCAGACACAAAGCAGAAATTGGACAACGACGTATTTCAGGCCGCAAGTATCGCACAGAAATACAACTGTATGCTCACCCGCCTTGACTACCGGCAGGAACAGGGGCTTATGTCCTCTATCCCATTGGGCGAAAACCTAATCCAAATCCAGCGGGGCTTGACGACTTCCAGCACCGCCATTTTCGTCCCCTTTACGGTACAAGAGCTGTTCCAAAGCGGCGAAGCGTTGTATTACGGCTTAAACGCATTATCGAATAACATGATTTTGTGCGACAGGAAAAGGCTGAAGAACCCTAACGGCTTGATACTCGGCACACCCGGCAGCGGCAAGAGTTTTTCGGCAAAGCGCGAGATCACCAACGCTTTTCTCATTACCGCAGACGATATTATCATTTGCGACCCGGAAGCGGAATATTACCCCCTTGTGGAACGGCTGAAAGGGCAGGTTATCAAGGTTTCGCAGAACAGCACGCAGTACATTAACCCGATGGATATAAACCTCAATTACAGCGAGGGCGACACGCCCATAGCCTTAAAGAGCGATTTTATCCTTTCCTTTTGCGAGTTGATTATGGGCGGCAAAAACGGGCTGGAAGCGGTTGAAAAGACTTTGATTGACCGCGCCGTTATCAGCGTGTACCGCAGCTACCTTGCAGACCCGAAGCCGGAGAATATGCCGATTTTGGGCGACCTCTACAATGAAATCAAGAAGCAGCCGGAAAAGGAAGCGCAGCGTATCGCGTCGGCATTGGAACTCTATGTAAATGGCAGTTTGAACGTGTTTAACCACCAAACAAACGTTGACATTCACAACCGCCTTGTCTGCTTTGATATTAAAGAACTCGGCACCCAGCTACGAAAACTCGGTATGCTCATTGTCCAAGATCAAGTTTGGAACAGAGTTACCATAAACCGCAGCGAAGGCAAGGCGACGCGGTACTATATCGACGAGTTTCATTTGCTGCTCAAAGAGGAACAGACCGCAGCGTACAGCGTTGAGATTTGGAAGCGTTTTAGAAAATGGGGCGGTATTCCGACAGGTATCACCCAAAACGTGAAAGATTTGTTATCGTCCCGCGAGGTGGAGAACATTTTTGAAAACAGCGATTTTGTGTATATGCTCAACCAAGCCCAGGGCGACAGGGAAATCCTTGCAAAGCAGCTTAACATTTCGCAGCAGCAAATGACCTATGTAACCCATTCCGACGCGGGCGAGGGGCTTATCTTCTATGGCAACGTGATTTTGCCCTTTATTGACCGTTTCCCGCAAGATACGGAACTCTATCGTGTAATGACGACCAAACCCGGCGAGGTGTCGGCATGAGGATAGAAATGGACAAAATCTATTGCGGCGACAGCTTGCAGGTGCTTCAAACCTTGCCGGAAAATGCAGTTGATTGTTGCGTAACGTCCCCACCCTACTATGCCTTGCGGGACTACGGCGCAGACGGGCAGATCGGACGGGAAGCAACGCCGGAGGAATATGTTTCCCGTATTACGGCGGTATTCCATGAGGTAAAGCGGGTGCTTACGCCGGAGGGTACTTGTTGGCTGAATATCGCGGACACTTATTGCGGCACAGGCAGCAAAGCCGACCACCAAGACCCCAAATACCCCAAAGGCAGGAACGGGCAGCAAGTGGCGTTTAACCACCGCGCCCCCGGCTGCAAGCCCAAAGATTTAATTGGTATTCCGTGGCTTGTAGCCCTCGCCTTGCGGGGCGACGGTTGGTATTTGCGCAGTTCTATCATTTGGCACAAAACAAACCCCATGCCGGAAAGCACGCGGGACAGGCCGACCCGCTGCTATGAATATGTGTTTCTGCTTACCAAGTCAAAGAAGTATTATTACGATTGGCAAGCAGTAGCCGAGCCGATAGCCCCCACAACGGCGGGGCGGCTGAAAAGCGGAGTTAGCAAAGGAAATAAGTATAACGTTACTGTTCCGGGGCAAAACCAACCGCAGAAAATCAACCGCCCCCGCGAAAAGGGCGCATACGCCGACGAGTTGATTTCTCCCGTCCGCAGCCGCCGCAACGTTTGGCAGATTAACAATGTCGGCTATCATGGCGGGCATTTCGCAGCGTTCCCGCCGAAACTTGCGGAAACGTGCATTTTGGCGGGCTGTCCCATCGGCGGGATTGTCCTTGACCCCTTTTTCGGCAGCGGCACGACGGGCATGGTAGCAAAACGGCTTAACCGCCGCTATATCGGCATTGAGTTAAACCCCGACTATTGCGAACTTGCAAAACAGCGGATTGGAGGTGATGAAGATTGAGCAAGGAACTGAAAGCCCCCGACAAGGTAACGCAAAAAATGACCCGCGACGGTGCGGTTGCGGAAAACCTCACGACGGGCGAAACGTCCAGTATCAGCGAAAGGCCGCAGGAAGAAAACTATTCAGCCCCCGCAGGGGTGGCAGCGGAAAAGGTTGTGCAGCATATCGGCGCAGAGATTGAGCGACACGCAGCAAAAGGCGCGGAGAAAAAAGCCCTTGACGCGACGCAGCCTAAAACCCATTCTTCCCGCTTGCAGTTTTCCGAAGCGGAACGGGCAACGCCGGAACTTCAAAAAGCGATCAAGAAATCGGATAAGGCGGCAGACTGTTTAGACGCAGCGCGGGCGGCTATCCCCAAGCAGACCAAAATCAAGAAAGAGCGCGTTTTTGACGAAGCGAAAGGCAAGGCAAAGACGCGCCTTTCCTTTGAAAAGACGGATAAGCCCCCAAACGGCAAGTTGCGGCATAACCCCTTATCCCGTCCGGCACAGGAGTTAAACAGTACCGTACATGGGAAAATCTACGAGGTAGAGAAAGAAAACGTCGGTGTGGAAAGCGGGCACCGGGTAGAACTTGCCGGAGAGAAAGCGGGCGGCATGGCGGCGCGGGCAGTTAAGGGCGGCATACGCCGCCATAAGCTGAAACCCTACCGGGCAGCGGCGGCAGCGGAAAAACAAGCGGTAAAGGCAAACGCAGATTTTCTCTATCAAAAGGCGTTGCACGATAACCCCGCGCTTGCGCACTCCAACCCCATTTCCCGTTTTTGGCAGAAGCAGCGCATTAAAAAGCAGTATGCAAAAACGCTGAAAGCGGGCGGCAAAGCGAAAAAAACCGCTGAAGCCACCGCAAAGGCGGCGAAGAAAACCGCGCAGGAAACCAAACGGGCGACGTTCTTTGTTGTCCGGCATTGGAAAGGCTGCTTGATTGTGGGCGGGATTGCCTTTATCGTGCTGCTGCTTTTCGGCGGGCTGTCCTCTTGCTCCCTCTTTGGCGGCAACAGCGGCAGCGGCTTGATTGCGTCGTCCTATCTCTCCGAGGACGCGGATATAACGGGCGCGGAAAGCGCGTATGCCGCTATGGAAGCCGAGTTACAAGATATGCTGGACAATATCGAAAGCGAATACCCCGGCTATGACGAATACCGGGTAAACGCGGACGAGATCGAGCATGACCCCTATGTGCTAATTTCTATCCTTTCCGCGTGGCATGAGGGCGTGTTTACACTCGATGAAGTGCAAAGCACCCTTGAAATGCTCTTTGAGAAACAGTATATCTTGACGGTCGAGGAAGAAGTACAGGTACGCTACCGCACCGAAACAAGGACGGACAGCGAGGGCAACCCCTATACGGTTGAAGTCCCCTATAACTATTACATTCTTCATGTGGATTTGGAAAACTTCAACCTCTCCCATGTCCCCGTTTACATCATGGGCGAAGAACAGCTATCCATGTACGCTATGTATATGTCGTCGCTGGGAAACAGACCCGACCTTTTCCCGCAATCCGGCTATGTGTCTAAATACTATGAAAACCCGCCCGCCGATTATGAAGTACCCGCCGCGCTGCTGGGTTCCGATGAAAAGTTTGCGCGGCTCATGGAGGAAGCAGATAAATACGTCGGTTTTCCCTATGTGTGGGGCGGCAGCACCCCGGAAACCTCTTTTGATTGCAGCGGCTTTGTGAGTTATGTGTTGACGAACAGCGGCCTATACAATACGGGCAGACTTGGGGCGCAAGGGCTTTACAACATCTCAACCCCTGTTTCTAACCCGCAGCCGGGGGATTTGGTGTTCTTTACGGGTACATACGACACCCCCGGCGTTTCCCATGTGGGGATTTATGTGGGCGAGGACGGGGACGGAAGCCCCGTCATGCTGCATTGTGGCGACCCTATCCAGTATTCAAAGCTGGACACCAGCTATTGGCAATCCCACTTTTACGCCTACGGGCGGTTAAATTACAATTAAAAGGAGTTGAAAAATGAATATTGTATCTTTTGGCGGCGGCACGAATAGTGCCGCCTTACTTATTGGCCTATACAAGCACAAAATCCCGATTGACCTTATCACCTTTGCCGATACGGGCGCGGAACACCCGCATACCTATCAATTTATCGAGATAATCAATCAATGGCTTGCGGAACACGGTATGCCGCAGATTACCGTTGTGCAGTATGTTGACCGCTACGGCAACCGCCTATCTCTTGAAACCGAGTGCTTGCGCTCTCATACGCTCCCGTCGATTGCCTACGGGCATAAGCGTTGTTCGCAGAAACACAAAATCGCACCGCAGGAAAAGTTTTGCAACCACTATGCGCCTTGCCGCGAAGTATGGCAGCGCGGCGAGAAAGTCAACCGCTATATCGGCTATGACGCGGGAGAAGTGAAACGGTATGAACATTCCCGCAAGTACAACGAAGCCGACAAAAAATATCATAACCGCTACCCCCTCATTGAAGAATGGGGCTGGAACAGGGACGATTGTATCCGGGAAATCAAAGCGGCAGGATTGCCGCAGCCGGGTAAATCGTCCTGTTTCTTTTGTCCGAGCATGAAGAAACAAGAGATTTTATATCTCAAAGAACACTATCCCGATCTATTTAACCGGGCGGCGACTTTGGAAGAAAACGCTATGCCCTATCTTAAAACCGTTAAGGGATTGGGGCGCAGCTATTCATGGAAAGAACAGTTTGGAAAGGAGTAAATGACTATGGCGAACACGAAACTTGACCGTATCGAAAGGGATATTGAGAAAACGAGGGCAAAAATCCTTGAACAGCAAAAGAAGCTGAAAGACCTTGAAGCGCAGAAAGTCGAGGAAGAAAACGCGCAGATCGTGCAAATGGTAAAGGCGGTACACCTTGACGGGACGCAGCTTGCCGCGTTCCTCTCCGCTTACGCCAGCGGCGAAATCACCTTGCCGCAGCCGGAAGCCACTTACCCCGCCGAACAGGAGGACAACGACAATGAAGAATAAAAAGATAATCCGAAAGTTTACCGTATTGCTTGCCGCACTGGTTATCATGTGCGGCTTTTCTGTTACCGCTTATGCGGGCGGTGGCGATGAAAGCGACGACACGCCTACCCCCGTAACCGAGGAAACCCCCGCGCCGGAAACCGAGCCGGAAGAAACGACGGGCGGCTATGAGCCGCAGCCCCTTACCCCGGACGGGAATATGTCCCTTGTGGACGATATAACGGGTGAAGCGTCCGGCGACAAGCAGTTTATCACCGTCGTTACCAAAAGTGGCAACTATTTTTACATCATCATTGACCGCGCCGAGGACGGGGAAAATACCGTCCATTTCCTTAACCAAGTGGACGAAGCGGATTTAACCGCCCTTATGGAGGACGGGCAGACCGAAGCCCCCGTTTGTAGCTGCACCGATAAATGCGTTGCCGGAAGCGTCAACACCGCTTGCCCGGTTTGCAGCGTCAACATGAGCGAGTGCGCGGGTGTGGAAGCCGAGCCGGAGCCGGAAGAAACCGAGCAGCCGCCGGAAGAAGAAAAAGGCGGCGGCATGGGTATTCTGCTTGTCGTGCTGCTTGTTGCCGCAGCGGGCGGCGGCGCGTTCTACTACTTTAAGATTTTGAAGCCCAAAAAGGACGCGGCGAAAGGCAGCAGCAGCCTTGACGACCTTGATTTTGACGAGGACGACGAGGAAACGGAAGTAGTCGAAACCGAACAGACCGAGCAGGAGGACGATAATCTATGAAACTTGTAATTGCAGAAAAACCGAGCGTCGGGGCGGCGATTGCCGCCGTTATGGGCGCGAATGAAAAGCGCAGCGGATATTTTGAGGGCGGCGGCTACCTTGTGTCGTGGTGTATCGGGCATTTGATTAGCCTTGCAGACGCGGCGACCTACAATGAACAATTCCGTAAATGGAAGTACGACGATCTTCCCATTGTCCCGCAGGAGTGGCAGTTTATTGTTGCCAGCGGCAAGGAGCAGCAGTTTTCCATTCTCAAAGACCTTATGCACCGCAGCGACGTTACCGAGATTATCAATGCTTGCGACAGCGGGCGCGAGGGGGAACTCATTTTCCGCTTTGTCTATGAACAGGCGAATTGCAAAAAGCCCTTTTCCCGCCTTTGGATTAGCAGCATGGAAGCAAGTGCAATCCGCGAGGGCTTTTCAAATCTCAAAGACGGGCGCGGCTATGACAACCTCTATCAATCCGCGCTTTGCAGAGCAAAGGCCGATTGGCTCATTGGCATTAACGCGACCCGCCTTTTCTCTATCCTCTACCATAAAACATTGAATGTCGGCAGAGTGCAAACGCCCACCCTTGCTATGCTGGTAAACCGCGACTATGCAATCAGCAGCTTTAAGAAAGAGAAATATCATGTCGTCCGGCTGGACGTTGGCGGCGTTGCCGCCCTTTCCGAAAGGCAGGACGACGAAGCGGCGGCGCGGCAGATGAAAGCGGCTTGCGAGAAATCGCAGGCCGTTTGTACTTCCCTTAAAAAAGAGAAAAAGACCGCAGCCCCGCCGAAACTGTTTGACCTCACCGCCTTGCAGCGGGAAGCAAACCGTTTGTATGGGTTTACGGCGAAACAGACCCTTGACTATGCGCAAGCCCTTTATGAAAAACGGCTTTTGACCTATCCCCGCACCGACAGCAAATATATCACTTCCGATATGGAGGGCAGCACAAAGGAACTTATCACCGGCCTTTGCGCTGCTCTCCCCTTTATGCAGGGCGTGAAGCTGCAAGCCGACCTTGCGAGGATTTGCGACAACAGCAAAGTAACCGACCATCACGCCATTTTGCCGACAGCGGAGTTTGTGAAAACGGGCTTTTCTTCCCTTGCCGAAAGTGAGAAAAAGCTAATGACCCTTGTGTGCGCAAAACTGCTTTGCGCCGTTGCCGCGCCCTATGAGTATGAAGCGGTTACGGCGGTTTTCACTTGCGGCGGCTATACCTTTACCGCAAAGGGCAGGACGACGCTTTGCGAGGGTTGGCGCGAGATTGAAAGACTATCCCGCGCCGCGTCCGGGGAACAGGACGAGGACGCAGAGCCGGAAGCGGTTTTACCCCCGCTTGCCGAGGGGCAGACCTTTGACAATCCGGCAGCGGAGATCTCCGAACGTTACACGCAGCCCCCAAAGGCATTTACCGAAGATACGTTACTTTCGGCTATGGAGAGTGCGGGAAAGGAGGACACGCCGGAGGACGCGGAGCGCAAAGGGTTAGGCACCACCGCGACGCGGGCGGGTATCATTGAAAAACTCATTAGCGCGGGCTTTGCCGAGCGCAAGGGCAAAAAGCTAATCCCCACAAAGGACGGGTATAACCTTGTCGCTATTCTGCCCGACAGCCTTACGTCCCCGCAGCTTACGGCAGAATGGGAAACGCGCCTTACCGGGATTGCAAAGGGCAGCGACAGCCCCGCCGACTTCATGCGCGGGATTGAGGAAATGACAGCGGGGCTTGTCAAGACCTATTCCGCGATTTCCGAGGATAAAGCGAAGCTGTTTACCCCGCAGCGGGAAGCAATCGGCACTTGCCCCCGTTGCGGCGCGGCGGTTTACGAGGGCAAGAAAAACTTTTACTGCTCCGACAGGGCTTGCAGCTTTGTGATGTGGAAGAATGACCGCTTTTTTGAGCAGCGCAAAAAGGCTTTCACAAAGGCGATTGCCGCCGCCCTTTTGAAAGACGGAAAGGTAAAAATCAAAGGTATGTACTCGACCAAGACGGGAAAGACCTTTGACGGAGTTGTGCTGCTTGCCGACACAGGCGGCAAGTATGTAAACTTCCGCGTCGAGCAGAACCGAAAATGATAAGGCTTGATGAAAAGCAATACCGCGCCGTAAAGAAAATGACCCGCGCCGCTTGTGCAAACAACGATTGCGGGAATTGTCTGCTGCTGGACGACGGGGAAACTTGCGTTTGTGTGCAGAGTATCAGCTATTCGCTGCTATGCCGCTATTTCCGCGAAGCGGTATTACCCGCCGACAGGCAGCTTTGCGAACAGATCACCCGCAGCGGGGAAACCGATTTGAAGCGTTGCGCGGTATGCGGCAGCACGTTTGCGGCGGGCAGCAACCGGGCGAAATACTGCCCCGATTGCGCGGCAAAGATACGCCGCAGACAGAAAGCCCAAAGCGAGAGAAACAGGCGTTTACGGATAAAAACAACTACATAGCAAGCACAGCAAACGAGTACCCGTTTGCGAGAAATGCCCGCGCTTCCCATAGAGAGCGCGGGCATTTTGCTTGTTGGGATAGTCCCAAACCCTTATATGACCGAGAAAGGACGTGATGAAAGAATATGCCGTATTCCTCATACGACCATGACAAATTAGAAGCCGCCGAAACCATGCGGATAGAACGCCGGATATATTTTGAAGCAAAGGACAGGGAGATTGCCCCTTATGCTTCCTTGCCGATTGCGCAGCTACTTTCCATGCGCAGCGAAAGCGCGGCGGCAGAACAGGCGATTTTTGACGACCTTAAAGAACGCGCCGCCGCATGGGAAGAACAGGCGGGAAGAACGCTTTTGCTGGATAAAACACTTGAATATGTGAGAACGCCGCACGTCCAGCACACCGCTAACGAGTGGCAGACCACCGAGCATAACCGCCATATTCGCAGCAACCGGGTATATCAGATGAATTACTACATTTACGAGAATACCCGCTACGACAAAGAAGCGCAGAAATCTATCCCGTATTCATGGACGCTTACATGGAGCGTGCGCACCAACAGCCCAAGCAGAACCCAAGCGAAGATTGCCGGACAAGATAGAAAGGTTTTCACCGACAAGGCAGCTATGGAAAAGTATCTGAATGGGCGTATCAAAGCGTATGACCGCTTGTTTACGGAAATCTCCCCGCCTATCCCGCAGGAGTACGCCGACTATTTCAAAGTAAACGGTATGCTCATGCCGGACTACACCATAGAGGGCGAAGAACCCCCGCAGCAGCAACAGGCGGCAGCTATCCCCGAAAATACCGGGCAGGAAAAGGAGCGTGAACACATGAGCGAACAGTTTTCTATTATGATAGGCAACCGCAGCCGCTTTGACGCGGGCGACCCCGGCGGCTATTGGTTGGATATGCCCGCCACAAAGGAGCAGTTGCACGAAGCTATGCGGAACGTCGGCATTACCGCCGACAACCCGCAGGATTTTTCCATTCGCGGCTATTCCGACGACCCGGAGAAACATATTGCCTTGCCTTATGAAATGGTATGCGCCGCCGACGTGGACGAACTCAATTTTCTTGCGGCGCGGCTCGAACAGCTTGACCCCGCCGAGGTTGGCAAGCTGAACGCAGCTTTGCAGCAGAAAAACGGGCTTGCAAATATTGGACAGGTAATTGACTTCACCTACAACGTGGATTTTTACGTCCATATCCCCGAAGTACATAACTACCACGATTTGGGCGACTATTACTTAAATCAATCCGGCATGGTACAAATGCCCGAAGAATGGAAAGGCGGCATTGACCTTTCTACTTTTGGCAGGAACGCTGCCGCGCAGGAAAAAGGCGCGTTTACCGAGTACGGCTATATCGTGGAAAGCGGCGACGAGTGGGAACGGCAGTTTGAGGGGCGCGAAGTGCCGGAAGAATACCGCATTATGAGTTACCCGCAGCCGGAGCGCGGCGAACAGGACAAAGCCTATATGGACGCAGCCGAAACGCAGCAAGCAGACGCACAGGCCGCAGAGCCGCAGCAGCCCCGCCCCGTCGTCCCCATTATCCTTACTTCCGAAAAGCCCGCCGAAAAGGTAAAGGAGATCACCGCGCGTTTGGAACAGGGCGTACAGGCGATTTTTGACAGCGACCGCTACAAAGAGTTTCTAACCGCTATGTCAAAGTTCCATGATTATAGTTTGAATAACACTATCCTAATTGCTATGCAGGGCGGCAATTTGGTAATGGGCTTCCGTCAATGGGAAAAGGAGTTTGACCGCCATGTAAAGAAAGGCGAGAAAGGCATTAAAATCTTTGCCCCCGCGCCCTACAAGGTGAAAAAGCTGGTTGATAAAATCGACCCCGAAACGAGAAAGCCCATGCTTGACCGCGAGGGAAAAGTGGTAAAGGAAGAAAAGGAAATCACCGTCCCCGCCTTTAAGGTTATAACCGTCTTTGATATTTCGCAGACCGAGGGCAAGGAGTTTCCCGACCTTTCCGTTAAACCGCTGCTTGCCGATGTGGAGCAGTACGAGGATTTTTTCGCCGCCCTTGAAAAAGCGTCCCCCGTCCCGATTGCATTTGAGCAGATCACAAACGGCGCAAATGGGTATTTCAGTTTGACCGACAAGCGTATTGCAATCAAAGAGGGCGTGAGTGAATTACAGGCGGTAAAGACCGCCATTCACGAAATCGCCCATGCGAAGCTGCACGACGTAGACTTAAACGCCCCGCCGGAGCAGCAAAACCGCGTTGACCGCCATACCTGCGAGGTAGAAGCGGAAAGCGTCGCTTATACGGTTTGCCAGCATTTCGGCCTTGATACTTCCGATTACTCTTTCGGCTATGTGGCTGGTTGGAGCAGCGGCAAGGAAATGACCGAGTTAAAAGCGTCCCTTGAAACAATACAGACCACCGCAAAGGAACTCATTACCGAGATTGAGGGGCATTTTACCGAGTTGCAGCAGCAGCGGCAAGCCGAGCAGGAGCAGCAGACCCCCGTATTTGACAAGCTGCCGCCCGAACAGCAGCAAGCCTTGTCCGACACCGTACAAGACACTTTGCAAATGCTGGTTGACGCAGACAAGCGGATTTATGGCGACGTTACGGGCAAGACCCTTGAAGCAATCGCGGCGCAAGGATATTCCTACAAGGACGGGCAGCTTGAAAAGCAGCAGCCGGAAGCGACCCCCGACAGCCTTTTGACGGGTGAAACCGTTAGAACGCCGAGGGGCAATTTTCATATTACCGATATGAGCCGTGAACAGATCGAAGCGGCGGGATTTGGTTTTCACCATGCGTCGGAGGACGGGAAGTATCTCATTATGGGGAATGGCACACAGGCTTATGCCATAGCCGCCGAGCAGCCGCAGCGGGATAATCCCTTAAAGCACGTCGAGGACACCATAGAGCAGAACGACAACAATTTTGACGGGCTTATCAACAATACGCCGCAAACGCCCACCGTTGCAGATTTTGAGCAGCGGGCAAAGGCGGGGGAAGCGATTTCCGTTACCGACCTTGCAAAAGCGGTAAAAGCCGAGAAACGGGAACAGCCGCAGAAAAAACCGTCCATTTTGAAGAAGCTGGACGAATACAAGAAACAGGCGGCGCAGCAGCCGAAAGATAAACAGAAAGAGCATAAAAAGGATTTGGAGGTTTGATAGCATGAATACCCGCTTTACCATTGAGGAAGAAAACATTGTTGCGATCTACGCCGAGGACAGCCGGGAAACAACGCTTGAAAATATCCTTGCCGCCATGCCCTACATGGACGAGGATATGCGCCAGCTTGCCGCCGCAGCGGTGAACAAGCTGCAAGCCATGACGGACAGCGAGTTTTCCGAAAGGGAGTTTATCTTGACCGACGAGGAATAGCCCATAGAGAACAGGGGCGCGGTTGCCGATTTCCGGCACCGCGCCCCTGTTCTTTTTTTGTCCTTGCGTGGACAATTAGAAAGCCGTTTTTGCGGGTTTGAATATACTTTATCGTCTATGTCGTTTTCATGCGCTGGAAGCCGCAGAAACACAGGCGTTTTCAGCCCTTAACATTCCACTTGCCACCCCATGTTTTGCGCCTTATCGCTCCTGCTCCCGCGCCCTGCTTTGGGACGGGTAAAGAATACTATCGACGTTCTTTTTGACAACGCCGTATTCCTGCATTTGCTTCTTGGCTTGCCGATAATCTTCATACAATTTGGTTTTCCTGTCGTTTAAGCTTCTATACTCCTTGCGCAGCGCGGCGAGATCGGGCAGCTTCTTTATCTGCATTTCCTTTAATGCCCTTGCCGCAGCTTCAAACAGGATAATTTCGCTTTCATGCCCCCGCAGATACTTTTCCTTGTCCGGCGATTTTCGGTATTCATCGTAAATCGGTTTTAACTGTCGGTATGTGGTGGTGTGCTTGATAAGCAGCGACAAATCAGACATACGCTGTTCCACTTCCTTAACCGCCTTTGCCGCCGCGTCATGAGCGGTCATAATATCGGCTATCTTGCTTTCAAGTTCGCTATAATACTCAATCTTGTTTTCGGTTAGGAAGTTCATGCTTTTAGCAGCCTGTTTCAGATTATGGATTTTTGCCCACCGTTCATAGCCCGCCGACTGTTGGGCTTTGATACTGTTTTCAAGATCGACGACAAGCCGGATTTTCTTATCTTCCCGCAGCGTTTTTGTTTTGGCAACATACACGCCCTTGATACGCTCCTTTATCGCTTCTTCCGTATAGGCCGCGCCGAGCGTCTTTGTGCGGGTAAACCGTTCCTGTCCGGCAGCGCGAAAGGAAATGTATTTGCCCTGTTTGATTTCATACCCCATTTCCTGCAAGCGGCGCAGCAGTTCGTCAAAATCTTTCACTTGGGGAATGAGAGTATCTATCGCCGTTTTCAGCTTTGCTTTGTAGCTTGTCCCTTGCTTTTCGGCGGTGTATTCTGCATAGCTTTTCCCCTTGTCCTGTCCCGGCACAACGACGGATAGCCCATGTTCTTTACATATCCTGTCGCTGGTACGCCGGATATGGTGATAGCTTTGTTTGTTGGAATGGTACTTTTTGTAGTCAACGAAGCTGACCGAGTTAAAAATCAAGTGATTGTGCAGATGGTCTTTATCGACGTGAGTTGTCAAAACAAACTCATATTTGCCGCCTAACACCGCTTGCGCAAGTTCCATTCCGATTTTGTGCGCTTCTTCCGGGGTGGTTTCTCCCACCGCGAAAGACTGTATCAAATGCCGCCCTAAATGTGTGCCGCGATCTCCGGCAGCTTCCCGCGTCCATGCAAACTCAATATCGGCGGTTTCCAGCCCGCAGCCGAAAGAGGACGCAAGCAGCTTTCCGTCCGTCTTTTCGGGATTTAAGATATAGTCTATCGCAGCCTTTAAGGTTGATTTAATAGGGTGCGTCTTTGTAACCGCCATATCTCGTCCACCACCTTTTTAATGTCCTCTATATCCTGCCTGTAAACCGTCCCCGTTGCATTGGCGCGTTTTGCAATTTGGTTGATGTTCCGGCTCACCGCTTGCAGCTCCCGGATATATGCTTTTGTGTCGCTTCGGTCAACGACAAGGATATACCCGTCTATCGCCATTTTACGGAAGTATGCGCCGTACTGCCGGATAGGAAGCTGCTTCATCTTCTCGTCGATCAGCCGCTTTTCTTCTTCCGTAACGTAAAACTTCATTTGGATATTTCTCTTTCGGTTTTCCATTTCCGCGCCGCCTTTCGGTATAAGGGTTTGGGATTATCCCAACAAGCATTTTTCGCAAACGGGTACTCGTTTGCTGTGCTTGCTATCTACTCCATACCCCTACCGAAAGGCGGTATTTGTTGCACGTTCCCTTGATTTTGGACGCAAAAAAAGATTGCAGCCGTTATACGCTGCAATCCCGTATTTTCCGTATGAAAGAGGTTAGCCCTCTGCTTTTTCAACTTCCGCGATTTCCTTTGCAGTTGCGGTTACAATCCGTATGCCCGTATCGCTCATACCGTCCAGCAGCGCGTCCAGCTGCCGCCGATTGGTAGATTTCTCCGCGTTGCTGTTCGGAAAGAAAAATTGGTCTACCGAAATATGATAACGGGTTACAAGGTCATAGAACACTTGCAAACTCGGTTGTTGTCCCTTGTTCTCAATATTCGTAAGGTAGCGCGGGGAAATATATAACTCGTCGCTTACCTTTTTCCGGCTCTCGCCGCGCTCATTTCTCGCGGCTTTTATGGCTGCCCCGAAAGCCTTAAAATCGTATAACGGTACTGGTCGCCTTGCCATTCTCAATTCACCCTATTACATTTTACAGTTCACCTTTCTTTTTGGATATGTCCACACAATTCATATCATTAGGTTAAATACTTCCTGTTGTGTATTGACAGTAGACTGATTTTCTGATAAAATAAAATTTATGTAAAAGGAGGCGGCGTTTATGTTGCATAGCATGCGTATTAGATAAGCATTGAAAAAAAGGATTTTCCCATTTTCAACATGGGCTTTTTTGTCATGCTTATTTTGCGGATGCTATACAAAAAACTAACGACGTATAGATATAGTATAGACATAGTGCAAGCTATGCCTTAGTTTTGTTGTACTGCTTGGATAAAATGTCCGATTTGTAACGGAAAGACGAGAGTTCAAGTATTTCATAATACTGTATTAAAAGATTTTCCTCTTTTCTGCCCTAAATGCAAATTGACGCATATCATTGATGTAGAAAAATTAGAGATTGTAATCAAAAATACAGAAAAACAAACTTTTATTATTTAGAAGAAAGGATATAAAAATGAAACGTTTACCTAAATATACGCCTGCGGAAGTACGGAATGATCCATACGGATTTACTTACAAAGAAATGTCGGAAGTTATTGGCGAGAATGAAGCAAAAGCCTTATATGAAGAATTATATAAGCAATTACCACGCAAAAAAAATCTATCAATGTTGGTAAAAAATATTTGCAAAAGCAGTGATACTGAAAAGTATGTTTACGAACTGAAAGACAACAAATACATTGAAACGGTTTTTATCAAGCGGCGAGATGGTGGAACTGTTTGCGTGAGCACACAAGTCGGTTGTCCTGTTGGTTGTATTTTTTGTGAGTCCGGGCGAAATGGCTTTGTTCGTAATCTAACATCGTCAGAAATCGTACAACAGATTATATTGTTGCGTCGAAAAGTAAACCGTATCGTTTTTATGGGTATGGGAGAGCCTTTATTCAATTATGACAACTTGATAAAAGCAATCCATATTCTCCGAGATAGATATGGGCTCAACTTTCCAACCGACGGCATTACCATATCAACAGTTGGTCCGGTCGATCAATTAAAAAAATTGCGCGAGGAACATCTTAAAATTCAGTTGACAATATCTTTACACGCAGCAACACAATCTGCAAGAAATCGTATTATTCCTCACATGCGCATATATGCTATTGAAGATGTTGTTAAGCAAGCCTTATCCTATTCTGAAAGGCATAATCGCAAAATTGTCTTTGCGTATTTGCTTTTACCGGGTATAAATGACCGGCCCTCAGATGTAAGACAACTTGCAAAATGGTTTCGGGGCAAAAAAGTTATGATTAACGTGTTACAATACAACCCAACAAGCAATTCAAGAATTAAAGCACCACAGAAACGGGAAATAGTTGCATTCAAACATCAATTAGAGCAAGCAGGACTTGAAGTTACTATGAGAGTTTCTCATGGCAGAGAGATTAACGCGGCTTGTGGACAGTTAGCTAACACATATAATAAATTCAAAAAAAAATGATTAAAAGTGCCAGACGCATAGACGCAGAGCCGATAACGCATTAGGTCAAAAAACCTATGTGTTATCGGCTTTTTTATTTAATATTGCGCAAAAGCCGCTGTTCCCTATTATAGAATGGATTGCGGGTAGTGTATTAAAGTCGCCCTTTTTTAAGGATACGGCGGTATCGGGGAGGTATCGCCGTGTCCATTTTTATTTACTGTAACCCGCCTAATGCTTTGCGGTCAAAAAAAGCTATGCTCCGCAAGCGGGATATTCCGGCTATGAATGTGAACTGTCAATACATTTAGCTACTGCTTACATTTCCTTTGCGCCCGTCCGCGTCTTGCGGACGGGCGCATTTTGCTTTTTTCAACTTTTTTCTGAAAAGCGCACTCAAGAGCCATCTCCCGAACGGGTACGGAGCGAAAGGGGCAGAGAGGACAAGCCCTTAACTCCCGTCCTCTACTCCACGCGGGAAGGAGGTGAACTCTATGGAGCTATCTTCTTCCGACAAGGAAAGAATACAACATCAGTACGACGCATTAGCAAAGAAAACTTTGGTCGGCGAAGCGAAAAGCCACCGCCGCACTCTTGCGAAACGCGCAGCACGCGAAGTTACTTTTTCGGATTTGAGCGAAAGCGAACTCGCGCAGCTTTTCACAACGGACGAATACGAAAGCGATTATTTCCGTTTTCAAGTGTCCGGCTTTGATGTACTCGTCAAAAATGAACTGCTTGCCGAAGCCCTTAACGCTTTGCCCGAAAGGAAACGCGACATTATCCTTTTGTCCTACTTCTTGGATATGAGCGACGCGGAAATTGGCGAACTGCTGAATGTTGTACGCACGACGGTTTTCCGGCACAGGAAATCCGCGCTTGCGAAAATCAAACAGTATTTGGAGGGAAAAGCAGATGATGAATACCGTTAGGAAGTCTGAAAATCTGTTGCCGTTCCCTGTCATTTCCGCAGCGGCAAACGGCGACACAACCGCCATGTGCGCGATCTTGAAGCACTACGAGGGTTACATAGCGAAACTTTGTACCCGCACGCTGAAAGACGACGCGGGCAATACCTATTCCTATGTGGACGAGGAAATGCGTAACAGGCTGCAAGTGCGCCTTATTACCCGCACCCTTGCTTTTCATGTAGGATAATCTTTTAGCCCATGCGGGGAGCGTGTCCCCTTTCCACGCTTCCCGTTATGGGCTATTTGTCGTTCCGCAAAAGCATATCCGCTGTTGATGTGCTTTTGCAGGCCGACAAAGCCTATTGTTCTTTGACAAAGAAAGCGGCCTTTGGTGCGCAGCATAACAGGCAAACGGGTACATTCCGTCTGTACCGAGCCAGTCGGCGGGTACGCCATGACAGCTTTTCCCCATAGGGGAAAAGCCGAGCGAGAACTACCGCGCCGTAAAACAGGTTTAGCAGCTTGTGGGCGACGACATACAAGGCGGCACAATGATACTCCCGCGTTGAACACCCTCAAAGTATTGCGCGGCGCACCCATAAGCATGGGCCGGGGTGAAACTCCCGTGAGGTTGCAGCTAACAACCGCCCGTTTTTGCCTTTTGACGAATATAGTTTATCCATACAGGAAAAGGAGGTTTTTCTAATGGATAAAAAACAGACAATTACAACCGAACGCAAAATAGGGAAAATCACCTATCTTGTTCAAGCGTTGCCGAGTGAAAAGGCAACCGATACAATCCATAAAAAGATTGAGAAACTCATTGTAAAGGATTTGCAGAAAAAGCCCGGAAATCCGGGATTTTTAGCGTCCGAGTAGTGCATTAGGCGGCGGGATATGGTATAATGATAGCAACACATTATACCTGTTTATTCGGCTGTCGGAAAGGAGGACTAATGTTACAGTCGAATAAAATCACCGCCCTTTACTGCCGTTTAAGTCAAGAGGATATGCAAGCCGGAGAAAGCGGAAGCATACAGCACCAAAAAATGATACTTCAACGCTATGCGGACGAACACCATTTTTTGAACACAAAGTTTTTTGTGGACGACGGATTTTCCGGCGTGAGTTTTGAGCGCGAGGGGCTGCAAGCGATGTTGCAGGAAGTGGAAGCCGGACGAGTGGCGACGGTCATTACCAAAGACCTTTCCCGTCTTGGCAGAAACTATCTGAAAACGGGCGAACTCATAGAGATTGTATTTCCCGAAAACGGAGTACGCTATATCGCGATCAACGACGGAGTTGACACAGCGCGGGAGGATAACGAGTTTACCCCCTTGCGGAACTGGTTTAACGAGTTTTACGCCCGCGACACAAGCAAGAAAATCCGCGCAGTTAAACAGGCACAGGCGCAAAAAGGCGAGCGCGTCAACGGGGAATATCCATACGGCTATATCCCAGACCCGAACAACCGCCACCACCTTATACCCGACCCGGAAACCGCGCCGATTGTCAAACAGGTTTTCGCTATGTTTGTTAGCGGCGTGCGTATGTGCGAAATCCAAAAATGGCTTGCGGAAAACAAAGTCTTGACGATTGGAGCGTTGCGCTATCAGCGTACAGGACAGGCGCGGTATCAGCGGGCAATGATCGCCCCCTATACTTGGCCGGACAAAACGCTCTATGACATATTAGCAAGGCAGGAATATTTAGGGCATACCATAACCGCGAAAACTCACAAGGTATCCTACAAGTCGAAAAAGACCCGGAAGAACGAAGAAGAACAACGCTATTTCTTCCCAAACACCCATGAGCCGCTTGTTGACGAGGAAACCTTTGAACTTGCGCAAAAGCGGATTGCTACCCGCCACCGCCCGACAAAAGCAGCGGAGATTGATATTTTTTCCGGCTTGCTGTTTTGCGCTGGTTGCAGACATAAGATGTATTACCAACAGGGCGTAAATATCGAGCCGCGCAAGTTTTCCTATTCTTGCGGCGCATGGCGCAACAGGGCAAGGACAGGCAGCGAGTGTACCTCTCATTATATCCGCAAAAACGTACTTCTTGATTTAGTGCTGGAAGATATGCGGCGGGTTTTGCGGTATGTTAAGGAACACGAACAGGACTTTATCTGTAAAGCTACCGAGTACGGCGACATGGAAGCGAGAAAGGCATTAGCGCAGCAGCAAAAGGAACTTTTCAAAGCACAGGCGCGTATGACCGAACTTGACACGCTTTTCCGCAAGCTGTATGAGGACAACGCATTAGGCAGACTGACAGATGAACGGTTTGTGTTTCTAACTTCCGGCTATGAGGACGAAAAGAAATCCCTTGCCGCAAGGATAGACGAGTTACAACAGCAGATCGCAACCGTTACCGAGCGAAAAAGGGATATATCAAGGTTTATTCAGATTGTCGGGAAATACAGCGACATACAGGAATTGACCTATGAAAACGTCCATGAGTTTATCGACCGTATTTTGATACATGAATTAGACCGGGAAACCAACACCCGGAAAATCGAAATCCATTATAGCTTTGTCGGACAGGTTGATACCGAGCAGGAGCCGACGCAAGTTGTCAACCATGACCGCCGCAACATGGTAGATGTAAAAAGTATCGCTATCTAACCCCAGCAAAGTTCGCCCCAGAATAACCGTCATCTGTGTACCATTGCAGATTGGAAAAGCCGTTCTGCTTCGCATAGGTTTCAAGAATACGCTTCTGGTTTGAAATAGAATTGCTCTCACCTTGCAGCTCGTCCTCGTGGGATAATCTCGGATAAAGGGCGGTAATAAGGTTTCGGGTGGTCTGTCTTAACATAGTGTCCTCCATTTCCGACAGCCAGCCCCACTATTCCGTATGACTATCATACCACACGCCGGGGCTGGCTGTACAGTCCTTTCTGCTTCTTTACGTCCCGTCAAATTGCCGATTTTTGTGTAGCAGCTTCCGCTTCCAGCACTTTCAGCATTTTATCGGCGGCGGTGGCGGTGGTGTCCTGCTTGAAATAGCCGGAAACGACAAGGACAGAATTACCTATGCGGATTTCCGTCACGCAATCCGGGCGGCGGGTGCTGCGGTCATTCTTTGGGGTGTTGGTCATAGGCGGCTCTCCTTTCTGTTCATCAGCTTTTTCAGTTGTCCCATTTTCTCCTGCGCCGTGGCTTTTCGGAAGTTGCTCCCGGTAAAGCGGACAGGAGAACACATTTCAATCAGACGGTCATAAATGCGGGCGTGGGCGGTGTCCTCCGGGTGCTGCAAGTCCTCCAGCGTGAGATTAGTCGTGACGATCAGCGGCCTGCCGCTGCGGTAACGGCTGTCAATCACGTTGTAGACCTGCTCTAAGCCGTATTCCGTTCCCCGTTCCATTCCAAAATCGTCAAGGATAAGCAGCGGGAAGCTGCAAAGTCGGGAGATATATTCATTCCTGCCCTCAAAGCTGGCGGCAAGGTCACCCAATATCAATGCAAAGTTTGTCATGCACACGGGGATTTCACGCTCCATAAGGGCATTTGCGATACAGCCCGCAAAATAGCTCTTGCCTGTGCCAACGCCGCCCCATAGCAGATAGCCAATGTTGCGCTCTTTCATGGTTTCCCAGTTCTCCACATAGAAATGGGCGTGTTCCATTTGCGGGCACTTGCCGTTGTCGTTCTCAAACGTCCAGCCCTGCATAGCCGGGTCTGTAAAGCCCCGCCGCTTCAACCGCTCGACAGTTTCAAGGTGACTGCGCTGTTTCTCTGCGGCTTCCCGTTCCTCACGCTCTGCCCGCTGGCAGTCACATTCTGCCGGGTGGCGGTCACGCCCCAGCCATGCGGCGGTTTCTTTGGGGAAATAGCCCTCTTTGGGCTTGTGGCACTTCCCGCAGTATAAAAGCCCGTCCTCGCCGGTGTAGTCCTCCGGCTCCGGCGTGGTGTCGGTCATATTCAAAATCATTTCATCAAATCCATTCGTCATAAGCTCTCGCCCTCCTTACAGGTATAATCGGGTATGCCCTTTTTCGGGGCTTTCTTGGCTGCGTCCTCCTGCGCCCACTTGAAAATCGTGGCTGCATGGCTCTTGTATTTCCTCCCGCTGGAAGCGATATGGCAGGATAGGCGGTCAATGTAATACTCCCACTTGCCGGGAAGCTCTGTTTTCAGCCCGTCAAGCTCCGTATCGGAAAGAATGACATTGTGGTATCTGCCATAGGCGGCGGGGGCGGGGTGTCCCGTTTCTAACTCTCTCTCTTTTTCTATTTCTATATCTATCTCTTTCTCTATCTCTATCTCTGGTGGACAAATGTCCGCTCGATATGGTGGACATTTGTCCGCCCCTGTCTGCGGCAGGGCTTTTTGTTCCTGCAAAGCCAGCCGCGCCCTGCGCTTGCGCTCCCCCTCGGTAGAGGACTGGCCGATTAAAAGCTCAATGTTGCTCATGTAGAGTGCGCCGCTTGGCAAAGGCTCCACAAGCCCCAGCTTCATAAAGATTTTCAAAGCTCTCTCTACGGTACCTACCTGCTGGCGGGTAATGGTCGCAATCATCTGGGCGGTGTAGGGGATATTCTCGTCAAGCTGCAATTTCCCGCCGTTTTTCAGCGATTTCAAGTACAGCTTCAAGAGAATGTTGGAATAGATAACGCCGTCCTGCATACTTTCCAGCAGAACGATTGCATCATCGTCAAAATAGCTCTCTTTCAGCTTGAGGTAGTAATATTTGCGGTTATCTGCCATAGGCTGCGTCCTCCTTTTTCCAGCGTTTGGAATAATAGCGAGGGCATAGTATGATAACCGCCCGGAAGCTCTGTTTGCAGTCACGGGTGCAGCCCCGGCATAGGTCGTTGTAAGTGATACGGTTGCGGTGGTTGAGGAAGAAAGACCATTCCAGCCGCCGCTTCTTGCTCATTCTCGGCAATGGTAAGCTCCTTTCTGCCGTTCCTATCGGTGTAGCGGGATAGGGGGCATTTTCTGTATGTTCTCGGTATCATTTTCGGGCTTTTTCTGCCCTGTAAGCCCCGTTTGGAAGTCGGGGAGTATTGCGGTAAGGGTTCATATCATACCTGTATTTTTGTAGGGTTTCGGTATCATTTCGGGGCGGTCTTTAACGCTCCTGTTCACGCTTTTTCTGCTGGCTCGGTGCGCCCCTTAAAATCTGGTCGATATTGCGTCTGACTGTCTGAAGCTCCTGCGCCCGCTGGCGTTTCTCCCGGTAGTCGTTATATCCGGCGTTCTTCTGGACGGTAAGCTGCTCAATCTCCCTTTGCAGGGCTTTGCTGGCTGGCAGCTTGGTTATTCCATGCTCCCGGAAATAACGGGCGGCTGTGTCCGCTATGATAAAATCGCTTTCGTGCTGTTCCCGGTAGGCTCTCCGGGCTTTCTCCGATTTCTGCGCTTTCAGACCGTCACGGGCGGGCTTCGTGCCGATATAGCCCAAAAGGTTGCGCTGCAATTCCTTTTTCTCCCGGATAGCGGCTTCCAGCCCTTTCAGTCCGGCAAGGCTCTCCTGCGTGGCGGTGTTGGCTGCGGAAATGGCAGCGTCCAGCTCGTCCGGGGAAGAAAAGCCATACTGCTGGTAGAGCATGAGGGTAGCCGACATCTGTTTGAGGTTGTGCATGGTCGCCCACTTCTCATAGCCCCGTCCTTTCCCCTCGGCTCGCTTGGCGGCTATGTCTACCATGCGCTGTACAGCGTCATTGTTCGGGGCGTTTTTCGCTTCTTTTTTCGTCCGTAAGCGGTCTTTGATACTGCCGGGGTATTCCGCTATGGCTGCGGGTTTTTCGGCGGCTCTGGCGGCGTTCTGCTCCAAAACGGAGAGGACAGCAGCCCGGTCAAAATCGTCCCCCAGCTTCCGGGCGGTAATTGGCTTCGTCCTGTCCGGCGTGAGGTAACTTAGCCGCCCCCGGCTCTCCTTGACGGTCACACCATGCCGGAGAAGCAGGGCGGCAAACTCATCAAAGCCGGAAGCAGCGGCAAGGGCTTCCCGGATAGTCCGGCGCAGCTTCGCCTTATCCGTTTCAAACTTGGTCTGCCGGGGCGCGATACCGTCCGCAGCAATAGGGGCGTTGGCTCTGTCAAGGGCAGCCTGTCCTTTCTTCTGCGCCCAATACTCACGCTCGGTAATGCGTTCTTTGCTGCCGTTCAAAAGGTCTATCTGGTAAAGCCCCTCGCTGTGGCACATCTCCATGACTTCGGCTTTCAGATAGTTCATAGCTGCGTCCGTACAGCGGTGCTTGCAGCCTGCTTTCCTGTCCGCTGGCCTGTCCATGTGGGGCAGCATGGGAACCTCCGCAATCCGCAGACTGTTAATGACGATATGCACATGGATATTTTCGGTGTGGCTGTGTCCGTCCGGGTGGGTGCAGACAAGGGCCTGGTGTCCGGGGAAATGCTCGGCGCAGAACTTCTCGCCCAGCTCCTGCGCCCGATCAACGGTCAAGCCGTTGTCCGGGCCGTCCCGTGGGTCAAAGCTGATGATGTAGTGGTGGCTCTTTACGTCCTCCCGTTTCTGGTTCTTGCCGTAGCGGAGATTGGAGCGCATACAGGCAACGGCAAAATCCTCCCCGCCACAATTCAGAGAGGATATGCGGTAGTCTACCCTCGGTATGAGCCGCCCGTCTGCGTCAAGGGTGGGCTTCATGGTAAACTCGTCATGCTCGAATGTGAGGTATTTTTCAGCGTCCCCGTAGTTGGCATTTTTAGAGCTGATATGTTTGAGTATCGCCAACGGCTTCACCTACTTTCTGCAAGACTTCAAACTTCAAGGCGGCAAGGTCGGCGGCGGCTCCCCGCACTTCCTTTTCCAGCCCCCGGTAGGGGCTTCCGTATTCGTTCAGGCTCCGGGCAATCTGGTTTAAGTTGCCGCCGATTTTCCCGTACTCTGCCGTGAGCTTGGAGAGGGCGGCAAGCAGCCCGTCATTGACCGGGGAAACGGTGACAATGGGGCGTATGGTCGCTTTCCGTATGGCTTGCCGGATAAACTCGGACTGGCTGATTTCATAAGCCGCCAGCCGCCCGGTGAAGTCGGCGTATTCTTCATCGGTCATGCGGGTCTTTACCACATGACGGCGGTGGGGCGTATTGTATTTCTTTCGCATGGTCTGTGACCTCCTTTCTCGCCCGACAGGGCGCATAGCAGGGTTTGGGGAAGGCACTCCCCAACAAGATTCCCGCAGGGGCAAAAATAAGCGGAGAGCGAATTTTGGCACCTCGGTAGAATCTTGCTCTGAAAAACTGCCGCTTTCCTCTGTGAGGCTGCTCTTAATACCTACAAAACCGCAGCGGGGCAAATAGGCGGAAAATCCAACGGATTTTTTCTATGCCCTTACTGCAATTCGCAAGGGGGACGGTATGGCTGGTTTCATCAATATAGCGATAGTGGCGGCGTGTTCTGCCCGCTGTTTGTCCCCCTCCACGAAAGAAACCGAAAAATGCCAAACGCTTCTTTTGATTTTTTTCATCACTACTACGGTAGCCCCATACCTTTCTTCCAAATGGCTGCGGTATTCTTTTCATCACTACTACGGTACGCAAGACCGTTTTGGGCAAATTTCCCCGTCACTTTCTACAACAACAGGAATGTGCGGTCTGCCAAAAATGGGCGCAAAAAAAACGCCACGGACTTTCAAAAAATCTGTGGCGTTGCAGCTTGGTCGATATTCAATTTTCATTTCCATAATGTGAGGGGAGCGACAGCACTTTAGTCTGTCGCTCCCTTGATTACCCATCAGCGGAAACAGGCAGGGCTGTCAACGGCGGCGCATTTATGCGCCGTTCATCTTGACCGTTGACTGCTCCGGCTGATTCCGCTATTTGTTGTGGGATTACAGCTACATTCAAATCTTTTGCGCTGATTAGTGTTTCTTGTTTGCATTACGGACAGAACAGAGGGAAATTTTCAAGTATTGTATCGGGGCGTATCTTTGTTCGTGTTTTATTTCCACAAATAGGGCAAAGCACCCACCTATCAGGCGATTTAATCATTTTAATTTTCATTATTTAAGGAAAGAAATGTAAATTGTGAAGTTATCGGGAATGTAGCTGATACTCAATCCCTTTTCGCCATTTGACAAAAGCGTACCGATAGAAACATAGTCCTGTCCCTCAATTTCTTCCGACACTTCCTCTATTATAGAAAACCCCTCTTGCTTCAAAAGCTCTAAATAGTCGTTATAGTCGGTTTCGCTTATATCCACAATACTGATACTGCAATTCTCATGTTCCGTATCAAGCATAGCCCAACCGACCGTACCGGACGGGACGGGAAGCCCCTCGGTGTATTCATTCACAGGCCATACACCCGCGTCAAGCATGGTATTGCTTTCTGTTTGTGTATTGCTTGGATTATCCGCAGCGGACGGCGTATCTTGATTGGAACAGGCAGCCAAAGAAAGCATAAGTAAAATAGCGATTATTGAAACAAATTTTTTCATAGCTACCTCCTGTTTTTGCGGACGGTTCGGATAATCTGAATGATTGCGATTGTAACCGCGATTACACCGACTGCCAAAATGATTTGTGAAGCGTCAAATCCAAAAGCTCCCTCAACTTGAATGTTTGTCATTGCGTCTGCTTGTCCGATTGCCCCGTCCGGCACTTTCCCGGATTGGGTAGTGGCGTAAATCACAAACGCTGCAACGGCAACGACAAGGGCTGCAACGCTCGAAATAATCCCTTTCCGTTTCTGCGGTGCTGCGCTGTCAATGCCTAACTGCTCGGCGGTATTCTCTGCAAACTCTTTGGGAGTGCCTAACCGTTCGATTACCTGTTGTTCCGTTTCGCCATGCTCCAACGCAGAAGCAAAGACTTCATTCAGATCACGCACGACCTCTTTTTTTGCTTTGCGTGTTAAACTCAATTCCTTTTCCACTTGCTTAATGTATTGCTCTTTCATTCTGATACCTCCGCTGTTTGATAGGTGGCAATAAAGCCATTTACACAACTTTCATAGCTCGCCCAAAATAAAATCAGCTCGTCTAATACCTCTCTGCCCTTATGGGTAAGGGAGTAGTATTTTTTTGATCCGCCATTTGCCGCTGCCGGGGCTAATCGGCATTGGATTAACTCGGCTTCCTGCAAACGATACAGAATAGGGTAAATCGTTCCCTCTTTTGCATAGCCCAAAACGGACGCGCTGTTATTTAGCTCTGTAATGATTTCATAGCCGTAGGTTTCTTTGCGTCCGATCAAGCACAAAAGTATCATTTCAAGAGAGCCTTTTTTGAATTGCTGCACATACCTGTTATCCATACTCTCTACCTCACTTTAGTTTTGCTATTTAGCGTTCCTAAATAGCAAAACATATTATAACTCCCGGAGGTGTTCAAGTCAATAGAGTTTATAGAAATGTTACAAATGCTTTTTAGACTTTACCCTATAATTTGCCTTGCTCGGAATAGCGGCGGGGCTGACTGTCCTTGTCCTGTTTTGTTGTGCTTCTTTATTAACCATGAGCATTGGAAGCAGGGTTGTCCTGGCCGTAACCTTCCAGAAGGTTGATAACGCCCCAGATACCAAGACCTGCGCCCAGGGCCACTACGAGAGTCTGCAAAACACCAACTGCACTGTTGAAAAATTCCATAAAATAATCCTCCTAAAAAATGTTTTTGATTTTGGGTTAAGTTGTTGCGTCAATCTCGTACACATCGAAGGTGTCCGTGGGTTTTACCACGGCACGCTGCTTCTTCATGTACCGTTCCATGTCAAAGACATTTTTAGGGTCGGCGTCGGCCGTGTATCGGTAATTCGGGTGCCGGGTGAGGTCGTACTTGTCCGAAAGGAACGGGCGCACGCCCCGCAGCATGAAGATACACTTGCCGCCGTCCATCACTGCCAATTCGTCCTGGGTCATCAACTCCTTTCCTAATTTCTGATAACTGAGGCCGTGGGAAACCTGGCTGCCCCGGTTTTCAGACTGGTTATAGAGATCAATGGTCTCTTTCCCCAGCAGCTCCGAAATTTCCTTGAGCGTGGATTTCTCCTTGCCTCCCAAAAACAAGGTGCTGTCACAGTTACCGACGATGGTATCTGCTGCGTCCTTGTAGATGGTCTTTAGCTGACTCTGCGACTGCAAAATAATAGAAGCCGATATTTCACGGCTTCGGATGGTGGCAATCAGCTTATCGAAGTTCGGTATCTGGCCGATGTTGGCAAACTCGTCCAGGATCAGACGGACATGGACGGGCAGCCGCCCGCCGTAGAAGTCATCCGCCTTGTCGCAGAGCAGATTGAAAAGCTGACTATACATGAGGGCGGCCACGAAATTGAAAGTGCTGTCCGTATCCGAAAGGATCACAAACAGCGCCGTCTTTTGGTCGCCCAGGGTATCCAGTTCCAGTTCATCATATTCCATCAGGTCCCGCAGCTCCTTGATGTCGAAGGGAGCAAGCCGGGCGCCGCAGGAAATGAGAATGGATTTTAAGGTTTTGCCCGCCGCCATTTTGAATTTGCGGTACTGCTTCACGGCGAAGTGGTCCGGCTCCCGTTCCTCCAACTGAGAAAAGAGCAGGTCCACTGGGCTTTGATAAGTTTCGTCATCCTCTCTGGCTTCACTGGCATTGATAAGGTCCAGAAGCGTGATGAAGTTCTTTTCTTCCTCCGTGGCCTCGTACCAGATGTAGCCGATCAGTGCGGAATAATAGAGGCGTTCCGCTTTGACCCAGAAATCTTCCGAAGATTTTTCGCCTTCTCCCTTCGTGTTCATAATCAGGGCGTTCACCAGCTTTAAGATATCCTTCTCTGACCGAATGTAGGTCAGTGGGTTGTATTTCATGGATTTTCGGAAGTTTATCAGGTTGAGGCACTTGATACGGTATTTCTTCCGTTCCAGGAAAGTGCCGATCTCCGGCAGCAAGGTTCCTTTCGGATCGGTGCAGACATAGGACGAATGAGCTTGCAGCAGCGAAGGCTTACAGAAGAACCGCGTCTTGCCGCTGCCGGAACCGCCGATCACCAGAATGTTTTTATTTCTGGCATACTTCGGCTGCTTTGGACGGCTCGCCATCGTGATCCGTTCCGTCTGCGTCATGGGGATGTTCTGGAAAAAGTTCTTGTCCATGTAGGGAGCGATATCTGCCGCCGTACCCCAGCGGGCAGAACCATACTCGATTCCGTGGCGGTATTTCTTGGCGTTTTTGCCTTTCAGGTAGACCGCCATGCGGAGAATCACCGCACCGGCTATGCCGATCAGCAGGTCCGTGGGATGAAAACTGAGCCACAGGGAGGAAAGTGCTGCCGTTAAGCCGTCCCCGATGGAGAGCAGCTTGCCGGAGAGGTCAGCGCCGGGCGCAAGCCGGAAAGCCTGTGCCAGCTTATCGAAGGGATACACAAACAGAAGATACGGAAGGTTCAGCAAAAACAGTTTTTTCATGTTCATCTCTGCACGCTCCGATCTTTGACCTTTACTTTCTCCCGGTCAATGGTGCGGTGTTCCGTTTTCTCCGCCGCCTGTTCCTTCGCCTGGGTCAGCCGCTCCCGGATGGAAGGCTTTTCCTCACGGCTCATTTTTCGACTGGCAAACTCCTGAAATGCCGCTGTGATGGCATCCGCGTCCCGGCTTTTGAAAAAGACCAGGTAACGGGGCTGTTCGGCGACGGTGTCCTTCTTCAAGGCAAAATCCACATGGTATTTCTTCGCCACACGGGAGAAAGCCTTGATATTCTTGTCGCTGATCTCGATATTGGCAAGACCGGCGTTCTGGCTGGCAAGCTGTTTAAGGCTTTGCCTGCCGCGGTAGATTTTTGGCTTCTGGCTTTTCTGGATTTCCTCCAGGAACTTTTTGACGGCCTTTTCAAAGACCTGCTCACTTAGCTTGGCTCCGTCAACAATGAGCGTTACGGCGCCCCGCGTTACTTCCTCCTGCATTTAGCCTCGCCCCCTTTGCCCGTCCCCGTACATATCGTGCTGCACCAGGGAAGAATAGTAGCTGTTGATGGTGGTCGGGGCGTTATACAGCGCCGCCAGAAGGTATTTCTTGATATTGCGGACATAGGTGGTGTTGTCCTTCATACAGTCCATGACATACTGAACATGGGAACTGTCCAGCTTCATAAACCGGGACTTTACCACCTCCGCCGGATAATCGTCTCCGGCAATGCGGATGACTTTGCGGGCAGAACACACGGTATCCACAATCAGGTCAACGATCTCGTCAAGCTGCTCACGGTCGATATGGCTGTCCTGCACCAGATAGCTGTACTCGATGTTGTCCAAAATCACTTCACGATAACATTCTCTGGCTCCCATCCGATCCGTTCCCATCCCTGTCTCCGCAGGAGGCGTGCCCGTAAGGGGCTGGGGGGTTGATTGGATAGGATTTGATCCCTCCGTACTTGATAATTCTTTTTTTGATTTTTGTTTACTTGATTCTTTAGTATTTAATTGTGCGGGGTTTCCCTGTTCAGGTTCTTCCAAGACAGGAGAACCCAAGATTGGATTATCCAAGACTGGATTTTCCCGTTCAGGTTTTTCCCGTTCAGGCGGGCGGGGCTGCTCCAGGATCGTGTACTCGATGGAGCCAAGCTGCCCGTTGGGATTGCGGACACGCTCCCGGATCACATAGCCCTGTTCCTCCAACTCCCGCACCCCGGCGCAAATGCTGTCCACGCCATCCTTGCAGATACGGGCAAGGCCCTTCGTGGTGTAGTCCCATTCCTCCGGCAGAGAGAGCATAAGGGAGAGAAGCCCTTTTGCTTTCAGGGACAGGTTCGTGTTCCGCAGATGGTGGTTTGACATGACCGTGTAATCTCTGGTCTTTTCGATACGGAAAACTGCCATGCCTGATACCTCCTTCCTCATGGTTTGAAAAGTGTTGATTTTCGGTGTTTCCTCCGTCTGTATCTCTCCCATACCCTTCACATGGGAAAACATCCATGCCCCTTTCGGTTCGTGGCACAGAGGGGAAGGAACAGCGGATTTTCCACCTTTTTTGATACAGTTTTCAGTTCCCTACAATTCACGGTCTTTGTGGTCATAGCGGAGGTTGCCAGCTATGACCTTCGCATGGTTCTTTATTTTGATAAATCCCTTGTCCTGGTTCTCCAGGGCCTTTCCGTATCCGGCTTCGGTCAGGAACAGGCGCATTTTATCACCCTTGTATCCCATGGGGGACTCATGGGAGAGGACGTCAAAGACGATCATGTGGCGGGTATCGGGATCGAACCGCTCCAGGGCCATGATATCGTGACCGGTCATCTTCTGGGCACCGGATTGCTGCCTGGCCTCCGCCAACATTTCCCCGATAGTCCTTGCCTTGCCGGGCAGACGGTAATTCTTCTGAACATCCCGGATCACATCCATGCACTCCTTATCGGAGAGAGGACGGAGCTTTTTCAAAAGGCCTTCCGCCGTGTCCTTCATGGCCTTGTCAGGTGCATAGCGCCAGGTCATGTAAATTTCATTCAGAGCGGCCCCCTGGCTGGTGCCCTCGACCTGATAGATCATCCTTTTTTCAGCTTCACTTAAATTCATTTATCCGGCTCCTTCCTAAAATGGGCAACAAAAAAGCCACAGGTTTTTTATGCCTGCGGCTTGTGCCATGCTTCGCTTATGTGGGAGCGGAAGACAACAGAAAAGGGATACCATTCGTGAAAATAGTATCCCTGCTCTGTAAACTTATTCAATTTTTGATGGTTGCATTGTCTGTCACTGTCCACAAAGCCTTGATTTTACTTGTTTTTCTCAACCATCCTTATCAAAGCCTTGCATTCAAGCGGTTTGTAATACTAAAGTCCACTCTTGCAATACTAATTTCCAGTTGGCACTGTTTTCGCAATACTTATTTCTGTTTTCAAGGTGCTGATCCCGAAGTTAATCTTGCAAAAATAATTCAAGAAGAAGTTACCTTTGCAAAACGGAAGTTAAATTTGCTATTTACCACTCAATTTGTGTATCTTCTTTTTGATCAGAAAAAATGTTGCAAATTATAAAATTTCGGTCAGAAAAAATGTTGTATATATAATTGATTTGATCGGAAAAAATGTGGTAAACTATATTATGTAAGAAAGGAGGCTGCCAATGAAACGATTTGCCATGGAACAATTACAAAGCTGGAAAGAAAAGGAAAAAAGGAAACCCATGATTATTATGGGCGCAAGGCAGGTGGGAAAAACATGGTTAATGAAGGAATTCGGAAGACAATTTTTCCCCAAAGTGGCATATGTATCCTTTTATAATAATAAGAGAATGAGCGACGTCTTTGAAATGGATTTTGACATTCAGAGAATTCTTATGAATCTTAATATCGAAACAGGGGTCACAATTACTCCCGGAGATACGTTGATCATTCTGGATGAAATTCAGGATGCACCGAGAGTCCTGGAATCTCTGAAGTATTTCTGCGAAGATGCACCGGAGTATCATGTTCTTGCAGCGGGATCCCTGTTGGGAGTAGCGATTCATCAGGGAGTATCTTATCCGGTAGGCAAGGTGGAACTGCTGGACCTCTATCCTTTGAATTTTAGGGAATTTCTATGCGCCATGGGGGAAGAAGCCTTGTCTGGGGCATTGGACAGCAAGGACTTTTCCATTATAGACAACTTTTCGGATAAATACCTATTTTGGCTAAAAAACTATTATTATACCGGTGGAATGCCTGCAGTAGTTGATCTTTTCAGAGAGCAGAAGGACTATGCCGGGGTTCGGGAGTTACAAAAAGACATAGTACGTCAGTACCGGGGAGACTTTGGAAAACATATAGATGCCAAAGATCTTCCCAGAATTCGTATGGTATGGGAATCCATTCCGATACAGCTGGCAAAGGAAAACAAGAAGTTTTTCTTCGGACAGATAAAAAAAGGTGCCAGAAGTGCAGATTTTGAAATTGCGATACAGTGGCTCTTGGATTGCGGACTGATTTACAAGGTAAATCGTGTCAATGAGCCACATATACCGTTGGCTGCATACAAAGAGATGAATGTATATAAACTATTTGTACTGGATGTAGGACTGCTGGGGGCAATGAGTGATTTAGATGCCATGAGTATTCTGGAGGGCAATGATATTTTTGTTGAATTTAAAGGCGCATTGACTGAACAATACGTATTACAACAGATTATTTCGGATACAAAATATACACCTTATTATTACGGAACGGAAAAAGCAACCTTTGAGCAGGATTTTATGATACAAATGGGAAAAGATGTTGTTCCTATCGAAGTAAAAGCGGAGACAAACTTGAAATCGCAGAGTTTGAAATGTTATTGTGAAAAATATCATCCGCAGACAGCCATCCGCTTTTCGGCAAAGAAATATATTGATCAGGGTTGGATGAAAAATGTACCGTTATATGCGGTGTGCACTTTGTAATGAAGGTTTAAAATATAAGGAGAAAAAATATATGCAGATCCATGATACAGCATTTATAGCGCCCGGAGCAGTGGTGCTGGGAGATGTGACGATCGGAGAAAACAGCGGAATCTGGTACAATGCGGTGGTCCGGGGCGACCGGGACTCCATTGTCATCGGCAAAGAGAGCAATATTCAGGACAATGCGGTAGTGCATCTGGGCAGCGGATATCCGGTGGAGATCGGAGACCATGTGACCATAGGACACGGTGCAATCGTTCACGGCTGTAAGATCGGTGACAATACCATGATCGGTATGGGAGCCATTCTGATGAACGGCTGTAAGATCGGGAAAAACTGCATCATCGGTGCCGGAGCGCTGGTGACACAGAACGTGGAGATCCCGGATAATTCCCTGGTCGTCGGCAATCCCGGGAAAGTAAAACGTGCTGTTACCGAAGAAGAGATCCGGTGGAATCTGGAAAATGCACGTATTTATGTAGAGGAAGCACAAGAAGAGAAAAGAGCACTGTCCTAGCGGAAGTGCTCTTTTGCAAACTCCATGTCCTGTACCAGTTCCAGTGTTCCCAGATATTGCTCCTGCTTATCCCGGATGGCATAATAGGTCACGAGAAAAGTCCGGCCGTTCTTGTCCATCCAGACCGGTACCTGGTCTAACGTTCCGGCACGGAATTCTTCGATAATCCGGCGTACTTTCTGCTCAATCTTAGGAGGATGACAGGTGAAGACCTCACGGCCCAATGCCATACCGGGACGCTTGAATACCTTGGGACCTTCGTTGAAGTAGCGATTGATATTATCGGTATCTACGAAAGAGATCTCCAAAGGAATCGTATTCAACATGGCGGTCAGCTGCGATAGGGTCAGACTGCCGCCGGGGAGGTGGATTCTGGTCTCACTATCTGTAAAAGCATGTTCTGCAGACATGGTGTCAGCCGTAGAGGCAGTGTCGGCCAGATGTGCTTCCGCAGCCTTCCAACTGTCACCCCGGATACCGAAGCATTCCGCATAATCTTTGGCATCCCGGTAGATGTGATACCATTCCTCCTCCGAGAAATTCAGTGCGCAGTTGGGGAAGAGGATATTGGATTCCTTGTAGATCATTTCTTCCATGCGGGTCAATACGGCGTTCAAACGTTGTTTCCATGCATCGGTTTCTTTTTGGTCTTTTTGTTTTGCAAGGGCATTCAGTTCATCCCGGATCTCATCATCCACTGTCCACATGACCGCAGAGGGACCGCTGATTCCATATTGCACCTTCAAATGTGGATAAAGTAAGTCTCCTTTTTTGGCATAGTGGATAGCGGTCTGACGCAGCTCATTTAACAATCCGTCATTCATTGTTCCATTTTCCAGAGCCTGCTTCGCGCGGGCAATCAGCTTTTCCAGTGCTGCATTTTCCAGCGTAAAAGTCTGTATGGGATGCCCGGAGATCTGGATCAGGGCGGCAGCAGCGGAGAGCCGCTGGTCCTGTATGTCCTTAGCGTGCAGTTCCTGGGCATCTGGAAAATGGGCTGTTGTTTTTTCGGCATTGGCGATTTTTTCCTCTGTGGTGGAGCCATGGAACAGGGCGGAATGCACATCACAGAGCCGCTGCAATTCTTCGATGGAAGTACCCTCCCGCAGCAGTTCCTGCTCGGCCTGCATAATTGCGGAAGGATCCACATCCTTACATTCCCGGACGAAATCCGCCTGGACACTTTCCAGAGTTTCTCCGTGATTCAAACGTTGTAAGTAAGACTTAATCTGATCTTTCATATAAAAATTCCTCCGGAACCAGTATGCCCCGGAGGAAAGTTTGTTATTCTTTTATTTTTATGATTAATCATCGTAGAGTGTTTTGATAAATTCGCAATCCACTACCAATACATAGAAAACCGAGCCATAATGTTCACTTTCCACGATACGCCCATAATCCAGAACCGTCTTATAAGTTCCATCTTTGACAGCAAGTCGGTATTTGACATAATCATTGTATCCGTTCATGCCGGATTCTATCTGCTGCCAGATGCTTTCTTCTACCTGTGTCAGATCTTCAGGATGCACCAGATTACGGAATTGATGTTTCGTAAAATGCATAAAATCATCCAGATCCGTACATCCTGTCAGCTGAAGCATTTCCTGATTAGCATACAGGATGCGTTCATCCTCCTTTTCGGCCCGGTAGATGAAAAAGGCACCCGGCAGGTTGTCAGAAATATCCGATAATGAAAAACCAAGCTGTGTCCGTTTCGAATTGTGGAAATCCGGCCGGTAGGCCAGAGCACCATGTTTTCCCTGTAATTTTACCTCATAGAGTGCAATGTCGGCATAACGGAGAATGTCAGAGACTTTTTCTGCGTTGGCGGGGTATTCCGCATAGCCCAGGGAAATGCTGTAATTGTGTTCGACGCCTTTGGCTGAAAAAGAGCGGGAAGTCTTGCTGAAAGCGTCTATCATTGGGGCAGCTTCTTCTGCACTGCAGTCCTTCAGGATAATACAGAACTCATCACCGCCATTTCTGGCAATAATGGAATTATCCGGAAAAGCCTGCACTAAGGATTGTGAAAGCTGCAATAGAACCTGATCACCGATAGTATGACCATAGACATCATTGATAAATTTAAAATTATCCACGTCAAGTAATATACCGACACAGTTTTTCTGCTTGTTTCCCTCCAGATACTCCTCCAGCTGCAAATTAAATCCGTTACGATTTAAGAGACCGGTCATAGAATCCGTCAGAGAGAGTCTGCGAAATTTTTTGCGTTGCTCGTCAACGAGTAGTATAGATATCGTTAGAACCATCAGTAGTAGGATCACTGCAATGCCACATAATACTATCAGTTGTAAAAGTGTGCCATTCTTCCAGCCACCGGTGGGCATGATTTCCAGCCTCCAGTTACATCCACCCAGAGTAAAATCATAAGAGACGGGATCCGTCAGAGTCTCCTCCGACTGGTCTACCACAGTATATTCATCGGTCAGAGGTGAGATGGTCTTCGATAGCCGGTATTGATAACCGAAATTGGTTAAGGCATCAGCGGAATGCTGAAAAATATCAGGAACCTTGATGATAACCATAGTCATGCCCCAAAAATAGGGAGTACCCTTCTCATCCTGTAAAAAAACTGGATTACGGATCGAAAGGACGTGTCCTCCCTGCTCCAGCTCAAAAGGACCATGTATGATAAGCGCATCATTGGCAATGCTGTATTTTACAGTCTCTCCGCGGTATTTGTCATGGATCAGGTCTATTTTACCTGCTTCGTTGCCTTCGGCGGGATAGATATCTGTTACGATGCCCCCGGGAGCCACTTGGATGCTCCGGACGTAATCTGCCATCATTCTGTCCGCAATGATATCAAATTTGTCGATTCTGCCGTCCGTACTGATCAGAATCTGCTCCAGTGTATCCGTGATATTGATACCGGCATTCAGATCTGCGATCATGTTATCACCGTAGGTTACAGCATTTAGTTCCGCAAGAGTGCGGATGTGCCTGGAGTCGTCCTGCTGTACCGCATGAGCGATCATATATAAGACAATACTGCCGATAAGAAGTATCCATAACGGCAGCAGCCATTTGGTATGAGAAAATTTAACTTTCTTCCGTGTCATAGTGCTATGCTTCCTTCGTATGTGTTGGCAAAATGATTCAAATTTAATTATAGCATTTTGACGTTTTTTTGTATAGACATGAGAAGATATTTCATCCCACTTTTATGCTCATATCGGGGCGGGTCATAAGTATTTTAGTATCATAAAATAGAATAGAAATGTGGTACGATACCTAGGGAAAGATAATTAGTTACGAAAGAATATGTTAGGAAGCATGCATAAAAGATTATTGGGAATATCAGCTGGACAAGGAGAAGGGCAATAAGGTAATATATTATTGCATGCTGGAACGGAAAAGGAGGATTCCTCCGACGGAAGGAATCGTCTGCGGAATGGAGATTAGTATGGAATATATATCAGATGCACAGGCAAAACAGATGATTTTAGAGGTAGGCCGCAGAATGTATCAGGGCGGCTTTGTGGCAGCGAACGACGGGAATATCTCCTGTAAAGTCGGAGATAATGAGATCTGGGCAACACCAACGGGAGTTTCTAAGGGATTTATGACAGAGGATATGCTGGTGAAGCTGGATCTGGACGGGAATGTGTTGGAGGGAACGCACAAGCCTTCCAGTGAGATCAAGATGCATCTCAGAGTATTCAAAGAAAACCAGAAAGTACAAGGCGTGGTACATGCACATCCTCTGACGGCGACGGCGTTTGCCTGTGCGGGCATCAGTCTGGAAGAACCGGTGCTGATGGAAGGGGTACTGTCCTTGGGCTGTGTGCCGCTAGTGCATTTTGCTCTGCCCGGCACAGAGGAAGTGCCGGAAGCGGTGGCACCCTACTGCCGGGAATACAATGCAGTACTGTTAGCAAACCATGGCGCGCTGACCTGGGGTGACAATCTCATGCAGGCTTATTACCGCATGGAGACCACGGAATATTATGCGAAGATCCTGATGATGAACAACTTCATCTTAGGGAAAAAGACCCTGCTGTCCCAAGGACAGATCGATGACATCATCCGCATCCGCGCTGGATGGGGTATTACCACGGGCGGCAGACCCATCGGACCGGAGGGCGCGCAGAATCTGGGGGATATCTGTATTTCCCGGAAGCGGTGATTTGTTTTTCCGGGCATATTAGCGCGATAGCACGAATTCGTAAGCTTATGATAGAAGGTCATGTTAGAGACTTTTGCGAAAGCAGCCTCCAACAGGGCCTTCTTTTTGTGCTTTATTTGTGTAATTGCATAGACGTAAGCAGGGGGAAAAGCTCCTACAGAACACAGATTTTTCACAGAGTGAACACTTTTTCAATACAAAATCCAACTATACTTGAGAAAACAACTGAATTTGGACGGAATAGCAATCGGAGGTTTGCCGTGAAGAACAAAGAGATCAAGCAGATAATTTTTTCCCAAAAGAAAAACAAAAAATGGATCATCGTTGCGCTGGTACTGGTACTTACGCTGGGTGGAGGTTCTGTGGCAGCAGTGGTGATATTACATAGAAACGGCAATCGGTCAGAATTATCCATGCCGGGTAATATGGCGGGGCTGACCTTCACGGAGGATATGACTGCTGCGTCAGGAGTTACCAATGTCGGTATCACGGAAGAGACCTTCGATGTGGAAAATCTGACGGCAGAGCTAGAGATCGAGGAAGTCTATGTGGCCTCCGGGGAAGAGGTAACTGCAGGAGATAAGATTTTAAAGCTTACGGAGGACAGTGTGGAGGAAGCCAGAAAGGAACTGGAGAGAGCGCTGGAGGATGCGGAACTGGCATACCGTACCGGAGCCATTGAATATGAGCAGAACCTGATCACCGCGGAGTACACAAGAGACAGTGCTATCCTCACCGGACAGCAGGCGAAGGAAATCTATGATGAGACCGTAGCAAGTCTGCAGAGTGCTGTGACCAGGGCGGAAGAGGAATTGCAGGATGCCGAGGATGACATAGCGGAATATGAGTCATACGTTAATGACGGTTCCTATAAGAGTTATTTCAAGGTAGATGAATATCAGGCAATCTATGATGAGAACCTGAAAGCATTGACGGATAAACTGGATGAGTGGGGAATTGGCTGGTCCCAGATCACCGGCGGTTCAGCCGGATCTGTGCAAGCAGGTGGAACCGCAGGCAATGTGCTGGGCAGCAGTGGACAGGACAGCAATTCCTCGAATGTAAAAACTCTGGCATCTCTCTACAACATTTTAGAACAGAACCTGAAGGATCTGGAAGAAGCACAGGAAAAATATGAGGATGCAGTCATCAATGCTTCTTTTAACTTACAGACATTGCAGCTAAAGCTTCCAAGCCTTCAGCAGGCAGTCACGGACGCAAAGGAAAATTATGAGATCCAGCTGGCGCAGGCAAAGCTGACCTATGAGACTTCCCTGTCCGGCGCAGAACGAGCAGAGAGCGATTATAATACTACGGTGGAAAAAGCGAAGTCCGATCTGGCAGCTCTGAAAAGTACTTATGAAGATGCCAAAGAGAATCTGGAACTGTTTGAAAGCAGTGTGGGAGACGGATATTTCTATGCCTCGGAGGACGGAACGATCCTGCGGACCATGGTGCGGGAGGAGCAGGCTCTGACTTCCGATGCAGTCGTATTCGTTTACAGCAATCCGAAGGAGCTGACGGTCACCGTATCGGTAGACCAGGCGGATATTGCAAAATTGACCGTAGGCGACAGTGCTTATGTGCAGTCCTCTGCGGGCAGCGGATTTACCGGAGTGATCACAGCTATCAATCCGGTATCCTCGTCTGACAGCCGTACCAGTGTCACTTACAGCGTGACGGTACAGATCAACATAGAAGATGAGAAGGACAGCTTAAGTGCCAACGAATCCGTCACCGTAGTCTTCGGCATGACGGACGAGGACATTGAGCAGTTACAGCAGAGACAGAGTATGCAGGGAGGACAGACACAGTCATGAAATTAAAAAGACCACATTTTGATAAACTGAAATCCCTCACGAAGAAGCAGAAAAAGTTGATCCTGGCGGGGATCGCACTGCTTCTGCTGATCCTGGCGGCCAGTTATACCGTGTTCATCGCACCGTTACTTCAGAAAGAACAGTGGATCTACAAAGAAGAGACGGTGGAGCGCGGCACTTTAAAGGTAGGTGTTACTGAGAGCGGCTCTCTGGAATACAACACAAAATCCATAGATTACGATCTGGATCTGGACGTCAGTGACGATGACGAGGATGACAGTGAGGACGATGACGATGATACCGTACAGAAATATCTGAAGATAGAGGAGATCTATGCTGCCAGCGGGCAGCGTGTCACCGAAGGCGAGGAACTTCTGAAATTCACGGAAGACAGCGTGGAGGCGGTTCGGGCACTGTTGCAGAATGTGGTAGTGGAGGCGAAGGCAGACTATGCGGAGGCAGAGAGTACTTATGAATTGTCCCTGCTGGAAGCCCAGACCGACTACGATACCCAGAAGATCAGTGCTTCCTATGCGGCGTCCATCCGCAATACTTCCGGTACGAGCGTGGCGAACAATGTGGCATCCCTGCAGGTGCAGCTGGAGCAGAAAAAAGCCAACACAGCATCGCTACAGGAAAAGCTGGCAGAAGCACAGGAGGATTATAAGGATGCTCTGGAGACTTATGAAGAGGAAAGGGAAGGCTATGAAGACGCGGGACTGGACAATACCGTAAACTTTATGGTCATTCAGAGCGGTTATCTCAGTGCCAAATCCAAATATCAGCAGGCAAAATCTGCGCTGACCCAGGCGGAAAACGCAGTGGCGGACAATGAAAGTGCCATCGTCGATCTGGAGAATCAGCTGGCAGCAGCCCGGGCGAAGCAGAACATTGACAGGCTGGATACGGAAGAGACCTATCAGGAAGCAGTGATCACCGGGCAGAATGCGGAGACCACTTACAACGCTGCTGTGGAAGATCTGAAGGAGACCTTACAGGAAGCGGAAGAGACGAAAGAAAAACGGGAAGAACAGTTACAGGCCTTTGAAGATTTTGTTGGAAGTGATGGTATCTTGTATGCCACAGAAGATGGTGTAATCACAGAGGTCAGCTACGAAGCGGGAGACCGTCTGACGACGACAGGAGCTCTGTTTTCCTATGCAACGTCGGATGACATGAGAATCTCCGTGGATGTGACCCAGGAGGATATCGTGGATCTGCAGGTAGGAGATGCGGTAGATATCACCTTTACGGCATACCCGGAGGATTCCTATACCGGAAGCATTCTTTCCATCAATACCACGGCTACTTCCGATTACAGCAACACGGTAAGTTACACTGTGGAGATCAGCGTGGAAGGTGAACTGGAGCAGCTCTACGGCGGCATGACGGCAGATGTGATCTTCGTTACCGAAGAAAAAGAAGATGTCCTCTATGTATCCCGTAAGGCGATCGTAGAAGAGAACGGCAAGACCTATGTATATCGCAAGACCGCTTTGGGAGGCAGAGAACTGGCGGAGGTAGAGACCGGTATCACTAACGGTGTGGACATTGAGATCCTGTCAGGACTGGAAGAGGGCGATACTATCTACCTGGCAAGTAAAGTCAGCTCCGAGGCAGAAGTCAAGAGTACGGAGGAGACTGCCGATTCCGGCAGCAGTTCTGATACCGCAATCGGCAGTGATACGGAGTTCGAGATATCGGAGGATATGCAGATGCCGGGAGGTGGTGACATGCCCCAGGGTGGTCCCGGAGGCAGCGGTTCCGGCAGCTTCGGCGGCGGAATGCCGGGAGGTCCCGGAGGACAATAAATCAGGCTGATGGAGCAAATGTTGAGAAGCAGACAGAAATGATTGGGAACAGTTATGAAGCAGAATGAAAATGGGAAAAAGATCAAGGAAACTATAAAAAATCGGATGAGCTGGATCGGATCATGGAAAAGCTGGTCGAAAAGGCGCAAGCTCACCACAGGTATCTGTGGTGTCTGCGTGATCGTTGTAGTGGCTGGTGCCATCAGCATCTTTGGTAGTTCTGATACGGAAGTCATTTATAAAGAGACCACCGTAAAATACGGGACACTGGTCAAAGGTGTGACGGAGAGCGGCTCCGTGGATATCGGTACGGTGGATCAGACCTTTGATCTGGATATGAGTGCCCTGCAGAGAACGGATACTTCCGGCAGCAGTTCCTCCGGCAGTTCATCAGGTGGCTCCTCCGGTAGTACTGCCGGCAGCAGCTCTGGATCCGGTGGATTTGGCGGCATGAGTGCTTCCGGCGGCGGAGCCCAGGGAGGCTTAGACATGTTTGGGCAGATCTTCAATATGGGCGGCAGCAGCTCCGGCAGCAACGGTGACGATTCTACCCTGACCGTGGCGGAAGTAGTGGTCTCCGTGGGGCAGCAGGTATCCGAGGGAGATCCCCTGTACCTGCTGGAAGAAGACAGTGTCTCCGATCTGGAAGACGAACTGCAGTCTAACGTTGAGAAAGCAAAAGCGGATCTGGAGGCGGTGGAAGCCGACCAGACCCTGTCAAAACAACAGGCAAAATACACTTATGAAAGCAGCACTGCTTACGGCAGTTATATTAATACCGAGTACAGTACTACATTGCAGGAACTTCAGAATACAGTAGATTCTGCGGAGAGCACGCTGGAGCAGGCGAAGAGCAGCCTGGAAGATTACCGGGCACAGCTGGAGGAAGTAACGGCAGCCTATGAGGATGCGGCACAGGTATTGTCGAACTGTAAATACAGCCTGAACAGTACAGACGCAGCCGCTAATACTTACGGATATGTCTATTACGCGCAGCTGACGGAGCAGGCACAGTCCACGGCAGATTCCCTGGAGCAGCAGAAGGAAGAGCTGGAACAGAGAGTAGAGCAGGCGGAGGAAAATGTAACCACTGCCGAAACCGCCTACAATAAGGCAGAACGGGAACTGGAGCAGGGGAAACTGACCGCAGCCGAGACCCAAAAACTGAGAACACTGGCTTACAATACCGCACAGGAGACCTATGACATTGCACTGGGGTATCTTGCGCAGGAATTGTCCGATCAGCAGGAAACCTATAATGAGACACTGGAAAAATGGAATGAGTTCAGCACTTATATCGATGGTAATGCAGTATGTGCAAGATACAACGGTGTCATCACCGGCGTGGAACTGGAGGCCGGAGATAAGATCAGTACCGGAACCTCTCTGGTTACTTTATACGATATGGACGAAGTGACCATGACGGTAACGGTGGATGAAGATGACATGACGGATATCTCTCTGGGATCTGCGGCGAATATTGCATTGACGGCATATCCGGAAGATACCTTTACGGCAAAGGTGACGGCTATTGGAGATGCGACATCGGATTCCAGTGGAAACATAACTTATGACGTAACTGTCACATTAGAAGGGGATGTCTCCGGACTGTTCCAGGGTATGACAGGAGATGTGACTTTCGTTACGGAACAAACGGAAGAAGTGCTGTATGTCTCACGCAGAGCCATTATCACAGAGGATGACAAGACTTATGTGAAAGTGAAGACTGCAGATGGCAGCATTGTGAAAAAAGAAATAACGACAGGACTGTCAGATGGCTCTAATGTGGAGATCTCCGGAGATGTTGCAGAAGGAGATACCGTATTGATCGAAAGCAGCATTACGAAGTAGAGCGGAGACCTGTGGGAAAGTAAGGTCAATGGAAGGGAAGAAGTAGAATATGAGATTATCCGAAATATTGCGTCTGGTGTGGCTGAACCTGTCACAGAATAAATTCAAAGTGATCCTGACTTCCATCGGTATCGTTGTGGGATCCGCCACCATAATGCTGGTGCTGGCGATAGGTACCGGTGGAAAAGAAGAAGTGGCGGAGCAGTTCAAGAACCTGAATGCCGGAGCCATTGATATTTCCTGTGACAGCAGTGACAGCGGCGGTTTTAGTTTTGAAATGCCGGGCGGTGGAGGAAGTGTTACCGTCACCAATATGGGCGGAAGTCCCGGAGGAGGTTCCGGCGGCGGTATGTCTGGTGGTCCCGGCGGTGGCATGGATTTCGGCGGATTTTTCGGTTTTGGACAGGAGGAAGAGAGCGAAGCCGTGACATTGACCAGTGAAGACTGTGATGATCTGGCGACTTTTGTATCGGGAATCTCTGCAACTACGATCTCTTATTCCACCACAGCGTCGGTGGAGGGAGGCGATATGACCTCTGCTTCCTATTACACCATCGCCGGTGTGGAGGACAATTATGCCACTATCAGTAATCTGGAAATGGCCATCGGGGATTTTCTCACAGAGGAAAACAACGAGAGCAAGGAAAAGGTGTGCGTACTGGGTGCCACCGTGGCAAAGGAAATTTTCGGCAGCGCCTACGACGCCTATGACGGTACAGTCTATATTGATGGCCGTCCCTATATAGTGTCAGGGGTACTATCCGAGATGGGAACTGTGGCATCCGGCATTAGTCCGGATACGGCGATCTATGTACCTTATGAAACCGGCATCAAATATATTACCGGTACGAGTATCAGTCCAACCATCACGGTCATCGCGGAGGATGTGAATCAGGTGGATACCGTAATGACGGATGTGGAGAGTGCCTTAAAAGACAGCTATCCCAACACTACATTTACCATCAGCGATGCCGGAAGCAAGATGGAGGCAGCCTCCGCTTCCAATGAGACTTTGACATTACTGCTGATCTCTATGGCAGTGATCGTATTTATCGTCGGCGGTATCGGTATTATGAACGTGCTGTTTGTATCTATCAAGGAGCGCACTAATGAGATCGGTATTTTGAAAGCACTGGGCTGTTCCCGGAAGGATATCCTGTTGGAGTTTTTATTGGAGGCAAGCTTTACCAGTCTGGTAGGAGCCATACTGGGGGTGCTGGTGGCTCTTGGAATTACGCCATTCGTGCAGCTGTTCAACGTGAGAGTGTCCCTGTCGGTACAGGGTGCAGTATTGTCGCTGTTGTTTGGTGTCCTCACCGGAAGCATCTTCGGCTTCTATCCGGCGTATAAGGCATCGAGACTCATCCCCGTAGAAGCTTTGAACCAGGAATAAGAGGATCAGGTTTCATGTAATAACGCGAACGGTCAGGGAAAATAAGATATTCGGAACAGGAAGGAAACAGATATGGATACGACCTCTATGATTACCATGAAAAATATTAATAAAGGCTATATGCTCGGAGAGGAGCGGCTCCCGATCCTGAAAGATATTAATTTTCAGGTGAATAAAGGGGAATATGTGGCAATCCTGGGACCTTCCGGTTCCGGCAAGACCACGCTGATGAATATGATCGGCTGTATGGATGTGATGGACTGTGGGGAATACTATCTGGATGGTATGGCAATCCATGAGACGAAGGAAGATGACCTGACGCAGGTGCGCAATCAGAAGATTGGATTTATTTTTCAGAATTATCAGCTGATCCCGACCTATAATGTCATGCAGAATATCATCATGCCGCTTCTGATGCGAGGAATGACCTACGAAGAAGCAGAGGAAAAGTGCAGAAATACGATTAAATTGCTGGGGCTGGATCATCGTATCGGACATAAGCCCAATGAATTGTCCGGTGGTCAGAAACAGAGAGTATCCATTGCCAGAGCACTGGTAGGCCAGCCGGCGATCCTGCTGGCGGATGAGCCTACCGGCGCCCTGGACCAGACCAGCGGCAAGGAGGTACTGAAGCTGTTCCGGGAATTAAACGACATGGGCAACACGATCGTAATGATCACACATGATCTGGGAGTGGCACAGTCCGCGAAGCGTATCGTAAGAATTGTAGACGGACAGCTGTATGAGTAAATTAAATACTTTTTGCAACAAGCACAATTCCTGAGAGAATGAGCAGGAGAATCACGATTTTGCGGATGAGCTTTTCATCCATCAGATCGCTGCTCTTCAGGCCAAGGAATAATCCCAACAGCATTAGGGGAATCAGGAGTATCGCCTGCCGGATCGTCTCGAACCGGATCAGTCCCAAAGCACTGTACAGGCAGATGCGAAAGGTGCTTTCTACAGCAAATACTGCGCTGATATTAGCTTTGAAGGCATCATTATCTTCACAGACGCTTGTCATATAAACGGCCAGCAGAGCGCCGACACCAAACAGCCCGCTGAGTAATCCGGCGGAGAGTCCTACTATTACGGTGAATAGAGGAGAGACTTTTTTCGGGGAAAAGGTCTCTTCATTTTTTGCCCCTTTTTGTTGAAACCACATCTGGATTCCAATGCCTATGACCACAATACCGAAGATGATCTTAACGATATTGGCATTGATGTATTTTAAAATAAATGCCCCCGGAATGCTGCCGGCAAGAACGAACAGCATAGGGAGGAAAAAGATACGCGGATGCAGGGAAGTTCTTTTTTTCCATACTAGGATCAGGTTCGACGGATAACCGATCAGCAGTTCCACCGGAGAAATATTAGCATTTACGATGCCGAAGCTTAAAATAGAGGTGAATACCAGTGTATTGGCGAATCCGCACAGACCTTTTATGAAAAATGCTGTTAAAGTGGCTAAAATCCAGTAAATCATGAGAACCTGGCTCCTTAATCGTTCGTTTCAGCTAGAATAAGCGCTGCCTGTGCAGGAATCATCCATAGCGCAACTTTCTTATATAGTAAAATACACACGTGGTCAGGGCAAGCATTTTGTGAAAAAACTTGTGGGAACTTTGGGAGTGTGGTACATTGACACTAAGCAAAAGGAAAGGCAGGAAGATTCGTATGGCAGGATATTTGATCAAAGATACTACAAGAGAAGAACGGGAGCAGATCGTAGCGGAATCCTTAGGATATATGGAAGCAAATTGTGACGGCTGTTCGTCCGGACTGGCAGAGATGTATCAGGCATACATCGATGGGGAGAAGGAGCTTCGGGACATTAATATGGAGTTTCATGCAGGATATGTCTCGGGGGAGGAAGTACCGGGGAGAAGTTCCTGCCCGATGTAAGGATAGTAAGCATAAAGTTTCGTAATTTGCAAAAACTCTTTCTATAAGGGAGAAACCGGAAAAGAGGGATGCAGATGCGGAAGGATCTTATAATTATAGTAAATCTGGAAAATGGAAAAGCACAGTTGGAATTCAAGCTGCCGGAAGAATTTTTGACGGAACGGCGGGAGACTGAGATGCGAATGGAAATATGGGAGACAGCAGGAGGCGGTCGCCCTATTTTTTATGGAAATTATCGGAATGTGGATCAGGATCCGATGACCGCGTTATTATTGCGGCCGCACCTGTGGAATGGGAGGAAGGATCCCTATCTCTATCAGGTGAGAGCTTGGCTGCGGTTCCCAACCGGGATCGATAGTAGTCTTTTTAAAACAGAGGATTCAGGAAAATTCCGGGATTCAGAAGATTTCGAAAATCGACGGGAAGTGTACTGGCAGCGGGACCTTGCAATTTATGACTTGCGTGTCATAGAGAAAAAAGGTATCTATTTGAACGAAGCCGAATTTCATCCACACATCGTAGAATACCGGCTGCCACCGCAACTCAGTGAGTACGGTACGCAGGACGAACAGATGGAAAGAGATCTGGAGCGGCTGGCACGGATGGGAGCCAATGCGATTCTGTTTCACAATGACGACAGGAAAAGCGAAGGACAGGAAAAGACCGGGCAGGACAATGCCGGACAGAAAAATGGGGTAAGGCAGAATCCGGGAACAGATCATTTTTACAGGTTATGCCTGAAACGTGGATTTTTGGCAAAAGACCTGTGGATAACAGACGAAAAAATCCCCATATACCGTGGATTATCCGGAGAAACTACGCAGGAGATGTTGCTTTCGGAGGACGGCAGGACGTTGACGGAGCACTATTACTATTATCAGGCGAAATGGAGTAGGGAACCGGTACTCTATCCGGCACTTTCTACCCTGCACCGGCAGGAGAACGGTCTGCTCTCCCTGACAGTCTACAGCAACCAGAAAAAAGTGGTGCTCTATGTGGACGGGGTACTTTTCCTGTTTCAGTCGGCGCAGACCGGAGGGCCGGAGTTTATTTTTGAGGATATTCCGGCAGAGAAGCTGCCGCTGCATCTGGCGGTGGAAGCCGGTAACTTAAGCACTTCTTTGACGATAAGTAAGATATAAGGTAAGTAAAGCCTGAAACAAGTAAAATATAAAGTTGGTGAAAAGTTTTTTGTAGGATTCAAAACCAGTTTCACACAATTTTCACAAATGTTTCACCTTTTGATGACATTTGCCTCATATAGTAATACAAGTACACCAAATAATGATTGACACAAGTATCGGGAATTATTTGAGGTAAGCGCAAGTAACTGATATGGGAGGCAAATATGATAGAAGTAACCAATCTTACAAAAAAATACGGAGACCATATAGCCGTAGATCATCTTTCTTTCCGTGTGGAAAAGGGACAGATTTACGGCTTTCTTGGTCCTAATGGCGCAGGTAAATCCACGACCATGAACATCATCACGGGTTATCTGGCAGCTACGGAGGGCACTGTGACCATCGATGGCAAAGATATCCAAAAAGATCCGGAGGAGGCAAAGCGTGCCATCGGTTATCTGCCGGAGCTTCCGCCACTGTATGTTGACATGACTGTCAGAGAATACCTGGACTTCGTGGCAGAACTGAAAAAAGTGCCGAAAAAAGAGCGGAAGCAGCAGATTGACGAGGTCATGGAAATGACACAGATCGCCGATATGCAGCAGCGTCTGATCAGGAATCTGTCAAAAGGTTACAGACAGAGAGTCGGACTGGCACAGGCGATCCTTGGCTATCCGGAAGTTATCATTCTGGATGAGCCCACGGTAGGTCTGGATCCGAAACAGATCATCGAGATCCGTGATCTGATCCGCAAGCTGGGGGAGAATCATACCGTGATCCTCAGCTCTCATATTCTGTCGGAGGTCAGCGCGGTCTGTGACCATATTATGATCATAGCCCACGGTAAGCTGGTAGCCAGCGATTCTCCGGAGAATCTGCAGAAGCTTATGAGTGGTTCCATGGAACTGAACCTGGAAGTAAAGGGAAGCGCCGCTGCGGTGAAGAGTGCATTGCAGGAGATCTCCCAGATCGACCGGATCGAAGAGAACACAGAGGCATCCAAAAATGTTCCAAAGCTGAAAGTGATCTCCAAAGAGAATGCAGATATCAGAGAGCAGGTATTCTATGCACTGGCAGATGCAAAGCTGCCTATTTTAGAGATGACCCATGCGGAGAAGTCTCTGGAAGACATCTTCCTGGAACTGACTGAGGATGTAGCACCCGCGCAGTCGGAGAAGCACAAACTATTCTCAAAAAGAAAAAAGCCGGAAATCACAGCTGCTGCACAGCAGACAGAAGCTTCGGAAGAGGAAGTACAGCCCGGAGAAGAGAAAAAAGAAACTGTAACTACAAAGGAGGCGGAATGATATGTCAGCCATTTATAAGAGAGAATTGAAATCCTATTTCCGTTCCTTTATCGGATTTTTATTTATTGCAGTCACCCTGTTTTTCCTGGGACTGTATTTCAGCGTTTATAACCTGATGAACGGATATCCTTATTTTGCGTATGTGGTATCCAGTGTTACCTTTTTATTCATGCTGACCGTGCCGATACTGACCATGCGTATTCTGGCGGAGGAAAAGCGGAGCAAGACGGATCAGCTGATCCTGACGGCACCGGTGTCCGTAGGCGGCATCGTTATGGGAAAATTCCTGGCGCTGTTAACTATATTTGCCATTCCCGTAGCGATCATCTGCTTTTACCCGCTGATCATGGCGCAATACGGCAGTGTTCCCATGGGAGAGGCTTACCTGTCGATCCTGGCATATTTCCTCTTCGGGATGACCGCCATTGCCATCGGTCTGTTCCTGTCTTCCGTGACAGAGAGCCAGGTCATCGCAGCAGTACTTACTTTTTTAGTATTGTTCCTGGGATATATGATGGATTCCATCTGCTCCATTATTTCCAGCACCGGCAATCTGTTGACAAAGCTGCTGCGCTGCTTTGACCTTTATACGCCGTTTTCTAACCTGTTAAACGGTACACTGGATGTATCTTCTATTGTATATTATGCATCCGTTACGGCACTGGTTCTGTTCCTGACAGTACAGTCCATTCAGAAACGCCGTTACAGCATGTCCGTGAAGAACTTAAGCTTCAGTGCTTACAGTACCGGTATGATCGCCGTAGCGGTAGCACTGGTAGTAGTGGTTAATATTATCATGGGCGAGATGCCTTCCAGCTGGACAGCAATCGACATGACCAGCCAGAAGCTCTATTCCCTGACAGATCAGACCGTTGACTATGTGAAAAATATGCAGGATGATGTGACCATCTATGTGTTGGTAAATCAGGACAATCAGGATACCACATTGGGGCAGACTTTACAGAGATATGATGATCTGTCGGATCATATCACCGTGGAATATGTGGATCCTACCGTTAACCCGATGTTCTATACCCAGTACACCACCGGCAACATCAGCACGAACAGCCTGATCGTGGTCAGCGACAAGCGCAGCAAGGTCATTGATTACAACGATGTCTATGAGTCTTCCTATGATTTTGACTATTCGACGTACAGTTATAACACCACGACCACCGGTTATGATGGCGAAGGACAGATCACCAGTGCGTTGGATTATGTGTTAAATGATGATATGCCCAAGGTATATATGACAACAGGACATAATGAACTGAGTTTAAGTAACACTTTTACATCCGCACTGAACAAGGAAAATGTGGATTATGAGACCGTGAATCTGATGGATCTGGATGCTATCCCCGACGATGCGGCCTGTCTGTTCATCAACGGCGCCACCAGTGATTTCTCTTCCGATGACAAGGATAAGGTGATCGATTATCTGGATAATGGCGGTAAGGTCATCCTGGTGACCGGTTATACCGATGAGGAGACACCCAATATAGATGCTATCTTAAGCTACATGAATCTGAGCATTGCCAAAGGACTGGTAGTGGAGAATGATTCCAACGGCTACTACAGAAGTCCGTATTATATCCTGCCGACACAGAGCTCTGACAGCTATACCTCAGGCACCTACGGAAAATATCTGTTCCTGCCGTATTCTCAGGGCATCATCGTCCCGGAGGAAGTAAGTACCGACGAGACAGCCACCGGTGATATTACCTATGATGTATTCCTGAACACCTCCGACAGCTCTTTTGCAAAACAGGATGTCAACAATACACAGGATTTTTCACAGGGTGAAAATGATGTGAATGGTCCCTTCGCATTAGGTGTTGAGGCAGTAAAGACTTTGGATGATGGGGATGCGACACTGGTCGTGTACGGTTGCGAGCAGCTGTTCACGGATGATGCAAATTCTGTCGTCAGCGGTGCGAACCTGACCCTGTTCACCAATACATTCAGTGGAATGGCAGATCATGAGACCTCGGTATCTATTCCGGTAAAAAGCTATGAGGTCTCTAATCTGGTAGTGGATTCCGCACAGATTCTGCTGCTGGGGCTGCTGGTTACCGTGATACTGCCTGTCGGCTGTGTGATCGCAGGATTCGTGATCTGGTTCCGCAGACGGAAGAAATAATTGAAAGGCGTGAGATATAGATATGAAAAAGAAACAAAGACAGATGATCGGAATGCTGCTGGCACTGGTGGTTCTGGCGGCAGCATTCCTGGGCATCCGACAGTATAATAAAAATGCATCGTCTGCGACTTCCACCACCGAGGATACACAGGAGACGGTGCTGGATGTGAACTCCGATGATATTACCAGCTTCAGTTATGTATATGAGGGAGAGACCTATGCCTTTGAAAAAAAGGATGAAACATGGTACTATACGGACGATCATTCCCTTAATCTGAACCAGGAGCGTATCAAGGCTATGATCCTGAAGGTGGCACCGTTAAAGGCAGATCAGGTGATTGAAAATGTGACGGATATGTCACAGTATGGACTGGCGAACCCGGAGCGTACCATTCAGTACGAGACTGCAGATCGCAGCGTGATCATTAATGTCGGTAATCTGAATTCCATGACCAGCCAGTATTACATTGCATTTCCCTCGGAAATGAAAGTGTATGTCGTGGCCACCAACGTGGTGACAGGCTTCAATTATACACTGGATGATCTGGTGGAGGAGACTACCGAAGAAACAGAAAGTACCGAAGCGACGGAGACTGCTGAAACAGAAACCACGGAAGCTGTGGAAACGGAAACTGCAGCGACGGAAGCAGATTAGGAATTCTCCCCACGAATGACAATGATGTCATTTAACTTTAATATCGTATCTTTTTGAGGCAGAATGGACAGATCCTCCCGCAGAATGAGGAAGATCGTGACCTGTTCTGCCTCTTCCATTTCCTCCACGGATTTGCCGGCGAAACGTTTATCTACGAAAATCTCGGCGATCTCATGAATATCTGCTTCTTTAATATTAGAGAGACTGCTTTTGCGCTGGTACTGTTCCACAAAGCCGGCACTGATGATACCGGTGGGGATAGCCACGGCACCGACACCGAGATAGGCGATACAGATCGCCATGATCCGGCCAAGTGTGGTGATGGGATAGATGTCTCCGTAGCCTACGGTGAGCAGCGTTGACATGCTCCACCAGATGCCGCTGAAGGCATTGCGGAATACTTCCGGCTGGGAATCATGCTCCACGCTGTACATGCACAGACTGCTGGCGAGCATCAGGATCAGTACGATGAACACGGAGGAAATGATCTGATTGCGTTTTTCATACAATACCGTAGTGATGACATTGAAGGAATCGTACCGGGCATTCAGGCGGAACAGATGGAAGATCCTCGCTACTCGCAGCATCCGGAAGATGACCATGCCTGACAGGAAGAAAAAAGGTAAAATTGTCAGTAGATCGATGATCCCGTCGAAGGAGATCAGAAACCGCAGCCGGGAGCGGAACTCGCTTTTATCAGGATATAAATAGTCCGCAGTCCAGATCCGCAGAATATATTCCACACAGAAGATTAGAATAGTGATAACCTCGATCACCTGAAATGCCGGAAATAAAAGAGCAAGCTCATCAAAGGTTTGCAGAAAAGTCACCAGAATATTTGCACAGATAACGATAGCAATAAAAATATCAAAGAGCCGGCTCAGACGGTTACTTTTGTCACCGATCTGGATGATGTTAAATACTTTTTTCTTCATGTTGAATCCTCATTGTTTTCCGGGGCAGCGCAAGTGAATGCTTGTGATTCCATCATACGGAGGTGGAAGAGGAAAGTCAAGAAATGCGGTGACAGAATCCGTCAACTTTCTTAAAAACAGTCATATATTATAGTAAATCCAAATACAATGAAAGGATACAAAAATATATGGCTAGATTTACAAATCAGGCACAGCTTCGCTATGGAAATGAGATTACAAACTCCAATATAGCAGTGGGTGAGATCACGGAGGTATTGTCTGCAACCAAGACAGCAGTGCGGGATACCTACGGGCAGAATGAAAATGTGACGTATGTGATCAGCATTGTGAACTCAGGCACTACAGCATTTAACGGAATTACAGTAACGGACAATCTGGGAGAGTATTTGTTTAATACCAGAGAACTGACACCTCTGACGTATATTCCGGGGACTGTAAAATACTATGCAAACGGAATTTTACAGGCAACACCGGCTGTAACGGCAGGCCCTCCTCTGACAATCACGGGAATTACCGTGCCTGCGGGAGGTAATGTGACACTTACCTATGAGGCTGAGGTGAACTCTTATGCACCGCTGGCAGCAGAGGCTTCCATTACGAATACGGCGACGATTGCCGGGGCAGGGGTCACTCCTGTTACTGTGAACGAGACAGTAAATGCGGTAAGCGGACCGCTTCTTACGATCACAAAGTCCGTCAGTCCCGTACCTGTGACAGAGAATGGAACATTGACGTATACGTTCCTGATACAGAATCTGGGTAATACGGCAGCAGATGCAGCTACCGGTGTCGTGATCACGGATACCTTTAATCCTGTATTGGAGAATCTGTCTGTGAATTTTAATGGGGCTGCATGGGCAGAGGGAACAAACTATACGTATGATACGACTACCGGATTATTTACCGGAACTGCAGGAGGTATTACTGTACCCGCAGCGACTTACACTCAGGATCCCGTTACGGGAGCATGGGGGATCAACCCCGGCGTCAGCACGCTGGTGATCTCCGGAACCGTATAAGGGCTGTCGCGCTCCTAAGGCTGGCGCCATGCAACCCATTGGCAGTCACTGCGTGACTTGCTTATGGACGGCTGTCGCCGTATAAGTTCAAAATAAAAAGTCACTGGAAGTACATAAATGTCCTCCCAGTGACTTTTTATTTTATCCTTGCATGGCTTGTAGCTTAGCCAAAGTATCTCTTAAGCAGACCCTCAAATGCCTTTCCATGTCTGGCCTCGTCACGAGCCATCTCATGAACGGTATCATGGATTGCATCCAGGTTCAGAGCCTTGGCTCTCTTAGCCAGATCAAACTTACCTGCGGTAGCGCCGTTCTCGGCATCTACTCTCATCTCCAGATTCTTCTTGGTGGAATCGGTTACGACTTCACCTAACAGCTCAGCGAATTTTGCAGCGTGCTCAGCTTCTTCGTAAGCGGCCTTCTCCCAGTACAGACCGATCTCGGGATAACCTTCTCTGTGAGCAACTCTTGCCATTGCCAGATACATACCAACCTCAGAGCATTCACCCTGGAAGTTCGCACGCAGATCAGCAATGATATCCTCGGGAGCACCCTTTGCTACACCTACTACATGCTCAGCAGCCCAGGTCTTGCCTTCCTCCTGCTTGGTGAACTTGGAAGCGGGAGCGTGACAGATGGGGCACTCTGCGGGAGCCGCATCACCTTCATAAACATAACCACATACCTGACATACATACTTTGCCATAATTTTTTCTCCTTTTCTCTAATGAAATGTTTTGTTTTTAGTTTTCTCTTTTTGCGTGTGCTTTATAAGCACAAATATATTATGGAACGAAGCCAGTTTTCATTTAGAAAACTAGGACTCCGTAGCAACCCTGGTGCAGGCGGGACAAGAGCCGTAGAAATAAGTGACATGTCCCCGGATCCGGCCGTCAAATCTCTCTCCGGCGGCCTCCATGATGGAATCAATACTATCCATGTCCAGATCAATAACGCTTCCGCATTCCGTACACACGAAATGATAATGTTCGGAAGTATCGGCATCAAAATGGTCAACACCGTCACCGACCCGGAGTCGTAAGATTTCTCCCATGTCTGACAAAAGTGTCAGATTACGGTAGACGGTACCGAGACTTAAGTTCGGGTCCTGCTGCTTCAGATTAGAATAGATCACATCAGCGGTAGGATGATCCTTGCGTCCCATGAGAAAGGATTTGATCATTTCCCGTTGTCTGCTTCGTTTCAGTGCCATGAAAAGCTCCTTTCTCAATAATAGTAATGATTACTGTTTCTTACAAGATTATTATACATGATGCGAGAATAATGTCAACAGAAAAATGAAAAAATTTTGTTTATATTTTTTTAATGATATTCTTGCTTCCTTTATACACAGGAGGTGGGAATCATGCTATAATGAGCGAAAGTAAAGTATAAAATATAAATTAACACGCGCAAACTTGTGTTACACAGTGTACAGAAATACACGGCACTAAAGTAACGGAAAGTTTGCAGGTTGCTGAAAGGCAAGAGTAATATGAAATTTAAAACCAGACTTCGTGTAACATTTATAAGTATTATATTACTTCCGCTGTTGTTGACGATCATGGCGTTCGTGATGATTGCTATTTACCTGATGAATTACTCTCAGGGTTTCAGTTTGACGGATATTGATTATTCCATGATGTCGGAGAATATCAAGGAATTCACCAACACCACGGATCAGGCGTATTATGTGTTGCTGGATCAGGCGAGGGAAGACAGCAGCAGGCTGGAAGATAAAGAATATCTGGATCATATCAATGAGGAGGTATCGCGGAAGTCTACTTACATTATTGTAAGAAAAGGTGACAAGCTGTATTATGCTGGCAATGAAGATGCCGCACAGAAGATTTTTGAAAAACTGCCTGCCTACGGTGAAGAGAATCTGTCGGATGACAGCGGATATTTCTACAATGAACTGGAGAAGTATGTAAAACAGATTGATTTCACTTTCCGGGATGGAACACCGGGCAGCGTATTCATTGTAACGAAGGTCAATTCGCTGATCTCGAGACATCTACTGATCGATATGTTTGTGGCTATCATAGTGATCCTGATCTTCACCAGCCTGATGCTGACCCAGTGGATCCACAAGGGTGTATTTGAGCCCATCAATGAGCTGAATGTGGCAATGCGCAAGATCAAGGAAGGCAACTTTGATTATGTTCTGGAGACAGATGCCAGGGGTGAGATCGGTGATCTCTACCGCAATTATGAGGACATGCGTTTACGGCTGAAGGAATCCACGGAAGAGAACACCCAGCATGAGAAGCAGAACAAAGAGCTGGTCAGCAATATTTCCCATGATCTGAAGACCCCTATCACAGCCATTAAGGGTTATGTGGAAGGAATCATGGACGGTGTGGCAGATACGCCGGAGAAGATGGATAAATACATCAAGACCATCTACAATAAAGCCATTGATATGGATCGGCTGATCAACGAGCTGACCACCTATTCCGGAATTGATAATAACAGGATTCCTTATAATTTCCATCGGATCAACGTAGCAGATTACTTTGGAGATTGTGTGGAAGAGGTAGGCCTGGATCTGGAGCAGCGGGGTATCAAGCTGAACTATTCGAATTTGGTATCTCCCGATACCGTGGTCATTGCGGATCCGGAGCAGATGAAGAAGGTCATCAATAATATTATCAGTAATAGCGTAAAATATATGGATAAGCCTGACGGGCATATTGATATCCGTATTCTTGACGAAGTGGATTCCATCCGGGTAGAGATCGAAGATAATGGCAAGGGAATCGCACAGAAGGATCTGCAGAAGATCTTTGAGCGGTTCTACCGCACGGATGCTTCCCGCAATTCTGCCCAGGGCGGCAGTGGAATCGGATTATCCATTGTCAAAAAAATTGTTGAGGATCATGGCGGTTATGTATGGGCGACAGCCAAAGAAGGGGAAGGAACCTGTATGCACTTTGTATTGAGAAAATATAGCGAGCTGCAGCCGGGTGGAACCAAGTAATGAATAAGGTATGAAACAGAAAAGGTATGATAACCGATAATGCAAGGACATTCTGTAAATGGAGGATAAATAATGAGTAAGATTTTAATTATTGAAGATGAAGTAGCAATTGCAGATCTTGAGAAGGATTATCTGGAGCTTAGTGATTTCAAGGTAGATATCTGCAATACCGGAGATGAGGGACTGAAGACCGCACTGGCAGGCGATTATGATCTGATCATTTTGGATCTGATGCTGCCCGGCATGGACGGCTTCGAAGTATGTAAGAAGATCCGCGAGGAGAAAAATATTCCCATTCTCATGGTATCTGCGAAGAAGGACGACATTGATAAGATCCGCGGCTTAGGGTTGGGTGCGGATGACTATATGACCAAACCTTTCAGCCCCAGTGAACTGGTAGCCCGCGTGAAGGCGCACATGGCCCGTTATGAGAGACTGGTGGGAACCAACCAGAAGCAGCAGAATGATATCGTGGAGATCCGTGGTATCCGTATTGATAAGACTGCCAGACGTGTCTATGTGGACGGGGTGGAGAAGACGTTTACGACCAAAGAGTTTGATCTGCTGACGTTCCTGGCGGAGCATCCGAACCATGTATTTACCAAAGAAGAATTGTTCCGTGAGATCTGGGATATGGATTCTATCGGTGATATTGCCACTGTTACCGTGCACATCAAGAAGATCCGTGAAAAGATTGAAAAAGATACTGCAAAGCCTCAATATATCGAGACCATCTGGGGTGTTGGATATCGCTTTAAGGTATAAGGGAAGAAAAATAAGATCAGAAGAAAACTCCTATGATGGATACAGCAACAAACTGTCTCCAATAGGAGTTTTTTATCTAAAAGTGTGTTATAATCGATAAAGCGTCGGCGGAATGGAGTGTGTTATGAACAGTAAAAAAATAATACAGTTGTCTACGACACAGAAGATCATGCTTAGCTTTCTGTGTGCCATTTTAGTGGGAAGCTTCCTGCTGGCATTACCCATCAGTTCAGCCACCGGAGAAGCGGTTCCTTATATAGATGCTTTATTTACAGCCACCACATCCATATGTGTGACCGGTCTGGTGACGGTTCCCACATATTCCACCTGGAGCGTCTGGGGACAGATCGTGATCCTGTTTCTGATCCAGTTGGGAGGTCTGGGAGTCATTACGGTCATGTACGGTGTGATGATGGGACTGCACAGACGACTGGGACTGGGTAACCGGTGGATGCTGCAGGATGTGTTTAATCTGAATAATATCTCCGGAATCGTGAGATTCCTCCGCAAGGTCCTTATAGGTACTCTGGTGGTGGAGGGATGCGGCGCTCTTTTGTATATGACAGTATTTGTGCCGGAATACGGACTCAGAGGCATATGGATTTCGATTTTTAATGCCGTATCTGCCTTCTGCAACGCAGGAATGGATATTATGGCGGAAGACAGTCTGTGCAGCTATGTATTCCAGCCCATGGTCAATCTGGTCACGATGCTACTGATCATATTGGGTGGTTTAGGTTATATCGTCTGGTGGGATGTACTGCGGGTTTTGAAAAATATCCGGAGCCAGAAGCTGAAATGTTTCCGACTGCTGACGCTTCACAGTAAAATAGCACTCACGGTGACAGGAATACTTATTGTAGTGGGAGCGGCGGCATTTTATATTTTTGAATACAATAATCCCCTGACGATGCAGGATTACACGGTGCCGCAACGGATCTGGGCATCCCTGTTCCAGGCAGTAACTACGCGAACCGCAGGTTTTGCCACGATTCCACAAGAGGATCTGACCAATACCTCTGCGATCATTTCGGTGCTTTTGATGCTGATCGGCGGCTCTCCGGTGGGAACCGCAGGAGGAATGAAGACAGTTACGATCGCAGTGCTGCTGGTATCTATGTTTGCCACCATAGGTAGTAAGGAAGATGCGGAGCTGTTTGGGAGAAATATTCCGAAGCAGGCAGTGAATAAATCGGTAGCAGTTGTAGGTATGTTTTTTATCATTGCATCGCTGTCCGCGATTTTTTTATCTGCAGTGACAGATGCGGATGTGATAGATATTGTGTATGAAACAGTGAGTGCCACAGCTACTGTGGGATTAAGCAGGAACCTGACTTCCATGCTGAATCTTTGGGGAAAACTGATTATTATCGTGACCATGTATCTGGGAAGAGTCGGCCCCATATCGCTGGTAGTGGCATTCAGCACGCAGAAAAAGAACAAAAATATTGTGAAGAACCCGACAGAAGAGATCAGCGTCGGATAAAGCAGATCGAAGCAACAGGAAGGAAGAGACTATGGGAATCAATCAGACCTATGCAGTATTTGGACTTGGAAGATATGGAAGAAGTGTGGCGAAGGAGTTGGCAGAGAACGGCGCAGAGGTGGTGGCGGTAGACAATAGAGAGGCAGTTGTCAATGCGGTAATCTCAGAGATTCCATACTGTAAATGTGCAGATGTTACAGATCCGGAAGCGTTGAGACAGATCGGTATTGCGAATATTGATGTGGTCATTGTGACCATGGCAAATCATCTGGAAGCCAGTGTTATGGCAACCATGCTGTGTAAAGAACTGGGCGTAAAGACCGTTATCGCCAAATGCGCCACTGAGATAAACTGCAAGATACTTACGAAAGTAGGAGCAGACCGTGTAGTATTCCCCGAGAGTGAGTCAGGGATCCACCTGGCCAAAAATCTGTTAAGCTCCGGTTTCATGGACATTATCGAATTGTCCCAGGATGTGTCTATGGTGGAACTGGAAGTGAAACAGCAGTGGATCGGGAAGAACCTGATCGAACTGAATCTGCGGAAAAAATATTCCATTAACGTGGTGGCGATCATCGAAGGAAAAAATGTAAATACCAATATCGATCCGGAAGAACCTCTGACACAGGATATGCGGCTGATCGTTATTGCCAACCGGGCAAAACTCAATAAACTGAAATAGAATAGCTGCGAGCTATAAAAAAGTGAAACTTCTGACGGTGCACTTGAGCACAAGACAGAATGTTTCACTTATTTTTATACGGTGGCAGCCGTCTGAAAAGTTGTAAACGGGTGATCAGTTATCTGCCCGGAAAGTTTTCTCATTAAAGGCACCTTGCTGCTTAGCAACGATAGTGGTACATACGGCATCACCGGTGATATTGACAGCAGTACGCAGCATATCCAGAATACGGTCGATACCCATGATCAGCGCAATGCCCTCGGTAGGCAGTCCTACAGAAGTCAGTACCATGGACAGGGTGACCAGACCGACACTGGGGACACCGGCAGTACCGATGGAGGCGATCGTCGCGGTGGCAATGACAGTAGCAATGGCAGCCGGGGTCAGAGGAATACCGTAAGCCTGTGCTATGAAAACAACTGCTACGCCCTGCATAATGGAAGTACCGTCCATGTTAATGGTGGCACCCAGAGGAATCGTAAAGGACGAAATCTGTTTGGAGACACCGATTTTTTTATACAGAGTGTCGATAGACAGAGGGATTGTCGCATTACTGGTGGAAGTGGAGAAGGCAAAGGTCATAACCGGGAAGAACTTTTTAATGAACTTAAAAGGATTCAACCGGGTGAACACAAACAGCATGACCTGATATACCACGAAACACTGTACTGCCAGTGCCAGAATGACGCTTCCCATATACTTCAGCATAGGCACAAAAGCGTCGAAGCCGATACCTGCGAAGGTTTTGGCAATCAGGCAGAAGACACCGACAGGGGCTGCTTTCATGACTGCAATCGTCATTTCCATCATAATGTCATTGAACTGACTGAAAAAGTTCGCCACAGTGGAGACCCGGTTGCCCATGGCAGCCAGAAGAATGCCGACAAATAAAGCAAAGAAGATGATCGGCAGCATATCTCCGGTGGACAGAGAGGTAAAAATATTTTTCGGAATAATATTCAACAACGTCTCCGCAAAATCTACCTGGGTGGTCGCGACTTCGGTGGCATCCTCTGGCAACGCAATATTTAAGCCAACGCCGGGATTGATCAGACTGGCAATGCCCAGTGCCACGCAGATCGCCAAAGCAGTGGTGCACAGATAGAACAGGATCGTTTTCACACCCACAGTTCCCAACGTTTTCGTATCACCGATGGCCATGGCGCCGCAGACCAGGGAGCAGAATACCAGAGGAACCACCAGCATCTGCATCAGGCGGATAAAACCGTTGCCCAGTACATAGAGAATACCGTTGATCAGAATCGTATCTCTAAAGTACCCTTCCGGCATATAATAATGGATCAGCACACCACATACCGCACCGGTTAAAAGGGCGATAAAGATTTTGGTGGACAGACCGAGTTTTTTCTTTTCTTTTTCGCGTTTTTCCACTATTCCAGTCCTCCGGTTTCTTTCATGTAGGAAGCAAGCGTCTCTCTCCAGCCACTGGGTTCTTCGATGCCGGTGAGACGCAGCATCATATTATCCAGTACGGAATATTTCTCCGGGGTGCCGTCTTTTACTGTGACGGTAAGCCGGTCCTCTTTTCCGGCAAGACGCAGGATCTCTTTCGCGAATTCCAGGCGTGTGCAGGAACCGCCGCTGCATACGGCGTGATAGATACCGTAATGGTCGTTGTCGATGAAAAATTTTACCACGCGTGCAAGCTCAGCAGCGGAGGTAGGTACCGCACGGTCGTTATTTAGCAGTTCCATAGTGGATATCTGAGGGTCCGCGGCTGCTTCGAGTACTTCATTCAAAAAGTCTTTGCCGATGCCATAGATCCAGGAACTGCGGATAATGACATAGCGGGTCATCAGCTGGATGACGAATTTCTCTCCGGCATATTTGGATTTTGCAAACAGTCCCACGGGATTTACATCATCGAACTCATTATAGGGTGTGTCGGATGCGCTGGAAAATACATCATCCGTAGAGATCTGGATGAGTTTTGCCTGAATGCTCTCCGCAGACTGCGCCAGATTTCTCGCACCTACGGCGTTTACCTTGTAAGCCATATCTGTCTCCGACTGCGCTGCACCGGTGGAAGGATGATATCCTGCACAGTTAATGACGACATCGGGACGATTGCGGTGCATGAACAGGGAAACTGCATGTTCATCCGTGATATCCAGCTCGTCCTTATCGGTTTCGTATAATTCATATTCCATCATGTCTAACAACCTGATCAACGCCTGCCCCATGTGACCGAGGGAACCGACGATCCATATTTTTTTCATTGTGATATAACCTCCTGCAATTTGTGTGTAACTGAGAACAGTATAACAAGTATATCATAGGAAAGATTCCCCGGAAAAGAGAAAATTAAAAAGAGAGAGAAACTCCATAAAAATTGATATTAACAAGGAGAAAAGGATTTGCTATACTAACCACAGAGAGCAGAATCCGAAGGAAAAGCTCAGGATATATTTGACAGACAGAATCTGGAAAGGCAGGGAGTTTATATGGCAAAATTACGTCTGGGTGCATTGGAAGCCGGCGGTACAAAAATGGTCTGCGCTATTGGGGATGAGAATGGTACAATTTATGAACAGGTATCGATTCCTACAACTACGCCTAAGGAGACGATTCCTAAGATGATTGCTTATTTTAGGGACAAGGGGATCGATGCATTGGGAATTGCCTGTTTCGGGCCTATTGAGCTGGACAGAGATTCCGAAAAATACGGTTATATCACAACCACGCCAAAGCTGGCCTGGAGGGACTGCGATATTGTTGGGCAGATGCAGGAGGCACTTCATTGCCCCGTGGGATTTGATACGGATGTGAATGGTTCCGTCCTCGGTGAAGTGACTTTCGGACAGGCACAAGGGAAAAAGTGTGTCATGTATCTGACCATCGGTACCGGTGTCGGCGGTGGTATTTATAGTAACGGAGAGCTGCATCACGGAATGCTCCATCCGGAGACAGGACATGTGTTGATCACAAAGCGGACCGCAGATACTTATGCCGGAAGATGTCCTTATCATAAGAATTGTCTGGAAGGTCTGGCGGCAGGTCCTGCCATCGAAGAACGCTGGGGCAGGAAAGCAGTGGACTTGGCAGATTGCCCGGAAGTATGGGAGCTGGAGGCAGATTACATTGCTCAGGCGCTGACCGGCTATGTCATGACGGTATCTCCGGAAATGATCATTTTAGGCGGCGGTGTCATGCACCAGGAGCAGTTGTTCCCGCTTATCCGTAAGAAGCTTAAGGAATACATCAATGGCTATATCGTAACGGATGAACTTGCAGACATGGAGCATTATGTGGTGCCGGCATCTCTTCACGATGATCAGGGCATCATGGGATGTCTGGAGCTTGCAAGAAGAGCTCTTGAAGACGATCATTGATAGGGCAGCTGTTTACGATATTGCAGCGGAGACATCTGATATGTCCTATGAAAGCAGCGGATAAAATGACTCACGTTGGGGAAGCCGGACTGCAGGGCAACCTCTGTAACCGGCAGAGAGGTGCTCTCTAACAGATGGCAGGCATGGGTCAGCCTCAGATGCATCAGGTATTGCGTCAGAGTCAGATGAAAATGCTGCTTAAAATAGCGGGACAAATATTTTTCGGATAAATGAAATTGCTCTGCCAGGGTTTCCAATCGAAGGGGTTCCGTGTAGTTATACTGCAGATAAGTCAGTATCTCACGCTGCATTGGATCGTTCCTTTTGGAGCCCATTGGGTTAATGGTTCCGCAGGAAGCAATTTTTTGGATAAGTGACAACAATAAAATACGTAATCGGAAATGCCCGCTCAATGTATTTGGAAGCTGTCTGACAGACAGAATCTCACGGATGAGAGAAATGATGTCAGGACAGCTTTTTTCGTGGGAAAGATTATGATGCAAAAGCAATTTATGGTTACGCAAGGGAAGGAGAAACTCCGTTTCCAACAGATCATCCGTCTGAAAGGAAATAAATTCCAGTGGGAACAGCAGGGTATGATAGTCTACGCCCGGAATTGCGGAACCCATAAAATGAAGTTCACCGGGATTTACAAAATAGACGGAGCCGCCGGCCGCTTCGTATTCTTCTCCTTCAATGATGATCTTAAGAGAGCCGGAGCGGACATATATGATCTCGACCTCCGGATGCCAGTGGACAGGAATTTGAAAAAAAGCAGGCATATCATGCAGGTGATAACAGCTAAAAGGAAATTCTTTTGTTCCGTGAATGCGTTCTTCTCTTAATTCAGGGTACATAGGCAGGCCTTTCTGTGGAGTGGAGCAGAGGATGTTATGGTCAGATTACTATAAAAGTAGAAATAAGTCAATTTTCTGTGGTAAAAATGCAAGTTTTAGGAAAGATAAAGTAGTAATATGTAAAAATTGAAGAGACTATTCGGAATAGTATTCTGAAATAGTTGTAAAATGAAAATGCAAATTTATAGGAACCGCAGAAAGGATATAAAACCTACGATGGAAGGACAGAATAAGTCATTATTTCAATTATTTGTACCACTGTGCCTGGAGACGATCTTTTACATGTTGTCCGGAATGGTGGATACCTTAATGCTTTCTTCTGTGGGAGATCAGGCAGTCGGAGCAGTCGGAACAGCAAATACTTATATCGGTGTATTTATTATTATGTATTCGGTAGTTTCTATGGGAATGCTGGCTGTGATGACACAGAATATCGGTGCGGGCAGACCGGGGATCGCCTGTCAGGCAAAGACTCTGGGATTATGGTTTAATGGGATCCTGGGTGTTGTGATGTCTGTATTTTTGTTTTTCTGTTCCGAGGGGATTCTGTATGTGGTAGGTATTGCACCGGCATTGAAGGAGCCTGCTGTACAATATCTGCGGATCGTAGGAGGCGGAAGCATATTGAACGCAATGATTCCCATACTGGCAGGATATCTGCGTGCGTTTGGATATACGAAACAGCCTCTGATCGCAACTGTGACAGGTAATATTCTGAACTTTATATTAAATGCCGTGTTTCTGTTTCGTTTCCACCTCGGCGTGCAGGGGGTCGCATCCGCAACAGTGATCTCCAAAGTAGTGAATCTGATATTGATCGTGATCTTTGTACGGCGGCTGATCCCTGCAAAAAAATATTCGGAGAGGGTAAATTCCGGAGAGATTTTGCGGAAGATCATCCGGATCGGGTTGCCGTCTGCTTTGGAAAATATTATTTATAATGTAGCGATGACACTGGTGATCCGTTTTCTGAACCAGATGGATACAGAAGGAATCAATGTGGCAGCCCGCTCCTATACGGCACAGATCACAAATTTATCCTTTTGTGTGGGAAGTGCGCTTGCCCAGGCGAATGCCATTATGACCGGATGGTACATGGGTGCGGGAAAATATGAAATATGTGATAAGCAGACTAAAAAATCTGCGGCGATCGGAGCGGTACTGGCGATGGGAACAGAATTTCTGTTTGCAATCAGTGCCCCGGTTCTGATCTCTTTCTTCACGCAGGATAAGAGTATGGTAGAACTAGTGCAGAAGCTGATGTTTATTGATATTGCCCTGGAAGCCGGACGAGTAACAAATCTGGTATACGGAAATGCACTGAAAACCAGTGGAGATGCTGTATTTCCGGTGATCCTCGGAGCTATTTTCATGTTTTTGTGTGCAGCGGGAGGAACGTATCTGTTGGGGATACAGCTGCATCTGGCAGTAGTGGGTGCTTATATCGGTCTGACAGCAGATGAATGCAGCCGTGCGGTCGGCATGATGTTGCGCTGGCGGAGCGGAGCATGGAAGAAAAAAGGATTGATCGAAGATTGATCGAAGTGCATTTTTTATAATTAAAATATTGACAATATGAAAAAATGTGTTATAGTTCTAAATGCAAATGCAACTCATTTGCATTTAGAACAAATATATGATTAAGTATTCATTTGACAAAGAAAGTATGGAAAGGTAAGAGTTATGTCGGAAGTTATTTTAGATACTTTAATAGATAGTATAAAGCTGGTGCCATTTTTGTTCCTGACCTATCTGGCTATGGAATATCTGGAGCATAAGGCCGGCGAGAAGACCACACATATGGTGCGTAAAGCAGGTAAAATGGGACCGTTGATCGGTGGCGTGGCAGGTGTGCTGCCGCAGTGTGGATTCTCGGCAGCGGCATCCAACTTATATGCAGGCAGGGTGATCACCCTGGGAACACTGATAGCCATTTATCTGTCCACCTCTGATGAGATGCTGCCGATCCTGATTTCGGAGAAAATGGATATCCGCTTTGTACTGGGCGTGCTGGGAGCGAAAGCAGCCATTGGTGCCATAGCCGGGTTTGTGATCGATCTGTTGGTCCGGGAGAGGAAGATACATCCTCATGACCATGTTCACGGGCATGGGGAAAATGACCATGAAGAGGAAGAGCACATTCATGAAATCTGTGAGCATGAGAACTGCCATTGTGAAGAGGATGGCATTTTTCTGTCTGCGGTAAAGCATACGCTTCACATTACCTTTTTCATTATAGTCATTGGATTTGTTTTGAACACGGCACTGCATTTTGTGGGAGAAGATGTTCTGGCCGGTCTGATCCTGAATCGTCCCGTACTGGGACCTGTGCTGGCAGGATTGGTGGGATTGATCCCCAACTGTGCAGCATCTGTGACCATAACGCAATTGTATATCAGTGGTGTGATCAGCCTTGGAGCCATGATGTCCGGATTGCTGGTAGGCGCGGGAGTAGGACTGCTGGTGTTGTTCCGTGTGAATCCGGATAAAAAGGAAAATCTGAAAATCGTGGGAATTTTATATGTGATTGGTGTTTTGACAGGAATTGTGATAAACTGGTTGTAGGCACGAGCAGTGCCAAAATTGAGAGCTGACTCTTTGACTGCTTGCAGGCATAAGAGGCAGATCCAATTTTGATAGGGCGACGCCCGTCCAGTGAGGGAACGCAGGGCGTTACCGAGCTGAGCAGCACTGCAGATGCCCCGGATCGCAATATAAAAGGACAGATATCTATGGAAGAACATAAATGTGAACACAATGATATTTCTTATCCCAAGGGATTAAAATGGACCAAACAGAGAAAATGCGTATATCAGGTGCTGGAGGAAGCTGCCGAGCCCCTCAGTGCCGTACAGATTTACAATCGTATTGAGAGAGATCACGAAGGCAGCGATTATGCTGTATCCACGATCTACCGGATCCTGGCAACATTTGAAGAACACGGAATGGTAGAGAAGACTACGTTCATGGGAGACGGTACCGTAGTATACGAATTGAATCGCGGGGAACATACCCATTATGCGGTCTGCCTGGAATGTCATAAGCGGATTCCGCTGCCCAGCTGTCCCTTTGCACATGTGCATTTAGAGCAGGATACCGGAGATTTCACTGTCACCGGACACAAATTAGAGCTGTACGGCTACTGCAAAAAGTGCCAGGAAGCCCGTAAAAAACAGTAATTTCACCTATTGTACAAATAAATCGAAAAAAATATTTAAATTTTTTTCAAAAAGTACTTGCATTCTTGAAAACCATGTGATAATATATGTCTTGTCGTTGCGGGAGACACAACAACGACACAGAAAATGCACCGCTAGCTCAGTTGGTAGAGCACCTGACTCTTAATCAGGGTGTCCAGGGTTCGAACCCCTGAAGGCGCACTGAAAGCACTGTTTTTGTGGACAAAGCGATTGCCGCGGGGACGGTGTTTTTTTGTGCCCTTAAAGCCAGTAAAATCAACTCTTGCCGCTTCACATCCTTCTCTAATCAATCTCTCCAATCGTTCCGACTCCAGTTCCAATACCTGTCCACCCATAATCTCACCAATTCCTTTCTTCACCCGGAAGGATTCCTTGAAAATATAATCTGCAATTCTGTCAATCAATTCAATCAGATCTCGATAGTGTTTCTCTTTTCCCACATCCAGAAGTTCTTTCTCCAGTCTTTCCCCGATAAGTCTGTATTCCTCCATCAATTGCTGAAATATGCTATCGTCTTCATCAATTTCTTTAACTCGGAAAACTTCGATATTTATCTTTTGTAAAGTAAAAAATCCCTTCCTCCTTATGCCCTATTTTGCATGAATACATTTTATTTTTCTATCCCAATTTTTCAGAAACCTAGAGCGTGTTTGAAAAATATTACTTTAAGCTTGAATCTCTTAAATAAAACCAATATACTCATATTAGAATTTTTCTGTATCGTCCAAGAGGTCGAAGCTGCTTCTGCAAAAATGAACAAACTTCAGGTTATACCAAAAATTAAGGAAGATCAGAAAACAAAGGAGGAAAAGAAATGCTTGAAAAAGGGAAAAAATTTTTAAACATCTGCTTAAGCACGTTCCTGTTGCTGTCAATAATATTCCTGTTCAGTGTACAGAATGTAAAAGCAGAGGAAGAAACGGATACGATCAATCCAGATGAAATCCAGATGTCAGTAGACAGCCTGCTCACAGGCATCAGCTCCAAAGGATTTCATCCAAGCAAAGGAAACTATCTTTCCATTCGTGCCGGAGTATCATTTAACACCGAACAGGACCTTGAGGGCACAGCCATCAATGTACGTCTTAGGATTCTAAACAAATCTGGTAAATATGTTTATGAAAAAACATACAAAAACATTGGCGGAACAAATTTCTGGGGCGATCCGGTCACTTCTTTTGACCATAAAACCATTCGCCTTGACTGGAACGGAAAACCCTCAAAAGGAAATGAAGCTGGGAAAAAGCCCACAGCCTACGCATCAAATGGCACTTACAAAGTTGAGCTTTTCTATTATGTAGAAAAAGACCAGATCTGCATAAAATCTGTCACCAAAACCAAAAGTTTTAAAGTATCTTCCAAAGCCCCATCCGGAAGCAAAGGCCTCGCAGCTTCCACCACAATTCCAGAATACACCGGAGTCGATACTGTAGACTACATGGCAGAAAAAATGATCCAGTCAGCCAAAATAAAGCTCACTATGAGCCAGGATGAAAAAGTTCGACGTATCTACCACTGGATGACTGTAAACTTCAAGCATAAACACGCCGATGAATTTGTAAAAGCCAAAAATTACTACGATCTCACCAGCACCAAAGCCCAGAAGCGGATTAAAAACTACAAGAAAAAGACTCTCCAGAACTACCAAAACGGCAAACTTATTTTCGGTGGCTCCTCCTGGTCATCCTTTATGGCTCCTTATATGCAGAAACGCGGCGGAGTCTGCAGCGACCAGGCCGCAATCTTTGTCATCCTCTGCAACCACGTAGGCGTAGATGCCGGTGTCTGCAACGGCTACTATAAGAATCTGGATGGCACCAGAGCCGGCCACAGTTGGAACTATGCCATCGTAGATGGTAAAAAATATTACTACGATGTAGACGTAGAAATCCAGAACTACAGTAAAGGTCAGGGCGATTATTACTGGTATAAAAAAACCTTAAAACAGGCAAAGAAAAATCATATCTTCCAGTAACGCCAAAATAATATCAAAAACATTATAAAGAAAGCCCTTTGTAGAGGAAATTTTCTCCGCAAAGGGCTTCTTAATATAATTCCATATTTTACCAGAATTTCATTGTAACTTCTCTATAGTTTTTCGGAGCTTCAGACAAAATATGCCCTGTAATGAACAATTTATTTTGTCAGACATTTTATGTTTTTTATCTCTAATTGTAATATTTTTTGCGAATATTCTATAATATTTTGATTTTGTAAAAGTCAATACCTTTTTGCCGATTTCTGTCGAATTTTACATTTTCATAACAATAACCAAAACATTTGTTTCGATTCCCATTATGTAAATCAACTCATCCACATGCTTTTCCATGTGGATAATGTGGATAACTTTGTGCATAACTTGATTTTTCAACATTTTTTCATATTTTTGAAAGTGGAAAACTTTCTACCTATTAATTCACCTATCCACATTTTTTTTAAGTCTTTGTGCAATCTGCTAATTTCAACACTTTTCGACATTTTCCCTTGCAAAATATCGTATTTACAATACCTTACAAAATACACACAAATCAATTTTATTCTCTCACCATTCCCCTTTGTATTGTGGCATGGTTACCGTTCGCAACCTTCACAGTAACAAGCTTCGCAATGCACAAAAATCATGCTTTGCATGATTTCGCGCCGCAATTCTCGGGTTTTCTGCGAACCTTGTTCAAAAAAGCACCTCGCGGAATGTTATCAGCGAATAACAACGTGGCAGACTCCCGTCACTGTACAAAAAGGCCGGGGAAACCTTCCCCGGCTGTAAATGTCAGAACAGGATAACCGGATTTCATATCCGTTTTATCAAATGCTCCGCTCCCTCACTCTTATTCACTAAAGAAGCCGTCCGCTTCAATGTAAGTTCCTACTCCCACAGGCGCCTCATAATCATAGTTGGAAATCTTGATTCCAGACGCAGATGTACTTGCATGGATAATCTGTCCAGTTCCAATGTACAGTGCCACATGGCTGATTCCGCTTCCATAGAAAATCAGATCTCCTGGCTCCAGATCTTCCACGCTTTTTTTCGCTGATTGATTATACTGATCTGCTGCTACTCTGGGCAGTGAATAGCCAAACTGTGCAAACACAGACATTACAAACCCGGAACAGTCTGCTCCGTTTGTCAGACTTGTCCCACCGTAAACATAAGGATTTCCCTCAAACTGCAGCGCAAAATCCACGATTTGCTGACGAAGCTCTTCCTCAGAAAGTACCTCCTCTGCCTCTGCAGTCTCTGTCATCCCAGCTACAAATGCCTCGCCCGCCTTTTCCACAGCAGCCTTAGTCGCTGCAAACGCAGTCTGTGGAAAAATCATCTGAGAACAGACCGTTATACACATTGTCATTCCGCAGATCAGTTTTTTCATTTTATTTTTTAACATTCATACACCTCTCAATTTATATAAAATCGCCCTTCAAAATGTTACATTTATATTAAGCATATGTAACAATTACGCATAATATCACAACAATCTGTTACCGTCAATTTTGCTCCCACAAATAAAAAAATCGCCTTTTCCGTGAAATCCAACAACTTCCCCATGACATCCCCAACTAATTTCGTCATTCCCGTCAGTCTTGTACACAAAATACACATAACCTTAAAGCCATGGAACCAAATATTTCGCATACTACACTGAAATTCTCAATAATATAGTAGAAATCCCCCAGAGCAGAGGGCATCCTATGTCAAACAGACCAAAATTCACCGCCGCTATTCTGGCTTTTTTTCTTATTATCTGCTTCACATTTTCCTGGCTTTTCAGTCATGTCTTCTCCGAAAATGCCCGCTTCGAAAACTTCGCGGAGTCCATATTTGAAAAAGAGGTTTCCGGAAACGCCCTGAATCTTCATTATTCCCTGGCTTATCCGGAAAAACAGGGCATCTCACGCCCCCGCGCTACCCTTGGCACAATACATCCCAACAATGAAAAAGCCTCTGCCCAGTGCCAGGAATATGTAAAAAAGCTGAAAAAATTTTCCCAGTCAAAGCTCAGTACTTCCAATCGCCTGACCCTTGATCTGCTCCTCCTTTACTACCACACCGAAGCCTCTCTGGGCGACAATTATCTTTTGGAAGAGCCGCTTAGCCCAAGCCTCGGGATCCAGGCGCAGCTGCCTGTACTGCTGGCGGAATACTCCTTCTACACCAATCAGGACATCACCGACTACCTGAATCTGCTCTGCAGCACAAAAGAATATTTCCAGAGCATTCTCGCCTTTGAACAGACAAAATCTGATGCCGGATTTTTTATGTGCGACGAAACTCTGGAACGCATTCAGGACCAATGCCGTGCTTTTATTCAAAACCCGGATTCCAATTATATGCTGGAAATTTTTTCTCAGAAACTAAAAGCCTATGGAAAGCTTTCCGAAAAGGACCAGGAACAGCTGAACCTGACCCATAAACAGATTCTGAAGGAAAAGGTTCTCCCCGCATATCAAACGCTGATAGAAGGTCTGGAGCAACTTCGGGGAACAGGCAAAAATACCGGAGGCCTGGTCAATTTTTCCGGTGGAAAGGAATATTACCAATATCTTCTAAAAAGCCAGGTGGGAATCTACATACCTGTGGAAAAACTGGAAAAGCGCCTCACCCAGCAGCTTTCCACCGATTCTCAGGAAATTTCAGAACTTTTGAAACAGCATCCACAACTTCTCACATTGCTAAATGAGAAAATGGATTTGCCAGATATGGAGCCCACACGGGTCATGGAGCTTCTGGAAAAAAATATTCAGCAGGATTTCCCCTCCACTGCTTCTGTAGATTTCGAAATCCGGTCTGTACATAAATCCATGGAAGAATTTCTCAGCCCGGCGTTTTACCTGACACCGCCAATGGACACAGGAGCGCCAAATGTTATTTACATCAATCATGGACGGCAAATTTCCAATCTGGAGCTTTTTACCACGCTGGCGCACGAAGGCTTCCCCGGTCATCTTTACCAGACCGTTTATTTCGGACGACAAAGTCCATCCCATATCCGGTATCTCATCGATTACAGCGGATACGTGGAAGGCTGGGCCACTTATGTGGAAAGTTATGCGTATGATTATGCCGCAGATTATCTGTCTGCCGGCACCTTATCCTCACAGGAAGCTTCTGCCTGCACGCGACTTTCCTGGCTGAACCGCAGCGTGAATCTGTGCATTTACTCCCTACTGGATGTGGGAATCCATTACCACGGCTGGACTCCTGCGCAAGCCGCCCGCTTCCTGAATCTTTTCGGAATCCGTGATGCTGCTGTCACGGCCGAGATTTACCGATATATCACCGAAACACCTGCTAATTATCTGAAATACTATGTGGGATATCTGAATTTTCTGGATCTGAAAGAAGAACAGCAATCCCTCCTTGGCGAAAACTTTGATCTGAAAAGTTTTCATCAGAAGATACTGGAAATCGGCCCTGTGCAGTTTCCGGTTTTGCGAAAATACATGAACGAGAAATTATGATTGCCTCTGAAGCTGCAGTATTTTCGCCCGGCTTCTGCCTGCCAGATCCACGCGCAATATTACCCGAAAATTCCCGAAATGCTGTAACATTTTTTTAAATATTTATGTAATAACTTCTTTCTTTGAGCACAATAATTTGCTATAATGAACTCACATTGAAAATATGCAGGAGCAATCTGATTTTCTGATCCTGCTGGTCATATTTTCCTACATTAGAGAAGGGCAAAATCATGAAAAAACGAGATAATCTCCCATTAAATTATAAAGAACGCCTGAATTCCAGAACCAGCTTTCTGGTATCCATCGCGGTTCTGGTGGTTCTCTGCCTGGTGTTTAACCAGATGGACTACACCATGATCCGCCAGCCAGCCGCCCAGGCGAAAAAAGCAGCTGACTTACAAAAACAGAAGGAAGAAGAGGCAGCTGCCACCACCCAGGAAGTCACTACAGCCACAGTTCTTGCAGTTGGGGATAACCTGGTTCAGCCAAGTCTTCTTGCATCCGGTCAGTCAGAAACCGGCGCCTGGAATTATGACAGTGTTTATGCTAATCTGAAATCCGATATACAGGCTGCCGACATTGCTATGGTCAATCAGGAAACACCTTTCACCACAGACCACAGCGCAGTCAGCGGTACCGCGCCTTACGCCACTCCTACAGAGATTGGCGACGCACTTGTAAATGCCGGATTTAATGTGGTCACATCTGCCACAGCACTGATCGATGACAATGGTTCTTCCATGATCAACGAAACTTTAAATTACTGGGAAACCAGCCATCCGGATGTCACTCTGGTTGGTATTCATAAAAACCAGTCCGGTATAGACACTCCGAAGATTGTAGAAATTAACGGAATCAAGATTGCGTTCCTTAACTATACCTTCCCGTCATATGGAAGCCAGACTGTAAGCTCCGGCGACAGCACTGATAGTTCTGATGGTTCTGCAAACGACTCTGCCAGCTCGGATACTTCCGGCAGTTCAACAGGAGATGCAGACAGCTCTGGAAGTACAGATACATCCACTTCCGGAAAAGGCTCTATGATTGACACGTTCAGCACTGCCGATGTTGCAGCCGCCATCAAACAGGCCAAAGCTTCCGCAGACTGTGTGATTTTCTCTGCAAACTGGGGCAAGACCGAAGAACCAATGCCTACCGAATACGAAAAAGAATGGGCCAACTTCCTTATGGAGCAGGGTGTTGACGTTGTGATCGGAACCAATCCGAATGTGCTCCAGCCATATGGCTACCTTACAGATGACTCTGGTCACAACATGCTGATCTACTACTCCCTTGGCAACTTCGTTACCGGTCAGGAAACACTGAAGCAGCTTCTTGGCGGAATGGCAGCCTTTACCATTCAGAAGACTGTAGACGGCGACCAGACCAGCATCCAGATCCAAGATGCCACACTGACACCGCTGGTTATGCATTACAGCTACGATACCCTGGAATATGCACCATATAAGCTGGACGATTATACAGACGCTCTAGCATCTGCACACAGCGTCCGCCAGTCCATCGGAGATGAATTTTCCCTGGAAAACCTTCAGACAAAATATGATGAAATCATGTCCATGAACGTCACACCATCTACTAAGACGGATCTTCTGGATGTCACATTTGATTCCGACGGAAATATGCTGGATTCCAACGGAAATTACGTGGAGGATAATGATTCCATCACCTCCTCCTGGTACTATCAGACACTTGCCACCCAAAGCAGTTCCAGTTCTGACGGCTCTGGATCAGACCATTCCGGAGCAGACGCATCTGATGACAATTCAGAAGGTTAAATGTCACTGTTCACCGGTAACGTTCCGCGAGGTGTTTGTGTGAACAAAGTTCATACAAAACCCGAAACCTTTGACGCGAAATCATGCGAATGCATGATTTCTATGCATTACGAAGAGCGTTTCTGTGAACAGAGTTAGCAGAACCAAAAATAAATTACGCCCCATACCAGGTTCAATATTACTAATGACAAAATCTGCAGTACTATAATATATAGGCTGCAGATTTTTGTTATTCCGGCATTCCAAACATTTTTTTGTCATCAAATGGCTGGTATACAATTCCTATTTACTGCAAATCAGATAGTATCTATGTCTTATTGTCACGAAAACCAGTCATTTATCACATATAGGTTGTTTTTTCAGACAAAATCAGATAAAATTTATAGTAGAGTAGTAACGATTCCGCACATTCACAGTGATATCCTTCTGGATACACAGAAATCATGTTTTATACGATTTCGCGCCGCATTTCTCGTTTTTTCTGTGAACTTCGTTCACAAAAACACCTCGCGGAATAATGTCTGCTGAATCGTTATGTAGAATAATTAATAAAATCATTTTCGGACAATAACTGTACAAATTAACGAAACCACTATGTCTGCTCACACAGGCACCACCAGATATGAAATCCATGGTTTCTGCGCCAATGCACTCCTGCTATTGGCATCAGGTGGCATTCGTTTACATAATTTTTCCAGTCATTGACCGGTCAAAAAGAAAGGAGTTACAATATGGGACTTATTAAAGCAGCACTTGGCGCCGCAGGCGGTACACTTGCAGATCAGTGGAAAGAATTTTTCTACTGTGATGCCATCGACAATGACGTTCTGGCAGTAAAGGGGCAGAAGCGCACATCCAAACGTTCCTCCAATACCAAGGGAAGCGACAACATTATCACCACCGGATCCGGAATCGCAGTCGCAGACGGACAGTGTATGATGATCGTAGAGCAGGGCAAGATCGTTGATATCTGCGCAGAGCCAGGCGAATACACCTACGATGCTTCTACCGAGCCAAGTATTTTCTCCGGAAATCTGGGCGACGCCATCATGAACACTTTCCACACTATTGGCAAGCGTTTCACATTCGGCGGTGACACTGGCAAAGACCAGCGTGTTTACTATTTCAATACCAAAGAACTGGTGGACAATAAATTCGGAACTCCGAACCCGATTCCATTCCGTGTTGTAGACCAGAACATCGGACTGGACATTGATGTTTCTGTCCGCTGCAGCGGTGTTTATTCCTACCGCATTGCAGACCCGCTTCTCTTCTATTCCAACGTCTGCGGAAACTTTGAACAGCAGTACGACAGAGAGCAGATCGAGGGACAGCTGAAAACAGAATTTATCTCAGCTCTTCAGCCGGCATTTGCCAGCATTTCCCAGCAGGGAATCCGTCCAAGCGCACTTCCGGCTCATGCAATGGAGCTCTGTGATGCCATGAACCAGGCTCTCACCCAGAAATGGAGTCAGCTTCGTGGTCTCGTGATCGTATCTGTTGCCATGAATCC
>ERZ779737.122-NODE-122-length-80950-cov-7.676840_pt1 | contig 80950 bp, 81 predicted proteins | sample MGYA00511889_ERZ779737 | MGnify/ENA primary metagenome ERZ779737 (study PRJEB29588, sample SAMEA2163575) | human gut metagenome | biome: human gut; feature: human-associated habitat; material: faeces | place: Denmark | collected 2008/2010 ...
ACCAAAATCGGTAGAAGATTGCATAAAAACTTGGAAAAAGTTTTTGCCAGACTACGAAATAAAACAATGGGATGAGAGTAATTTTGATGTTAACAGCTTTCCATTTGTAAAAGAAGCTTATGAGAGTAAAAAATGGGCATTTGTTAGTGATTATGTAAGAATATATGCATTATATAATGAAGGTGGATTGTATCTCGATACTGATGTAAAAATATTAAAAGATCCAACTGATGTTTTAAATAAAGAAGTTGTACTTGGATATGAAGATAGTGGATATGTTGGAACAGCAATGATTTATGCACAAAATCCACAAAATAAGTATATAAAAGAAATACTTGATTACTATGGTAAAATAAAACACTTTGAACCCGAAATTATGTATAATTTTGCAAACCCGGTAATAATTACAAAGATTTTGAAACAATATGAGAGCAAAGTAAATGAAGAAGGAATTCGAATATTTGATGATAATATTTATGTTTACCCAAGAGATTATTTCTATCCAATAAACTACAATTATTCTGAAAAGGTGTATACTAAAAATACGTGTATGGTTCACTTATTTAAAGCAACCTGGACAGATAGAGGAGAAAAAAGAACAATAGGAATATATAGAACTTTTGGACCAGCACTCGGTAAAACTTTAAATTCTATTATTGATGGAATATTTAATTTTAAAACAAGCATAATTGTTACATTAAAGAAAATTTATAGCTGGGCTAGAATGAAGGCTTCTATATATATTACAAGAAGTAGAAGAGTAAAGAGGATAACAAATGAGATAAACCAAATTCAAAAAGATTTCATTACAATTTGTCATCCAGAAATGCCAGTAGAGAAAAATGAAATACAAAATCTTATTGAAGGCAGTATACTAGAACTTAGAGAGCAGTATACAAAAAAAGAAGCTGAAATGATTGCAAGTGCAATAGCTAATTCTAGTAAGAAACAAATATTGTTTAACCAATATGCTGATGGTTGGGATATGCTTATATCAAGCATAAAAAAACAAAAATCGAGTATGAAGGTAAAAATGATAATTCATAATGGGCAAGAAGATTTAACAGATGCAATAATATGGAACAATTTTGACAATATTTTAGGGATGTATGATAAAGGTTTGATTGATGAATTTGTATTTCTAAAAAAGTCTGTATATGAGTTCTATAAAGAAAAAGGATATAGAGCAAAATTATTATCTAAATATGTAGAGATTGAAAATAGAGAAAGCTACAACGAAGATAATAAAGCAGAAAAAAATGAAAACTTGCCAATAAAAATTGGAATGTATGAAGCATATGATAGAATTAGTAGAAATATATATAATCAACTTTGTGCAGTAAGCATGATTGAAAATGCAAAGTTAGATTGTTCTCCAGTAAATTACAAAATATCTAAAATTGCAAGGTTCTTTAATATAAATTTAACTGTTGCAAATAAATTAATGACAAAGCAAGAACTATATAAAAAATTAGCAAACAATGATATAAATTTATGTGTAAGTACAGTTGATGAAAACAACATGATTCCGTATGAAAGCCTTGAACTTGGAACACCATGCCTGGTTGGAAACAGTTTTAAAGCCTTTGAAGGAAGCTCTTTACAAGATTATTTAGTAGTAAAAAATGCAGATGATATATTAGAGATAAAAGAAAAGACATTAAATGCTTTAGAAAATAGAGGAAAAATCTTAGAAGAGTACAAATTATGGAGAGAAAAGAATAAACAAGATGCTTTAAAAAATCTAAAAGAAGTATTGGAATAGTTTTTTAAAAAAAGAATGTTACAAAATAACAATTTTCCTAAATAGATTTACACTTTAAGAAAGGGATAAGATTATTTATGATAAAGGTAAGTGTTATAGTTCCAATTTATAATGTGGAAAAGCAACTGGCAAAATGTTTAGATTCATTACTAAATCAAACTTTGAAGGATATACAAATAATACTTGTAAATGATGGCTCAGAGGATTCGAGTGCAGAAATTGCAAAAAAATATGTTGTAAAAGATCCAGATAGAGTCTTGTACTTTGAAAAAGCAAATGGTGGATTATCAGATGCAAGAAATTATGGATTGAAATATGCAACTGGAGAGTACATATCATTTGTAGATTCAGATGACTATATAACAGAAAATTTATATACTGATTTGCTACCATATATGGAACAAAAATATGACATGATTAAATTTAAAATTGCAAAAGTTGATGAACAAGGTAATGTGCTTGAAAAAAATTATACACCATTGTTTGAAGAAAAAAGTGGTGAAGAGGCATTCGACATTTTATATAAAGCAGATGTAATGACAGAAGTTGCATGGGGGTATTTGTATAAAAGAGATTTCTTTAGAAGAAATAAATTTGAGTTTACTAAAAGAAAATATCATGAAGATTTTGGATTAATTCCTCTTATACTATTGAAGGCTGATAAAGTTGCGAGTGTAGATGTATTTGGTTATAACTATGTGCAAACTCAAAAAAGCATCACGAGAGGAAATTCAGAAATTACATATAAAAGAGCTTTAGATTTATTATATTTCTATGATGAAATGGTTAAAAAAATTAAAGAGCTTGAAAAGAATCGTTATGTTAGGGAGTATCTTAGTTTAGTTGGTTTATCTAATACTAAGCAAAAATTTATTACTGATACTGATGATGAAATAATATCACAAATATATGATAAATATATTCATAGAATAGACGAAAGGGATACTAATGGGATATATATTTATCTTGGTACTTTTAGATATTCTAGTACTGCTGATATAGTTTCTCTTGGTGATGATAGGGTTAGTTATGATGATGATAGAGCAGACTATAGATTATATCAAGATTTAGAACAACTTGCTTCATTGGTTGTGAATATCAAAGATTGTAAGGTTTTTGAAGAGAATAATACTATTATTAATCCTAACGGTTATTTTAAAAGTAGAGAATACTACAAAATACAAAAAGAATTCTTTATTACTGCAGTTAAGAAGGGACAAGAAACCGCTAGAAAGAGGATTTTAAAGAAATATCCTGAATTATAATAATTAGTACTGGCTTATATATGATAGATATGGATGATATATCATTTATAGACTACAGGCTATAAATGACACTCTAAGATTATAGCTTAGAGTGAACAATATAAAAATAATATAATATAATAGATTTTTTCTTAGAAATTTGATACAATATTTATATGATAAAGGAGAATAAAAATGGATAATATAATGAAATTTGGCATAGATGAAGCTAGAAAAACAATGAACGAAAACAAAGGTGGTCCTTTTGGAGCAGTTATTACTGATAAAGAGGGTAATATTATTAGTGTCGCCTCTAATAGAGTACTAGAACTACATGATGCTACTGCTCATGCTGAGGTAATGGCTATTAGAAAAGCAGGTAAAAAATTAGGTACTCATGATTTGTCTGGTTGTATTTTATATGCTACTGGATATCCTTGTCCTATGTGTCTGTCCGCTATTATATGGGCAAATATAAAAAAAGTATATTATGGTACTAATTTAAAGGATGCTGAAGATATTGGTTTTAGAGATGATTTTATATATAATTATATTAATAATAAAGATAAAGATATCTTAGATTTAGTAGAACTTAGCCATGATGAATGTTTAGAACTATTTAATGAATATAAAGAAAAGAACAAAGAGATATATTAAGGAGGATATATATATGGAAAAAGTCTATATATTTGGACATAGAAATCCTGATACTGATAGTGTTACTGCCGCTATTACATTATCGTATTTGAAGAATAAAATGGGAATGAATACTATTCCTGCTGTTCTTAGTTCTATTAATTTGGAGTCTAAGTTTGCTCTTAATTATTTTGGAGTAGAAGAACCTATATTTTTAAATGATGTTAATATTAAAATAAAAGATTTACAATATACTAAAAATTATACTGTTAAAGAAAATGATTCTATATATGAGGCATATTATAGAATGAATAAAGCAGGTATTAGTAAGATACCCGCTATTGACAAGGATAAAAACTTACTTGGTATTCTTAGTATGAAGGATATTGCTAAAGATCAGTTTTCATTTAACTATAGTTATGTTAATGCTACTTATGATAATATTTGTGAAGTTATTAAAGGTAAAAGCATACTTAGATTTGATGATAATATAGATGGTAATCTACTAGTAGCATCCTACAAGAGTACTACTTTTATCGAAGAAATTAATTTGGATAAAGATAGTATCTTAATTGTAGGTGATAGACATAGTATAATAGAGTATGCTGTTAATGCTGGTATTAAATTAATTGTGATTATTGGTAATAATGAGATAAAGAGAGAACATATTGATATAGCAAGAAAAAATAATGTTAATATTATTATTACTCCTTATAATACATTAGAAACTACTAAAATATTTAATTTATGTAATAATGTTACTACTATTCTTAATACTGAAAAGGTTCTATGTGTTAATGAAAATGATTCTATTAATGATTTTATTAAACTTGCTAATAAAACTAGATATAGTTATTATCCTGTGCTTGATAGAAAAAATAGATGTAAGGGTATTATAAGACTATCTGATGTTGGTTTTTCTCATAAAAAGAGTGTTATTTTAGTAGATCATAATTCTTATGAACAATCTGCGATTGGTCTTGAAGATGCTAATATACTTGAAATTATTGATCATCACAATATTGGTACTATTGGTACTAATATGCCTATTAGTTTTAGAAATATGCCTGTAGGTAGTACTAATACTATTATTTATTATTTATATAAAGAACATAGAATTTCTATTCCTAAAAAAATGGCTGGTCTTATGTTATCTGGTATATTATCTGATACACTAATTCTTACTAGTCCTACTACAACTGATAAAGATGTTGTAGCAGTTAAAGATCTTAGTAGAATAGCTAAAGTTAATTATAAAGATTATGGTTATAAAATGATTAAGGCTGGTTCTTCTCTTGAAGGTATGACTATGGAACAGGTACTTTATAAAGATTATAAGAACTATGTAATTAAAGGTAATAAAGTTGGTTTAGGTCAAGTTATTACTACTGATATTAATGATGTTCTTAATAAGAAGAACGAATACATAGATTTACTTAATACTATTAGTGAAAAGAATAATTACTTGTTTGTATGTTTATTTGTTACTAATATATTAGAAAATGGTACTTATGTACTTTATAGCGATAGAGCAAAAGATATTTTAGAATCTGCTTTTAACATTGATAATATTGAAGAGGGTATGTTCTTAAAAGGTATTGTATCTAGAAAACTTCAAATACTTCCAAAGCTTATGAATGATATGGAGTAATTGACTTTTGAATACATTTGTTGTATTATATAGGTGTATTTTGACGAAAGATAGGGTGTTTAATGGTAATGGAAAATATTATAAATATTAATGAGTATAACGATTTAATCAGCGAGTCAAATATAATAAAAAATGAAATAGAAGAAATAGATAAAGATATTATTAGTTCTAATAATGGAATTAAAGTTGCAGGTAAAAACATTAATGGTGCTTTAATTGCCGCTGGGGTTGGAGTTACTACCGCTGTGGTTACTGCTGTTCTTAAGGCTCCTACACTTGTTCCTTTTATATCTGGTGGAATGGCTGCTGTGTCATTTAATTGGGCTCTTACTGCTACTAGTTACATAAATATTGAAAAAAAAAGAATATTAGAATGTAATAATAAAAAAATGTCACTTATAGATAAGCAAGTTGAATTAAAAAAGAGAATATTAAGTATTGAAAAAAATAGAGAAAATAATTTTAACTTAACTGAAATAAGCAAAAATACAGCGTTTAATGTTAAAACTAAAGCAGGGGTTAAGGTTAAAAAAAGAAGTATTAATGATAACAAGTAATTATATTTGTTAACTGATATTTATTAAGCATATTTACTATTGTATTATTAATTATTCATTAAATAGTATTGATAAAAAAGTCAATATTATTTATTTGAAAACATTAATATATTAATAAGTATGCTTTTTATTTAATTTTTTGTTTCTTATTTTTAGGAAATCTGCTATAATATAGGAGAAAGAGGTGTTATAATGATTATATTATCAGTAAATGCTGGTAGTTCATCTTTAAAATTTACTGGATTTGAGATGCCTAGTGAAGATGTTCTAATCAGTGGTGTATTTGAAAGAATAGGAATTGATAATAGTTTTTATACTATTAAAGTAAATGGTGAAAAGATTAAGAAAGAGGTAGAATTACCTAATCATAAAGTTGCTTTTGAAATTTTAATTAAAGAACTTATGGACAATAAGATTGTTGAATCTTTGGATGAAATTAAAGGTGTAGGTCATAGAATCGTACAAGGTGGTGCTTATTTTGATAAGACTGTAATCGCTGATGAAGATGCTGTTAGTAAAATTGATGAACTAGCTAGTTTAGCTCCTTTACATAATCCTGCCGCTATTGTGGGTATTAATGCCGCTAAAGAAGTTATGCCTAATGCTGTTCAGACTGTTGTATTTGATACAGCCTTCCATCAAACTATGGCTCCTTGTGAATATATGTATGCAGTACCTTATGCTTGGTATAAAGAATATGGTATTAGAAAATATGGTGCTCATGGTACTAGTCATAAATATGTTTCTCAAAGAATGAATGAAATTCTTGGTAGAAATGATACTAAACTTATTACTTGTCATATTGGTAATGGTGCTTCAATTAGTGCTGTTAAAGATGGTAAGTGTGTTGATACTTCAATGGGTCTTACTCCTAATGCTGGATTAATTATGGGTTCAAGATGTGGTGATATGGATGCTACTGTTGTTACTTATGCTATGGAAAAGACTGGTATGACTCCTAAAGAGATGGATATTGTACTTAATAAACAAAGTGGATTACTTGGAATAAGTGGTGTATCTAGTGATTCAAGAGACATTGAAGAAGGTATTAAAAATGGTAATGAAAGATGTATTTTAGCACAAGAAATGTATGTAAAGAGAATAGTTGAATATATTGCTAAATACTATGTTCTTCTTGGTGGATGTGATGCTATCGTATTTACTGCTGGTGTTGGTGAAAACTCTATTAGTACTAGAAAAGAAATTCTTGATAAACTTGCAGTACTTGGTATTAAAGTAGATGAAGAGGCTAACAATGTTAGAGGCGAAGAAAGAAAGATTACTACTGATGACTCTGCTGTTCCTGCTTACATCATTCCTACTAATGAAGAGTTAATGATTGCTAAAGACACTTATTCATTAGTATTACAAGGATAATATGAATATATATAAGCAAATATTTAAAGTAATTAAAAAATATGATACCATTGTTATAGCAAGACATATTGGTGCTGATCCTGATGCATTAGGTTCTCAGTTTGCACTTAAGGAAATAATCTTAAAGACTTTTCCTAATAAAAAAGTATACGCTGTTGGTAATCCTGCAAGTAGATTTAAGTTTTTTGGAAATAATGAAAAGATAGATAACATCGATACTACTAAAGGGCTACTTATCGTTTTGGATACTCCAGATATTAAGAGAATTGATGGTGTTAGTCTTAATAATTTTGAATATGTTATTAAAATGGATCACCATCCAATTATTGATAAGTATGCTAATATTGAATTAATTGATGAAGACTCTTGTAGTACTAGTCAATTAATACTTGAATTTATATTTAATAATAAAATTGAAATAAACAAGGAAATAGGAGAAAAATTATACTTAGGAATTGTTGGTGATACTGATAGATTCTTACATGATTATACATCTTCGAAAACATTTAGTTTGGTTACTAGATTACTTGAAGAAACTAATATAGATTTTACTTCTTTATATAAAGTCTTATATCAAAGACCTATTTCTGAGATTAGATTTGAAGGATATATTTACCAGAATTTAATTCTTACTGAAAATGGTGTTGCTTATATTAAAATTACTGATAGAAAGTTAAAGGAATTTGGTGTAGATAGTGCTGCTGCTGGTAACATGATTAATGATTTAAAGTTTGTTAATGAAATTATTGTTTGGTTATTTCTTACCGAGGATATTAAAAGTAATTTAATCAGGGCAAATATAAGATCTGTTGGTCCTTATATAAATGATGTTGCTACTAAATTTGGTGGTGGTGGTCATAAATATGCTTCTGGAGTAAAACTTAAGACTTGGGATGATTCTGATAAATTAATTAATGAACTTGATGAGTTAGTTAAGAATTATAAGAATTAAGCTATTTATTACATTGTTATAATTTAATCATAGTTAATAATTAAAGTTAAACTTATGTTTGACTTTTTTTTATTGTTGTGATAAAATATTAACTCGCTGAAGGGGAAGAGACTGCAAAGTAATTTTAAGGAGGTTTTTATGGATAAAATAATTAATGAAATTAGTAATATTAAAGTATTGAATTTAAAAGAATATAATAATCTTATTAGTAGATATGGTATTAATGATGTTAATCTAGCATTTATGCAAATACTAAATCTTAGTACTAAAAAACAAGAATTACTGAAATTATATAGTATTGCTTTTATCGTTATTGATATAACTAGTCAAAATAAAAGAAATAACATTTATGGTTTCTTATGTAATAAATATGGTCAAGATGTAGTAGATAAGTTTATATCAGAATATGAAATATCAATTCTATCTTTTATTGATGATGATAAAATTAATGATTTACTCAATGCCGCGATTGACTTTGAAGAAACAAGAGAAAACTTAAATAACGAAGAAAAAAGTAATGATGAAAGCATTGATAACAATAACTTTTATACTGATAGTGACTCTGTCAAGGTGTATTTAAGGGAAATTGGTAGTTTACCTTTATTAAAAGCTGAAGAAGAAAAAGCTATAGCAATTGCCGCTAAAAAAGGGGATGAAAAAGCCAGAAAAAAATTAATTGAATCTAATTTGAGACTTGTCGTTTCTATAGCTAAGCATTTTGTATATCATGGACTTTCTCTTTTGGATTTAATACAAGAAGGAAATCTTGGTCTTATGAAAGCTGTAGAAAAATTTGATCCTTATAAAGGATTTAAATTTAGTACTTATGCCACTTGGTGGATTAGGCAAGCTATTACTAGAGCACTTGCCGATCATGCTAATACTATAAGAATTCCTGTTCATGCCCATGAACTTATTGGAAAAATTAATAGAACAAAAAAAATCTTAACGATGACTAATTCTGGTGAACCTAGTGATGAAGAGGTGGCAAAGTATCTAAATATTGATGTAGCAAAAATTGAAGAAGCTAAGTTAATAATGGAAAAAACAAATTTGATCTCTTTAGATACTCCTATTAAATCTGATGGAGATAGAGATGATTCTGTTATTGGAGATTTTATTCCTAGTACTGATGATGATCCGGAGGAAATTGCTTATAAAATGGCACTTGAAGAAACTATCAAAGAAGTTTTAGCCACTTTAACTCCTAGGGAACAAAAAGTTTTAGAGTTAAGATTTGGACTTAATGACAATAAAATTTTTACACTAGATGAAATTGGCCAAATGCTTGGTGTTACTAGAGAAAGAATTAGGCAAATTGAAAATAAAGCTATAAGAAAAATAAAAGTTCCTGTTAGGAGAAAAAAGTTAGATCCTTTTATTAAATAATTAGATATAAGTACAAGTTGCTTATATCTTTTTTACTCTAATAGTTTTCAAAATGCTACAAAAGTGTTATAATTATTAGGAAAAGAGGGATAGAGGATATGTTAAAAATAGAAAATCTAGAAGTTATTACAGATAATAAGAAAATATTAAAAAATTTTAATATGGTAATTAATGATGGTGAAATTCACGTTATAATGGGACCAAATGGTACTGGTAAATCGACATTATCACGAGTAATTATGGGTGATCCTAATTATAAAATCATTAATGGTAGTATAGAATTTAATGGCGATAATTTAAATTCTTTTTCTACTGATGAAAGAGCTAAGAAGGGAATATTTCTTGCTATGCAATATCCTATGGAAATAGAAGGAGTATCAAATCAAGATTTTCTAAGAACTGCGATTAGTAGTGTTAATAATAAACGAGTTGGACTATATGATTTTATATTAAAATGTGAAAAAGGTGCTGAAGAACTTTCTATGAATAAAGATTTAATTCATCGTAGTTTGAATGTTGGTTTTTCTGGTGGGGAAAAGAAAAAAAATGAGGTATTACAAATTAAACTCCTTATGCCTAAATTTATTATTTTAGATGAACTTGATTCTGGACTTGATGTAGATAGTCTTAGAATTACTAGTGAAAATATTAAAAAATATAAAGAAGAAAATCCAAATACTTCTATTTTAATTATTACTCATCATCCTAAAATACTAGAATATTTACATCCTGATTATGTACATATAATGAATAATGGTAAAATTATCAAAACTGGTAATTATGATTTAGCAATAGAAGTAGAAAAAAATGGATACAATTATTTTAAAGATAGTAATAATGACATAACTAAAGAGGCAACAAATGAATAAAATAAATGTAGTAAATAATAAGATTATTCCACTTGATAATAATGATGTTATATTAAATAATAATATTATTACCTTTACTAATAACGGAGACTATTATTTAGAATATATTACTTCTAATAATGTTAATATTACTATAAACGTAGAAGATAATGTATGTGTACAGTTATTTGAATATTCTAATAATAACGATATTAATACTAATATTACATATAATTTAGGTAAGAATTCTTCATTAATAATTAGTAAGTTTTATTATAATGATAATACTAACGAAGAAATTAATATTTATTTAAATAAAAAAAATGCTAATATTAAATATAATTTTTCTAGTATTAGTAAAAGTCATGATAATTATTTAATTAATATATATCATAATGATAGTACTACTAATAGTGATATATTTAATAGAACTATAGCTAAGGAGAATAGTAGTAATAATTTTGATATTAATAGTTATGTAGAAAATAAAATATTAGATTGTTATTTGAATCAAAGTACTAAGATTATTACTTTAGGAGACTCCAATAATAAGATTAATCCTAATATGTTTACTCATGATAATAGTGTTACTGCAATTCATGCATCAGTAATTGGTAATGTTAATGAGGAAGAATTATTCTATTTAATGAGTAGAGGTATTTCCTATAATGAGGCTATTAAAATTATTATAAAAGGAATTATTTTGTCAAATATTAATCCTAATATGGAATATAGAGAAAAAATACTTAATATTTTGGAAGAAGTAGGAGGTGAATAGATGAATAGAGATGATTTTAAGATTTTAAAGAAAGATGTTATATACTTTGATAATGGAGCTACTACTTTGAAACCTAAGGTAGTAAGAGATGCTATATTAAAATATTATGATGAATATACTGCGAACACTCATAGAGGTGACTATAAACTAAGTGCCACTGTTGATAGTCTATATGAAGAGACTAGAAAAAAAATTAAAAACTTTATTAATGCTAAAGAACCTTCTGAAATTGTTTTTACGGATGGTACCACTAATGGTATGAATATTATTGTTTCTGGTTTTTTTAAAGATTATTTGAAAAAAGATGATGAAGTTCTTATTACTCTTAGTGAACACGCTTCTAATATTATACCTTGGTTTATATTACAAAAAAAAATAGGTATTAAAGTTAAATATATTGAACTTAATGATAATCATGAAGTAACTATCAATAATGTTAGAAAGGCTATAACTAACAAAACTAAAGTTATATCTCTTGCTTATACTACTAATGTAATCGGTGATGAGAGACCTATTAAAGAAATTAGTAAACTAGCCCATGATAATAATATAATCATGGTCGTAGATGCTGCGCAAGGTATAGCACATAAAAAAATAGATGTCCAAGATGAAGACATTGATTTTATGGTATTTTCTGGTCATAAGATGTATGGTCCTACGGGTATTGGTGTCTTATACGGTAAATTTGATTTACTAGATAAAGTTAAACCATTTAATTATGGTGGTGGTATGAATGCTATGTTTACTAAGGATGGCTATGTTGAACTAAGAGAGATACCTACAAGACTTGAAGGTGGTACTCCAAATATTGAAGGAGTATTAGGACTTAGTGCGGCAGTTAGTTATCTAGAAAATATTGGTATGGATAAAATTAATAAGTACGAAAGAAATTTGAGAAAATATTTAATTAATGAACTATCTAAACTTGATTTTATTACTATATATAATAAAGATGTAGATACTAATATAGTAGCTTTTAATATTAATGGAGTATTTGCACAAGATGCTGCGATATACTTAGATAAATATAATATATGTGTAAGAGCGGGTAATCACTGTGCTAAAATACTTGATAATGTCTTTAATATTAGTAATACAGTTAGAATTAGTTTAAGTTTTTATAATACTAAAGAAGAAATTGATTTACTTATCAATGTACTAAAGAATAGTAATAATATATGGAAGGAAATATTATAATGGATAGAGATTTAAAAAGAAGCATTATTTTAGATAATTACCAATCTCCTAATAACAAGCATACTAGTGATGATAGTTATTTTAAGATTAATACAAGAAATGTTAGTTGTATTGATAATTTAGATATTTATTTAAAGATAGAAGATAATATTATTAAAGATATTTCTTTTGAAGGAGAAGCTTGTGTTATAAGTATATCCTCTACTAATATTCTTACTAATTTACTTATTGGTAAAACTAAAGAAGAAGGTATTTACTTAATAGATAATTATTTAAAAATGATTAATGAAGAAGAATATGATAAAGAAGTATTAAAAGAATTATTAGCATTTGATGATACTAGTAAGCAGCCCTCAAGAATTAAATGTGCTACTTTATCGGCTAATGGTATAAAAGATTATTTAGAAAAAGAAAATCACTCATAGTTAAATGGGTGATTTTTATGTATCAACAGGTGTTGTTGATAAAATTTTTTATTAATCTTTTGTTATTCCACATATATAGTCCATAGATACATTATACCTTTTACAAATTTGATAAGCAAATGATGTTAAGATTAGTATTTTTCCTTTTTCATAGGCACAAACTGTTGATGGAGTAGTATTTAAGAATAATGCTAATTCTTTCTGTGTAAGATTTTTTTCTTTTCTAAATGTTACTATATTATTTCCTGATATTTTTTTATCTACTTTGTAATTGTATGCTTTACTTTCTTTTTTGATATTTGACAAGTTACAAATGTAATCAAGACTTATGCCGTAGTAATTTGCTAATAATATTAACTTATTTAATGGTATTATTTCTACTTCTTTTTTCCACCTAGAGTATGTAGGCTGTGATACTTTTAAAATATCAGCGACTTCTTTTTGGCTTAATTCCATATTTTCTCTAATGTCTTGTAATCTAAAATTCATAGATATCACCACACTTATTGTCTCATTTTTTGTAAAGTATTAATTTTTATATACGAAAATACGAATTGCGTGTTATAATTAATAGTAGAGGAGGAGGAAAAATGAAGAAAGGAAGAAGTAATTATACATTACAATTTAATTGTGATGAAAACAAAATAAATCAATTAATGCAAAGTTATTTGTCTGCTAATGGATTTGTATCTTATGAAAAAAAAGGAGAACAGTACTTTCGTGCTGGAGATCAAATGATGGGTTATAAAGGATTAATCTACTTTATTCAAGGACAACAAATAACTATTAATGCTTGGCTTGATGGAGCACTTGGAAATTTTCCTTTAGAACAAAATAGTCTTAATGTGATGGCTATGAACTATCGTAACTCACTAAGTACATTGTTTAAAGAAATAGAAGGAGGTAATACTATGAATAATAATGTTAATAATGGACAAATGAATTTTGACCCAAACACAGGTCAACCAATAAATCAAAATATACAGCAAACTACGGGAGACCCGGTTAATCAGATTAATACTGAACAACCGCAAAATAATTTTTCTCAAACTTTTCAAGATGAAAATCAAAAGAAACAAGAAAAAATGTGTGAAATAGGTTTTTGGTTATCTATTTTAGGACTTGTATGTTCTTTCTTTGGTGTAGCTTATGGCATATTTGTTTATATTATAGATTTCTATTTTGCATCTCAAGGTTTAAAAACTAAAAAAAGAGGTAAGGCAATTGCTACTATTGTATTATCAATAATTTCTATTTTAATTATTATTATAGAATTAATAGTTGCTAATTCATAGGAGAAATATGACAAAAATAAATAATGCAATAAGAACTATAATATTAGTAGATATTACTAATAATAACGCTTTACAAAATAAAGAAATTAATATACAAGATAAAAATGTATTTTCACAAGAAGATAAAAATAAATTATATGAATCTAAAAAAAATAAAAAGAAAAAACTGTTTAGAATTTATGCTAGTGATTATAAAAGAACAATGTTTAAAGAACATAAATGGGTTTCAGCTTTTTATATAATATCAATTATTATTTTTTTTGTTATTTTAATTTCTTCAACATTATGTCTATTATTAATTGATGATAAAATTGATAAATATGTTTATACTTCAATGATTTTATTCTTTGGTGGTGGTCTTTATACTCTACCATATTTTGCTTATAAGTTTTGCCTAATTTCACAAACATATGGTGACTTCAATAAATTATTAAATGAAAAAATATTATTAACGGATATAGGATTTAATTATTATTATTCTGACAAGTTATATAACCAAGTTGAGGATATCTCTATATTTAAATTTGAAATTAATTATAAAAATATAGACTATGTTGAATATGATAAAAGAGTAGATGAATTATTTGTATATGGAAATATTGGTATTTATGAATATAAAGATAATGAATGGAAACTAATAAAGTTTGCTGATGAAAAAGATAATTCTACACCTACTGGTGTTCTAATTCAAAATGTATATGATATTAATTTAATAGATTTATTTAAAAATAATAATGTTACTGTAAAAGAATATAACTATCTTGATAGAAGAAAAAAAGAAAAACTTGCAGAAAAGGTAGGTATTTAATTAATGGAAGATTTTGAAAATTTGATACTTGTTTTATTGATTATATATGTTTTTTTAACTGGTTTTACTCTACTTTTAGTAAGTAAATTATATAGATCATATTTTGTTTGTGGAACTAAAATAAATGAATTAGTCTTTAGTTCCGATGCTTGGGATAGAGGTGGTCGTGTAACATCACAATTCAGATTCAAAACCAAAGATGGAAAAACTAAAAAACTTGATACATCACTTTATCCTATGACTAAAATAGGAAAGAAAAGATATTTCCTTTACAATGAAGATAGAAACAAAATAGTAGCACAAATATATACTCTTTTATGGCAATCTTCCATCTTTATTGTTAGTTTGCTTTTTTCGCTGATTGTAGATGTTATTTCATTTGTTATAGCAATATTAATTGTAATAATTACAGTCTACTTTTACATAAAGCATTATAAAAAAGTATATATGAAAGGAAATAAAGAAAATGAATAAATTAAATAAAATATCAACAAGTATTAATGCTACTCGAGGACTTGCTGAAATTGAACAACAAGTCAATGATATTAAAAATTCAAATTTAATCGAAATAGAAAAGCAAAAAGCATTAAAGTCACATAAACAAATGATTAAAACTACACTTATAGTAACTATATTAACTTGTCTAGTAGCTACAATATTGTGTGGAATCATTTGTAATGTTGTTGAAGGCAATTTAAAAATTATATTATGTTTGATAATTGCAGGATTAGCAACTATTGGTTTAATATCTTTTGGATTATTTGGAAGAAAATTATTTCAAGATTTTCAAAATACTTATGAAAAGGTAGATAATGGGTTTGATGGATTAACACAAGATGTAATTAACATTTTAAAGCCAAATAATAAAGAAGAATTATTAATAAAAAAATATAAGAAAAAAAGTTTAATTAGTGGATTATTATTTTTACTTGCAATTGGATTTTTATTTACTATTATCTTGGCTTTAGATATTGAAGTTTATTCCCCTATAACAATAATACTAGCACTTATAATTACTGGTATTTGGTATTTCTTTGAAAATACTTATAATGTAGAAATACATAGAATTAAATCAGGTTATTATAAACAAAGTTATGATTTTATTTGTGAAAAGTGTAAAACTAAAGTTACTATTAAATTTGACGAACTTGAAAAATATAATTCTTTACCCAAAAACAAAGATGGTATTAGAGTTATGAATTGTCATAATTGTGGTAATCCAGTCCCTTTTTATAATTATGATTTAACTTTAAAAGAATATAAAAAATATTTAGATGAAATATATAATTTAGCTATGAAGGCTTTTGATTGCAATGAAGTTCCTGTTGGGGCTATTGTGGTAAAAGATGGTGTTATTATTGGAAAAGGATACAATTGTAAAGATGGTACACAAGTGGCTACGAAACATGCTGAAATTGTTGCAATTGAAGAAGCATGTCGATGCATTAATTCTTGGCGTTTAGATAATTGTGAATTATATGTTACTTTAGAACCATGTATGATGTGTACTGGTGCAATAATGGAAAGTAGAATTAAAGAAACTAAATTTTTATTAAATCGAACTAATGTTTGTTTTAAACCTGGTTCTTTTATTAAAATACAAATGATTGATGATAAAAAAATGTGTGATAAATATTTAAAATTAATACAAAAATTTTTTGTAAATAAAAGATATTAATGTTATAATACTTTGTGAGGAGTGATGGTTATTAATTATTTGGCTTTATATAGAAAATATCGACCTTCTACGTTTGATGATGTTGTTGGTCAAGAGGAAAATATTAAAATTTTAACTAATGCTGTGTTAAACAATATGATTTCACATGCATATATATTTTATGGCCCTAGAGGTACAGGTAAAACTACAATGGCGAAGATTTTTTCTAAGATGGTTAATTGTGAGTCTTTAGATGGTTATAATCCTTGTTGTAAGTGTAAAAATTGTTTAGATATATTTAAAAATAATGATGTTGTTGAAATAGATGCTGCTTCGAATAATGGTGTTGATGAGATAAGAGAACTTCGTGATAAAGCTAATTTAGTTCCTTCATTAGGTAAATATAAAATATATATTATTGATGAAGTTCATATGCTTACTACTCAGGCATTTAATGCGTTACTAAAAACTATTGAAGAACCTCCTAAACATGTTATTTTTATACTTGCTACGACTGAAATTCATAAGATACCATTAACTATTCTATCTAGATGTCAAAAATTTCAGTTTACTAAGTTGGATAATGATGAGATAGTAATGAAACTTAGAAAAATTGCAAGTTTAGAAAATATTGATGTTGGAGATGATTCATTGTATGAAATTGCAAGGTTATCTAATGGTGGAATGAGAGATTCAATTAATTTTTTGGATCAACTTAGAACTTATGCTAATAATAGTATTAAATTAGAGGATGTTTTTAAGGTGTGTGGAACTATTTCTTATGTTGATATAAAAAAGTTATTTGTTGATATTTATAATAATGATGTAGTTAGTATATTAAATTTTGTTAATGATGTTGATAGAAGGGGTATTAATTATATAAAAATTATTGAGGAACTTATGAGCTTTTTAAGAGATGTTTTGTTATGTTTAGATAATGTTGATACTAAATATATAAGTACTTCTATTGATGAGATTCGTGATGTAGCTAATTTGTTTTCAAAAGAAGATGTTTTTTATGTTTTTAAATTATTGGATAAACTTTTTGAAAATATTAAATTTTCTACTAGACCTGCTATTTTGTTGACTACTTTTTTACTTAGATTGACAGAAAAGAATTTTAATAAATCAGATAATTCTGGCTCTTTGGATGTGTTAAATAGTAAATTTGTTAGTAAAGAAGGTCTTATTGTTGATAATAGCATAGATAATACTGTTAATGAATCTCAGAAAATTGTACATAAAATTGACAATGTAAATAATGATAGCTTAGATGTTAAATGTATTTTAGGGGAAGAAGATAAAAAAATTATTATTAATAATGCTTTTGCTTTGGCTGATAAGAAACTTCTTAATTTTATAAGAGAAAAGTGGAGTGTTATTAATGATTATTTATCTGATAAAAAATATAGTAAAGAGGCAGGATTATTGTTAGATGTTACTGTTAGAGTTACTGGTAATGGTTATGTTATTGTTTCTACTAAATATGATTCTTTGATTGATAAATTTTATTCTAATTATGATATTATAATTGATTTTATTGAAAATATATTTGGAAAGAAGTATTTTTTGGTTTTAGTTGATGATTTGAAATGGAATGAATTAAAAAAGGAATATGTTGATAAAATTAATTCTGGTTTAAAATATGATGTTATGGAATTTAATTATTGTGGTAAAAAGAGTAATGATATAATTAATAATTTGTCTAATTCTAATAAAATTGATAAATTGATTGATTTAATTGGGGAAGATGTTATAGAATATAAATGAGAGAGGAAGAGATATTATGAATATGCAAAAATTAATGCAAGAAGCACAAAAAATGCAAGCTCAATTGCAAAAAACACAAAAAGAAATAGAAAGTAGTACTTATGAAGGTAATTCTTCTTTAGTTCATGTTGTTTTGAATGGAAAGAAAGAAGTTGTTAGTATTAATATAAATATTGAGGAAGATCTTTCTTCGCTTGATAAAGAAATGTTGGAAGATATGATTATGTTAGCTTTTAATGATGCTTGTAGGAAGGCTGAAGCTGATAAAGAAGTAAAACTTGGTAAATATGGTCAAGGTTTATCTGGGTTGATGTAATATGTATCCGGAGTGTGTTAGAAAATTAATAGATTCATTAAAAAAGTTGCCTGGTGTTGGTGAAAAAAGTGCAGAGAGAATGGCTTTTTCTATTATGAATTTTTCTTCTGATAGTTTGCTTGATTTTTCTCAATCTTTAATTGATATTAATGAAAAACTTAAAAAATGTCCTATTTGTAATAATATTACAGATAGAGATATTTGTTATATTTGTTCTGATGAATCTAGAAACAATAATACAATCTTTGTCGTTGAAAAGCCTAAAGATATTGTTTTATTTGAAAAGATAGGAAATTATAATGGACGATATCATGTTCTTGGAGGTCTTATTTCTCCTTTAGAAGGTATTGGTCCTGAAGATATTAATTTATCAGGGTTAATAGATAGGGTGAAAAATTCTTCTGTTGAAGAAGTTATTGTTGTTTTAAAGCCTTCAATTGAAGGTGAAACAACTACACAATATATAAAAAAAATATTAGAAAAATATAATGTTAAGGTTTCTAAAATAGCTACTGGAATTCCTATTGGTACCGAAATTGAATATATTGATACGATGACTTTAGAAATGGCTTTTGAGGAGAGAAAAGATATTTTGTAATTGTATATGGTAATAGTTTTTACTTTTTTACATAGTATGTATTGGTGAATAATATGTTTAAAAGAATATTTGTTGTTTTAAAAAAGATAGTTTTATCTATATTGTTTATTTATACTTACAATAAGTTAACGTTACCTTTGGATATTGTAATACCAATTAATGTTTTTTCTGTTTCTTTGGTAAGTTTATTTGGTATTCCATCTATTATTATGTTAATTTTATTTTCTTTACTTTGTTTATGAGGAGGTTAATATGCTCGATGATATAAAATATAAACAACCATTGTTTTATAATGTTTTAAGTTTATCGCTTAAAAATAATATGTTATCTCATGCTTATTTGATAGACATTAATAATAATGAAAATGCTTTCTGTTATGTTTTATCTTTTGTTAAAGCGATAATATGTAATAATCATTATACTAATGGTAATAAATGTGATGGATGTGATATTTGTAATAGAATAATGGATAATAATTATCCAGAGTTTAAAATTATTAAACCTGATGGTTTATGGATAAAAAAGGATGATATTTGTGCATTGCAAAGAGATTTTTCTAAGAAGGCAATTGAGGGTGTTAAGAGAGTATATGTTGTATTAGATTGTGAGAAGATGCGTAAAGAGACAGCTAATTCTATGCTTAAGTTTCTTGAAGAGCCAGAAGATAATGTTATTGCTATTCTTGTTACTAATAATATGGCTAATGTTCTTGATACTATTATATCTAGATGCCAACTTATTAAGTTAGAACATGAAAATGTTTTAATTGATTCTCTTTCTGTAGTAGAACAAACAGTATGGAACTTTGTATTTAATTTGGAAAATTCTTTTAGTGATTCTTTAGTTAATACAAAAAATTTGTGGCATGATATTATTAAAGATAGAGATAGTAATATTATTGCTTTAGATATTATGATTGATATATATAGGGATATTTTAAATGTCAAGTTATGTAATAAGTGTGTTAAATATGTATGTTTATTAGATAAATATCAGGTTGTTTGTAATAATAATACATTAGATAAATTGTTGGACAAGCTAGATATTGTTTTAAATATTAAAGATAGTGTTAAGTATAATGTTAATATTAATTTGTTAATTGATAGATTAATTATTGAGTTAGGAGGGCAGTATGAAGGTAGTAGGTGTTAGCTTTGGAGATTGTAATAAAGTTAATTTTTTTGATGTAAATGATTGTGCTCTTGATTTGGGAATTGACGTAATTGTTGATACAGATAGGGGATTACAATTTGGTACTGTTGTAAGTTTTGTTAATAATGATGATATTAGTGATAAAATAGATTATAAGAAAGTTGTTAGAGTATCTACAAAGAATGATTATAAACAACATTTGAACAATTTAAAAGATGCAAAAAAAGCTATTCTTAAGTGTAATGAACTTATTTCTGAATATAAATTAAATATGCATATTGTTGATGCATTTTATACTTTTGCTCGTGAACAATTAATTTTTAGGTTTGTGGCAGATGAAAGAGTTGATTTTAGACAATTAGCACGTGATCTTGGTACTATATTTAAAACTAGAATTGAACTTAGACAAATTGGTATTAGAGATAAGGCAAGAGAAATAGGTGGAATTGGTCCTTGTGGACGAGCTCTTTGTTGCAGTAAATTTTTAAATGAATTTGATAGTGTTTTTATTAGTATGGCAAAAAATCAAATGTTATCTTTAAATCCTACTAAAATTAATGGTGTATGTGGTCGACTTTTGTGTTGTTTAAAATATGAAAATGATAATTATACTGAATATAGAAAAGGTTTGCCTGAAATTGGTAAGAAAGCTATAATTAATGGTTGTGAAGGAAAGGTTATATCTGTGGATATTTTTAAGAGAAGATTTAGAATTATTACGTCTGATAATGAAATTTTGGAAAGTGATGAAGTAAGTGAAAGTAAAGAATAATTTGTTAAATTTTAAAGATAAAATAATATATCAGGATACTGATTTTTTTGCTTTTTCGTTGGATTCTTTGTTACTTGCTAATTTTGCTACGATTAGATTTAGTGATAAGAAAATTATGGATTTTTGTACTGGAAATGCTCCAATACCTATGTTTTTAACTTATAGAACTAGAGCACATATTTATGGTATGGAAATACAAGATAGTGTTTATTCTTTGGGTGTTGAATCTGTTAATGAGAATGATATGGCTGATCAGATTGATTTGATTTGTGATGATGTTAAAAATGTTTATTCTATATTTGATTCTGATTCTTTTGACTTAGTACTTGTTAATCCTCCTTATTTTAAAGTTAGTAAAAATTCATTTATTAATAAAAATGATGTTAAGAGTATAGCAAGGCATGAAATTTTAATTGAATTAGATGATATTCTTTCTAGTGCTAGTTATCTTCTTAAATCAGGTGGAAATTTTGCTATGGTTCATAGACCAGATAGATTTTTAGAAATATTAACTCTTATGAAAAAATATAATCTTGAACCTAAAAAAATTCGTTTTGTTTATCCAAAAGATGGAGAGGAAGCTAATATTTTACTAATTGAGGGAAGTAAAAATGGTAAGAGTGGTGTTAAAATATTACCACCTTTGATTACTTATGTTGATGGAAAATATTCTAAAGAAATAAGAGATATGTTTGGAGATGATACGCATGTGGCAAAATAGTTATGATGGGAGTCCTTCTTTATATTTGGTTCCTACTCCTATTGGGAATATGGAAGATATTACTTTAAGGGCTATTAAAATTTTAAAGGAAGTTGATGTTATTTTTGCTGAAGATACTAGGGTGACTTTACAGTTACTTAATTATTTTGATATTAAGAATAGAGTTATTTCTTTGCATAATTATAATGAAGATAAAGTTAGGGATGTTGTTTTAGATTTTTTAGTAAATAAAAAAAATGTTGCTATTGTTACTGATAGAGGTACTCCTTTAATTAGTGATCCTGGATATAAAACAGTTAAATATATTAAAGATCATTGTTATAATGTTATTGCCTTACCTGGTGCGTGTGCTATGATACCAGCTATGATTGCTTCTGGTATTTCTTCTGTTCATTTTTTATTCTATGGTTTTTTAGATAGTCGTGATTCTGCAATGGTTAAAGAATTATCACTATTATCTTCTTGTGATTATCCAATTATTTTTTATGAAGCTCCACATAGGCTTATTAAGACTTTAAAAAATATGTTATCTGTTTTTGGAAATAGAAATATTTCAATTTCTAAGGAGATTTCTAAATTACATGAAATGATTTTTACTGGTACTTTAGAGGAAGCTATTTCTTTAATTAAGGATGTTAAAGGTGAGTTTGTTATTGTAGTGGATAAAAGTTATGATGTTGATAATAATAATGATATAGATATTATGGATAGTATTTCAATGTATGTTAAGTCTGGTTTATCTATTATGGATTCTATTAAGAGAGTAGCTCGTGATAAGGGAATGTCAAAAAGTGATGTTTATAAATATTATATTGAAAGGAAAAAATAATGAAATTAGTAGTTGGTTTAGGTAATCCTGGTAAGGAATATGTTAATACAAGACATAATGTTGGTTTTATGTTTTTAGATTCTTTATATAATGATTTTAAATTAAATAAAAAGTTTAATGCATTAGAGTGTTTAATAGGTGATACTATTATTATTAAACCTTTATCTTATATGAATTTATCTGGCGATGTGGTTTATAAGTATGTAAATTTTTATAAAATTGAATTAGATGATATTTTGATTATTCATGATGATATGGATATTATTTGTGGTGATTATAAAGTTAGTTATAATCATGGTGATGGTGGTCATAATGGTATTAAAGATATTATTTTGAAACTTAATTCTAAGAAATTTATGAGGTTAAAGATTGGTATTTCTCATGTGTCTGGTGGTGAAAAGAAGGATTATGTTTTAGGACGTTTTAGTAATGCTGAACTTGATTCTATAAGTGCTGTATTTGACAAATTAAGTAATGTTATAGATGATTATTTTTCTTGTGATAGGAATATGTTTATGACAATATATAATACTAAATAAATTTTTTTAAATAGTAAAGGAGGTATTTTTGTGAGTTTTTTTGATAATATATTTGATGTTGGTAGTATGTCATCTGATTATAGTATTATTGGTCTTAATAAGGAAATGTCTTCTTTATATATATATGATAGTTTTATTAAGTATAATAAAGGTATTTTGGTGGTAGCTTCTGAATTGTATGAAGCTAATTTGTTGTTTGAATATTTAAGTAAATATACGGATAAAGTTTTATTTTTTCCTATGGATGATTTTTTAACTAGTGAAGCTATTTCTGTTAGTCCGGAGTTTAAGGCTGAGAGAATAGATACTTTAAATAAACTTATTAATGATGATAAGTATATTGTTGTTACTAATTTAATGGGGTATTTAAGGTATTTACCTTTGCCTAGTCTTTGGAAAGATAGTAATGTTAATATTTCTGTTAATTGTGATTATGATAGGGACAGTTTGTTAAATAAATTATATAATATGGGTTATATTCGGGATGTTTTGGTAAATGAGACTGGTAATATTGGTGTTAGGGGATATGTTATTGATATTTTTCCAATAATGGAAGAAAATCCTGTTCGTATTGAATTTTGGGGAGATACGGTAACTTCTATTAAATATTTTGATGTTGATACTCAAAGATCTATTAGTGAAATTGATAATATTTGTATTTATCCATTTACAGAATTTTTGCTTGATGATTATTCTATTGATTTTATTAATAGTCAGAAATATTTGGCTAACTATGGAAGTGTTGCTTCTATTTATGATTATATTAATGATGGAATTTGTTTTTTTAGTGATTATAATTTAATTTTAAATAGTTATTCAACTTTGGTAGATACAATTATGGATTATGATGCTAATTATTCAGCTGATATTAAGACAAATTATATGAATAGTTTTACTGATATTGTTATTAAGCATAGTGTCTATATAATGAATTTTGATAATGTTGTTAATAAAAGTGTTAAATCGTTAAAATTTAGTATTAATAATATTGAAAATTATGACAATAATTATGAAAAATTAAAGAGTGATTTACTTAATTATGTTAAGAATAATAAGACAGTAATTATATGTGTTTTGGATAAAAATATGGCTAGTAGAATTTCTGATTATTTGGAGATAGATGATATTATTTATACTGATGAGTGTAATATAATAAATGGTAAGATTAATTTGATTATTAAATCTATTCCTAGAGGTTTTATCTATGGTAATTATATTGTTATCAGTGATGTAGATATTTTTTCTTTAGGAAATAATGTAAAGAAATATAAGAGTAAATTTAAAACTGGTACTAGAACAAGTAATATTTTGGATATTAATAAAGGTGATTTTGTTGTTCATGAAATGTTTGGTATTGGTATATATGATGGGTTAGTTACTATTCCTAAGAATGGAATGAAGAAGGATTATCTAAAAATTATATATGCTGATGATGATATTCTTTATATACCTGTTGAAAATATTGATAGAATTAGTAAATTTTCTGGTAAAGATGGTGTTGGGGTTAAACTTAATAGTTTATCTAATGATAATTGGCAAAAAAAGAAAGGAAAAGTTAAGGCTAAATTAGAAAGTATTGCTGATGATTTGCTTAAGGTATCGGCTGATAGGGAATTAAAAGTGGGTTTTGCTTTTAAGAAAGATGATGAAAATCAAAAAATGTTTGATAGTGGTTTTGTTTATACAGAAACTCCAGATCAGATTAAATCTATTAATGATATTAAAAGGGAAATGGAAAGTAGTAAGCCTATGGATATGCTTTTATGTGGCGATGTTGGTTATGGAAAGACAGAAGTTGCTTTTAGGGCTATGTTTAAAGCTGTTGATAGTGGAAAGCAAGTTGCTTATTTATGTCCTACGACTATTTTATCTAATCAGCAATATACTTCTTGTATTGAAAGATTTAAAGATTTTCCTGTAAGAATTGAACTTTTAAACAGATTTGTTGATAAGAGTCGTCAAAAAAAGATAATTGATGATTTGGAAAAAGGGCTTGTTGATATTGTTTTTGGGACGCATAGATTGCTTAGTAATGATGTTAAGTATAAAGATTTGGGTTTACTTGTTATCGACGAGGAGCAAAGATTTGGTGTAACTCATAAGGAGAAAATTAAACAATATAAATCAACGGTAGATGTTTTGACTTTATCGGCAACGCCTATTCCTAGAACACTTCAGATGTCAATGTCTGGTGTTAGGAGCTTATCTTTGATAGAAACGGCACCACAAGAGAGATATCCTATTCAGACATATGTTTTAGAAGAAAATAATTTGGTTATTAAGGATGCTATATATAAGGAATTATCAAGAAATGGTCAGACGTTTATTTTGTATAATAATGTTAATAATATTGAAACTAAAGTTAATGAATTTAGATCTTTAGTTCCAGAGGCTAAAATAGATTATGCACATGGTCAAATGAATAAAGTTACTTTGGAAAATAAGATGAATAATTTTATTAATAATAAGTTTAATGTTTTGGTGTGTACTACAATAATTGAGACAGGTATTGATATTCCTAACGTTAATACTTTGATTATTTTAGATGCTGATAGATTTGGTTTATCTCAATTATATCAAATACGAGGAAGGATAGGTCGTAGTAATAAAATTGGATATGCTTATTTGATGTATGGTAAGAATAAATTTTTGACAGATACTGCTATTAAGAGGCTTGATGTTATTCGCGAATTTACAGAACTTGGTAGTGGATTTAAAATTGCTATGAGAGACTTATCTATTAGAGGAGCTGGAGATATTTTAGGACGAGAACAGTCTGGTTTTATTGATTCTATTGGTATTGAATTATATTTGAAGATGTTAAATGAGGCTGTTAGAAAGAGCAAGGGAGAAAAAATTATTGAGGAAGATACTAAAAAGAATGATAAACCTTTAATTGAAGTTTCTACTCATATTAGTGATAGTTATATTAGTGATGTGGAACTTAAGATATTAATTCATAAGAAAATTAATGAGGTTAAGGATGAGACAACTTTAAATGATATTCGTGATGAATTATCTGATAGATTTGGTAAGATTAGCGAGGAAATGGAAATATATATGTATGAGGAATGGTTTGAGAAAATTGCAAAATCTTTAGGAATTAATAAAGTTGTTACGATGAAAAATAATATTGATATTGAGCTTCCTTGTGAATTATCTAGTAAGATAGATGGTGAAAGGCTATTTAATGATGCTTATTCTATATCTAAAATGTTTAGATTTTTATATAAAGATTCTTCTATTCATATTATTTTAGATACTATTAAATTGGAAAAACATTTTTTGATATATTTAATTGAATTACTTGAAAAAATTAAGGGATATAAATTAAATGTATAATACTTTAAATAGTAGATAGATATATTATTCTATTTACTATTTTTTGTATAATTAACAGTAATTGGGTAAATATAATTATAGAATGGAGGAAATATGAAAACGACAGGGATTGTTAGGAGAATAGATGAGCTTGGTAGAATAGTTATTCCTAAGGAAATGAGAAAAAATTTACGTATAAAAACGGGAGATAATTTGGAGATAATGGTTAATGATGACACTATTGTTTTAAAAAAGTTTTCTGAGATTGAGAATTTGGAAACAATTGCTTTATCATATGCTGATTCATTTTATCAAGTTTTAAAATATAATGTTATTATTACTGATACAGATAAAATTATTGCAATTTCTGGTCCTTTGAAGAATAAGTATGATGGAAAGGAAATTAGTGATAATATTATTAGACTTATTGATAGAAGGGATAATTTTGTTGAAAGAAAGAAAAAGGATATAACTATTGTAGATGGTATTAATGAGAATTGTTATTATGCATTTTCGACGATAATTAGTAATGGTGATTCTATTGGGAGTGTTATTATTTTATCTGTTGATAAACCAATGTTGGAAACTGAAGAAAAATTAGCATCAATTCTTGCTAATATATTGAGTAATTATTTTTGTTGATTAATGAAATTATGTATGTTATAATATTCTTGAAAAACGGTGAAGGAAAGAATGATATGTAGATTTATAGAGAGCTTATGTTGGTGGAAATTAAGTAATCAAAGTATTTGGAATGGCTCTGGAGTTGTTTAATCGAATATTTAGATTAAAACGTTAGTTTCGTTATAACTATGAGTGTATAATTTTATAATTATAAAATAAGGTGGTACCACGGATTAATAATTCGTCCTTATACTACCTTTTTTTTGTGGAGGAATTATGAGAAGTTTTGAAAAAATTAGTTTTGAGCAATTTAAAAATGATGTTTGTGATGATAAGTTAATTTATAATAAATTTAAATTACCTAATAGAAGTACTAAGAATAGTGCTGGATATGATTTTTTTTCTTTATTTGATTTTTCTTTAAAACCAGGTGAGATAATGAAGATTCCTACTGGTATAAAAGTTAATATGGAAAATAATGATGTATTATTTTTGGTTGTTAGGAGTAGTATGGGATTTAAATACAATGTTCGGATGTGTAATCAGGTTGGAGTAATAGATTCTGATTATTATAATAATAGTGATAATGAGGGACATATATGGATTAAATTAAAGAATGAAGGGGATAAAGATTTTATTGTAAAAAATGGCGATGCTATTTGCCAAGGTATATTTTTAAACTACTTAACAGTAACGAATGAAAGAGATGTTAAAAAAATTAGGAATGGTGGGTTAGGTAGTACAAATGGAGGAAAAGATGAAAGATAAATTTTATATAAGTACTGCTATTGCATATACTTCTAGTAAACCTCATTTGGGTAATACTTATGATGTTGTTTTAGCGGATGTTATTGCAAGATATAAAAGATTGAGGGGATATGATGTTTATTTTCAAACTGGAACTGATGAACATGGTGAAAAGATAGAATTAAAAGCTCGTGAGAATAATATTTCGCCTCAAGAATATGTTGATAATATAGCATCTTGTGTTAAAGATGTTTGGGATTCTTTAAATACAAGTTATGATAAGTTTGTAAGAACTACAAATTCTAAACATAAAGAACTTGCTTCAAAGATATTTGATAAATTGTATGAGAAAGGCGATATATATAAAGGAAATTATAAAGGTCTTTATTGCGTTCCTTGTGAATCATTTTGGACGGAAAGTCAACTTGTTTCTGGTAATTGTCCTGATTGTGGACGTCCTGTTAAAGAAGCAAGTGAAGAGTGTTATTTCTTTAAAACAAGTAATTATTCAAAATGGTTGTATGATTATATAGAAAGTCATCCTGGTTTTATCGAGCCAGAATCCAGAAAAAATGAGATTATAAATAATTTCATTAAACCAGGTTTGCAAGATTTGTGTGTATCTAGAACAACTTTTAAGTGGGGAATACCTGTTAGTTTTGATTCTAATCATGTTATATATGTATGGATAGATGCTCTATCTAATTATATTACTTTTCTTGGATACGATCCTTATGGTCCTTCTAGTTTGGAATTTAAGAAGTATTGGCCTTGTGATTTGCATATGATTGGTAAAGATATTTTAAGATTTCATGCTATATATTGGCCTATAATTTTACATTGTCTTGGTCTTGAGATGCCTAAGAAAATATTTGCTCATCCTTGGCTTTTATTTAGCAATGATAAAATGAGTAAGTCTAAAGGTAATATTGTTTATGCAGAGGATTTAATTAGTAAATATGGCGTAGATGCTGTTAGATTTTATTTGTTACATGATATTCCTTTTGGTAGTGATGGTAATTACACAGAAGAATTATTTATTGATTCAATTAATACTAATTTAGCTAATGTTTTGGGAAATTTGGTTAATAGAACTATTGGTATGGCTAATAAATATTTCTTGGGAAAGATTACTAATACTAAAGAATATGCTGATGTTGATAAAGAACTTGTTGATTTGGTTTTGTCTTTGGATTCAAAAATAGAAAATGATATTAATAATGTTAGAATATCTGATTCTCTTTATAAAATTATGGAGGTATATCGTAGGTGTAATAAATATATTGATGAAACGGAGCCTTGGGTTTTATATAAAGAGAATAAGTTAGACAGATTAAATACTGTTATTTATAATTTAATTGAGTCTATTAGAATAGCTACGGTATTTTTACAGGCATATTTGCCAGATACGGCAAATGAAATATTTAAACAACTAAATACTGATATTAATACTATGGATTCTGTTTTGGAATTTGGTCAATATAATTCAGATATGATTGGAGAAGCAAGTCCATTATTTAAGAGAATAGAAAAATAATATAAAACTTATGAATTTGTTTCATGAGTTTTTTACTTGTCAAAAAATGTCAAACTATTGAATTATTATAGTTATTTATTTACAAATACTAATAAATTTGATATATTCGTTTTGTAGCATTGCAGTAAAGAAAGGATTGAAGGGAATGCTAAATGTAAGCAAAAAAATTAACATAGCTGCAGTTATGTATGTGGCATTGATTTTGGTAGTAGGTTTGTGTAAATTTTTTTATTCTTTTACTGTAGTAGATATTATTTACTATTTTGTTATTTTTCTTTGTTTTATTAAAATTTTTATTCTTTTGCTTAAACAAAGATAAGTTGTGAGGTGATTGTATGTTTGTTGATACACATTGTCATATTAGTTATGAAGATTATGACAATATTGATGAACTTATTATGAATATTAAGAATAGTAAAGTAGAAAAAATAATTGTAAATGGTACTGATATGAAAAGTAATCTTTTTGTATTAGAACTTGTGCGTAAATATGATATTGTTTATGGTGCATTGGGTTTTCATCCTACGGAACTTGATGATTTTTCTTATGATTATTTAGATTGGCTTGATAAAAATATAGATAATGACAAAATTGTTGCTTTAGGAGAAATAGGACTGGATTATCATTATGAAAATACTGATAAAGAAAAGCAGATAGATGTTTTAAAGAGACAACTTGATATAGCTGTTAAACATAATAAGCCAATTATTTTCCATTGTAGAGATGCAATTGGAGATACTTATAATATTCTTAAAAAATATAATTTGAAAGGAACAATGCATGCTTATAGTGGTAGTTTAGATATGGCTTTAAAGTTTATTAAGTTAGGTTATTGTTTAGGTGTTGGTGGGGTTGTTACTTTTAAAAATGCTAAAAATATAATTGAAGTAATAAAAAATATTGATTTGAAATATATTGTATTAGAAACAGATGCACCATTTTTGACTCCTGAGCCATATAGAGGAAAGAAAAATGATTCTTCTTTTATTTACTTGGTAGCTGAAAAAATAGCTTTAATTAAGGGGATATCTTGTAGTGATGTGGCACATATTACTAACGATGTGGCTAGTGAGCTATTTGACTTATAACTAAAAATGTGTTATTATTAATTTGCCAACCCAAAAAAGGAAAGGTGATTAAATGAAAAAAATAGTACTTAATATATTTGTAATTTCTTTACAATTATTGATGGTTGGACTATTTTTTATGACGATTTTTAGTGAAAAGGTTAATATTACTAAAGAGGTTAGTATAGTTGATAATGAAAATTTGGATAAAATTGCTGATTCTGTTTCTTTACTTTTTATTTCTGAAGAAACACCATTGGTAGATAATGAAATTGCTAGTGCTTATGTTGATATGTCGTCTTTGAATGAAGAAGTACAAGAAATAGAAGAAAATATAGTTACAAATAATTCTTTAACATTATTAAATACTTCTTTATATAAAAGTAATCCTGATTTAGGTTTTGTAGTTACAGATAATAATAAGACATATACGTTGCCTGATGATGAATTTGATTTAGTAGTTGCAGTGGTGGCTGCTGAATATGAAAAGAGTATTGATGATGCGTTGGCAGTTATTTCTGTTATATTAAATAGATGTGAGTCTCCAACATGGTCAGAGTGGGCCGGTACTAGTCCTGCTATGCAGGTTGTTAAACCTAATCAATTTGAAGTATATTCTATAGGGTCATATTTGAAGTATATGCCTGGTGGTGTTTTTTACGATACTAATCATTATAAATTAGCAAAGCAAGCTGTTATTGATGCTTTTAATGGTATTAGAAATAATAATTATTATTCTTTTAGATCGTGGAGTTATATAACTTCAGGTGGTGATTATTATAGTTATAACTATATTGTAGAGGGTGGAAATAGATATAATTAAGAGCTTTGCTCTTTTTTCTTAGGAGGATTATGGAACGTTTTGAATTTAAAAAATCTTTGGGTCAAAACTTTATTAAGGATGAAAATGTTGTGAACAAAATTGTTAGTTCTGCTTCAATTGACAAGGATACTTTAGTTATTGAGATTGGACCTGGAGCTGGTTGGTTATCTAAAAAAATCATTCCTTTGTCTAAAAATACTATTTTGTATGAGATAGATACTAGACTTAGGGATATATTGAATAAAGAGTTGGCTTTGTATGATAATTATGAATTGATTTTTAATGATGTTTTGAAGGAGGATATCTCTAGCGATATAAGTAAGTATAATTTTAAAAAATTATATGTAGTTGCTAATATTCCTTATTATATTACTTCTCCGATATTAAAAAAACTTATGTATGAAATATATCCTGATAAGATTATTATAATGGTACAAGATGAGGTTGCTTCTAGATTGGCTGGTATGCCAGGGTCTAGAGATTATGGCCTTATGACTGTTTTGTTTAATTCTAGATATAATATAAAAAAGTTATTTAAAGTGGGGAAAAATTCTTTCGTTCCTATACCTAAAGTAGATAGTGCTGTAGTAGAGATGGTTAAAGAAAATAAATATGAGATAAAGGATGAAGACGTTTTTGATAAACTTATTAGTGATGCATTTCAATATAAAAGGAAGACAATTAAGAATAATTTGAAAGGATATGATTTAAATAAATTGTCTTTAATACTTGATAAGTATGGATATAGTTTATCTGATAGAGCGGAAAGTATTCCTGTTAATGTTTTTATAGAGATGGCTAACGTTTTGAGTTAGTTATTTTTTTTTTATTTAAGCATATAATCTAGTGGGTGATATTATGTTTGGTGTAGGAGACTATGTTACTAGAAAATCATATAATAATGATATTGTTTTTAAAGTTATTGATATAAGAGATAACATATATTATTTAAAAGGGGTTAATTTTAGGCTGTATGCTGATAGTCCTAAAGAAGATTTGGTGGTTTGTGAGGATAGTTTGGATAGTGATAAATTTTCTCCTTCTATAGATGATTATAGAGATTTGGACAGAAATGAATATTTTTATTTGCCTGGAAAGATATTACATATTGATGGAGACGAAGAATATTTAGAAAAATGTATGAATTTTTATAATAAGAGTAAAATTAAAGCATATGGTTTATATTTAAAGGAGGATGAATTTGCTATTTCTATTGGTAATTTGTTAAAAAAATATAATCCGGATATTTTGGTATTGACTGGTCATGATGCTTTTTATAGAAAGAAAAGAAATAAATATAAGAATACATCTAATTTTGTTGATGCTGTTATGGAAGCAAGAAAATATGAAAAATCTCATGAAAAACTTTTAATTATTGCTGGTGCTTGTCAGTCCAATTATGAAGAATTAATAAAAGCGGGTGCTAATTTTGCTTCTAGTCCTAAAAGAGTTAATATTCATGCACTTGATCCTGCTATTGTTGCCTCTTGTCTTTCTTTTTCTGATAAGAATACTAATATTGATTTAATAAAAATATTAGATAAAACTAAATATGGTGCTTCTGGTATTGGTGGTATTATTACTAAAGGAACTATGTATGTAGGGTATCCTAGATAATGAATATAAAGTATATTAAGTCATATATAGCTTCAAAAATTGGAACTAAAGTAGTAGTTATATGTTATTATAGTAGGAATAAGAAAGAAAGATTTAATGGTGTAATTTTTAATGTATATCCTAAAGTTTTTACTGTTAGACTTGATGATGGTATGATTAAAAGTTTTAATTATGTAGATATTATTGCTAAAAATATAAAAATATTTATTTAAAACTGGTAAATTTATGTAAATGTATTGACTTTTTTGATTGTTTTGCTATAAAATTATCTTGGAAAATAAATTTCTAGAAGGAGTGAAACATATGGAGATTACTGAAGTAAAAGTAACTAAGGTTCAAAGAGAAAATTCAAAGACTAGAGGGTATGCTTCTGTTGTTATAGATGGATGCTTTAGAGTTAATGATATTAAAATCTTAAGTGGTGATAATGGCTTATTTATAGGTATGCCTAGTAAGAAAAGAGGCGATATTAATAGAGATATTGCTCATCCTTTAAACCAAGAAACAAGAGATAAGTTTGTTAAAGCAATATTAGAAGAATATGAAAAGACTGAATAACTCCTTAGTGAGTTATTTTTTTGGCATTTTTTTTCTTCTTTTACATAATATTTAGTGGGTGATATTATGGACAAAGTAAAAGAGATAGAGGCTAGTTTTAATCATGGTCTTAGTTTGGCAGAGAGAAAGAATGTTGTTGTTACTGGTGTTAAGAAGATAGAAAGTTTCGATAGTAATGAATTTATGATTGATACTACTTTAGGTTTTTTGAATATAAAAGGTGAAGAATTAGAAATTATTAAGTTGGATACTTATCAGGGAAATGTTTCTATAAAAGGAAAGGTTGATGCTCTTATTTATTTAGATAATAATCAAAAAAAAGATAAGGAAAGTTCTTTTATTAGTAAATTGTTTAAATAATGAAATTAAATGTTCAAATATATTCTTTTTTATATTCATATTTTTTTGGAGTAGTATTTTATTTTTTACTTAAAATTAATTATAAGTTTATTAATAAGTTTAATATTGTTTTTAATTATATAATTTCATTTTTATTTATTTTAGCGATGTCTTTATTATATTTTCTTATTTTATTGAAGATAAATAATGGTTATATTCATTTATATTTTTATTTATGTATATTGTTTGGATACTTGACAATGTATTTTATTTTTAAAAAGTGGTTTACATAATTGCTATAATTGTCTATATATATTTTATTGTTAATGTTGTATATAATTTTTTGTTGTGGTATAATTTGTATTGTAAAGGTAGGTGAACAATATGAAGAAGAAAAAAAAGAAGATGTCTGTTGCTTCTAAAACGAGATTGTTTTTATCTTTAATTATTTTTTGTTCTATTATTGGGTCACTTTCTTATAATTGTTATGATAATATTAGTAAAATATATAGTATGAAGTTGGAAACTAATAAGTTAAAAGATGAACAACTAGCTTTAGAAGAAGAACATAAGGAGTTAGAAAAAGATATTAAAAAATTAAATGATCCTGATTATATAACAAAATATGTTAGAGAAAAATATTTATATTCAAAAGATGGTGAGATTATTTTAAGAATAGATGAGTAATTAAACTCATCTTTTTATATAAATAAAAAAGTTTTATAAATTAGCTTTGTTGCTAACTCATAAAACTTTTATTTATTTTTCTTTTGTTGCTTTTTTATTTTGTTTTTCTTCGATATTTTCTGTATCTTCTTTTTCTTCAAGGTGACCATGTTCTACGAGATATTCAATTTGTTCTTTAGTTATTGTTTCTTCTTCTAATAGTGTTTCTGCTATTAATTTTAATAAATCTTTATTTTCTGTTATAATTTTTTTGGTTTTGTCATAACAAGAATTGATTATGCTTCTCATTTCCTCATCTATTTCATGTGCTACAAAATCAGAGAAGTTTTGATTTTTTGTATAATCTCTTCCTAGGAAAGTATTTTCACTAGGTTCATCATACATCATTGGGCCAAGATTACTCATACCGTATTCGGTAACCATTTTTCTGGCTATTTTAGTTGCTTTTTTGAAGTCATCGTGAGCACCAGTAGTAATTTCATTAAATGTTATTTCTTCGGCTACACGACCTCCAAGTAAACCACATATTGATTCAAGTAATTCCTTCTTAGTGTAGTTAAATGTTTCTTCTTTTGGTAGCATCATGGTATATCCACCGGCATTTCCTCTTGGAATTATAGTTATTTTTTGAACTTCATTGGCTCCATCAAGCTTAAGACCTAATACAGCGTGTCCAGCTTCATGGTATGCTACTAGTTTCTTTTCTTTATCTGTATATTTTCTGGTGACTTTAGCTGGTCCCATTAATACTCTATCCGTTGCTTCATCTATTTCAGTCATACTAATGTTTTTCTTATTTTTTCTAACGGCTAATAATGCAGCTTCGTTTAATAAATTTTCTAGATCGGCACCAGAGAATCCTGGAGTTCTTTTAGCTAGATTTTCTAATGTTACTTTTTTGTCTAATATTTTGTTTCTTGCGTGTACTGATAGTATTTCTTCTCTAGCTTTTTTATCAGGCAATGATACAGTAACTTGTCTGTCAAATCTTCCTGGTCTTAAAAGTGCTGGGTCTAGAACATCAGGTCTATTTGTGGCTGCAATAATTATAATTCCTTCATTGGCACCAAAACCATCCATTTCTGTTAATAATTGGTTAAGGGTTTGTTCTCTTTCGTCGTGTCCACCGCCTAGTCCTGTTCCTCTTTGCCTTCCTACGGCATCAATTTCATCAATAAATATTAAACAAGGTGCATTCATTTTTGCTTCTCTAAACATGTCTCTTACACGAGATGCACCAATACCTACGAACAATTCAACAAAATCAGAACCACTTATATAATAGAATGGAACGTTAGCTTCTCCGGCTACAGCTCGTGCTAATAATGTTTTACCTGTTCCTGGAGGGCCTACTAATAAAACACCTTTTGGTATTCTTGCTCCCATGCTTGTAAATTTTTTAGGATTTTTTAAGAAATCTATTAATTCTTGTACTTCTTCTTTTTCTTCGGTTAGTCCAGCAACGTCTTTAAAAGTAGCAGTTTTATCTTTGTCTACTAATTTTGCTTTGCTTTTTCCAAAATCCATTGATTTTCCATTTGTTCCAAGTTGTCTTGTAAATAACCAAAACATAGCTCCTGCTAATATTATCATTGGTAAATAATTTGTTATAATTATTAGCCATGATGATGTTTCAGGATCATTTTTGATTGTTAGAGCAAATTTGTATATTTCTTCTCCTGATACAATTTTGTTTAGAAATTCATCTGATGCTGGTAAATATAATTTGAAATATTCATTTTCTTTATAATCTTTATTTTTACCTGTTATTTCATATGTTTCTGTTCTTACTTTTTTTGTTATATTTAATTTTTCTATTTTATCATTATTCATAAATGACATAAACTCATCATAACTAATTTCATTTATTTTGGTTCCTTTAAAATTTACTAGTATTAAACAAACCATTATAAATAAGAATAGAGTTATGTATGGTGTTAAATTTTTCATGTTGTTCTTTTTTTTCATTTATTTTCCTCCTTTTTTGAACTAGTTAGTATTATATCATATATTTCATCTTTTTTACTAATATATTTTGATTTTTTTAAATTTGGTATCCATAATATATTGTTATTGGCATCAGTAAGTAATGGATATTTGTCTCTTTTTTCTTTGGGAATCTTTTTTTCTATGAAAATGTCTTTTACTTTTTTCTTTTTATTTAACCCTTTTAGTATTATATAATCTCCATCTATTCTGTTTCTTATATATAGTGGGAATTTTATATCTTTACTATTTAATCTACATATTGTATTATCATCTTTTTCTTCTTTATCTACTTTTTTGATGATTATATCATTTATTATTAATTTGTCATTTAGGATATATTTGTATTTTTTTTCCTGTTCTTTATTTTGTTCTATGTAAATTTTGTTATACTCTTTTTTGGCAATATAATTTTTAGGTAGATTGATTTTTACATTTGGTTTTGGGTTATGAATTAGTTTTATAATGTCAATAATATTCTTTTCTTTAATAATGTTTGTTTTATTATTATATATTTTACTCAATATATGATAGATAATATTTTTCATAAGGAAAGGGTGTATATTTTTGACACTATCAATGTTTATGCAATTATATATGTATATTTTATCTATTATAGAAGATATTACATCTTTTATATAGTTATCATATTCTTGTAGTTGTTTTGAATATTTTAAATATTTTAAATGAATATTTTTATCTTCTTCTTTTAATATTGGCAATATTTTTTTTCTATATTTGTTTCTTTTATAATTTACATCTTCATTAGTTTTATCAATAAAATATTTTATATTGTTAATTTGATTATATTTTACTAATTCTTCTTTTGTAAAGTATAATAGAGGCCTAATTATATGTATATTATCTACAATAGATTCTTCTTTTATTCCTGCATATCCTTCTATGTTTGAACCTCTTGATATTTTCATTAATACTGTTTCTATTAAGTCATCTCCATGATGTGCTAAGAATAAATAGCTAGTATTATATTTTTTTAATACTTTTTTATAAAATGCATATCTTTTTTCTCTTGCTTCATTTTCAAAATTATTTTGACTATAACTCGTTATTTTATTTGTTTCAAATATAATTTTGTTGATAATACAGTATTCTTTTAAATATGCTTCTTCTTCTTCTGATTCTTTTCTGACATTATGATTTATATGTGCACAAATAATTTCTTTTTTTAAATTTTTTTGTAACATATGAAGCAATGCCATTGAGTCTGGTCCGGAAGATACTCCGACGACAATATAATTACATGGTATGTTTTCATACCTTTTTATTGCATTAGTAAAATTCATAGTGTTCACTCCCAAAATAATTATAACAAAAACTTGTCTTTTAGTAAATATGTGGTATTATTAAATATAGACTTTATTAAAATAATTGTATTTTAATTTATTACCTTTAGGACTTATATAAAATTTTTTGTTTGACTTTTGTTAAATTGGTATTTATTTTTTTGTTAAAGTTTGATAAAATGAGTATGTGTAAAAAGGTAACCCGAGGAGGAAGTAACAATGGGAAAAATAATTGCAGTAGTAAATCAGAAGGGTGGTGTTGGTAAGACAACCACTAGTATTAATTTGTCAGCATCTTTGGGGTTGTTGGGTAAAAAGGTTTTAATTGTTGATCTTGATTCTCAGGGTAATGCTACGACTGGTGTAGGTATTGATAAGAAAGATATTAGTGCAAGTATTTATGAAGTTTTAACTATGAGAGCTGATATACATGATGCTATTATTAAAACTAAGAGTAGGAATTTAAGTATTATACCAGCATATTTGAATTTGGCTGGTGTTCAAGTTGAATTTTTTGAAATGGAAAGAAAATTTGCAGAACAAAATATTAAATTTAGTAAGGTTTTGCGTTTAAAAGAAGAATTATACAAGATTAAAGATGATTATGATTATATCTTGATTGATTGTCCACCATCTTTGGGTATACTTACTACTAATGCGCTAGCTGCTGCTAATTCTGTTTTAATACCTGTTCAATGTGAGTATTATGCCTTGGAGGGTATTATGCAACTTATTAATACTGTGATGTTAACACAAAAGAAAATAAATCCTGATTTGGATATTGAAGGTGTTTTACTTACTATGTTGACAGTTAATACTAATTTAGGTTTAGAAGTTATTAATAGTATAAAAGAGTTTTTTAAAGAAAGGGTTTATGATACGATTATACCAAGATTAATTAGATTGGCAGAGGCTCCTTCTCATGGTAAAACAATTTTAGAATATGATCCTAAGGGAAAAGGTGCTTTAGCATATATTAATTTAGCAAAGGAGGTAATTGAAAGAAATGGAACAAAAGAAGAAAGCATTGGGTAGAGGACTTGAACAGTTATTTGATACGGAGGTTTTGGATTTTGACTCTTTTGAATCTAATATACTTGATTCTACAAAAGAGAGTGATATTAAAGAGATACCTTTGGATGAAATAAGATCTAATCCTTATCAACCAAGAAAAACTTTTGATCAGAATGCTTTAGAGGAATTGGCAGAGTCAATTAAAAATTATGGTGTCTTTCAACCGATTATTGTTAAGAAAAGTATAAAAGGGTATGACTTGGTTGCTGGTGAAAGACGTGTTAAAGCTTCTAGGTTAGCAGGTATGAAAACAATTCCAGCAATTGTAAAAGATTTTTCTGATGAAATGATGAGAGAAATTGCTTTACTTGAAAATTTACAAAGAGAGAATCTCACATCTATTGAGTTGGCATGGGCTTATAAGGGAATAATCGATACTCTACATATTAGGCAAGAGGATTTGGCAGTAAAGCTTGGAAAAAGCAGAAGTCATATTACTAATACATTAGGATTGTTAAGACTTCCAGAAAGCGTTCAAAATATGGTTTTGAATGGTAGTATATCTATGGCACATGCTAGGGAATTATCTAAAATCGAAGATGATAACTTAATTTGTGAATACGCTGATAAAATAGTTAATAATAATATTTCTGTTAGGGAACTTGAGACTATTACTAGGGGTGATGATGTAAAAAAGAAAGTTCCTGTTGTTAGGAAAAATAAGAGTGATAATTATAAATATTTAGAAAGACAAGTTTCAGAATATTTTGGTACTAATGTTAAGATTGAAAATAAAAAATTAATTATTTCTTTTGAAAATGATTATGATTTAAATAGAATTTTGGATATTATGGGAATTAAAATAAATGAGTAAGGAATTACCAATGTTATTAACTTAAGAGATATTTTTAATGTATCTCTTTTTTTGTTTAGTTTTTTAAATTTAATGCATAATAAAAATCATAGTTTTTAATCTATGTTTTTAAAATTATATTTCATTAAAATGTTTTTCTTTGATTAACGTGATATCTATTTTTAGGGTTATTATTTCTTTTGTTTTTTCTACCAGGTTTAACTGGAATAATATATTTTTCTATTGCCAGGCAAAATTTATCCATCATTTCAGAACGTTTTTTTTCATTATTTTCTAATAAAATATATATCAATGTATTCTTAAAAATACCAACAGACATATTTGTATTGGTTTTCATTTTATTTTTATATTTTGTTTGATTAATATTTTCGTTAATAAATGCTTGAAGCATATTAGAAACTAAAACTTGACTATATATCTTACTTAATCAAAACTTCTTTGCTGCTAGTTATATTTTCAATTTTTAAATCATTTTTTAAATGTCTATAGTTTATTTCTATTTCACCTGTTTCTAGTTCTACTTTAACACATCTAACTTTGATGGTATTTCCAGAACTTAAATACTCATAAAGTTCTGGATCAGTATCTTTATAATATCTAGCGTCTAGCACGGTTATATTCATATTTTATTTCTATTATTTTATCATTTGATTTCATTGATTCATTTTCTTTAATTTCATAAAAATATTGAAAGTCTGATGATACTTTTTTAAATGCTGATACTACATCTTCCGGTTTCATTAACGGATTAACATTTTCTTTATTGTACCTACCATTTGTGCCTTTTTTCATTACATATATCAATTTATTTGTAAATTCTGATAAAAAGTAATATCTATTTTTTGGGTCAGGTACTTTTCTTTTGGCTATATCTTCTACTCTTGCATATGGACTAGTAATTCCTTTATCTGTTGCAATTAAATCTGCAATATTTAAAATCATATCATAATCATCATATTGCATATTTTCCAACACTTCTGTTATATCATCTACTTTTGTCCCATCTTCCCAAGAAGGTTTACCTTCGGAGTTTATATAAAATCCATCTTCAGCAGGATCACAATTTGCACATCTTCCCGCATTTATAAACGAATGAGTCAATGTAGCTCTCGCTTCATTTTCCCACCCTTCATCACATAATGCTTCAAATCCTTTTATAACATGGAAAAAATCGTGTGTAAACTTTCTTCCATAATCATGCAATATTCCCAATGTTTTTGCTTTTATTGCATTCATTCCTAATTTTTTAGCCAAGTTTTCTGCTGCCTTCGCCATATATAAAGAATGGCTAATCCATGAGCTTGTATTAATGCTTGTATTTGGTATTATATTATCTCCTAAATGCCTACCATCAACTTCTATGCATTCATATGCTAAATCTAATAAATACTCACTGAAGTCTTTCGAAATTGAATCTTCTTTTAATTGTTCTTGTGTTATTTTATAGCACTCTTCCTCTGTCAAAATAATATTATTTTTTCTTAGTTTTTCCTGCATTTTTTTACATAGATATGATAAGTCCTCTTTTTTTACACCTTTTATCAATAGTAAAAATGCTTCTCCTGCATTTTTGTCAGTTTTAGCATTTGAGTATCCCTTGCAGTTCATTGCACGTTTTTTATAATAATTATTACTAAAATTAAGTTCCATATGTTCACCTCATTTTTTATTAATTTTATCACATATTTAATTAATGTCAATTTTTTATACTTATAATTTCTGTTATTTCCTACCCTGTTTTACTCATTATTTCTTTTATCATTTTATTTATAATCTTCTTTTCTAATCTAGATATATAACTTTGTGATATTCCGCAACATATCTGCTACTTCTTTTTAGATCTTTTCATTTCCACTTACAAATCCAAATCTAAGTTCCATTATATTTTTTTCTCTGTTATTCAACTTTTCCATAGATGCTTTTAATAATTTTCTGTCCACTTCGTCTTCCATTCTTCTTGAAGTTACATCTGGATCTGTTCCTAAAATATCCAATAACAATAATTCGTTTCCATCTCCGTCTTGATTCAATGGTTCATCTATTGAAATTTCGCTTTTAATTCTATTGCTTCTTCTTAAATGCATTAGTATTTCATTTTCTATACATCTCGAAGCATATGTTGCAAGTTTTATTTTCTTATCTGTATTAAATGTATTTATTGCTTTCATTAATCCTATAGTTCCTATTGAGATTAAACCCTCTAGCCCCACCCAGGTATTTTCAAACTTTTTAGCTATGTATACAACCAATCTTAAATTTCGTTCTACTAATGTTTTTTTGCCATTTCTGTTTCACTATAATCGTAATGTTCAACTATTGTATCTAACGTATAGTGATTTAGCAAATCATAACATGTTGATACTGTTACTCTTGCACATTGTGTTTGTTGCTTTCCATTATATTTTTCTCTTGAACTTTTTGTATTTGGTACTTCAAAATCACTTCCATCTATACCAGTAAGTACATATCCTTTATATGTTTTCACTTCATTTTTATATTCCCGATAAAACTCTTTTAATGATTCTTGCATTAAATATATGAAAGCCTATGGATTTAATTTTTCACGTTGTTTAAATAAGTCTGGTGAGCTTATATTTTTTACATTATTAATATTATTAAAATTTATTATTTTCATTTTACTACTTAGTCCTTTCTTATTTAATTCGTATAAAATAATATCTTGTGGTCCAATTTTTCTTTTTCTTATATAATTTGTTTCTTTTCTCCTACATTTTGATATAAAAGTTTCTTTTTCTAATAATTCTTTTATAATATGTATATTTTTATATGAATACTTCATCTTTACTTCTTTTACTCTTTATTTTATTCTATCTCTTAAGTTAATAACATTGGTAAGAAATTACTCTTTTTTTTGAAAATTTTTGAAAATAATGTTTTATAAAATTACGAAGTGTGGTATTATTATTTTTGGATGGGTAAGTTGAGTGAAAAAAAAGTCGAAATTATTGTTCTTATATTATTTGAAGTTTATCTTTGTAAGAATTATAATTTATTTAGTAAGCAATTACTGGATTGTGAGGTGTAATGTATGAGTGGAAATGTAAAGTGGTTTAATAATGATAAAGGATATGGCTTTATTGATTATGCTCAAGGTGAAGATATTTTTGTTCATTATTCTGCTATTAGACAGGATGGTTATAAGACTTTATCTGAAGGTCAACGTGTTGTATTTGACTTGATAGAGACACCAAAAGGTCTTCAAGCTATTAATGTTAAAACATCTTCTGAAGAGAAGGTAATGTAAAAACTAGTTTATGCTAGTTTTTTTCGTTTTTAATATTAATTTTCTTGACATATATGGTCTTTTATGATATTTTTATATCAACACGAAGGTGTTTTTATTTTGGAGGAAAAATGAAAAAGAAAGAAATTTCTAAATTAGAAAAAAAGAAAGATGTTAAAGTTGAGACTAAGAAAGTAAAGTCTAGTAAGAAAAAGGGAGAAAATATTTTTAAAAAAATTGGAAAATATTTTAAGGGTGTTTTTAAAGAGTTTAAACGAATTAAGTGGACTGCAAAGAATGACTTGGTAAAATATTCTATTGCTAGTGTATGTTTTGTTCTTTTCTTTGGTTTATATTTTTACATTGTTGAATTATTAGCAGTGTTCTTAAGGAGTTTGGTATAATGAAAAAAGAATGGTATGTAGTTAACACAGTAAGTGGTTATGAATATAAAGTAAAAGAAAAACTAGAAATGATGATTAAAAACTCATCTGAGATTCAAGAAAAAATATTTAGGGTTATTGTTCCTGAACAGACTATTGTTGAATACAAAGATGGCGTTAAAAAAGAAAAAATTAAAAAGATGTTTCCTGGTTATGTTCTTGTAGAAATGATCATGGATGATGAAGTTTGGTTTATTGTTAGAAATACCCAAGGTGTTACAGGATTTATTGGTTCTTCTGGTAAAGGGGCTAAACCGATTCCTTTATTACCTGAAGAGGTTGAGAGAATACTTAATAATATGGGTATGAGTAGAATTGATTTATCTAAGGATTTAGTTGAAGGAAAGAAAGTTAAAATTATTTCAGGTCCTTTTAAAGATATGATAGGTAAAATTAGTTCTTATGATTTAGAAAAGAAAAAGGTTAATTTGCTTTTGGATTTGTTTGGACAGGAGACTCCTGTTGAGGCTGAACTTAACCAAATTGAAAATATTTAAAAAAAATATTGAAATTATATATAAAATATGGTATTATTTGTGGTGCGACTGTGTATTATAATATAGTTTGATAAGTGGGAGGCGGCGGACGGCTATTAGAACCACTCGCGAAAAGTTAAATATATAGGAGGTGTTATTCATGGCAAAGAAAGCAATAACTAAGAAAATTAAATTACAAATACCTGCAGGTAAAGCTACTCCAGCTCCACCAGTTGGAACTGTTTTAGGACCAGCAGGAATCAATTTACAAGATTTTTGTACTAAATATAATGATGCTACGAGAGATAAGATGGGAGATATTCTTCCTGTTGAAATTTCAATTTATGAAGATAGATCTTTTGATTTTGTAATTAAAACTCCACCTACACCTTTTTTGCTTAAAAAAGCTGCTAAGGTAAAGTCTGGTGCTAGTAAGGGTGAAATAGTTGCTACGTTGACTAAGAAAGATATTAAAGAAATAGCAGAAACTAAATTACCTGATTTAAATGCTTATGATATTGAAAGTGCTATTAAGTGTGTTGAAGGTACAGCACGTAATATGGGAATTAAGATTGAAGAATAATATACATATAGGTTATATGCCTATGTGGAAGGAATAGTCCGCATAACCACATAAGGAGGAAAAATGAAGAAAAGTAAGAGATATGCTTCTTTAGTTCAAAATGTTGAAAAGAACAAAATGTATGATTATAAAGAAGCAATAAAATTAGTTAAAGAAACCTCTAATTTGAAATTTGATTCTACGATTGAAGTAGCTATGAATTTAAATTTAGATACAAAGAAAGCAGATCAACAATTAAGAGGTGCTATTGCTTTACCAAATGGAACTGGTAAAACAAAGAAGATTTTGGTACTTGCAAAGGGAGAACAAGCACGTATGGCTAATGAAGCTGGTGCTGATTATGTTGGAGATACTGATATGATAGAAAAAATGGAGAAAGAAAATTGGTTTCCATTTGATGTTATAGTAGCTACTCCAGAAATGATGCCTTTATTAGGTAAAATTGGTAAAATTCTTGGTCCAAAAGGTTTAATGCCAAATCCTAAAACAGGTACAGTTACTATGGAAGTTGATAAAGCTGTTAATGAAATTAAGAAAGGTAAAGTTAATTATAGAACTGATAGCTTTGGTAATGTTCATGGTATTATTGGTAAATCTAGTTTTGATAATAAGATGCTAGAGGAAAATTTGAGTGCTTTTGTTAATACTATTTTAAAGGTTAAACCTACTACGGTTAAGGGTGCTTATGTTAAGAATATATCTATATCTTCTACTATGGGACCTGGAATTAAAATAGATTTAAATTCTTTTGACAAATAGTAATTAATGATATATAATATGCTTGTAAGTGAAAAAATTATGCCAAAGACAGTAAGGACTTATGTTTAAAAATCTTACCGAGGAATAAAAAATGATGTTTTGTATTTTTTGTCCCTCGTTAGAGGGATTTTATTTGGTGTATAGAAAGGAAATATTATGGCAAACGTAAAGGTTATTGAAAAAAAAGCAGAAGTAGTATCTGAAATTAAAAATAATATTGAGAATGCTAAATCTGTTGTACTTTTTGATTATCGTGGTCTAACTGATTCTGAAATTAAAGAATTGAGAAATAAGTTAAGAGATAATAATGCTTCATATAAAGTATATAAAAATACTTTGACTAAAAGAGCAATGAATGAACTTAATATTGATTTTGCAGAGTATTTGTCAGGACCTAGTGCGATATCATTTGGTAGTGATGAATTATCTATCGTTAAAGTTATAAGTGATTTTTCTAAAGAACATGATAAGCTTGTACTTAAGGCAGGTATTGTTGATGGAAAAATTGCTACGGTAGATGACTTAAAGCAATATGCTTCAATACCATCAAGAGATGGACTTCTTACTATGCTTGCTGCTGGTATGATGGGAACAATAAGAGATTTGTCTATTTGCTTAGACTTATATTCAAAAGAAAAATAATAGAAATAGGAGGAAAATAAAATGGCTAAATTAAACAAAGATGAATTTATTAGTGCTTTAAAAGAAATGACTATTCTTGAAATTAAAGAATTAGTTGATGCTATGAAGGAGGAATTTGGAGTAGATCCTAGTGCTGTTGCTGTACAAGCAGGACCAGCTACTGCTCAAGTAGAAGAAGGACCTTCTAAAGTTAATGTTGTATTAACTGCTGCTGGAGCAAATAAAATTGCTGTTATAAAAATTGTTAGAGATTTAACTGGTTTAGGATTAAAAGAAGCTAAAGAAATCGCTGATAATGGTGGTAATGTTAAAGAAGGCATTGATAAAGAAGAAGCTGAAAAAATTAAAGCACAATTTGAAGAAGCTGGCGCTTCAGTTGAACTTAAGTAATAAGTTTACATTGAGAGGTTCTGTTTAGAACTTCTTTTTTTGTTTATATATGTTTTTTTTGTAAAAATAATAATTATTCGTTGACTTTTACTTTTTAAAGTGATAACATTTTATATTGGTAACACGTCTTTTTAGGCGTACTAAAAATTTAATTTAGGTATGGGGTGAGAAAGTTAATGGCTTATAAGTTAAAGCAAAGTGGCGATTATAGAAAAAGAAGAAATTTTTCTATGATTAAGAATGCATTAGAGTTAGATGATCTATTGCAAATTCAAAAAGAATCATATCAATGGTTTATTACTGATGGGGTAAAAGAAGTACTTGAGGATTTTTCACCAGTGGAAAGCTTTTCTGGTAGCTTTTCATTACATTTTGGCGATTATTCGTTTGATACGCCAAGATATTCTATTAAGGAATGCAAAGATAGACAAATTACTTATGCTGCTCCTTTAAAAGTTCAAACAAGACTTTTTAACAATGAAACTGGAGAAGTTAAAGAACAAGAAATTTTCTTGGGAGATATGCCTTTAATGACGGATAGTGGTTCTTTCATTATTAATGGTGCTGAGAGAGTTGTTGTATCACAGTTGGTTAGATCACCAAGTGTATATTTTTCTAAGGAAATAGATAAAAATGGTAAACCTGTTTTTGCTTCTAAAATTATTCCTACTCGTGGTACTTGGTTAGAATATGAAACAGATGCTAAAGATGTTTTATATGTTAGAATTGATAGAACAAGAAAGGTTCCTTTGACTACTTTAATTAGGGCTTTTGGTTTGTCTAGTGATAAGGAAATATTAGACTTCTTTGATGATAATATTTATTTAAAGAATACTATAGAGAGAGATTCTACTAAAAGTACTGATGAGGCTTTAATTGAGATATATGAAAAATTAAGACCAGGAGAACCTACTACTTTGGATAGTTCAAAGAATCAATTAATAACAAGATTTTTTGATAATTTTCGTTATGATTTAGCTAAAGTTGGTAGATATAAATTTAATCAGAGATTGAATGTTAGTGATAGACTTATTAATACTATTTTAGCAGAGGATATTGTTGTAGATGGAGATGTTAAGTTCAGTGAGGGAACTTTAATTACTAAAGATGTTCTTTTGGAACTTAATAAATATTTACAAGATGGATATGGTAGATGTGAGGTTAAGATTAATGAGGAATTGAACGATAGAAATGTTGTTCAAGTTATATATGTTTATTCACCATTAGATCCTAAGAAAAAGGTAAAAGTTATTGGTAATGATCAAACTATTACTGAAAAGACTTTAACTATTTCTGATTTTTATGCTACTGTATCATATTATTTAAATTTAATGGATGGTATTGGACATGATGATGAAATTGATCATTTAGGTAATAGAAGAATTAGACAAGTTGGTGAACTTTTACAAAATCAATTTAAGATCGGTTTTAGTAGAATGGAAAGAGTTATTCGTGAGAGAATGACTACTCAAGATATGGAAACTGTTACTCCAAAGACATTAATTAATATTAGACCAGTTACGGCTGTTATTAAAGAGTTTTTTGGTGGAAGCCAATTGTCTCAATTTATGGATCAGGTTAATCCAATCGCTGAACTTACTCATAAGAGAAGATTATCAGCTTTAGGTCCTGGCGGACTTTCTCGTGATAGAGCTGGTCTTGAAGTTAGAGACGTTAATGCATCACATTATGGTAGAATATGTCCTATTGAATCTCCAGAAGGTCAAAATATTGGACTTATTACTTCATTAGCAAGTTATGCTAAGGTTAATGAATATGGTTTTATTCAAACACCATATCGTAAAGTTATTGATAGAAAATTAACTGATGAAGTGGATTATTTAACAGCTACTGAAGAGCAAGATTTTTATATTTCTCAGGCTACAGTTAATGTTGATGATGATGGATATATTACAGATGACACTGTTTCTGGTAGATTTAATGGAGAAAATGTAATTATTTCAGCAGATAAAGTCGATTATATAGACGTTTCTCCTCAACAGGTTGTATCTATTACGACTAGTTTAATTCCTTTCTTGGAACATGACGATGCTACTCGTGCTTTGATGGGTGCAAACATGCAAAGACAAGCTTTACCTTTACTTACTACAGAGGCACCTTTAATTGGTACAGGTGTTGAATATGTTGCTGCTCGTGATAGTGGTGTTTGTGTATTAGCTAAAGCAGATGGTATTGTTGAATATGTAGATGCTAAGAAAATTATTGTTAAAAATGCTAAAGATAAAGATGTATATAATTTGGTTACTTTTGAAAGATGTAATCAAGGTGAAACAGCAAATCAAAGACCTATTGTTAGAGTAGGAGATAAGGTTCATAGAGGACAAATTATAGCAGATGGACAGAGTACAGATTTAGGAGAGTTAGCTCTTGGTAAAAACGTTGTTGTTGCTTTTACTACATTTAATGGATACAATTATGAGGATGCTGTTATTTTGAATGAAAAATTAGTTAAGGATGATGTCTATACTTCACTTCATATAGAAGACTATGAGATTCAGTGCAGAGATACCAAGCTTGGACCAGAAGAAATTACTCGTGATATTCCTAATGTAAGTGAAGAGAGTAGAAAGAATCTTGATGAAAATGGTATCATTAGGATTGGTACTGAGGTAAAAGAGGGAGATATTTTAGTTGGTAAAGTTACTCCTAAGGGAATGGTTGATCTTACTAGCGAAGAGAAATTATTACATGCTATTTTTGGTGAAAAAACTAGAGAAGTTAGAAATTCATCTTTGACAGTTCCTCATGGTGGTGATGGTATTGTTCATGATGTTAAGATATATACTAAAGCAGATAACGATGATATGCCTAGTGGTGTAAATAAAGTTGTTAGGGTATATATTATTCAAAAGAGAAAGATTCAAGTTGGAGATAAAATGTCTGGTCGTCATGGTAATAAAGGTGTTATATCATTAATTTTACCAGAGGAAGATATGCCATATTTACCAGATGGTACACCTGTAGATATTATGTTAAATCCGCAAGGTATACCTTCTCGTATGAATATTGGTCAGATACTTGAATTGCATTTAGGAATGGCTGCTAAAAAATTAGGCGTTCATGTTGCTACTCCGGTACTTGATGGTGCTAAGAGTGATGATATTGCTAATATGCTTGCAGAGGCTGGTATGGATGAAGATGCAAAAACAGTTCTATATGATGGTAGAACTGGTGAACCCTTCGATCAACGTATCAGTGTTGGTGTAATGTATATGATTAAATTGCATCATATGGTTGATGATAAAATTCATGCTAGAGCTACAGGACCATATTCACTTGTTACTCAACAACCATTGGGTGGTAAAGCACAATTTGGTGGACAGAGATTTGGTGAAATGGAAGTTTGGGCTTTGGAAGCTTATGGAGCTTCACATGTATTGCAAGAAATTTTAACTTATAAATCTGATGATGTTATGGGTAGGGTTAAGGTTTATGAATCTATTGTTAAAGGTAATCCATTACCAGAACCAAGTATTCCAGAATCATTTAGAGTGTTAATTAAAGAATTTCAAGCTTTGGGATTAAATATTTCTGTTATTAATAATGATGATCAAGTTATAGGTATTAATGAACTTGAGAGTGATGATGATGACGATGAAGTTCCTATTGCTGAGGAAATACCTAAACCTGATTTATTCTCTGGCATAGAAGATGATAATGATGCTTTGGATGATGAATTTGAAGATGAAGATTTTGATAGTGATTATGATGATGAATTTAGTGATGAATTTGAAACATTTGAAGAAGAAGATAATATAGGAGGTGATTTCTAATGTTGGAAGCAAATAAATTTAAGGCTTTAAAAATTGGAATAGCTTCTCCTGATGTTATTAGAAGTTGGAGTTATGGAGAGGTTTTAAAACCAGAAACTATAAATTATAGAACTTTAAAACCTGAAAGAGATGGACTATTTTGTGAAAAAATATTTGGTCCTACAAGAGATTATGAATGTTCTTGTGGTAAGTATAAGAGATTAAGATATAAGAATATAGTTTGTGATAGATGTGGTGTTGAGGTTACTAAATCTAAGGTTAGAAGAGAGAGAATGGGTCATATTGAGCTTGCTACTCCAGTTAGTCATATATGGTTTGTTAAAGGTATTCCTTCTTATATTGGTTTATGCCTTGATATGTCTCCTAGAGATTTGGAAGAGATAATTTACTTTGTATCTTATGTTGTTTTAGACCCAGGCTCTACAACATTAGTTAAGAATCAGACTTTATCTGATAAAGAATATAGAGCATATTATGAGAAGTATGGCAATACATTCAAAGTAGGAATGGGTGCAGAAGCTATTAAAACTTTGCTTAGTGAAGTTGATTTAGAGAAAGAACTTGCAAAAATTCAGAAAGAACTTGAAGGTGCTACTGGTCAAAAGAAAATTAGACTTGTAAAGAGACTTAATGTTCTTAATGCTTTTGCTAGTTCAGGTAATAGACCGGAATGGATGATTCTAGATGTTTTACCTGTTATACCTCCTGAACTTAGACCTATGATTCAATTGGATGGTGGAAGATTTGCTACTTCCGATTTAAATGATTTGTATAGAAGAGTTATTAATAGAAATAATCGTTTGAAAAAGTTGGTTGAATTAAATGCTCCTTCAATTATTGTTCAAAATGAAAAACGTATGCTTCAAGAAGCTGTAGATGCTTTGTTTGATAATGGTAGAAGAGGTAGAAGTGTAACTGGTGCTGGTAATAGAGCGTTAAAATCACTTTCTAGTATGTTGAAGGGTAAACAAGGAAGATTTAGACAGAATTTACTTGGTAAGAGAGTTGACTATTCAGGACGTTCTGTTATTGTTGTAGGTCCTGATCTTAAGATGTATCAATGTGGTCTTCCTAAAGATATGGCTCTTGAATTATTTAAACCACATGTTATAAATGGTCTTGTTAAAAGAGAGTTAGCTACTAATATTAAATCTGCTAAAAAGATGATTGACAATAGAGATCCTAAAGTATGGGATGTTGTTGAAGATGTTATTCGTGAACATCCAGTATTATTGAATCGTGCTCCTACTTTACATAGACTTGGTATTCAGGCTTTTGAACCTAAGTTGATTTCTGGAAAGGCTATTAGGTTACATCCTTTGGTTTGTACTGCATTTAATGCTGACTTTGATGGAGACCAGATGGCTGTTCATGTTCCATTATCAGAAGAGGCTAAGACTGAAGCTAGAGTTCTTATGTTAGGTGCTAATAATATATTGAGTCCTAAAGATGGTAAACCAATTGTTACTCCTGGACAAGATATGATTTTAGGTAATTATTATATTACTTGTGAAAAAGCTGGTCTTGAAGGAGAAGGTAGAGTATTTAAAGATGCTAATGAGGCAATGATGGCTTATCAAAGACGTGAAATTACTTTACATACGAGAATTGCTCTTCCAGTTAATTCATTTAAACATAAAGTTTTCATAGATAAATATAAAAATAAATATTTAATTACTACACCTGGTAAGCTTATATTTAATGAAATTTTACCTGATTCATTCCCATATGTAAATGAACCAAGTGATGAGAATATTGAGGGAATTACTCCAAGTAAATATTTTGTTGATTATGGTACGGATATTAAGGAATATATTAAAAATTTGGATAGAGCTAAACCTTTTATAAAGGGTACTCTTGAAAAACTTATAGCTCAAATGTTTAAGAGATATAAAACTACAGAAACTTCTATTTTCTTGGATAAATTAAAAGATCAAGGTTTTAAATATTCTACTTATTCAGGTATTACTTTCTCTACTAGTGATGTTATTACTAGTAAAAAGAAAGCTAAGATTATTGAAGATGGAAATAAAGAAGTTGAAAAGATTAATAAACAATTTAAGAGAGGACTTATTACTGAAGCTGAAAGACTTGAACTAGTAATTAGTGTTTGGGATAAAGCTAAGAAAGAAATAGAAGCTGAGTTACAAGAATTTGCTAAAGAATATGAGGATAATCCTGTATTTATAATGATGAATTCTAAAGCTCGTGGTTCTATAAAACAATTTGTTCAACTTGCTGGTATGCGTGGTTTGATGGCTAAACCTAATGGTGATACTATTGAAATTCCTATTTTCTCTTCTTTTAAAGATGGTCTTTCTGTTTCTGAATTCTTCCTTTCTACACATAGTGCTAGAAAAGGAAGCGCAGATACTGCTTTAAAGACAGCTGATTCAGGTTATATGACTAGAAGACTTGTTGATGTTGCTCAAGATATTATTGTTAGGGAAGAGGATTGTGGAACTACCGAAGGTGTTATGGTTACGGATTTTCGTGATGACAAAGATGGTATTATAGAATCACTTTATGATAGAATTTTAGGTAGATTTACTAGTAAGAAAGTTATTAATCCAAATAATAATGAGATGATTATTGATAAGAATGAACTTATTACTGAATCAATAGCAGATAAAATTATTTCTGCAGGTATTAAAGAAGTTGAAATAAGAACAGCTTTAACTTGTCGTACTGAACATGGTGTATGTTGTAAATGTTATGGTAGAAATCTTGCTACTGGAAATATTGTTGAAATTGGTGAAGCTGTTGGTACAATGGGGGCTCAATCAATAGGTGAGCCAGGTACACAGCTTACAATGAGAACTTTCCATACTGGTGGTGTTGCCGGTGCGGATATAACTCAAGGTTTGCCAAGGGTTGAAGAGTTGTTTGAAGCGCGTATTCCTAAAGGTAAAGCAACAATTAGTGAAATAGATGGTACTGTTTCTAAAATTGATGATTCTAAAGGTCGTACAAAGATATTTGTTAAAAATCAGAACGAGGTTAGAGAACATTTAGCTCCTTTTGGTGCTAAACTTAGAGTTGAAAAAGGTGATAAAGTTTCTGCTGGGGATAGACTTACGGAAGGTAGTATTAGTCCTAAAGAACTTTTAGCTGTAACTGATCCTAATACTGTTCAACAATATATTTTGAAAGAAGTTCAAAAAGTATATCGTTCACAAGGTGTTGATATTAATGATAAACACGTTGAACTTATTGCTAGAAGAATGATTTCACAAATTAGAATAGTAGATTCTGGTGATACTGATTTCTTGCCTAGTACTGTTGTTTCTATTAGTAAATTTACTAAAGGAAATAGAGATGTTATTTTACAAGGTAAAAAACCTGCTATTGGACAACCAATTTTGTTAGGTATTACTAAATCTTCGCTTCAAACGGATTCATTCTTAGCTTCTGCTTCTTTCCAAGAGACAACTAGAATCTTGACTGAAGCTGCTGTAAAGGGTAAGACTGACTATTTACATGGTTTGAAAGAAAACGTTATTATTGGTAAACTTATTCCAGCAGGTACTGGGGCTAAAGAATATATGGACGTTGGTTATACATTAGAAAAGGAATTTTTTGATGATGAACCTTCTGAAGCTTTGGAAGAAGAATTTTTAGAAGACTAGATTTTCTAGTCTTTTTCTTTATGGCTCTTTGTAAATAACGGTTGTAACTCAAAATAGTGATAAAATAAAAAATATCCAAAAAGGATATTTAATGAAATTAAGTTTTCTATTTCATTTTTAGACATGTTTCTATCATACTTACTATAACGTTATTAAAAGATGTATTATTTTCTTTTGCTATTTTTTCTACTTCTTTAATTAAGTTTTCTTTTAAATATAGTGTTTTATATGCAGATGGATTTTTTCCTTTGGTTTTTTTGGGAACAAATTTCATAATATCATCTCTTAATAATATTTTAATATATTAATAACACAAAAAATAAACCAGAAAAATAAACCAGAAAAATAAACCAGAAAATCCTAATTTACTTTTTTATTGTTTTATGTTATTATTTATCTTGAAAGGAGTGAAAAAAATGAAGAAAAAAACAAATATTATAATTGGATCATTTATAGGGGTATTAGTTTTGATAGTTATTTTATTGGTTGTTTTAAATAATAATAAAAAATTTACAATTGAATTTGATACTCAAGGTGGAAATATTTTTGAAAGTATCGAAGTAAAAAAAGGTGAGACATTACCAACTATAAAAGAACCAATAAAAGAAGGATACATATTTGTAGGATGGTTTTATAATGATATACTTTTTGATTTTAATACAAAAATTGAAGAAGATATTAAGTTAGTAGCAAGGTGGGAACAAAAGAAGATTGATACAGAGGTCTATGTTGTGAAATTTGATACTCAAGGTGGAAATACAATAGCAAATCAGATAGTAGAAAAAGGAAACAAAGTAGTAAAACCTACAAATCCAACAAAAGAAGGATATATATTTAAAGGATGGTATGTTGAATTAGAAGAATTTGACTTTGATGAGAAAATATCTTCCGATTTGACTATTGTTGCAAAATGGGAGCAAGAAGAAAAAAATAGTAGTCAGTCAACAAAGCCTTCTTCTACTAGTAATGTAAAAAAATATACAGTAAAATTTGATTCTAATGGTGGAAGTAGTGTAGCAAGTCAAACTATAGAAGAAGGTAAAAGAGCAACAAAACCAACGAATCCGACAAAAGTAGGATATACATTTAATGGTTGGAAATTAAATGGAAGTGACTTTAATTTTAATACTGCTATTACAAAAAATATAACATTGGTGGCATCATGGACGGAAGTTATTAAAAATAATTATACAGTAACATTTAATTCCAATGGTGGAAGTAATGTACCAAACCAAACTATAGAAGAAGGTAAAAAAGCGACAAAACCATCAAATCCTACAAGAGAAGGATACAATTTTAGTGTTTGGTTATTAAATGGTAATATTTATGATTTTAATAGTAGTGTTACGCAAAATATAACATTAGTGGCATCTTGGACCCAAAAAATATATACAATAAGAATATCTATTATAGATGAATACTCACCAGATAGAGTATTAACTGTTTATGAAAATGGTTCTCAGATATCAGTTAGATCAATAAATTATTTAGATGGAACACAATTATGTTCTGGAAGTAACATGACAGTTAATAAAAATGATATTGTTGGTGAAAGTAGTTTTATAGTGGTTCTTAATGGTGGAACACAAGTAACAGCTACTATAAGTTAGGAGGTAAAAATGAAGTTAAGATTTAAGAATTTAATGTTATTTTCTTTAGCATTTATTTTTGGTTTAAACATTGTAAATGCAAGTGAATTAAATTCAAGTGATGTGGGTAAAAATACTTATATAATAGGTACCCATATGTTTACTAGAAATACGAATGAAAATTATAATGGACAATTGACAACAAAACTAATAATGCTAGCTTCAAAGACAATTGAAGGAAACACATTAGATGATATGATTATTTATTATAAAAATGCTAGAGGTAATTGGATAGATGGAATCAGTGGTAATGTAATTACTGTGCCTGAATCATTTGAAATAGATTATGTAAATTTGGAAGACAATGTTTTTACTACGATTTATGGGGATGTAAATCTAGATGGAACAGTAAATGGAAAAGATATAACATATTTGAGAAGATATTTATCAAGTACAGAAGGCTATACATTAGACATATATGGAAAAGAAAGAGCAGATGTTAATCTAGATGATGATATAGATGATATTGATATATTTTTAATTAAAAGAAAAATTTTATGTAATGATATAGAATTTCCAATTGAAACAAGTACTAAATACGCAATAACGTATAATTTAGATGGTGGGAATTTATTAGAACAAAACATAACAAAATATGTGGAAGAAATATTACCATATACTTTAAATAACCCTGAGAAGGAAGGTTATACATTTATTGGGTGGACAGGAAGCAATGGTGATATTCCAGAATTAGAAGTAACAATAGATAGTAATACTACAGGTAATTTAAACTATACTGCTAATTGGGAAATTAATGAATAATCTTTTCTTATTATCAATATTATACTTTTATAGGTAATAAAAATTTCGGAGTAAAACCGAAATTTTTTATCTGTTTATTACTTTTTTTAATAGTATAATAGTAATTTTTTAAAATAGTTAAAACAAAAAGTATTTGTTTTTTATATATAAATTGTGCATTTCATTTTTTAAAATACATGCGGTTATGAAAATTTAATTTTCTAGTCTTTTTCTTTACTATTTTTTTATATAATGTTATAATTTTTTTGAGTGTGATCTTATGAGTAAACAGGGAAAGAGTAGGTTCAGTGATAGAATTAAGTTAATTGCTAAATTTAAGCATAAAAAAAATAAAAATGATGAAGACAATAAATTGGAAAAAAATACTGGTTTTTTTAAGAAAATTATACTTGTTCCTTTGATGTTGTTTGGGAAGGGTATTGAGGATTTAATAAAAACCACTAATAAAGATAAAAGTAATAATATAACTTTTAACGATAAAGATGATAAAAGTTTTAATGGTAAAAAAATGCTTGAGGATGACAGAACTAAGCATATTAATATACAAAGTAAAAAAATAAACGTTTCTCAGAGCAAAATAAAAAGAAATGATTATGATGATTTTAAGAATAAATCTTTTTATAATTTTAATTATGTTTCTTCTTTGACAGATATAAAAGAATTAAAAAAAGATATTTTGATAGGGATAAGGAAGAACTTTATTGATGAAATTAATAAGTTAGAAGTTTTAAATAGTGAATTATACGTTTTGAGTAAATTTGATATAGATTCTTCTTTGCTTCAGGAGTGTAATGACTATTTGAAAAAGGTTAAACAATTACTTGATAAGTTAAATAAGCTAAATAAGCGATATAATATATATAAAGAAAATTATTATTTTGAAAATATTTTAGATATGGATGATAAGAATTTGTTGGATAAGATTTTACTGTTTGGAGAACTTTGTAATTTAGAAGATAGAAGGAATTTAGTAAAAGATTATAAAGTTTTAGATACTTACAAATATTTATATTCTATATTAGAGGAAGTTAAAGAGCAATGTGCTTTATTAGAAGAAAAAAGTGAGGAAAAAATTAAGGAATTAGAAGATGCTAATATTGACTTTAAAAAATATCAAAATGATATTTTTAATAAAGAAAATATTGTCTCTAGGTGTGAATTTATATATAGTAAGCAGGAAGAATTATTAAAGGAAATTAGTTCTAAAGTAGGTAATATTTCTTCTTATGAGTCTGTTCGTTATAATTTGTCTGGTTTTGGTAGTTTACTTTTAAATGGAATTAAGTTGATTGGTTTGTTTGCTTTGTCTCCTTTTAAGGGATTGTTTCCTAGTATTTCTTTACAAACTTCTTTGACTAAGAAGACGGTTTCTAATTTACGTAAGTCTATCGCTTCTACGAAGAAGACAGAAATTGTTTATACTGCTGATGATTATATTGATAAATTAAATTATTCTATTAATGAGATGGATGATATGTATAAATATATTTCTTCTACAATTAGTGATATTGATAGTTTGAGGGATGAATATATTTCTAAGTTTTCTTTATATAAAGAACAATTGCCTAATTATAATTATTATTTGAAAAAGATAAATACTTTAAGAAAGGTAATGGTTAATAATCAAGCAAAAATAGTTTTTCTTAATAAAAAAATCAAAGAGAATAAGAAAGTAAATGAAAAAACTTTAATTAGAGTTAAAAAATTAAATGAAAAATCATAGATTTAATTATTAACTTAATGTAAATAAAATGTTTAATATGTTCAATTTTATAAAAACTATTGTTTATTAGCTTTTTTTATGTTATAATTTTTATGCTAGAGAGTTCTATGATGATAAGGAGGAACTATGAATAATATTATTAAAATTATAGATGAACATGAGATAAATAGGGATGCTAAGATTATTACTTATATTTCTTTAGATGGTAATGATTATGCTGTTTATACTATTTCTAGGGATGAAGAAAATGCAAATATTTTTGTTTCAAAGGTTATTAATTCTTCTTTTGTTAATATAACTGATGCTAATGAGAAATTTAAATTAGATAATTTTGTCAAAAATCTTATTAAGAGATCTGTTGATTATTCATCTCTTGATGATGTAAAATTTACGAATTTTAAAGTGGTTGATGGTCAAAGAATTAATGTAAAAGAGACATATGTTGCAACGATTAAAAAGGATATAGCTACTAAAGCTATTAATTATTATAGTGATAAGTTTACATCTATAAAAGATACAGATTCTATTTTTAGTGATAGTAGTGTTATTTTTGAGGAACCAAAAGTGGATAGTAATGTTTTGCCTGAATCAAACAATTTGAATGTTTCTACTCCTAACGTTTTGGCTACGGAAACTGTCGCTGTTCCTAATCCTTCTTCTTTAGGTGGTCAATCTGTTGGTAATACTATTGTTTCTTCTGCTCTAAATGATGTTACTACTGAAAATATAATCAATCCTGTTGTGTTAGATAATAATGTTAAAACAGTTGATAATAATGTTGGGGTTCAACAAACTTCTTCTTCAACTGTTAGTGTTTTAAATAATAATATTCCTAATGATGTGGAAGCGACACAAGTTATGTCTCCTGTTAATGGTAATGTTCAGTCTACTACAACGTCTTCAGTTTTGAATAATAATGTTTTCTTTGATGCTTCTAAAGAAACGAATTTGTTAGGAGCTTTAAAGGAAGAATATAAAGTTAATAAAGGAAATATTTCTGTTAGTGAACAAAATTTGGAGACGGTTAGAGAATTTGGAACTGATGATAATGTTACTTTTCAGGGAGCACCTATTCAGGAAGTAAAAAGTATTGTTCAGCCTAAAAATTCTGCTATGCAAGGATTTATGAATAATAAGTTTGTTATGGTAGTTGCTATTTTGTTCTTTTTAGCAAGTTGTGTCTTTTTAGGATATGAAATGTTTAGTTTCTTTACTTTAGAAAAATAAAATAACTATTCCCCTCAAGAATAGTTATTTTTTTCTTGTGTTTCTTTTCTTACTGAGTATTTGCAACCACAGTAGTCTTGTCTGTATAAGTTGTATTTTTTAGATAGTTCAATAGATTTTTTATATCCTTCTTCTTTTTTGTAATCTGAGGGTAACCATTTTATATTATATTTTTTTTCTAGTTCATATCCTATATTGTTTATTATTGTTGAGTTTTTATGAGGAGATACAGTTAGAGTTGTTGAAAAATAATTATAGTTTAATTTTTTTGCTATTTGTGCTGTTTTTTCCAATCTTAAGATAAAACATTGTTGACATCTTTTTCCACCTTCTGGTTCATTTTCTAAGCCTTTGATTGTATTTTCATATATGTTATTTTCGTAGTCACAGTCTATAATATCTATTTTATTTTTATGCTCTATTTCATTTATTAATTTTATTTGTTCTTCTTTTCTTTTAATATATTCATCTTTTGGATATATATTTGGATTATAATATAATATAGTTATGTCAAAGTATTCTGTTAGTAATGTGATGACTTGACTGCTACAAGGGGCACAACAACTATGTAGTAGTATTTTTGGAGTATAATTTAAATTTGTTAATATTTCTTTGCAAATTTTATGATAATTCATAATATCACCAATTTATATTATATCATTTATTCTTTTATTAGGATACTAGAAATTGTTATGTCATGTATATTATTGATGATTTTATCTATAATTATATTTTCAATATTATTTTTTATTATCTTTTCTATTTTTCTTGCTCCAAATAATTCATAATTAGATAATTCTAATATCTCTTCTTTAATGTTGTTTTCTATTGTTATGTTTATATTTTTATATTTTTCTTTTAATTTTTTAATATGTATATTTATAATTTCTATTATGTTATCTTTGGTTAATGTATTAAATGAAATTATATTATCAATTCTATTTATTAATGATATATTAAATTCTTCTTTTAATTCTGTTAATTGTTTGCTATTTTGTGTATTGAATCCTATTGTATTTTTTTCATGTCCAATATTTGTTGTCATTATTATTACTGTGTTATTAAAATAGATGGTATTTCCTTTGGCATCTTTTATTTTTCCATCATCCAATATTTGATAAAATAAATTTAATACTTTTGGGTGACATTTATCTATTTCATCTAATATAATAACTGAATTTGGTTTATCTTTAATTGTATTTAGGATATATTTGTTATCGTCATATCCTATATATCCTGGGCTTGAACCTATAATTTTTGTTATTGATGTTGAATCAGAATATTCGCTCATATCTAGTTTTATTATATTATCTTTTACTAATAATTTGGCAAAGGTTTCAGCTAATTTTGTTTTACCTACACCTGTTGGACCTGTAAACATTAGTGAATAACAAGAGTTATCTTTGTATCCTAATTTTATTCTTTTTGTTATGTCTATTAGACTATTTATTACTTTATCTTGTCCGATGATATTATTTGATAATGTGATTTTTATGTTGTTAATTATTTTTGTATCTTCTTTTATAATTTCATATATTGGAATATTTGTTTTTTGATTTACTACTTTTGCTAAGTCTAATAAAGTAACTTCTTTAGCTTTTTTTTGCAGTATCTTATTATTGTTATTTTCTTCTATTTTATAACTTAATGCTTTTTCGTAATTTTTTTCTTTTATAGCATTTTTCTTGTTTTTTTGTATTAATTCTAGGTTGTTTTCTATGGTTGAAGTGTTGTTATCTTTTTTTATGCTTGTTTTTGAACATACTTCGTCTAAAATATCAATGTCTTTATCTGGTCTATTTCTATTGTATATATATTTTTCAGATAATTCTATTATTGCATTTATTATTTCGTCACTTATTTTAACATTGTGATATTGTTCGTATATTGGTTTGATTTTGGTAAGTATGTTTTTTGTTTGTTCTAGTGTTGGTTCTTTAATTTCTATTTTTTGAAATCTTCTATCTAATGCTGTGTCTTTTTCTATATATTTTTTGTATTCTTCATTAGTTGTAGCTCCAATACATCTTATTTTTCCTCTTGCAAGTGCTGGTTTTAATATGTTAGAGGCGTCTATTGCACCTTCAGCTCCTCCTGCTTTTACTATTGTATGTATTTCATCTATAAATAGAATTATATTGTTGTCATTTTCTATTTCTGTTATTATTTTTTTCATTCTTTCTTCAAATTCTCCACGATATTTTGTTCCAGCTACTGCACTTGCCATATCCAAGGATATTATTTTTTTTCCTTTTAGGTTATTTGGTACTTTATTTTCTATGATTAATCTTGATAGTTCTTCTACAATTGCCGTTTTGCCTACGCCAGCTAGACCAATTAATAAAGGATTATTTTTGCATCTACGACAAAGTATTTCAATAATTTGATTTATTTCTTCTTCTCTGTCTATTACTGGATCTGTTTGATTGTTTTTTGCTTTTTCTGTAAGATTTTCTCCGATACTTTCTAGTATGGAAGTTGTTTCTTTTTTTCCTTTTTTATTAAGTAATTTTATACTACAATTATCATATATTTCTTCTATATCTATATCCATACCTATTAGTATTCTTATTGCTATTCCTTCTCCTAATTCTAATATTGCTTGGAATAAGTGTTCTGTTGTTACTAGACCATTATTATTATCTTTACTATCCATGATGGCATTTTCTAGAACTTTTTTTAATAGTGGAGTGTATAGAAAGAATTCACTTTTTTTTGTTCCTTTTCCTATGATATTTATTAGTTCTTTTTTAAATGAATTGTATGTTAGGTTGTATTCTTTTAGTTTTTTATTTAAATTTGTATTTGAATTTAGTATTGCTAATAAGAGATGTTCTGTTCCTACGTATGGGTGCTTTAATTCTTGCATTTCTATTTTAGCATTTACTAATATTTCTTGTGCTTCTTCGTTAAAATTACTTATCATATTAGCTCCTTTCATATAATTCTATGTATATAATGTTCTGTTTTTTCATAATTTAAACACTAAAAAAAACAACTAATTTTTCAAGTTGTTTATTTGCTTATTATAGTCACTACTGTTGGTTATATAACTTCCTACGACTACTATATCTACAATATTTTTTAATTCTTCTATATTTGTATCATTAATTCCACCGTCTATTTCTATTATTAAATTATTTTGTTTTAATTCTTTTATTTTGTTTAGAACATCTGGTATAAATTTTTGTCCGCCTTTTCCTGGCTCTACGCTCATTATTAATACTAAATCTATTTTTTCTAAATATTCTATAATGTTTTTTGGATTTGTTTTTGGTTTTATCGATATACCACATTTATAACCTTGATTATGTATTAAATTTATTATTTTGTTTAATGGTTTATTTATTTCATAATGTATTGTGATATATTCAATATTTAAACCTTTTAATTCTTGTATTATTGGTTCTGGGTTTTCAGCCATTATGTGTATATCTAATTTTTTTGTAGAAATTTTTGATAGTGTTTTAATTTCTTCTATAGTGAATTCTTTATTGTCTACGAATATTCCGTCCATGTAGTCTATGTGTATATAGTCTGTATTTGTTTTGTTTAGTTCTTCTGTTGCTTGTATTCTGTTATTACATGTTAGTATAGAAGTTGATACTTTAATCATTTATTTTCTCCTTAATAAAACTTATATAGTTATTATATCTTGATGGTAATATTTCATTCCTTTTTACTAATTCTATTACATGGCATCCTTCTTCTTTATAATGCATACAATCTCTATATTTACAATATTCTAAATTATTAAACATTTCTTTCATGTTATCTCTAATATCTTCCTTTGTCATATCTATAAAGTCGATTTTTGAGAATCCTGGAGTGTCTACAATGTAACAATTATTTGTTTTAAATAGTTCTGTATGTCTTGTTGTGTGTTTTCCTCTTCCGAGGTGTTTTGATATTTCGTTTGTTTTTAATTCTAGTGTGGAATCTATTTTATTTAGTAGTGTTGATTTTCCAGCTCCACTTTGTCCTGTAAAGACAACAGTTTTGTTTTTAATTTTATTTATTAATGTATCTTTATCAGTGATTACGATGTATCCGATTTTGTTATAATAATTAATATATCTTTGTATATCTTCTGTCTCTTCGTTGTTCATTAAATCAAGTTTTGTTAAGTATATAATTGGTTCTATATTATTATAAGAGACTATTGTTAGTATTCTGTCTAATAGGACTGTATCAAGTGTTGGTTCTTTTACTGATGTTACTATTACAGCATAATCTATATTTGATACAAGGGGTCTTATTAATTTGTTTTTTCTTTCTAATATTTCTAAGATATAATTATTTTTTTCATCAAATATTACATGATCTCCTACTAGAGGTGTGGATTTTGTTAGTCTTAGTTTTCCTCTTGGTAGACAATTATATTTTTTTTCGTTTGCTTCAACTAAGTATGTATTACTTATATTTTTAATAATTATACCTTTCATAAATCACGTCCGTTATTCTGTTTCTTCATCACTACTTGATGATGATTCTAATTCATATGTTGCTAATATTTTGACTTTTAATGTTATTCCTTCAATAATAGTGTCTTTAGGTGGCCTTGATTGTTCTATGATGCTTGCTGATAAGAAATCATTTAATTTATCGTTAGGGATGATTGTTCCGTTTTTATCTAATACACTTACATTAATTTTATATTCTTCAGCAAATGACATTACATCACTTAGACTCCAATTTTCAGCAATCATATCTGGATATTCATTTACAATATTTGGGATGTATAGTGTAACTGTATCTCCTTTTTCTAATACTTTCTTTTCATCTTTATTGTAGATTGGTTTTTGGTCTATTATATTTTGTTCTTTTCCTTTATATTCGTCTTTATTTTCTACATCTTTTTTTTCTATATTTACATTAACTCCTATTAATTCTAATTTTGCTTTTATTTCTGTATAATCTTTTCCTGTGTAATCTTCTAAGTAGTGATATTCACCACCAAGTGATTCTATTATTGTTATAGTATCTCCTTTTTTTCTTGTGCTTCCTGCTTTTGGATTTGTTCTTATTACTAACCCTTCTGCTACAGTGTCACTTTCTTTTGATTCAATGGTATATTTAAACCCTAATTTTTCTAGTTCTTTTATAGCTTTTTCTGTTTCTTTACCTACGACATTAGGTACAATTACATCTTTTACTTCTTTGGTTGATGATAGCCAAAATATACCTGCAATAATTAGTAGGAATAGTACAATTCCTGTTAATAGTAGTATTACAGTATTTCTTTTTTTAGGTGTTTCTAAGATATCTTCTTCAATACTTTCTTCTTTCTTTTCTGTATACTCTACATTTGGTTTTTCTATTTTGTTTTTTTCTTTTTTCTTTGTTATTGGTTCAGAATCATCTATATCATTTTCAGGATATTCAAATGTTACTTTTTTAGCATTTTCTTTTTCCATACATACCTCTAAATCGTCGTGCATTTCTTTTACACTATCATATCTATTTCTTGGGTTTTTTGCTGTTGCTTTAATTACTATGTTTTCAACACTTTGTGGTATAGTAGGATTTTGTTTTCTTATGCTTGGTATTTTTTCTTTCATGTGTTTTAGTGCTATTTCAACGGCATTATCTCCTTTAAATGGTACTGAACCAGTTATTAATTCATACATTAATATACCTAATGAATATATATCACTTTTTACGGTTGCACTTTTTCCATTGGCTTGTTCTGGTGGTAGGTAGTGTACACTTCCCATTACTGAATTTGTTTGTGTTAATTGTGTTGCATTTAGAGCCATTGCTATTCCAAAGTCAGTTATTTTCACTAAACCATTATCTAGAATCATTATATTTTGTGGTTTTATATCTCTGTGTATGATATATGATTCATGAGCATGTGCTAATCCGTCAGTCAATTGTAGCATAATGTCAATTACTTCTGGTAAAGTTAATGTTTCTCTTTTCTTTAGTAATTGTTTTAATGTTTTTCCTTCTATATATTCCATTACAATATAGTATTGTCCGTCTTCTTCTCCTACATCATATACTTCTACTATATTTGGATGTGATAGATTAGATACGGATAAGGCTTCTCTTTGAAATCTTCTAATAAATTTTTCATCATTAGATAGGTCTCCACGTAATACTTTTATTGCAACTTTTCTATCTAGTATAGTGTCATTTGCTAGATATACGTTAGCCATTCCACCTTCGCCAATTGTTTTAATGATTTCATATCTGTCATTAATCTTTTGCCCCTTTGTTAGCATTATATTTCACCACTTTCTTTTTTTAAATATGCAATTGATATGTTGTCGTGTCCTCCACGCATATTTGCTTTATTTATTAATTTTAAAACGACTTCTTCGATAGATAATTTGCTGTTTAGAACTTTTTCTATTTGTTCATTAGTTAGCATATTTGTTAATCCATCACTGCATAAAAATAATCCTTTTACAGATGTATCAACATCAAAAATATCTATGTCAATTGGGTTATTGGCTCCGAGAGCTCGCATTAATACATTTTTTCTTGGATGGTATTTTGCTTCTTCTTCAGTTAGTTCTCCTGTTGATACGAGTAAATTTACTAATGTATGGTCTTTTGTTACTTTGTGTAACTGTTCATTTTTGATGACAAATCCTGAACTATCGCCTATATTTCCATATAATATATAATCATCTGTTTTGATCGCTATTACTAACGTTGTTCCCATTCCTTTGCTTTCTTGATTTTTGTCAGTATATTCAAATATTTTATGATTAATATCTTGTACTGTATTTCTTATCCATTCTATGGCATCTTCTTTTTTGCCAAGGCTTTCTATTGATTCAAAGTTATTTGTTATGGTATCTATAGCAATTTTTGATGCTATTTCTCCAGCTTTATGTCCTCCCATTCCATCAGCTACGGCTAGAACAAATTCATTATTTGTATTATTTAATATTATAACATTATCTTCGTTATGATCTCTAACTTTTCCGGGATCTGTAAAATAAAATGTTTGCATACTTCCTCCTAATCATGTTGGTGGTTAGCTCTTAGTTGTCCGCAGGCAGCGTCAACTTTTCCACCAAACTCTTTTCTTATTGTTACATTGATTCCATTCTTCTTAAGTATATCATAAAATGTTAATATTTGCATCTTTTTTGTGCGTTTGAATTCAATATTTTCTGTTTCATTGTATGGAATTAAATTTACATAACAATTCATACCTTTTAGAATGTTTGCTAATTCTATAGCACATTCTTTAGTATCATTTATTCCTTCTAACATAATGTATTCGAAAGTTACTCTTCTATTTGTTTTTGCTACATATTTTTTTAAGACATTTAGTAACTCTTCTAATTTATATGCTTTACTTATTGGCATTATTTTATTTCTTATTTTGTCATTTGGAGCATGTAGTGATATAGCTAGATTTACTTGGTTGAAATCATTCATAAATGTTTCAATTTTTGGAACTATACCACAAGTAGATACGGTAATGTGTCTTGATCCTATGTCTAATCCTTTTGGATGATTAATTATTCTTATAAAATTCATGACATTTTCGTAATTATCAAATGGTTCTCCTATTCCCATTACAACGACATGTGATATTCTTTGTTTTATGTCTTCTTCAATTAATAGTATTTGTTCTACTATTTCATATGTTTCAAGATTTCTTTCTTTTTTTAATCTTCCACTTTCACAAAAAGCACAGCCCATATTACATCCAACTTGACTAGAGACACAGATGCTTATGCCATAGTCATGATACATTAGAACAGATTCTATTCTTTTATGATCTTTTAGTTCAAAAAGGTACTTTTTAACGTTAACATCTTCTTGTTTTAATACTAATTTTATAAAAGAAAAGTCAAAGTCTTCCAATAATTTTTCTTTTATTTTATTTGGTATATTGGGCATTTGTGTTAGGTCAGTAATTTTTTTCTTATATAAAAATTCATATAGTTGAGTTGCTCTATATTTTTTGTCATTAATGTTGATAAAATAGTTTTCTAATTCATTATAAGTTATTCCATATATATTTTTCATTGTTCCACCTATAATTATTATATCATGTATATTGTTAAATTTAAAATAAATTTGTATATAAAAAAGAGGCTTATTTTGCCTCTACGATTAACTTTATAGCTGTTCTTTCGTCACCATCTATTACTATATCTGTAAAAGCTGGTATACATACTAGATTTTTACCAGATGGTGCTACAAATCCTCTTGCTATAGCTATTGCTTTTATAGCTTGATTTAATGCACCAGCTCCAATAGCTTGGATTTCTACACTGTTTTTTTCTCTAAAAACATTTGCTAGTGCTCCTGCTACTGAATTAGGATTTGATTTAGTTCCTACTTTAAGTGTTTCCATTGTTTTCCGTCCTTTCAATTTATTATATGAGGATACATGAAAAAAAGAACAGTTTATTTTAATATCCAGGCTGTTCTTATAAAGTCTTGTCCTTCTTTTAATGGTTCACATGGAGAATTTATTAACTTGTTATTAATAACTAAGGTTGTTGATGATCCTCCATCCATATTTATGGCATTATATGCGCCATATCTTTGTAAAATTATTAATAAATCATTTAGATATACACCACCTCTTCCTTTAAACGATAGGTCTTGTCCATATCCATTTACTACGAGAAATAGTATGATGCCATCTTTTCTTTGTGCTATTACAGTTCTTGGGTTCATTCCTGATCCTCCGGTACCAACAATTTTGATTGGATTACCATTTACTATTAGTGCTGGTCCAAAACTTAGAGCTTCTTTTATTTTCTTTTCTTTTAAATCTTTTACTGATAGTTCTCCTGATATAAGTATTCCATCTTCGTTTATGGCGGCACTTGCATATCCATTATTGCTTCTTGCATATATAACATTACCATTTTGTACTATTAATCCTTCTGGATAACCATCAGCCCAACTGTAACCTCCACCATTTATGGCTACGATAGCGTCGTTTTCTTTGGCAATTTCTGTAAGTATTTGTCCTCTATTTAGATTATTACTAGCTACGGCAGTATGTACTCTTTTTGGATCATATATAGCTACTAGATAACAATTAAATTCTTTATATTTAAATTCGATTAGTTTATATAATTCATCTTCTTCTCTATCTAATATTTGTTTTTCATATATTGAGCTATAATTATCTGTTTCTATTGTTCCTATAGTTATGTCATTAACGTTAGTACTTTCTTCAAGTAATATATAGTAATTACTATTCATGACTTTTTCTATGGTATCATCTGAGTAGAAGATGTGTGCTAAGTATTTATGATTCATAGTATTCATGGAAGTTGTTATCCAAAAGACTCTTGCTTTATCGTATGGACCATATACTAATAAAAAGCAAAATACAATAATAATATCTAATATAATAAATAACTTTGTTATAAACTTCATATTTACTCCTCCAAGAGATAAGGGTCGGTACTAGTACCAGAACCACTTGTTATGGTAATATTACTTTTTATACATATACTTGGTTTTAAATAGTGTAAATTATCTTTGTTATCTAAAAATAGTCTTCCTAAAGTATTAGTAGTATATATAAGTGAATTGTTATTATAATTACTTAACCATATATCACTATCATCTGTTATAAATAATTCTGTTACACTTGGTAATCCAATATAAGAGTATTCTTTTTTATTATATATTTCCTTGTAATCATAATTGTTATCTTTGTTGTAGTTACCTCCATAGAAAGGACATTTTACTAGATTGTTTTTTTCTAATTTATTTAATAGTACATTATTTAAGTATTGATTAATATTGTTATAGTTTACTTTTGTGTCTTCTAAATGATATGCTAGGGTTAATTTTATATAATCATCATTTTTTTCAATTATTCTAAATAAATTATCATTATATTTAATATAACTTCCAATATTTTTGTGATTTAATATAACACTATTGTCATTTTCAATGATATATGGATTATCTTTTGTTCCATCTCCTTTATATAATGGGGTATTAATATCTAAAACGATGCTTGGTTTTACGCCATAGCTGTGATAACCGGTATCATCATTTGTTTCATCATTTATGCCACCTTTATCAAAAATATACCATACATTATTTTCACTGGCATTAATTGTCCAAAAGTAATTATTATTATTTAGATAAGATTCAATTCCACCTGCTTTTAAATATTCTTCTATGGAGATAAGGCCTACATAATCATTTAATGTATCGTTACATGTTTGATTATCTTTAGTAACTATATCTGTGCACCATGAATGTTTAATAAGATAATTTTTATAGTTATTTAAGGAATTTAAAAATATTCCAGAATGTTCTTTGTCTGTTATGTTTAGCCAGTTATATATATAAGAATTTTTATAATTATTTTCTGTTGACCATACCATAGATGTTTGTGTATCTTCAGTGATTAGTTTTATACCATTATCATTAAAACTAATAATTCTCCATAATCTTGCAGAATAATATAGGTAGTTATCAGTTACTTTTCCTTTATAATAGTAATTATTATCTATTTTGTATAGTCCACTATTATTATATGTAATAGGTTTATTTTTTAGGGTTTCATATAAATTATTTGTAGTTAAAAAAGATTGTTTATGTTCTAATCTATAGTAATGAATTAATTTATAAGAATATATTGAACATATTATAAAAATAGTTAATATATTAAAAAAGATAAATTTTTTTTCCCAATCTTTCATTGGCTTTTTTTCTCTATTCTTTTTATTCTTTTTCATTTGTTACCACCTGGTATAATTATAACAAAATAATATTTGATTGTCAGTAGTTATTAAAAGAAAAAATAACTATGTTGAAAGTTATTTATGTTTATGCTAATTAAAATATATTATAATTCCTAATAAAGTGAGAACAATGCCTCCGAGTAATTTAGAGTATTCGCCAATTTTGTTGTTAATTATATTGCCAATTTCTAATCCTGTGAATGTAAAAATAAAAGCACATATTGAGAATGTTAGAGAATCTATTATATAGATATTGTTGATGGCTGATAATCCGATTCCTACGCTTAGGGCGTCTAAGCTAACTGTAAGTCCAAATAGTAGTATTCCTGTAATCGAAGTGGTAAGTTTACTATCATCTTTTTTAAATCCAGATATGATTAATTCTATACCTATAAATATTAGTATTATGGAGGAGATAATATTAATATCTAGGGGGATATTTTTTATAATAAAATTTCCAAAATATACTCCAATTAGAGGCATAATAAAGTGATATATACCTACGGTAATGGACATAAATAATTTCTTTTTTTGATTTATTCCTTGCATACCAAAAGCTAATGATAAAGAAAATGCATCCATACTTAGGCTAATAGCTATAAGTAGAATAATAATATAAGAATTCACAAAATCACCTAATTAATAATATTAGGTTTTTAACTATTTTAGAATATATCTTTTATTATTTTATGAATAATAGACTTATATTGGTGATTATCATTCTTTTCAATTAAGCATAAATTAGGAAACATAACGCACCACCAATTATCTCCTTTTGCTTCACCAATAGATACGACAAGTGATTCATAATATCCTTCTTCATATGTATGTCCTTTAAATTGTTTTGTTGGAAAATAGTTGTATCCAAAGTTAATATTGTAATCCATTTTATAATTATTGTTTGAAAATATATTATTTATATTATTATCAATATTATTTAAATTGTTGTTGATTATTTCTCGTACATCATCTATATTGTTTGTTTTACTTATCATATTTAAAACATCTTTTTCTAAATATTCTTTAACTTTGTTTTTAATATATACATCTTCTGTATTATTACTATTTGGTATTACTCTCATTCTGATAGATTCATTGGGGATAATTTCATTATTATTTGTTATATTAACAATATTTATGATAATTAGAACTACCAAGGTATAGTATACTAGTTTTTTCATGTTGATTATTCCTTTCTAGTATAATTATGAGGTGTAGTTAATTTTTTTAAACAAAAAAGATGCAAATAGTACATCTTTAATTTAAAATAGTATTTGATATAAATATAAATCTATCTTTTTGAGAGTAATCTTGTTCTAATTTTATATAGGAGTTTGGTAAATATTTTTTTATTATATTTTCGATGTCTTGGTATTGTTTGTAACCAATTTCAAAGGCAATTAGATATGTTTCATTTAAATAACTACTGATATTTTTTAAAATTTCTTCATAAAAGTATAATCCATTATTGTCTGCAAATAGGGCTTTGTGTGGTTCGTTATTTTTGACTATATCCATAATATCTTCTGTATAACTGATATATGGTGGATTACTGATAATAATATCAAAAGTGTTATTAATATTAGTAAATAAATCACTTCTATAGAAATTAATTTCAACATTGTTTAATGCAGCATTTTCTTTGGCAAGATCTAGTGCTTCAGAAGATATATCAATACCTGTAATGTTGGCATTTAACTCTTTTTTTAAACTAATTGCTATACATCCAGAACCTGTTCCAATATCTAAAATATCTATTTTTTTATGGAATATTTTTCTGGCATATTTTATAGTTTTATCTACTAGGAGTTCTGTCTCAAATCTTGGTATTAAGACTCTTTTGTCTACTTTTATTATATTACCCATGAAATCTTGATTGCCTATAATATATTGAATTGGTTCATTATTAATTAATCTATTTATATCTTCATCTAAAGAATTTGTTCCTTTATATTTAATGATATAATCTAATTTTTTTGGGTCTATATTGTGTTTATTTAGTTTTTTATAATAATCGTTTTTATTCATTGTTTTCTAGTTCTATTCTTTGATTTTCTGTTATAAGAGCTTCAATAATTATACCAAGATCTCCAGCCATTATTCTATCTAGATTCATAGAAGTAAAACCAATTCTGTGATCTGTTACTCTATTTTGTGGATAGTTATATGTTCTTATTTTTTCACTTCTATCGCCAGTTCCTATTTTGTTACGTCTTTCTTGGGCATTTTTTTCTTCTTGCTCTCTAAGTTTTAGATCATATAATCTGGTTTTTAAAATTTTAAAGGCCATTTCTTTGTTTTTTATTTGACTTCTTTCTGTTTGTGAGTATACCATGATACCTGTAGGAATATGAGTTAATCTAACGGCAGAATCAGTTGTATTTACTCCTTGTCCACCACATCCACTACTTCTAGTTATATCTATTCTAACTTCACTTTCATCTAGTTCATAATCAAATTCTTCAGCTTCTGGCATTACTAGAACTGTTGAGGTTGATGTATGTACTCTTCCTTGTGATTCTGTTTCTGGTACTCTTTGTACTCGGTGAGCACCACTTTCATATTTTAATTTGGAATATGCTCCTTCTCCTTTTACCATAAATTCTATTTGGGCATATCCTCCAGCACTACCAGGTATTGAGTTTAATACTTCTATTTTAAAGCCTTGATTGTTAGCATAATGAGTATACATATCAAATAGGTCACCAGCAAAGATATTGGCTTCGTCTCCTCCAGCGGCTCCTCTTATTTCAACGATAACATTTTTTTCGTCGTTAGGGTCGTGTGGAAGTAATAAAATTTCTAGTTTTTTTTCTGTTTCTTCTTTTAAATTATGTAATCTTTCTAATTCTTCATGAGCAAATTCTATCATATCATGATCTTTTTCCATCTCTTTTGCAGTATTAATATCTTCTAGTATTTGTAAATATTTATGATATATTTCTACTGTTTCACTTAAGGCTCTTTGTTCTTTAGATAATGAAGTCATTTTTTTTATGTCTGATATAACATCTTCATGAGTTAATTGTTCAGTAATTTCATTATATTTTTTTTCTATATTTTCTAATCGTGTTATCATACAAAAATGTCCTTTCTTTTTAATTTTTTTCTTTAAAATTATAACATACTATTTGGGTATTTACAACTGTTAATAGGGGGACTAGATTATACTTCTTCTATTATTTTTTTAAGAACAAGTGCTATTTTTTGGGAACTTATATCTAAAAATTCTTCATAGGTAATAATATTATTATTATTTGGTACATCAGAGATACATCTTATGACTAGAAATGGAATATGGCATAGATGACAAACTTGTGCAATGGAAGCTCCTTCCATTTCTACACATAAAGCTTCAAATTCATTGGCTATTTTATTACTTTGTTTTTTATCTGTACAAAATATATCACCAGAGGCAATTGTTCCTGTGTAAAAAGTGTAGTTATTATTTTTTAATATTTTTTTTGATAAATTTACTAGATGATTATCAGAATTTATATATATTCCAACATTTGGGATATAACCTAGTTTATGATTAAATGCAGTGATATCAAAATCATGTTGAACTAATTTTTCTCCAATAATTATATCTCCAACTTTAAGTGTGCTATTAATACCACCAGCTACACCAACATTTATTGCTATATCTACTTTATAATGGTCAATTAATATTTGGCAAGTTCTTGCAGAATTAACTTTTCCAACTCCGCTTACTGTGAAGATACATTGGTTATTGTTAGAATATCCTTCGTAGAAATGTAAATCAAATATGTTTTTTTCTTTATCTATATGAATATGTTCTTTAAAAGCATTTATTTCTTCTTCCATTGCAAAAATGATACCAATTTTTTTCATGATTCCTCCTTTTGAATAGTTATATTGTAGTATATATTTATGATTTTTACAATAAATATTTTTTGTTTTAAATTGAACAATTATTTGCTATAATTAAAATGGGTGATGTATATGGATCGAATAGTATTACATGTTGATGTTAATAATGCTTTTTTGTCTTGGACTGCTTGTTATATGTTAAGACAAGGAAGTAGGATAGATATTCGAGATAGATATGCTGTTATTGGTGGTGATGAGAGTAAAAGGAAGGGAATTGTTCTTGCTAAGAGTAATCTATGTAAAAGTAGGGGAGTTATAACTGGAGAACCTATTTACTATGCTAAGAGAAAATGTCCATATTTGGAAGTATATTCTCCTAATACTAAGATATATAAATATTATTCAGATATGATGTATAATTATTTAAAATCTTATTCTGATGATATAGAAAGATATTCAATTGATGAGTGTTTTATAGAAATTTCTGGGTTTAGGGATCCTGTTAAATTGGCATATACTATAAAAGAAGATATAAAAAAGAAATTTGGGTTTACTGTAAATGTTGGTGTTGGTAATAATAAATTGTTAGCAAAAATGGCTTCTGATTTTGAAAAGCCAGATAAAGTTCATACTCTTTTTTATGATGAAATTGAAAAGAAGATGTGGCCGTTAGATATTGAAAATTTATTTATGATAGGAAAGTCATATTCTAAGAAATTAAGAAATCTTAATATAAATACAATATATGATTTGGCACATAGTGATGAGAATATGTTAAAGATATATTTTAAAAGTATGGGTATAAAAATGTTTGAATATGCTAATGGTATAGATAATTCTAAAGTGGAGTCAGATTATGGATTGCCTAAGAGTATATCTACTTCAGAAGTATTACCTTATGATTATGGTGATAAAGAAAAAATATATAAAGTCATAAAGGACTTATCAATGCAAACTGGTAAGAAGTTACGTGAGAAAAATATGTATGCTTCCTTGGTTCATATTGGTATTAAATATAATGATTTTTCTAAAGTTAGTAAACAAGTTAGTTTGAATAATTATATTTCTAGTGATATAGATATATATAATTATGCTGTTACTTTGTTTGATAAATTATGGGTAGATGAAGATAAAAAGGTGAGGGGATTAGCTGTTGGTGTTGCAAATCTTTCAGAGACATATATAGAACAATTGGATTTGTTTAATGTTAATAATAATAAAAAAAACAATGTTAAAGTTCAAAAAACAATTGATGAAATAAGAAAAAAGTATGGTGATAATTCTATTATTTATGCTGATGACATAAAGAATTAACCATACTTTTTTTTAATACTTTTTTATGTGGTTTAAATATGTAATAAGAGTATTTTTCTTTGTCTTCTATATATGTATATGTTACATTTAAATATATACAAATATTATCTAATAATCCTAATAGTCTAAGTCTATTTATATCTAAGAAACCATCATCAAAATCACTATAGTATTGTTCTTCTATATAAAATTCTTGATTATTATTATTTTTTATGTTGTTTTCAATTATTTTTTTTACTTTGTTGATAAGTTCAATTGTTTTATTGTCCATTATTAGTTATTCCTTTCAAAATTTCTTTATATACACTTATATAATCTAATTTGAGGCTTTTAATAATATCTTCTTTGTTTCCATGTGTAACATATTTATCTTCAATGCCAAATGTTTTTATAGTTCCATTATAGTTATTATTATTACATACGTTTACTAAGTATGCTCCTAGTGAATTAATGATAGCAGATTCTTCATATACAAAGATATGGGTATATTGTTTTCTTATATTTGAAAACATTTTTGTATCAATTGGTTTTATATATCTAGCATTTACTATACCTATGTCAATGTTATTTTCTAAAAGTTTTTTTCTTATTTGATATGCTCTATTTATAAAGTCTCCATAAGTTATTATAACATATTTTTTTCCTTTTTCTAGTATTGACCATGAGCCAATTGGTATTATTTGATATTTTTCTTTTTTGTATTCTAATCTTTCTTTGGAGTATCTTATAACAAATGGTTTATTTGATAAATATGCTGTATACAAAAGATTACCAGCTTCAATACTGTCTTTGGGACAAGATATTACAATATTTGGAATAGGTAGTAGGAATGTATTATCATATATTCCTTGATGTGTATCACCATCTTCTCCAACAATACCAGCTCTGTCTATACCTATAATAACATGACTATTCATTCTGGCTATATCATGTATTATTTCGTCATATCCTCTTTGTAAAAATGTGGAATAAACGGATATAAAAGGTATTTTTCCATTAAGTGCTAATCCATTAGCTAATAGTAGGGCATGTTCTTCGGCCATTCCTGCATCAATAAAATTATTTGGAAATAGTTCTTTAAACTTAGTAAGTTTACTACCTACTTCCATGGCTGGAGTGATAGCCACGATGTCTTTATCTTTTTTTGTTAAATTAATTAAGTGATTACTTATAACTTCACTCCATGTTGGTAGAGTATATTCTTTTTTTGGTTTTCCTGTCTTTTTATCAAAAGGTCCAACTCCGTGCCATAATCCTGTTTTGTCAGAAAAAGCTGGTTTGTATCCTTTTCCTTTTTCCGTAATAACGTGTATTAAAACAGGTTCTTTCTCTTTTTTGGCCATATTTAAATATGTTAATAATTCGTGGTAATCATGTCCGTTTATTGGACCATAATATTTTATACCTAATTCTTCAAAAAAGTATCCATCTTTTAAATATAATTTTTTAAAAGATTTTTTTATATTAGTAATTCCATTATTTATTGTTTTACCTATAATGGGAATGTTTTTTAATACTCTTTTTGTGCTTTTTTTAGCATTATTGTATCCATTGTTTGCTCTTATTCTATCTAAACTATTGTGTATTGCTCCAACATTTTTAGAAATACTCATTTCATTGTCATTTAAAATAATAATTACTTTCTTTTTGGTATCACCAATTTGATTCATTGCTTCATAAGCTAATCCATTTCCTATAGAACCATCTCCGATTATAGCAATAATATCATAGTTTTGATTATTCATATCGCGACTAATTGCCATACCTAGAGCAGTTCCTAGTGAAGTAGAAGAATGTCCTGCTTCATAGTTGTCATATTTAGATTCACTCATTTTTTGGAATCCTGAGAGACCATTTGTTTGTCTTAGTGTGTTAAATAAGGAAGATCTACCTGTAAGAATTTTATGAGTATAGCATTGGTGTGATACATCAAATAATATTTTATCTTTGTCAGCATCAAAAACTTTATGTATGGCAATTGTTAAGTCAACAATACCTAAGTTTGATGATAAGTGACCACCTGTATTACTAACATTATCAATAATAAATTCTCTGATGTCATTTGATAAATCTTCTAACTCTTTAATTTTCATTTTTTTAAGAAATTTAGTATTTTTGATATTATTAATGTTCATATTTACCTCTTGTAATTAAGTAATAATTGTTTATCTTTATTATTTATTCTATAACTATCTCTACATTTTGATATAGCTTTATTGATGACAAAGGAATTTAATTTACTATCTTTTAAATAATTAAGAGTTTTTTCTCTTTGATAAATAAATAATTCACATAGTAACCAGGCCATAATCATATTTACATAGTATTCATTTTCATTATATATTTTATCTAAAATGGCAAAAATTTTATCTGTATAATTACAATCTTTAACAAAAGAAAATAATATTTTAATTCCTATTCTTCTTACAAATGTTTCTTTTGATTTTATATATTCTAAAGAAATATTATAGTATTCTTCTTTATTGACATTATTAAAATTAAGTACATCACAAGAAGCCCAATTGTCTATTTTCCTACTATAAATATCTAGATAATATTTTTTGTTATTTTTAATCTTGTTAATAATATTAGCAATAATTATTGTGCTTTCATAATAATCAAGTGGCATAAAAGAAAGAAATTCTATGTAATTACCTTTGTATATTTCATTAGCTATTTTTTTTAGAATAGGTGTTTTAATGGCTAATACTTTCATATTAGTATTTACTATTCTTTTAGTCCATTCAATTTTATTTTCATTTTTTAATGATTCTAAATATAAATTAAAAGTATTGATATCGTTTTTTGACCAGTTTTTTCTTGTTAATTCCATAATATCACCAAAACTATAATATCATAATTATAGATAAATAACTATTATTTTGCTAAATAATTTATAGCATTATATTTATTCCAATTTTCTTGAATATTAATTTTATTTCTTTCTATAGCTATAATATTATTGTGTATAGTCTGTTTTTCTTTCTTTAATTTTGTTAGATGATGTTTCTTTTCAATTAATGTATTTTCTAAATTGTGTAAAGAATTATTTTTTTTGATAAGTATTTTATTTTTTATATGAATTAAAGTGTCGGGTAAATATATTATTAATAAAAGTATATTTACAGAGATCATTTTGTTAAATGTTAAGTAATTATTTCCTTTACTTATATATACATATATCATTACTAATAAATTTATAGTTGTTACTAATAGAAGTCTTGTTAAGATAATTTTTATAATACTAAGTTTAAAGTTTTTAATATCAATAATAGTATTTTCTAATTCTGAAATTTCTTTTGTAACTTGAGATTCACTTCTTGATATACTTTCTAATTTTCCTTTATTTTTTTTACAAATATTTTTTAATATTTCTTGTTTTTTATTCATTATGTTCCATCCTATCTTATAGCGCGCAAATATAATAATATCACTTGATAAAAGAAGAAGTCAATTTTGAATAATAAATTTTACATATGTTTGTCATATTGTGTTATATGTGTATCAACAGAGTTGTTGATATGCTATTTTTGTCAAATGGTGTTTTCTATGGAGTTTTATGAATATACTTTTTATTTAATATAATAATAGTTTTTTTATAGAATAGTTTACATTTCAAATATAATTGATATAATGTATTTAGAGTTAGGAGATAAAGTTAAATTATTAAGAAATAGAGGGAATGTTTAGGATAATTGAATTTATCCCAAGTAAAAATGCAAAACCAATAAAAAATTGTTTATACATTTAAGATAATCTAAAAGATAAAGTGTTAGATTATAGATATGTAGATAAAACTAAACAAATAGAAAATAAATAAAAAAAGGGTGATAATTTATATGAAGGAATTTGAATATAATGAATTTGTTAAAAGATATAATAAATTTAAGAAAAATAATTTACCAACTCCATTTTGGGATAGTGAAAGGCAAACTTTAGAATATGTATATTTTGATAGTAAAAAAGAAAAGCATAATTTAAATGTATATTCAAAACTTTCTGATGCTTTAGGAGATATTACTTCTGTAGGATTTTATTATTCTTTTACATCTAAACATATTATAGAAGAAAAAGATAATGGTAAATTAATTAAAAAAACGGTTGTTGGTCATGGTCATGCTCATTCTTTTGAAGAAGTAGTGGAAGCACTTTATTATTCACCACAATCTTTTAATATATCAAAAGATGAGGAAAAGTATTATAGTAGTCAAGAATTAGAATATCTTAAAAGAGTTCAAAAATATTTATTATTTATTGGAATGAAAGATTTAGAAAATCAAAAGGTTCCTATTAGTAGATTTAGAAATAAAATATATTCTAAATATGAAAATGCTTTAATATATAAGTTTAATGATAATGATTTAAGTGAGATAATGAGAGGTATAAGAAATTTTAAAACAATAGATTGGTATCCAGAATATTCAGGTAATAGAAAATATAAACCAAAGGAATATCAAGCATTAATAGTTGATAAAGAAGATAACTTTAAAATGTTTGTGGAATTTACTTATGAAGAAGTGAAACTTTATAAAGATATAAAAAATATATATAAAAGAAATGATTTAAAAGATAATGATAAGATTATAGTAGTATATTTTAAAATATTAGAAATATTTAATAATTAATAAGAAAAATTTATATAATAAATAATTGAAGAAATAATAGGGAAGATAAATTAGAAAAATATTTTAAAAGTATAAATTTTTATGAAAAAGAAGACTATCATACTAGGTGATAGCACATATTAAGAAGAAAAATATGGATAATTATAAATGTTTAGTAGTAAATAAAGATTTAATTATATTAAAACAGATTTTGAAGAGTTTCCTAATAGAGAAAAGGTTTTAGTAAACTATTATGGTAAAGAGATATAAATATATAAGTAATAAATAATGTTAAAGAATATGAAGTGATTCTTAACTTTTTAAAAAGTGAATTGTCTTTTGAAAGATTAAATGGAAAATAAACAGACATTATTATTGATATGCTAGTAGATAAAGGAATAATATGATAAAAGAATGATATTATAGTTATGAATCTGGTTCTTTTCAAAAATGCAAATTGAATTTTATTGTTATATTGTAGACAACCCCCTAGATTTTTCTAGGGGCTATGTTTTCGGTCGGATTAAATTTTTTTTAAAACAATTCTAATTGTTCAAATTTTTGTCCGCAACTAGTCAGTATTAGTTCTTTAATAGTTTCATATGATTTTGCAAATGAATTGGGTATTTCTAAAAGAGCGATACCTTTTTCTTTACATATTTGTGATTTTCTTGCATCACATTTTTCTCTATCTATATTGCCAAAATGTTCTCCACCTTGTAACTCAATTGCGATTTTAGGAATTAAATTAATACCTTCTATCTGATATAAAACAATATCAAATTCTAATCTTGATTTTGCAATAATAGGGTCATTTGGGAACATATAATTTAACTTAACATTTCTTTTTGCTTGGAATATGTTGTTAACACTACAAAAATGTGATAATGTTTGGAAAAACATATCTTCTGATTTGCTTCCGTTTGAATTACCGATTTGAATAGTATATGATTCGTTTGGTAACACTTCTGATTGTCCATTGTCTGCAACATATTTAACTAAATTATATAAATCATCTTTTTTGTCTGTTGATAACTTGTCTAATGCTTCTACATCTGATACGACTATCAGGTTCTTTTTTGCTCTTGTTACAGCGACATTTGTGATTTCAGAATTATTTTTAATCCAGTCAAATGTTTTCTTGCTAGTTTTTGGGGATATTGATGATGAAATAATAATTGTATTTTTTTCGGCACCTTGAACTTGGTGAATTGTACCACAAGTTATATCATTAATATTATTTTCCTTTAGCATAGAATTAATTAGAATTTGTTGATTTTTAAATGGAGTGATAATAGCAGTATCTTTTAATTCATTTCTTTTAATGTAGTCTATTATTGCTTTGGCTTCTTCATAGTTTTCGTTTCTTAATTTAGAATTAATGTTTTTAACGTTAAGTA
>ERZ779737.123-NODE-123-length-80416-cov-4.060962_pt1 | contig 80416 bp, 56 predicted proteins | sample MGYA00511889_ERZ779737 | MGnify/ENA primary metagenome ERZ779737 (study PRJEB29588, sample SAMEA2163575) | human gut metagenome | biome: human gut; feature: human-associated habitat; material: faeces | place: Denmark | collected 2008/2010 ...
CCGCTTTTCGTTTTGGCGGTTTCGGTCTTTCCGCTCTATTACTTCCTTGACCTTATCGGAATTTTGATTTCATTTGTCGTATCGGCTGCGCTTGCAATAGGAATGTTTGCATTTTCAAAGGGCAACGTGGGAGTGGAGCCTGCCGAGCACGCCAACAGCAAATATAACGGCAGACCGCTCATAGATTTGACGTCGACGATATTCGCCATGTTTTATCCCGTATTGTTTTTGAGCTGCGCTTTCGTCATAACGAAAAACTACAGCCCCATATACGCTTTGGTGTTTGCCGTGTTTATGCCGGTGCTCTGTGATACGTTTGCATACTGGGTGGGCAGCACGGTAAAAGGCAAAAAGCTCTGTCCGTCAATTTCACCTAAAAAGACGATATCGGGAGCGATAGGGGGACTCATCGGAGCTATGCTCGCCTCCGTCATAATGTTTTTGATTTTCGAGTATTTCAATCTTTTGCCAATGCTCGGTTACGTTCCGTTTACCGACACAATGTGGAAATCCGCTCTGATTTATCTTGCAATCGGTTTTGTCGGCGGAGTGCTCTCACAGATTGGCGATATTGCCGCAAGCAGAATTAAAAGGGCGGTGGGTATCAAAGATTTCGGCAATCTTTTTCCCGGTCACGGCGGAGCGATGGACAGGCTCGACAGCATTTTGTTTACCGTGGTACTGCTTGTCATAGCGTTTACGATTATCTATGCATTTTGATTTTAAGGCTTGATTTTTAAAAGCAACACCCGAAAAGAAAATGACTCATATAAACCGAAGTCGGTATAGGTCATTAAAATAAAAAGCTTAATGCTGAATATAAAATATAAAAATAAAAGTATTGAAACAAATGCATTGACATAAAAGATTGTAACAAAAGCATTGAAATATAAATATTGAAACAAAAGCATTGAAATGTAAAAGTTTCGAAGCAGATGCATTGAAATAAAAGCAATAGCTATTAAAATAAAAGTCTAAACGATTAAACCAACTAAAGACAGAAAATAAGTTTGAAAATAAATTTTCGGCATAATGCCGAAAGAGGAAGAAGTATGAAAAAAATTGTTATTTTAGGTTCAACGGGTTCAATAGGCAAACAGGCACTTGAAATTGTGCGCCGTTTTCCCGACGATTTCAAGGTAGTGGGACTTGCGGCACACAGCAAGGCGGAAGCGCTTGCCGACCAGATTGAAAGATATCAACCCGATTATTACTACCTTGCAGAAGGTAAAATCTCCGTTAAGGGAGCAAAGAAGCTTTCCTCGCTTGAGGAACTTGCGTCTGTCGACTGTGACCTTGTGCTCTGCGCCGTAAACGGACTCGACGGACTTAAACCTTCGCTTGCCGCTCTCAGAAAGGGAACCCCTCTTGCGGCGGCAAACAAGGAAGCGCTTGTATGCGGCGGAAAACTCATGTGGAAAACCGCAAGGGAAAACAATACCACGATTATTCCTGTTGACAGCGAACACTCCGCTCTTTGGCAGTGTATGGTGGGGGAAAACAAGGCGAACGTCAAAAAGATGTACATAACGGCGAGCGGCGGAGCGCTGAGAGATATGCCTAAATCGGCAATAGAAAAAGTTAAGGCAAGGCAGGCGCTTCAGCACCCGATATGGAATATGGGCAAAAAGATTACCATCGATTCGGCAACGCTGTTCAACAAAGGCCTCGAGGTCATTGAAGCCGTCAAACTGTTTGAGATAGAGCCGTCGCAAATTGACGTTTTGCTTCATCCGCAGAGCATTGTGCACGCAATGGTGCAGTTTAACGATAATTCCTTTAAGGCGTCCATTGCCGCTCCCGATATGCTTTTGCCGATTGAGCTTGCGCTCTATTATCCCGACAGGGGTATTAACATTATTTCAAACCTTGACTTTGCAAAACTCAAAACGCTCGAGTTCGGCTCGGTCGACCATGACAGATTCCCGTGTCTCAAAATAGCGCTTAATGCGCTCAAGGCGGGCGACGGTGCATGCGTTGCCGTATCTTCTGCCGACGAAGTGCTTGTCCAAAAATATTTAAACGACGAGATAGGTTTTTACGATATATCCGATTCTTTGGAAAGGGTATTGCTTAAATTCGGTGAATGCCAAATTGAAACGCTTGACGACGTTTTCGCCCTTGACGCCGAAGTCAGAAAGTATTTGAAATAGGAAGATATTTAACGGACAGTCTTTGGGTGCTATGTATCTTTTTGACGGTAACCGAGAAAGAGCTTTATCCGAGAAAGAGCTTTATCCGAGAAAAAGCTTTTATAATAAATCATAAAACTCAAACTTTTTCGCCCGAAATTCGGGCGTTTTTAATTTTTCGGTCGATTACATTTATATAAAATCGATTAAAATATAATAGTTAAACGGCTTTATATCACTCGCCGGCGAACAGCGACGCCGAACTGTCGTAAAATATAATATAAATTTAATCAGCAGTAAAACAGGAAGTTAAAAATTGCGACTAAAATTTGTCATTTGCGAAAAACCGTCGGCGTTTTTACAAGCTGTTATAATAGGCAGTATTAATTAAAACAAACAGTTTAAAATAAGAACGACAGTCGTTTTTTTGTTAAATTAAAACCGTATTTAAATTTATTGACTAAAGCCTATTGAAAAAAATTTTATTTTTTGCCATAATAAATAAAAAGGGTATTGCCTTTAAAAAATAATAATATAATTAAACGATATGAACTACGCTCTTTCAACAACGGCAGCCGAAGTTTTTACCTATATAGGATTTGTTATCCTTGCCATACTTGCTCTTATGGTGATGATTGTCATTCATGAGCTTGGTCATTACCTTGCAGGAAAATGGCTGGGATTTAAAATAAACGAATTTGCGATAGGTTTCGGTCCTCCGATTTTTAAACACAGAGCCAAAAGCGGCGAGCTTTTTACTTTGCGTCCGATACCCATCGGCGGTTTTTGCGCTTTTGCGGGAGAGGATGAGGATAACCCCGACCCGAAAGCGTTTAACAATCAAAAGCCTTGGAAAAGGCTTATTGTCCTATTTTCGGGAGCGTTTTTCAACTTTTTGTCGTCTATATTTTTTATCACACTGTTCTTTTCGGTGTACGGTCAGGTTTTGCCGACCGTCACCACGACTTCCGATTCCGCCTACTTTCAGGAGGGCGACGCAATACTCTCCATAGACGGAAAACAGTCAAACATACTGATGCCCGAAGACGTTGAGGCGGTTTTTGAAAAAGCGGGCAATACGGCGACGTTTAAAGTTTTACGAATGGGAAAAACAGTCACTTTCACCGCCTCGAAATCCTATCACGCCGCTTTTGCCGACGGCGACGTCATAATCAAAATAAATTCCACTTCGCTTAGCGAGGACGATTATATAAATTATTCTACCGAAGCCGATAAAATAGAAGACTATGTAACGGATAAGGCAACCTTTGTAGTGCAAAGGGGCGACTCTCAAGTGACCGTCGTCGCCGAGATGCACGAGGGACAATGGTCTTATTACGGCTACGGAATAACGAGGTCGATGGGTATTGTCAGGCTTCCGTTCTTCACGGCACTTGGCAGGTCGTTCGGCTTTGCGTTTTTTGTAGTGTTTAAAATACTCGCTTCGCTCGGAGGGCTTATAACGGGCAAAATTGCTCTTAGCACGGCCGGAGGAACGATTACCGTCGTAAAAACTATTGCCGAATCGACGATGATGAGTTTCTCTAACTTTTTGTATATCATTGCGATTATATCGGCAAACCTTGCCGTTATGAATTTGCTTCCGATACCTGCTCTTGACGGCGCACGAATGGTTTTCACCGTCATAGAGTGGATAAGGGGCAAGCCTTTAAACCGAAAAGTGGAAGGAATTATCCACACCGTGGGGCTTATTTTGCTTTTGCTTTTGACGGTATTCCTTGACATATTCCACCTTGTGAGTTAAATTTAATGTATGAAAAATATCGTCTACTGCGGCGGCGTTCCTATCGGAGGAGATTATATATCGGTGCAATCGATGTTAAACGTTTCTCCGTATGACGTCGACGCTTCTTTATTGCAGATAGATTCTCTCAAAAAGGCTAAATGCGACATAGTGCGCCTTGCCGTGCCGGACGTTAAGGCGGCAACCGTCTTAAAAGATATCGTCAGGCGTTCTGCACTTCCTATTGTGGCGGATATACACTTTTCTGCCGCTCTTGCCGTAAAATCTATTGAAGCAGGGGTGGCGAAAATAAGACTTAATCCCGGAAACGTAAAAGGCGACCTTAAAAGGGTGGTCGATATGGCAAAAGAGAGAAAAATTCCCATTCGCATAGGAATAAATCACGGTTCTATCGAAAAAGAATTTAAAAATCTTCCCGTTTCAGAAGCCCTTGTGGCGAGTGCAATAAAGCAAGTCGATTTGCTTGAAAAACTTTCTTTTTCGGACATTGTCATATCGGTGAAATCTTCAAGTGTTGCGGATACCGTTGAGGCATATGAAAAGCTTTCAAAACTTTGTTATCCGCTTCACATCGGCGTTACCGAGGCAGGGACAAAAGAAAACGGAATTATAAAAAATTCCATGGCAATAGGGGCGTTGTTGCTTAGGGGAATAGGCGATACGATTCGTGTTTCTCTCTCTTGCGACCCCGTCGAGGAAGTTTTGTGCGCTCGGAAAATGCTCAATTTCTTAGGGATCAGAAAGGATATGATAGAAGTTATATCCTGTCCGACGTGCGGAAGAACAAAAATCGACGTTGCCTCGATTGCCGAAAAGGTAGAAAAGGAATTTTTTAACCTTTCCAAACCGCTTAAAATCGCCGTTATGGGCTGCGTGGTAAACGGAATAGGCGAGAGCGAAGGCGCAGACGTAGGTTTGGCGGGCGGCAAGGAAAAATCCTCCGTTTTTATGGACGGAAAAATCGTCGAAACGGTTGAAAACGATAAAATATTCGATACCCTTAAAAAATACATTTTGATAAAGGCAGAAGAAAAAATAAATGAGTAGATTTTTTGATGAGTTTAAGATAAAATCGGCAAACAAATATCCTATGCTTAAGTTTAAAGAGAGCATATATTATGAAGACAGACGTTTGCTCGTCGTTAAATTCATTGTGTCCGTTTATGACGCTTCGCTTATAACCGAGAGCGACGAAGCGCAAATAAAAAAAATTGTCGAAGAAATTATTCCCGACGTCAACATAGACGTAGTATTTGAAAGGACGCTTGCCGATGCCGACGTGGTGACGACGCGCCTTTTTCAATTTTTCAAAGATAATTATCCCGCTTATTTCAACTATCTGAAAAAAGAAAATCTAAATGTGACGGTGGAGGACGGTTTAATAACCGTCGAAATTAAATTTGAAAAAACTCTCGCAAAAATCATAGAGGACAAAGAGCCTGAAATAGAGGAGTTTTTGTCTAAAAATTTTAATTCTGAAATCGACGTAAAAATTCTTGAGATGCCCAACAATACCGACGATGAACTCGTCATAGACAGGGTGATATACGAGCACGCCAAGGTGATAACGGTAAAAGAAGAAAAAAAGCTCTATTCACGTTTCCGTTCAAGCGGAGCAATCGGCGGTATGCCTACTTACATATCAGAGATTAAAGGCGCGGCAGAGGGAGTCACGCTGTGCGGAAAGGTTTCAAATATATCGTTTAGAGAGTATCAGAATAAACGCTATGACGGCGTCAACAAAAAAGAACCTGAAAAATTAAAACTTTATAAATGGACTCTGAACGATACGACAAAATCCATAGAATGCGTCGCTTTTCCGTCGCTTGCGCAGGAGCCTATGCTCGACGCCTTGCAGGACAATCTTCATGTTTTGTGTTACGGAAACGTGACGGACGGGCGTTACGGAGGACTTCAATATACCGTAAGCGATATAGCTTTAGCTACAATAGATTTTAGTTCAATCAAAAACGAAGAGGCGTCTAAACCCGTTCCTAAAGGATACAGCTTTGTTTTTCCCAAACCTTATGAGGAATTAAATCAGGCTAGTTTGTTTGACACTCAAAAGGAAATAACTTGTTCGCTTAAAGACAAAAGCTATGTAGTTTTCGACTTTGAAACAACGGGACTTACGGTTACGGATAAAATTATAGAGATTGGAGCGGTAAAAATCGTAAACGGAAAAATAACCGAAACGTTCGATACCCTCGTCAATCCTGAGATGCCCATACCCAAAGGGGCTAGTGACGTCAACCATATTACGGACGAAATGGTGGAGCTTTCGCCGACTTTTGAAACGGTTGCCGCCGATTTTTACCGTTTTACATACGGCTCTGCGCTTGTTGCGCATAATATAGCTTTCGATTTTTCTTTTTTATACCGTCAATCGAAAGAGTGCGGATATATATACAAAGACATAGAGCTCATCGACACTTTGGCACTGGCAAGAACGTATGTCAAGGGCACTAAGGTATTTAATCTCGGTTCTCTCACCAAACTGTTGGGAATATCGCTTGAGGACGCTCACAGAGCGCTTGCCGATACGGTTGCCACCGCTAAACTTTTTATTGAACTTTGCAAACTCAAAGACGGAACGAATTGAAAATCCGTTTAAATACTTACTGTCATTTTAAAAGAACTGAATTTTAAAGCGGCGTTGACTCATATCAGCTTTGTTTAAGACTTTGTGGTTTAAAAAGTATTAAACAACGCTCGAAAAGTTTTCGTTTGAATTTATAATCGATTGCAGGCTATGAAGGAAAGTATGTCGGCATAGCATGAAAGGTTATTATATAATCATATAAATTAAGATAAATGTAATTATTTAAATATTTTTATTTAAGATTTTATCGGAATATATAATGCTTTAAAATGCTTGTCAAAATTTTTTAAATATGTTATTATCTATATGCTTAAGATAAAAACATCATCAGAGTGAGCCTTGGCTCACTCGATTTATTATAGGGGACGTTTATTCAGAGGTCGATATGTTGGAAGAACTCTTAACAGCAGTAAAAGAAAAGTCGAAGGCTATTGCCGAATCCATGGGATATGAAATTGTGGAAGTGAACTTTTCAAAGGAATACCGCAAGCTTAATCTTAACTTTTTCATATACAAAAAGGGAGGAGTGGATTTAAACGACTGTGAAAATTTCAGCAACGCTTTAGATTCGCTTTTGGAAGAACTTGCCGATAAATTCCCGAGCGATTACGTTTTGAACGTCAGCTCTCCCGGGCTTGACAGACCTATAGTTTCCGACGACGATTTCCGCCGCGCTTTGGATACGGAAATTGAAGTTTTTATAAACGGCGATAAAAAAGAGGCCGTCAGGGGAAAGCTTAAGGCATATGATACGGAAAAAATCACCGTTTCCGAAAACAAGAAAGGACAAATTAAAGAAATAAATATATTAAGACAAAATATCCGAAAGGCACAGCCTTGGATTAAGTTTTAGGAGGAGATATGGTCAACAAAGAATTCTTTGCGGCACTTGACGCCTTAGAGAAGGAAAAAAGAATTTCAAAGGATTTGCTCATCGAGTCGTTAGAGGCGGGTCTCGCTTCCGCTTTTAAAAAGGAATGGGGAGAAGCGAGAGCTATCACCGTTAAACTCAATGAGGAAAAACAGTCGATAAAGGTATACGCTTATCGCACTGTCGTCGAGGAAGTGGAGGACTATGAAACGCAGATAGACCTTGAAGAGGCACAAGAGATAAAGCCTTCTTATAAAATAGGTGACGTTGTGATTGAGGATATCACGCCTAAAGATTTTTCACGTATTGCCGCTCAAACCGCAAAACAAGTCGTTTTGCAAAGGCTCAACGACGCAAGGAAAGAAATGATGCTCAGCGAGATGAACGACCATCAAGGCGAGATTATGCCCGCTATCATCAGACGCGTTGAGCAAGGCACCGTTTACGTTGAAATTACGGCAAATCAAATGGAAGGCGTTATGATGCTTCAAGACCAAATCCCCGGTGAAAAATATCAGGTAAACGACACAATAAAAGTTTTTCTCAAAAAGGTAAGGACAACTTCTCACGGCTCTCAGGTGGTAGTTTCGCGCTCTTCGGCAGGTTTTGTCAGAAGACTTTTTGAAAACGAAGTCCCCGAAATCAAAGCGGGTTTAATTCAAATTAAATCGGTCGTGCGTGAAGCCGGTTTCCGCACAAAAATCGCCGTCTTTTCAGAGGACCCGAATATAGACGCAACGGGTGCCTGTATCGGAAATAAGGGCGTAAGAGTCAACGAAATAGTGGCAGAACTTAACGGGGAAAAAATCGACGTCATTCAATGGTGTGCAGACCCTCTCGAATATATCGCAAAATCTCTCTCTCCCGCTCAGGTGCTTATGGTTCGTTGCGTTGAAGACAATAAATCGGCAACAGTCATCGTTCCCGATGAAAAACTCTCGCTTGCCATCGGTAAAAACGGTCAAAACGCACGTCTTGCCGCAAAGCTTACGGGTTGGAAAATCGACGTTAAACCGCAATCGAGCCTCGGCGTTGTAGAGGAGTAAAATGCGGAACGCTAAAAACACCAGAATGTGTGCCGTATGCCGTAAGAGAGCGGACAAATCTCAGTTTATCAAGGTGTGCGAGATAGGCGGGGAAGCGGTCGTGAACGGAACGGGCGCTCAAAAGGGTAAAGGCGTTTATATATGTCCCGAATGTGTGTCGGAAGCGATAAAAAGAAAAACGCTGTCACGCGCTTTTAAAAAAGAGGTCGCTTCCGCCGTCTATGCGGAACTCGAAAATTATGGACAAAAAAAAGATAATTAGTTATTTAGGTTTTGCCCAAAAAGCGGGAAAGATTATTTATGGAGCGGATAACGTTTTAAAGAAAAAAAAGCTATATCCGCTTGTGATTATATGTTCTTCCGCATCCGACAGAACTAAAAAAGATATCGCATCTTTTTGCGGAAACGCCCCGCTTGTCGAGGTTGAGGATTTATCCTCTTTAATGAATAAGAACGGAGTAAAGGTGGTTGCCGTGACAGACTTTAATCTCGGTGTGGCAATCGTCAACGAATGTAATAAATAGAGGTGTATATGACAGAAAACTCTGAAAACAAAAACGCTAAAATTTCGGTAAAGAAAGTCTTTGACGAGTTCAGGGCGCAAACATTGCCGAATATCGCTTCGGAACTTGCAAACTTAAAGGCTAAAGCGCGTGAGCTTTTTGACGCTGTAAGTAAAAAGAGGGAAGCGTTTGCGGCTAAATTGAACGAAGAAGAAAAAGCCGCCATGCCTAAAGAAGCGGAAAAGAAAACTTCTCAAACGCCTGCGACCAAGACGGAAGCTCCCGTGGCCGAGGTTAAAAAAGAAGAAGTCAAGCCTGTCGAGGAGAAAAAGGAGACAGTCGAAGCTAAACCTAAAACTAATACAAACGTTCCGCACAGGACTTTTGCTATCGAACCGGAAAAGAAAAAACCCGACTATTCCAACGAGCCGAGAAGGATTTACATTCCGCCGGAAAAGAAAGCTCCCGAAAAAAAGGTGCAGACAAGAGTTTTCGATAATACTACCCAACAAAGACAGCCCCGTCCGCAAAATGCGGCAAATCAGGGCGCTCGTCCGATGAGAAGCGGACCCAAACCGCAAGGCGGATACGTGGCTCCCGCTGTCATTATGCCGAATAAAAATCAGCCTAAGACGAAGAAAAACGCGTACACAGGTGACGAGAAGAACGCTCCGTCAAAATACGACCTTAAAAAGAGCGGACAAATCGGCAGATTTGATAATTATAATAATTTTAAGGGAACGACGATTGACGACAACGCCGATGAGATTTTTGACAATACCAGAGTCAGAAACTATAAAGCGAAAAAGTCCGAGTCAAATAAATCTCAGGCTATTAAGATTGAGAGTGCAACTGTCAATTCCGAAGTCTTTTCGATAAAACACCTCTCCGAAAAGATAGGAAAGACGGGCACGGAAATTATCAAAAAACTGTTTAGCCTTGATATTATCAAGACGATAAACGAAAACATCGATTTTGAAACGGCGTCGCTTGTCGCAAGCGATTTCGGAATTAAACTTGAGCTTAAGCTTGAAAAAACTTTCGAGGACGCTTTGACGGAACAGAATCTCGATACGGCGGACAGCCCCGAATCTCTTGTTCCCAGACCTCCTATTGTGACCATTATGGGACACGTTGACCACGGCAAAACTTCGCTTTTGGACTATATCAGAAAGAGTAAAGTGGCAACGGGTGAGGCAGGAGGAATTACTCAGCAGATAGGCGCATATACGATAAAAATCAAAGGACAACAAATCACGTTTATTGATACCCCCGGACACGAAGCGTTTACCGCTATGCGTGCAAGAGGCGCACAGGTTACCGATATTGCGGTGCTGGTTGTTGCTGCGGACGACGGAATAATGCCTCAAACTATCGAAGCAATCGACCATGCAAAATCGGCGGGTGTTGAAATTATCGTTGCCGTCAACAAAATAGATAAGGCAGGCGCAGACCCACAAAAGGTTTTGCAACAGCTTACCGAACACGATTTATTGCCGGAAGAATGGGGCGGCTCGACTCCCGTTTGCAACGTTTCTGCCAAGACGGGAGAAGGTGTGGACCATTTGCTTGAAACGGTGCTCTTGGTTGCCGAACTTTTGGAACTTAAAGCAAACCCCGACAGAAAGGCTAAAGGAACTATTATAGAATCTAAGCTGGATAAAGGCTTAGGCGCAGTCGCTACCGTTCTCGTGGAAAAGGGCACGCTTAAAGTAGGCGACGCCATAATCGCAGGTACGGCAGTCGGTAAAATCAAGACGATGACCGACGAAAACGGCAGACAGGTTAAATCGGCAGGTCCGTCGACCCCCGTCGTCGTTTCGGGATTTGACGAAGTGCCCAATGCCGGTGATATATTAAATGCCGTCGATGACGACAAGTTCGCCAGACAGCTTGCCGAAGAACGTAGACAACAGCCTGCGGTTGTTGAAGATAATACCAAAAAGAAACTTTCTTTGGAAGACTTTACTTCTAAAGATTACAAAGAAACGGCTATCATCTTTAAAGCGGATACGCAAGGTTCGCTTGAAGCTTTAAAATATGACGTTTTGCGTTTTAACGATATGCCGGATTACAGCGACGTGAAAGTAAAAATTATTCACGGAGGCGTCGGAGCGATTAACGAATCGGACGTTATGCTCGCCAAGACGACGGGAGCAATCATATTCGGTTTCGGAGTTCGTCCCGACAGTAACGCAAAATCCGTTGCCGAAGCGCAAAAAGTGGACATCTATTGCTGTAAAGTCATTTATGAAATTCTCGACCGTGTTCAAAAAGCCATGAAGGGACTTTTAGACCCCGTTTTTGAGGAAGTCGTGCTCGGAACGGCAGAGGTCAGGGAAACGTTTAACTATTCTAAAGTCGGAACTATTGCCGGTTGCTATGTGCTTGACGGAAAAATTCTGCGTTCGGCTAAAGTCAGAGTTATACGCAACGGCGTAAACGTTTTCGAAGGTATGATAGATTCGTTAAAGCACGGAAAAGACGACGCCAAAGAAATGGCAAAAGGTTTTGAATGCGGTATCAAAATTCAAAACTTTAACGACGTCAAAAAAGGCGATATAATCGAGGCCTTTAAAATGGAGCAGGTAAAACAATGAAGATTGAAAGAGTCAACAGTGAGCTTGCTAAACAAATAGCATACGTAATAAATAATGAGCTGAAAGACCCTCGCATCACCGTAAATATGATTACCGTGACCAAGGTCAAAACGACTCCGGATTTGAAGTATGCAAAAGTTTATCTTAGCTTCTTTACCGACGACGAGAAAATGACAAAAGAATCGCTTGCGACAATTCAAAGCGCAAGCGGATTTATACGCAATCAGCTAAAAGACAGAGTGCAAGTCAGACTTTTGCCCGAGTTTACTTTTGTTGTCGATGATTCTATTCAATACGGAATGAAAATCGAAAAGATTTTAAAGGAAATTAAGGAAAAAGAATCAAGTTCCGTTGAAGTGAGAGACGAAGATACAAAAGAGTAAAAATTTAAAAATAAACCAAATTTAATGCAAAATACTTTTAAACGACGCGTCGAATATATAAATTTAAACATTAAAGCGATAGATTAAAATAAAAAACCGTCGTTTTTAAAGTTTAAATAATAAATGTATAGCAATATTTTAAAATAACAAGCAAACAGAGGTTAAAATGGCAAAGGATAACACACGAAATATATCTCAGCTTTTAGATAATATGAAAAGAGCAAAAACAGTTGCTCTTTTTTGCCATATAAGCCCCGACCCGGACACTTTTTGTTCTGCTTTTGCAATGAAGGAGGCGCTTGAAAAGCTCGGCAAGCAAGTAAGCGTTTTTTGTGATGACGAAATGCCTTCCTGCCTTGATTTTATGCTTGATTCCTCGGCAGTTGAAAAAAACTCCGCCGAAGTGTTTGACTTTGCGTTGTCCGTAGATTGCAGCGACATTGGCAGGCTGGGAAACTGTGCGAAAATATTTTTGAAAGCAAAAGATAACGGGGCGATTGACCATCACAAAGGACACGTAAATTTTGCCAAAACGCTTGTTTTAGACGCCGCGTCGGCTTCTTGCAGTGAAATTATTTTGGATATTCTTGCATCTCAATATCTTATGGACAGCCGAATTGCAAAGATATTGCTTGGCGGTCTTGTCGCGGACAGCGGTTGCTTTCAATTTTCCAACGTGACAAAAACTACTCATTTAAATGCCGCAAAACTCTACGAATACGAATTTAATTACGACGAGGTTTTATATCACGTTTTCAGGAAAAAGGATAAAAAGGTATTTGACCTTTCAAACAGAGTTTTATCAAAATGCAGATTTTTTGAAGACGGAAAAATTGCTTTTGTTCGCATTCTCAAGGATGACTTTGACGCGACGGGCACAACTATTTTTGATACAAACGGGATAGTTTCTTCCGCTGTAAACGTCGACGGAGTGGAAATTGCCTTTGCGGTCAGCGAGGTGAATCCGACAAGTTATAAAGTTTCAATTCGCACCAAAAACTATATCGACGCCAACGAATGCGCCGCTTGTTTCGGCGGTGGCGGGCACGTGAGAGCGGCAGGTTGCAGGTTGAACGGCTTTTTGGAAGACGTTTGCGACAAGCTGTTAAAAGTAGCGAAAGACAGGCTAATATGAAAGGAATAGTGTGTATCGATAAGCCTAAGGGAATGACGTCGAGCGACGTTGTCGTTAAGGTAAGAAATATCCTCAGCCGAACTGTCGGCGAAAAACAGAAGGCAGGTCATTTCGGGACCCTTGACCCGGACGGGCAGGGCGTTCTTATCGTCGGAATAGGCACGGCAAACAGACTTTTTGATTATGTTTTAAAAAAAGATAAAACATACAGGGCGGCATTCTGTTTCGGCAAAGAAACCGATACGTTGGACGAAAGCGGCACCGTTACCGCGACTGATAACGTTGAAATATCAAAAGATGACGTTATCGCCGTTCTGCCGAGATTCAAGGGTAGATTGATGCAAATTCCGCCGCAGTATTCTGCGCTAAGCGTTAACGGCGTCAAGGCATATAAACTTGCGAGAAAGGGAGTTGAGGCTCCTCTTCAAGCGCGCGAAATCGAAATTTATTCAATAGAACTTGTGGAGCAAATATCCGCAAACGTTTTTGAATTCAGGATAAACTGCTCGTCGGGGACATATATAAGAAGTATTGCCAGAGATATGGCAAAAGCATTAAATACTTTAGGCTATATGAAGTATATAATAAGGGAGAAAAGCGGGTCCGTGGAGTTAAAAGACTGCGTGACTCTTTCCGATTTTGAAAAGGAGCCCGTAAAATACGTTCAGAGTTTTGAAAAAATTCTGCCGCTTAAAAAGTATGCGTTGACTGACGCCTTGGCTCAAAAAGCGCTAAGCGGGTTGACTTTAGACGCATCCGACGATATGCCTTCAGGCGACTTCTATTTGGAGTCAAACGGAGAGATAAAAGCAGTCGCTGAAGCAAGACAGGGAAAACTTGTTTTAAAAACGAGGCTTTAAAGCTTTTGGTTTAAAGCGTTTATAAAACAATATTCTACTAATTGCCGTTTTATATAATACTTAATTGAAAAAAAGGATTAATATTTAATATATCGACAATATGATAGTGTCTTACGTATGACAAAACTGCGAATTGTCACGGCGAGATAAAACAAGGACGGATATGCCGCTCAAGAAGAAAATTAGGATAATAAGGAACGGAAACAAAATATGAACGTAAAGGATATTTATAAAAAGGATAACGAAAAGCCGATAGTTATTGCTCTCGGGTTTTTCGACTGCGTGCATATAGGTCACCGTAAGCTTATTTCAACTGCTCAGAAATTGGCGAGCGCTATCGGTGCAGAATGTGACGTTTTTACTTTCAGCGAGCGCGAGGGAATATTTAAAAAATCGAATGAGATATATTCTTTCAGAGAACGTCAGTATTTGTTTAAAAGTATCGGCATTGAAAATATAATCGTTGCGGCATTGGACAATAAATTCGCCGAGCTTAGAGGAATTGATTTTCTTGATTTGCTTTTTAATAACTTTGAAATAAAAGGCGTGGTTTGCGGAAGCGATTACCGATTTGGCAGGCGTGCGTCGTGCGGTATAGACGAATTGTATAAATATACTCAATCAAAAAAAGTCAAACTTGTGGTTGAAGATTTTGTTTTGTATAACGGAGAAAAAGTTTCGACATCTATGATATCCGAGATGCTCACATGCGGAGACCTCGAGACCGCAAACAAACTTCTTGCCGAGCCATATTTTATCTCTGACGTCATAGTAAGCGATTGCAAGAGGGGAAGGACGTTCGGGTGCCCCACAGCAAACGTTAGGGGCAGAGTGGGGCGTGTAAAACTCAAAAGCGGGGTTTACGCCACAAAATGTCTTGTTGACGGCGTTGAATATATTTCCGTTACGAACGTCGGAGACAAGCCCACTTTTGACGATTATTCCTATACCGTGGAATCCTTTTTGATTGATTTCAACGGCACGATTTACGGTGAAACCGTAAAGGTTGCTTTTTATAAATATTTAAGGCCCATACATAAATTTTCGGATTCTGAAGAACTCAAAAAACAAATTATGAGCGATGCGGATACCGCAAAAAGACTGTTTCATGGCGATACAAAATAGAAGGTGATACAAATGACTAAATTCGGACCGTCGGGAAATTCGGCAAGTTTTACAAACGAAGGACACATTTCCACTTTAGAGGCTTTCGAGTGGGTAAAAAACAGGGGGCTTGACCTTTTTGAATATTCGCTTGGGCAAGGCGTTAGAATAGGAGAGGCAACGGCAAAAACATTTGGCGAAGAGGCTAAAAGGTGCGGCATAGAGATAAGCGTTCATGCCCCTTACTTTATCAACTTTGCCAGCGTTGAGGAAATTAAGGTCTTGAATTCGATAAATTACATACTTCAATCGCTTTCGGTTTTAAAAGCTTTCGGCGGCACTCGATGCGTTTTTCACCCGGGCAGTGAAAACGGTATGCCACGCGGCGAGGCTTTTTTGAGAACGCTTAAAGGCGTAGAACTTATGGCGCAGGCAAAAGCCGAGCACGGTTTTGACAGCTTAATCGTTTGTCCCGAAACAATGGGGAAAATTGCACAGATAGGCACTGTCGATGAAATTATCGAGCTTTGCAAGATAGACAAGACGATATATCCTTGTATAGATTTCGGACATATCAATGCCAGAGAAGGCGGAATATTAAAGACTAAAGACGATTATAAACGCATTTTGGATAAACTCATAGACGGAGTCGGATTTGAAAAGACCTCAAATATGCACGTTCACTTTTCCAAGATAGAATACACTATAAAGGGAGAAAAGAGGCATCTCACTTTTGCTGATACTGTTTTCGGACCGGAATTTGAACCGCTCGCCGAAGCATTAATCGAATACAAACTTTCTCCGCATATTTTGTCGGAATCGGCAGGAACTCAGGCGGAGGACGCTAAGTATATGAAAGACGTATATTTCAATTTGCTTGTATCAAAGCAAAATTAAAAATCTATTTGATTGTTTTTTTTGATTGACGTTCGTTTTAAAAAACCTTGTTTTTCGACAAGGTTTTTTTAATTTATTTCAAATATTTAATTTAAACGAACATAAAAAATTATAGTTTTCCGCTTTATTTTTCTTTTTTATTATTGTTTGTTTCGACTGATTTTTGATTTTCACTATTTTGGTTTAAAAGGTCGAGATTATCTGCCGTATTGGGCATATCTGCTGTGTCGGGAATATCCGCAGTGTCGTTTTCGGTTGGGTTTTTACGGTTTTCGGTTTCGTTTTGCGTTGTATTTGTTGCCGACTCATCGGCGATAACATCGCTTTGTTTATGCTTCTTTGAAAAATCGAGTTTGTTTTCCTCGCCTTTAATCAATCTGACAATGTTAGAGCGATGTTTAATAATTATGACGATGGCGGTGGCGCAGCTTATGGCAAATTCGATTCCGAAGGATATGTCAAACGATTTAAATATTGCCGTATAAACGGTAAATGCTATAAGGTATGTCAGACAGCTCAATATTGAACCGAGGGACGCTTTTTTCGTTATCGCCACCAGGGCGATAAACGCTACAAGTGCAATCACGACAAGCACAGGGTGCACTACCATAAGCGAGCCCGCATACGTTGCAACGCCTTTTCCTCCTTTAAATCCGAAATAGAGAGGATACATATGCCCAAGCACCGAGAACAGAGAAGATAGGCAAAGTCCGTAGGTGCAAAGGTCGGTTTTATAGGGCGATTGCGCTAAGAAGGTAAATATCAATACGGTAAGTCCGCTTGCTGCAATAGCTTTTGCAAAGTCGAGCAGCAGAGTTACTGCCGCAACTTTTGCGCCTACTGTTCGGAATACGTTTGTCGAACCGGCATTTTTGCTGCCTTTACTTCTTATATCGAATTTTGCAACGGCTTTAACTATTATTATGCTAAAGTTAAAACTTCCTATAAGATAGGAAATCAATGCCGCTAATACAAATGATAAAATAATAAGCCCTGTCATAACTTCATTATAGCCGATAATTGTCCCTCATGTATATTTGTTTTTATATTTAAATTCTGCTTTATAAGCGATTTTAAATGTTTTTTGTATTAATTTTGCTTATAGTCGGCTTAAGTGAATATAAGTGTTCGGTAGGACTGCTTAAAAATAAAACCTGCAAGTTCTTGCAGGCTTAATTTTATATCTTGACAAATAATGCTAACTTATTTTAATTTATAAAACTAAAATTTATTTTATTATTTCAAAGGCTAATTTTAACTCAAAAATCATCTTTTCTTTAAATGCAAAACAAAATGTTTTGAAAATTCTTTAAACGAGCCGTCCGGTAAAATTTCCGTTGTTTCGACTTCCTTAATGGGGGATACGAAGTCGAAATCGGCAGTAAACAGATTTTTTATATCATCTAAATTCACATAAAAATGGGGGACGTCTTTTTCCGCTTCTTTTGCATCGATAATGAGTGTGTTTTCGTCGACAAAAGTTTTCGGGTAAGCGGGGTCTTTGAAAGTAACGGAATTTTTAGAAATCATGGTGAAATAAAATTCGCCGCCGTTTTTTAGAACGCGCTTTATTTCGCCAAGTACGGTTTGGAAGCCCTTGGTGTCGGTATGATATATGACGTTGAACGAAAATACTACGTCAAAAGAATTGTCGGGGAAGGGGATAGAAAGCATATTGGCGCATTTGACTTCAATGTTAAGCTTATTATCTTCGGCGATTTCTTTAAGATGTTTTACTGCATATTCGGAAATGTCGATTCCTTTAACTCTAAAGCCTCTACGGGCAAAAAATATCGAATGTCTGCCTAGTCCCACGCCTAAATCGAAAATATCTTTATATCCCAAGTCTTGAAAACGTTCAGCTAAAAAATAAGCGTCATTATCGGGCGTAAGCCAATAATTATCTTTATTCTTTTCCCAATCCCAACCTTTAAAAATCATATTTTCTCCTTATAATATAATACTACTATATAACATATAAAAATTCAATATCTACATTCAAATTGTTATAAATTTAAAAACATGACTTTAAAGTAAAAAAAATAACGGCAGTGCCAAACGCTTGAAAAGCATAAGCCCGATTCCAAAGGAATCACCGTTATTTCTTGTAATAATATACCACAATATTCTTATTTTGTCTATCTTTTGTTTAAAATAAAGTTAATTTTACCTATGTCATGCCGACATAAAAGGGTTCAAACCGTTTTTAAACGAAATTAAACGAGTCGCATGAAATGAAAAAAGAACAAAATGATTAATTGACACGCTAAATATACTGATTTGCCGTTTTGATTATAAGTAAACAAACGAACAAGGGTAGGGCGAGTAAGCCTAAAGATAAAAAATAGTCAATAAAAAAAGAAAGCCCCAGTTTTTAACCTGGGGGTGCAAGGAATTTAATCCTTACCTGTAAGCCCTCTTTCGAGGTAGTGAGTCTCTTTTGAGCTCGCCAATGATAGTAGCATAAAATAAACGGTGTGTCAAGAATAAAAGATAAAAAAACCTAAAAAACCGTAAAAACCGTTAAACGCCGTTTAAAACGAATCAAGCTGAAGCACCATCGTCCAAAAGCATTTGCTTTTGGGCGATTATAGGGCACCTGCGGTCCTTGTGAAGCGGCTTAGACGGGTAATTGTCAAGCTATGACAAGACCGCAAGTTGCGAAAATTCAAAACTGCTGCCGTTTTTGGCTCGCGTGCGATAGCACGCAACTTGACGGGCTTATCCGTTTATAAAACGATAACGCAGTTATCGTTAGAGTAAAAGCATATAAACGTTGTATAAGCGTTTATAAGCCGTTAAAAGCCTTTAACGGTGTATGCGTTTTGAAAGCTTTATGCTTCAAAACGCCACGATAGCTTTTAACGTATAAAAAATGCTGTCACTTACAAATAACTTTTGTAAGTGCTTACAAATGTAAGTGGCTATATATAAATATAATTAAATACTTATGATATGTATTTGAAATGTATTCAAGTATATACAAAAGTTACATAGTATTACCGTAACTTTTGTAAGTTGTAAGTGAAATGTCTAAAAAAGACAAAAGGGGAGTAAATAAATGAAAAATACTCAAAGCAGAAAATGGCAACTGACAATAAACAATCCTTTGGAAAAGGGGTGTTCACATGAAGAAATAAAAAAAGCAATGGAAAGTTTTTCGACATGCGAATATTGGTGTATGTGTGACGAGATAGGACTTGAAGAGCATACGCCTCATACACATGTTTTTATATATACGACAAACGGAACTATGTTCAATACTGTTAAAAATATATTTCCAATCGCACATATAGAGCATTGCAAAGGAACATACGCCCAAAATCGTGACTACATAAGAAAAGAGGGGAAGTATAAAAACGACGAAAAGACAAAGACGAATTTGACGGAAACTTTTGAGGAGTTCGGCACAATGCCGACGGAACGACAGGGGGGCAGGAACGACCTTGCGGACCTATTGGATATGATAACGGCAGGACTGGACACAAGCACGATACTTGAGCAATATCCGAATTATATGTTACAGCTTGATAAGATAGAGCGGACAAGGCAGATAATGCTTGAAAGCAAGTATAAAAACGTATTCCGCGAAATGGAAGTGCAATATATATTCGGCGCACCGGGGAGCGGAAAGACAAGGGGAGTTATGGAAAAATACGGCTTTGACAAGGTTTATCGTGTGACAGACTATAAAAACCCTTTTGACGGCTACCACGGGCAAGACGTGATAATCTTCGAGGAGTTCCGCTCAAGCCTTAAGATAGGCGATATGCTCAATTACCTTGACGGATATCCGCTAAGTCTGCCGTGTAGGTTTAGCAACAAACAGGCTTGTTATACAAAAGTGTTTATTATTTCGAACATTCCGCTTACGGCACAGTATAACGACTTACAATCTGAGCAAACGGCAACGTGGAAAGCGTTTTTAAGGCGTTTAAACTGCGGAGTGGTGGAATATCTCGCAAACGGAAACGTAAACAACTATAAAACTATTGAAGAATATTACAGCTGGCAGGGAATGAAAGGTTGTAAGCTGATACAGGAAGATTTGCCGTTTTGATTGCGAATTGAGTTTAAGCGAATGAGCAAAACCGAAAATAACGGCAAATATGACGTCTTATAGCAAGGCAAAATCTTTTCGGTATAGGGAAGAATAGTAAAGAAATTGTAAAATATAGAGTTAATATCTTTTCGCAAAACACGGCTTTTGCGAAAAGATATAGGCGTTTCGACTGAAATATGCGGCAAAAAAGCAATTTATTGTATTTTTATCCGATTTGAATTTATTTGATTAAAAGCATAAATTTATTTTGTTAAAATAGAATTTAATTTAATTGAAATTAACGGATTTCGAATTTTATTATTTGTTATTTATACAAAATCGGCATGCCTGAGTCAGCAAAGAGTCCTGTTTATGGTCAAATTTTGAGCGAAAAATGTCTAAAATCTCTGTTTATTTTGCGTTTATAACCTCTAAAAAAGTTAAAATTTAGTCGGTTTTTTGTTTTTTTAGGACTTTTTAGAGGTCAAAGATGTTTTTTATAAGGATTTATAAGGTGAAAAACCGTTTTGCTTGCCATTTTTTAGTCAAAACTATTATAAAAAACGTTATTTTTTATAATAGTAAGCAAAAAAACAAATAAAATAACTAAAAAACTTATTGAATGCCCATTTTTGCCATAGTAGCTTTATAATAACTATAATAACTATAATAAACTATAACTACCTGCTCTTTTAGCTTTCCGTGATTATTTTTGTTTTGGTGCCGACGTAAATAGATTTAAAATAATAACTCTATGAAAGCTTTTTTAAATTTATGATATTTTACATCACAATCGGCTTTGGCATAATTACAATATTTTGTTCCGTTCCGACCAAATTTTTATAAGTCTTTTTTGGTATTGCTTCATTTGCGGCTTAGATTGCTATTTAGATTAGATTTCTTATTTATTGATAATTCTAAAGTCAAAATGAATTATTGTAAATAAGCATATTTTTATTGAAGAAATTGTGCTGATAGCTTTAATTTACATCAATTTGAGTTTTGATATGGTGCTCTCGAGAGCTATTTTAGCGTGCTCATAGGTTAAGCCTCCTTGGACGTAGACGATATAAGGCTCTTTTATCGGAGCGTCTGCGCTCAGTTCAATCGATGAACCTGCGACAAACGTTCCTGCCGCCATAATGACTTGATGATGGTATCCCGGCATATCCCATGGTTCAAGCAGAAGATTGCTGTCTACCGGAGAACACTCCTGTATTGCCCTGCAAAAATCTATGAGTTTTTGTTTGTCGTTAAAAACTATGCTTGTGACTATATCGTAAGGTTTTGATTTTGATAAATCGGGCAAAGTTTTATATCCTAACTTTTTATACGCTTCTGAAAACATGCAACATGATTTAAGAGCGTTTTTGACGACGCACGGTGCAAGAAATAGTCCTTCGTAAAACTGTGTGTATCCGAATGCGTAAGAACCGACTTCAAAGCCGATGGACGGCGCTGTAAGTCTGCCGGCGCATGAATCTACAATGGTAGATTTTCCGGCTATATAACCGCCTGTAGGAGCTAATCCGCCACCAATATTTTTTATTAAAGAGCCGGCAATAACGTCAGCTCCGACATCAAGAGGTTCGATTTTTTCCACGAATTCTCCGTAGCAGTTGTCGACCATGACGATGATTTTGTCGTCGATATTTTTTACGAAATCGATAATTTTTTTTATGTCGCTGCAAGAGAGTGCGTTTCTGTCGCTGTAACCTCTTGACCTTTGAATGAATATTGCGCTTATTTTTTCGGACTTGATTTTGCTTTTTATTTTTTCGAAATCGAAGTCGAATTTTCCGTTTTCGGTAATCAGATCGATGTTTTCAAAATCTATTCCGAAGTCTTTTAAAGAGCCGATATTATCGCCCTGTATGACGTCTGTCAGCGTATCGTAAGGCATTCCCGAAACGGATAAAAATTTCTCTCCTTTTTTTAAGGACCCGAAAAGCATTGTGGAAAGCGCATGCGTTCCGGAAACGAAGAGCGGAGAAACAATTGCTTTTTCGCCGCCTAAAACTTCGGCGTATATTTTACAAAGCACGTCTCTGCCGATATCGTCGTAGCCGTAACCGTTGGTGCCTGCAAAATGACGTTGTGCCACGGAATTGTTTTTAAAGGCGTTTAATACTTTGCGCTCGTTATATAATGCCGTCTCATCCAAATCGGCAAAAATGTCTTTTAAATTCGACTCGCATTCATTTATAAATTTCGAAATATTAAAGTTTATAGTTTTATCCATATTGTCCCTTAAAAATTTATTTTTAACGATTGTTATTTATATACAATTTATATACAATGTATCTTATATCTATCATATAGCCTGTATCAAAATTCCGATATTAACGGTTAATTAACGTTTATTAAAGGTTTTTTGTTTGCAAAAACCGCAGCATATATATTTGTGTCAATCGTTTTGACAGGTTTTAATTTATAAATTTGGTGTAATTGTGTTTTTGTTTTTTAAAGTTTTTTCTTGTTTTTCCAAGTTTTTTGTGTGTTTGGCGTTAAGCTTCTCAGCGGTCGTTATATGTTTAGCTGTGCCAATATTTGCTTTAGGGCTATTTTGTTTAACAAAATATCGGCAAAACAATTCTAAAAAACCCTGTTTTTTATAAATGTTTGTCTATAAACACCTTTTAATAACTAAGATTTTAAGAAGTTCTCGACAAGCTTTGTTGCCGTAAGCTCGTCAAAAGCGTTTATCCAATTTGCCTCTTTGTATCTTCTGAACCAAGTCAGTTGGCGTTTTGCGTAGTTTCGGGTATTTTTTTTGATTTTTTCCGTTATTTCGAAAAGGTTAAAACCGTTATATTCTTTAAATTCTTTGTAGCCGATAGCCTGCATGGATTGCAATTCGAAATTTTCGATGGACATTGCTTCCTGAACCAACCCTTTGAAAATCATATTGTCCACCCTTTTGTTAATTCTTTCATATAGCAATTCTCTATCCATATCGAGAGCTATCATTAAATAATCAAAACTCGGTTGTCGATTATCGTCCGACAGTTCGGATTTGGGCTTGCCTGTTTTATAAAAAATTTCAAGAGCTCGGATAACCCGCTTTGTATCGTTTGGCGACAGTTTTTTTGCTGTTTTTGCATCGACTTCGGATAGGCGCCTGTATAATTCAATCGCGCCGTAATTTTCTAAATCTTTTTTTAATTGGTCTCTTACCTCTGTGTCTTTATCCGTATTGGAAAAAGATAGCGGTTTTAAAAGCGATTCGACATATAGACCTGTGCCTCCGACTACAAAGGGAATTTTCCCCTTTTGCCATATCTCGTCTATTGCTTCAAATGCAAGTTTTTGAAATTGTGCGACAGAAAATTCCTCGTCGTAGTTTATCACGTCAATAAGATAATGCTTAATTTTGTTTCTGTTCTCCTCGCTTTCTTTTGCCGTGCCTATGTTCAAGCCTTTGTAAATTTGCATGGAATCGCATGAGACAATCTCGCCGTCAAACGTTTTAGCGAGCGATAGTGCCATATCCGATTTTCCCGACGCTGTCGGTCCGACAATAAAAATTACTTTGTTTTTATCCATTTTAACTCCGATAATTCGATAAAGCTTTTGCTATAAATTTTTATCGTGTACGCGGTATTTTTTCTATGTTTTATTTGCAGCAAAAAAAGTTTTGAGGCATTTATTTGCATATTTTCCGATAACTATTCTATAAAATCGAGATTTTTATAATAGTTTTTCTATTAATAATCTTTTAAAATAAAACTTTTATGCTTTGCAAATTATTTTTGATTTTTATAACAATCAAATCAAACAATTCTTTTAAACAGTTTTTCAAGTCCGCTCTTTGTTATTTCTATGACAGCGGGTCTTCCATGCGGACATTGTTTAGGTAAACCGTTTTTATTAAGATATTCTGCCATAGCATCGAGTTGCATTTCATTAAATCCATACCCTGCTTTTATCGCGGCTTTGCATGCGGTTTGGCATATCTTTTCGAAAAGAAAATCCGAAACGCTTAGTTCGGTTGCAAAGCTTGTGATTATGTCGTGGAGAAATTGCTTGATTTTTAAATTTGTCATTATTGACGGCATTGCCAAAACTTCAATCTCATTTTTGGTTATTACGATTGTAAATCCCAATTTTTCGAGTTGAGGTATAAGGCTGTTTATTTTATCGACTTCCACGGCTGAAAGCGTTTCTTTATAGCCAAAAAGCATCGGCTGGGATTGAACTTTTTCATCTTTTATAGATTGCAAAAGAGAATCGTATAATATTCTTTCGTGTATTGCGTGTTGGTCGCCGATGTAATATTTTTCGCCTTGTCTTATGATTAAATACGTATCGAACAAAGCACATAATATCTTGATATCTTCGGCGGATTCCTTAGAGGCGTCAAAGCTGTCGGCTTTTAAGATATTGTTTTTAGCATTGTTTGTTTTTAATGCCGAAAAGTCATCGTTTGACGTGTCGACAGGTGTGTCAAATATAAATTTATCCGATTTGTTCGATTCGGAAAAAGCGGAGTTGATTCGGCTTTCGAAAGACGATGCCGAGATATGCTCTAAAAGCTCCATTTTTTCAAGCCCGTCGTGTTCGGTATTTGTTGTTTTTGAGTTTATGGAATTTAACGGCTTATAGGTTTTATTCTGGGCTGAAGAGTCCACGATAAACAGGCTTGGATTGGTAAAAGATTCGCTGTTTGGTGTTTTAATTGTGTTTGAATTAAAATTTTCATTATGCTTAAAACTCTCCGACAGTGAATCCAAAGAAAAAGCGGCAGCTTTCTCCTTTAAGGTTTCTGCAACCGCAGAATAGAAAAGAGAGAAAACTTTATCGGGGTTTTCAAATCTTACTTCCGACTTTTGAGGGTGAACGTTGACGTCGACAAAATCGAAAGGCATAATCGCAGATATGGCATAGAGCGGAAACGAGTGTTTCATAAGCATATTGCCGTATGCTTTTTCGACTGCAACTGTGATTTTTGCGTCGGAAACAACCCTGCCGTTTATAATTATAACCTGCCCGCTCCTGGACGGACGAGTAAACTGAGGCGCAGATATATATCCTGAAAGCTTAAAATCACCCTTTTGATAATTAAGTTCTAAAAACTTGGAGCCGTTATTTTTGAACACGGCATATAGAGCGCTTTGGGGACCTTTTCCGTTTGACGTTAAAACGGTTTTGCCTTCCGCTATTAAAGTAAACGAAACGTCGGGATTGGCAAGAATGAGATGTGTGACCGTGTCTTCGACATAGCGTTCTTCTGTTTTAAATGATTTTAAAAACTTAAGTCTTGCCGGAGTATTGTAAAACAAATCCTTAATTTCGACGGTCGTTCCTTGATTTTTTGACGATTCCGAAATTTGACCGTTTGTATATTCGTATGCGCTGCCGTTCGAGCAAGTTATGATTTTAAGTTTTGAAACGGCGTTTATACTTGCAAGAGCCTCTCCTCGGAATCCGAACGTTGAAATGCAGGATAAATCCTCGGCTGAAAATAATTTGCTTGTTGTGTGAGGGAGCGTGCATATTTCAAGGTCGTCTTTTGACATTCCGCAGCCGTTGTCGGAAACTTTAATGAGCTTTGTTCCGCCCTCGGATATTTCGACAATAACGGCGGTAGCGCCCGCATCAAGACTGTTTTCTACAAGCTCCTTGACTACGGAAGAAGGTCTCTCTACCACCTCGCCGGCGGCAATCATATTAAATACTTTTGGAGATAAATGTTTTATCCTGTTCATATTCCCTACCGATTTAGCTTTCGTGTTGTAAATTAATTGGCAATAATGTTCTTGTTTTATAATTTTGTTTATTAACTTATTCGTTGACCTTTTTTACGAGGTCGGTAAGTAATAAAAGCGCATTTACGGGCGTGCAGTTATTTACGTCAATATCTTTGAGCTGTTCAATAACGTCTGAATATCTTGTTGTATCGGTTTCGTTTTCGGTTTGATTTTCAAATTTTGTATCACCGCTCTCGATTGAGCGCATAACGGCTTTGGCTTTTTCGACGACTTTCCTCGGAACGCCGGCTATTTGAGCGACTTCTATACCAAAACTTTTGTTCGCTCCGCCTTCCGAGATTTTGTGAAGAAACAAAACCGTATCGTTTAGTTCCTTGACTAAAACTTTGTAAATTTTTATACCTTCCACTTTGTTTAAAGCCGCAAGTTCGTGGAAGTGGGTGGCGAACAAAGTGTTCGCTTTTATATTGTCGTTAATTTCTTCCATAACTGCCCACGCAATGCTCAGACCGTCTATTGTAGACGTTCCCCTGCCTATTTCGTCGAGTAAAATGAGACTTTTGTTTGTGGCGTTGTTTAGAATCGTTGCGACTTCTATCATTTCCACCATAAATGTGCTTTGTCCGCTGCTTAAATCGTCGGAGGCGCCTATTCTAGTAAATATTCTGTCCACAACGGAAAGCTTTGCGCTTTCGGCGGGAACGAAACTTCCTATGTGCGCCATTAAGACGATAAGAGCCACTTGTCGCATATAAGTGCTTTTGCCCGCCATATTGGGCCCCGTAATAATCATTGTCCTTGAGTTATCGCCGTCTAAATGCGTATCGTTAGGAATATAATCAAAGCCTCCCGAAGTCTTTTCTACGACGGGGTGTCTTCCGTTTTTAATTTCTATGACGTTTCCTTTATCAACGAATGACGGTTGAACATATCTGTTGACCAAAGCCGCTGTTGCCAACGAATTTGCAATGTCGATTTGCGCGAGTGCCAAAGCGTTTGTCTGAAGTGCGGGAACAACGCTTAAAAGTTTTTCTTTTATCTCTCCGTAAAGTCGGGTTTCAAGTCTGATTGCCTTTTCATCGGCGGTAAGAATTTTCTCTTCAATCTGCTTAAGCTCGGGAGTAATAAATCTTTCGCCTGTCGTCAAGGTCTGCTTTCTTTGGTAAGTATAAGGAACCTTGTCGGCAAACGATTTGGAAACTTCAATATAATAACCGAAAATCCTGTTGTAACCTACTCTTAGAGTTTTTATGCCTGTTTGTTCTCGCTCCTCCGCTTCGAGATTGGAAAGCCATATTTTCGCATTTTCTTTTATATGTCTTAAGTTTTTTAATTCTTCGTTATAAGCGTCGGAAATGTAACCGCCTTCTTTATTTCCTGCTTGATTTTCGTCGATTGCACGGTCGATTAAATCGGCAATGTCATCAAGGCTGTCAAGAGAAGAGGCTTTTTCTTTTAAAAATTCCGACTCACAATCGGACAATATCCGCTTGACGTGAGGTATTGCTTTTAATGTATATTTTATGGCAATGCAATGCTTTGGCGTCACTGAGCCGTATGCAATCTTTGCAGTCAGTCTTTCAAGGTCTGAAATTTGAGATAAGTATTCTTTTAAACCCTCATTTTTAGAAATGTCGTTGTAAAGACAAGCGGTTGCGGACTGCCGCGCTTTTATTTCATCAAGATTTTGAAGCGGTTGCTCTATAAGTCTCTTTAAATATCTTGAGCCCATATTCGTTTCGCATTTGTCCAAAACGGAAAGAAGCGAACCGTTTCTTTTTCCGTCTTTTGCTCGTTGAACGAGTTCGAGATTTCTTTTGGTATTGCCGTCTAAAACCATAAACGAGTTGTTTTTAACAAGCTTAACTGTGCGCAATTGCGAAATTATTCTTTTTTGAGTCTCTTTAAGGTATTCTAAAAGACCGCCTGCCGCCCTTATGGCAAAAGATTTATCTTCACATTCAAAACTTTTTAAAGTGCATACTTTATATTGTTCCATTAAGGAAGCGCAAGCATTGTCAAATTTGAAAGAGCTATCCAAAACGGCGCGAAGAACATTGTCGTCCCTATTGAAAAATGAAAGACTTTTTACCTGTTTATAATTTGAAAAGCTGCAAACCGTTTCCGAAGGTGAGATTGCGGACAGCATACTGTCGATATCGGATACGTCTCCGTCTTCAAAAATGCAAAATTCGCCGGTGGAAATATCTGCCCATGCAATGCCGAAACCTTGCTCTTCAAGGTAGACTGACGCAAGATAATTTGAACTTTTTTCGTCCAAAATGGTGTCTTCCATTATTGTGCCCTTAGTGATGACTCTTACGACGTCTCTGTCGACAAGTCCTTTTGCCGTTTTCGGGTCTTCAAGCTGTTCGCATATGGCGACTCTGAATCCTTGTTCGATTAGTTTTCTTATGTAAGAATCCACAGCGTGATAAGGAACCCCGCACATAGGCGCCCTTTCGGATAACCCGCAGTCCCTGCCCGTCAAAGTCAGGTCGAGAGCTTTTGACGCTTTTATTGCATCATCGAAAAACATTTCGTAAAAATCTCCTAAGCGAAAAAGCAAAATGGAATCTTCGTAATTTTGTTTAATCTCAAAATATCTTCGCATCATTGGCGAAAGTTTCGGATTGTTTTTAGGGCTTGACATTTTTTTATCCTTTGGTATTTTTAATGATTTACGAGTTTATTTTTTAATTTATATGCTATGTAATTTATATTTTATATTTTATGCTTGAATTTTTATTGGCTATATTTTTGTTATTTTGTTCAGCATCTCGCATTTTGCATTCTGATTTAATTTTGAGGTTAATTTATGACTTTATGTTTAAGCTTCAACGATTTTGCCGAACAGCGACGCGGATTTTGCAGACTGAATTTCGACGTTTACAAACTCGCCGATAATGTTTTTATCCCCTTTAAAAGTTACCAATCTGCCGCAGTCCGTTCTGCCGCAAACATAGCCTTCGAGTTTCGGGCTGAAATCTTCGACGAGGATTTCATATGTTTTGCCTTTATAATCGTTTGACAACTCTTTAGTTATTGAATTTTGAAGTTTAATAAGCTCCATAATTCTCGACTGTTTAACGGAATAACTGAGCTGAGGCATTTTTGCCGCCACAGTACCTTGCCTTGGCGAATATATAAACGTAAAAGCGTTTGAGAAGCGGCATTGCTTGACAAGGTCCATAGTTTGCAAAAAGTCCTCTTGAGTTTCGGTGGGAAATCCCACCATAATATCCGTGGTTATTCCGACACCGGGAATTTTGCTTTTTATCATCTCCACCAAGGAAATATATTTTTCACGTGTATACTTTCTGTTCATGTCTTTAAGAACTTTGTCTGAGCCTGCCTGAACGGGAAGATGAATGTTGTTGCAAATTTTGTTTGAACCTGCTATTATGTCCACCACTTCTTCGGTTAAATCTTTCGGATGGGAAGTCATAAACCTGACTCGGAATTTGCCGCCGATTTTGTCTATTTCTTTTAGTAAGGACGCAAAATTAGTGCCGTCGGAAAGGTCGTTACCGTATGAATTTACGTTTTGACCCAAAAGGGTAATTTCTTTAAAGCCTTGGTCGACGCATCTTTTAACCTCATCGATAACGTCGCTCGGTTTGCGGCTTATTTCCCTGCCTCTGACGTAAGGCACGATGCAGTAGGTGCAAAAGTTGTTGCAGCCGTAAATTATGTTTACCCAGGCATTCGGAAAACTATCTCTGAAAATCGGAAGTTTTTCGTCGTTTACAAGATAATTTTCTTCAAACGAATTAAATACCGTCTTTGTATTATTGCTGATTTTAGCCTGCAAAGCTTTCTCTAAAGAATCGATATTTCTTGTTCCCAAAATAATATCCACATAAGGATATTTTTGCTTTATAGTTTCGGCAACGCCGTTTTGCTGAGTCATACAGCCTAAAACTACGATTATAAGATTTTTATTTTGTTTTTTCAGTCTTTTGGTGACCCCGATATTCCCGAGAGCTCTTTTTTCCGCCGTGTCTCTTATGCAACAAGTATTAAAAACTATTATATCCGCTTTTTCTTCATCGAACGTAGCGACATATCCCAAACGATTTAAAACGCCTGCTACTTTTTCCGATTCGTGAAGATTCATTTGACAGCCGTATGTGTGAATAATGTAATTGCCTTGCATGCTATTTTCCCTTTTTTGTTATTAAAATATTATACATTAAAAACTTAAATTTACAAACAATAAAATCGATTATGACGGCAAAAAAAATTATCTTAACAGTTTTTATAGTGCTTTTGGCGGTTATATTGCTTGTTTGCCTCGGTTTTGGCATCTGGGTGGCATCCGTTACCTCGGATGCAAAGCTGAATAAAGCCCTATTGCCTACTTCCAACGCACAGCCGGTGTTTTACGACAAGGACGGAAAAGAAATACTGATTGAAAAGACTCCCGCTCTCTCTCCCGAGGATATTCCGAAAAGTTTATCGGATGCATTTGTCGCTATTGAGGATAAGCGATTTTACGAACATAAAGGCGTAGACTACAGGCGTGTATTCGGCGCAATAGTTTCCAATCTGAAATCCAAAAGTTTAAAAGAAGGAGCTTCGACGATAACTCAACAACTCGTAAAAAACACTCATCTGACTCAAGAGAAAAGCCTCAAAAGAAAGCTTAATGAAATGGCGATTGCAAAGGAAGTTGAAAAAAATTATTCCAAAGCGGAAATAATGGCAATGTATCTGTCCGTCATATATTTCGGTGCGGGATTATACGGAGTAAAGGACGCCGCCGCATTATACTTCGGAAAAGATTTAAACGAACTAACCGTTGCTCAATGCGCCACTTTGGCGGGAATAATTAAAAATCCGTCGAGATATTCGCCTAAAAACAGTATAGAAAACTCGACAAAAAGAAGAAATTTGGTGCTTTCGTTAATGCGGGAACAGGGAAAAATATCCGATAAGGTCTATAAAGAAGCCGTTTTTGAAGAACTTGTCTTAACTGACGATACTCAAAAAGTTTCAGCGAGAGAGTTTTACGTAAAAAGATGCCGAGAACAGATAAAAGAGATAATCGGTTGCACCGATTACGAATTGGATAATTTGGGTTTAAAAGTATATACCTTTTACGATGACGAGTTGCAAACGGAAATTTCAAACATTTTGAGCGACAAGTCGCTTTATAAAAAAGAAGATACAAGCGGAAGCGCTATAGTCATAGATAACTTTACAAGCGGAGTGAGCGCTCATTTTTCAACGGACAGAAAGGTGTGGCAAAGACAGCCGGGCTCCACGTTAAAGCCGATATCGGTTTACACCCCCGCCCTCGCCGAAAACGTAATTTATCCGTCTACCGTAATAAAAGACGAAAAAACGGTATTCGGTGATTTTTCCCCTAAAAATTATAACGACGTCTATTACGGTTGGACAAACGTCAGAGAGGCGGTTAAAAAATCTTTGAACAGCGTGGCGGTTAAAACACTCACCTATTTAACGGTTCCTAAATCCATTGCATATTTAAACAAAATGGGGATAGAAACAAAAAAACAAGATGAAACTCTTTCTCTTGCGTTGGGCACTATAACAGAAGGTATAACGACCAAACAGCTTGCCGATGCATATCTGACGCTGGCTTGCGGAGGCGGTTACGGAGAGTCATCGTATATCGAGAGAATTTCAAACAGGGACGGAAAGCGGGTGTGGAATTTTTCCGCATCAAAAACGGCGGTATTTGACGAAGCAAGCTGTTCGCTAATGACCGATATGCTTTTGGAAACCGCAAAGAGCGGCACGGCAAAATCGCTTTCTACCCTGCCGTTTGAAGTCGCTTCCAAAACCGGAACGGCATCTGTTTCAGGAAGAAACACAGATGCGGTAAATGCGTCTTATACGAGTGAGCATACCGTTGTTGTATGGCATTACGGAAAGGATATTGAAGAAAGTGGCGGACAAGGCTCCACAATTTCCGCAAGAAAGATTTATGAAAAAATTTACAGGGCGTCTCACCCTTTCCCGTTTGTTATGTCTTGCGACGTGGTTTCGTTGGATGTGGATTTGTATTCGCTCGAAAAAGATAAGAGCGTTAAACTTGCAGGCGTATCCACACCTCAACAATACAGAAAGGCGGAATTGTTTAAAAAAGGCAATACGCCCAAAGAAGTTTCAACGGTATTCGACAAAATTAAACTCGACGACTTTATTTTGGAGGCCGATAATATAAAAGGCGTGTGTAAAATCAAGTTTGACGCCAAAGATATTTACAGTTATGACGTTTACAGGGTTTTAAAAGTGCCTGAGAAAATAGCTACCGTAAAAGATAAAAGCGGACAGATTGTTTTGGAAGATTTCCCTTCGGGGGTTGGCGTTGTGATTTATGAGATAGTCCCTTATATAGAGAATGAATACGGCTTAACCGTCGGTAATACCGTTGTTAAAAAAGCCTTTATTAAATAGACAATTTTGTTAAATAAAAAGAAAAACTGTAAAGCATTAAAACAAAAAAAATAAGTAAAATTAAAAAATAAATCTGATTAATGCAATATGGTATCTTTAACAATAACTTTAAAATAAATTTATTAAAACGATTTGTTAAGACAAATTAAGGCAAAATAAAATTTTTGCGCTGTGTCTTCAAGCCTAAAAGGCTTTTAAGGTGCTTGGCTTGGTTGTTTTAACGATGGGTCGGACGGACTTGATATTAATAAAGCCCTATTGTCGACTTATTAAACTTCGCCCGTTTTAAAAAAATCAAGTATTAAAACAAGAGAGTAAAAGGAGACAATACGGTAAAAGCTGAAACAGTTATAAGCTATTTAAAACAAGGCGGCTTGACCGTCTTAGCCAAGCCGCCTTGTCAAGGGGGAAATTATAAAGAGTGTATTTTATTTATTCCCAATTAGAAAAAAAATATACGACAAATAAACAATTTTATTTTTAATAATTTTATTTTTTTGTTAAAGCCTTACTTAATTTGCATTTTTTTGTTTGCGCTTTTTGCCGACAATAAAAATGAACGTATATAGTATTTGTTAAACTTTTTTTGTTCTAAAACTACATTTGCCTTTTGTTTAAATTTAATGTTTATATTGCAAAGTATTATATATTATTTTGATTTTTATAATAGTATTGACAAAATGGACTAAAAAAGCGAAATCTGCTGAATGATTTTGCCGCATAAAACGGAAAAACGGACATACTACTGCCCGTTTTTTTTATGGTGACAAATAATTTTTTTATTAAATTATCAGGGAAAATATACGTCGATTTTATAACATTTGCCTTGTTCAAGCTTTATTGAATCTATGCCAACATATCTGGTTCCGTTTATTGCAAGGCAGAAGCTATCGCTTTTGCGATATTCGATTTCACAATTTGCGCCTGCATGCGTAAAGTATATCTTGCTGCCGCTCAATTCGGCCGGTATATGCGGTTTAATCGTAAGATTATCTCCGTTTAGCACGATTCCGAACATATATAAAACCGTCACGTAATACCACGACGCACTGCCCGTATACCAGCTCCAACCCATATGCCCTGCAAGTTTACCCTTTGAATATATATCCGCAGGCAGGACGTATGGCTCTCCTTTATATAACTCGTTCAGTTTTTCGTCGCTAAGTCTTTGAACGGGGTTTAAAGAGTTAAGCAAGGTTAACGCCTTTCCGTACATGCCTTGTTTTAAATATGCAAGCATAAGCCATATAGCTCCGTGAGTATACTGTCCCCCGTTTTCCCTTACGCCTTCGGGGTAATCGGCGATATATCCGAGTTTAGAATCGGATTTGACGGGAGGGCTTAAAAGCTTCAGAATTTTTAATTCGTCGTCGTATAATTCAAAAGCGGTATTTAAAGCGGTTTCGACCTTTGAAGGCGACAAATTGGCAAAGCAGGCAAAGGCCTGAGAAATGGCGTCAAGTTCGATTTCCGAGTCCTTGACACCTAAGAATCTTCCGTCCGCTTTTATAATCCTTGCAAATCTATCGTATACGAAAGCTTTTTCAAGAGCCTTTTTCATTCTTATAATTTCTCCGCCCAACAATTCGGGACGTTCGGAATATTTTTTAAATCGATTTAAAACGACGATAGCAAACATCGTCAACCATACGCTTTCTCCCTTTGTGTTGTCGATAGCGTCGTTCCAATCCCCGTCTCCCAAATCTAATAATCCGTGTCTTCCGTATTTCAGAGCGTTGCTTATCGCTTTTTCGCAGTGTGCCAAAAGCGACTCTTTAAATACCGTGACCTCGGGGACTTCGTATCTTGATTTTTCGTTATTATCCAACATTTTCGAGGTCAAGTATTCTATTTTCTCACTAAAAATAGAAGTGTCACCCGTATAATCGGCATAAATTGAAGCGACGTAAGGCAAAAATAACTTATCGTCCGATATCCTTGTCCTTACACCGTGACGCGGTGCGTGCCACCAATGCTGGACGTCTCCTTCTAAATATTGATGGGCGGCGCAGTCAAGTATCACTTTTTTTACAGCTTTCGGGTCAATAAACATATAAGAAATACAGTCTTGCAAAATATCTCTGAAGCCAAAGGCTCCTCCCGTTTGATAGTAGCCACATCTACCGTAAAATCTGCTGTTTGCAATTTGCGGAACAAGGTATTCGTTGAATAGAATGTCGAGACTTTTAAACGGTGTTTCAATTTTAAATTTGTTTTTGGCACGGTCGTTAATTTTTGTTTTTTCTATAAATACGTCTTCTTCCGTTAGCGTATCCGCGCTCGGCATTGAACCGCATATAAAAACGTATCTTCCTTTTTTGACGTTTTCGAACTCCAGAGTTGCTCCGTGTTTGACGTCCATACTTTTTGTTTCAAAAGGGAAGTCAAAAACCCTGGTGTGAAATTTGGCAAGATTTTTTCCCGACAAACCGCCTATACATCTAAAAAGCGCCGTTTGACCCGTGACGACGTTGTGAACGTATACGGTATCCTGAACTGTTCGGTAAATCTCTTCACCGTAATCGCCCAATTTAGAATTGAACGTCATGACAAGCTTTGAAGGGCAGGAAATTTTGTCTATAGTAACCTCGGTGACGCAAAGTCTGCCCTCAAATATGACGTATTCTTCTACAGTGCAGTCTATATAGTCGCTTTTAAAAATTCTTCTTGTCAAACCCGGTTCAACCGTATAGTTGCATTTAAATAAATTTGCCCACTTATCACTTGAGGTCACAAAGAGGTTTGCGCAGGATTTGCACAAAACAGGGTCCTGATAAAACGACGTAATTTTGCCCAATCTGCTGTTTTTGGCGTAATAAAACGCAGGCCCGTTGTTTGTAGTAATAAAACCGCCTTCTTTATCGCAAATGACGTTTGAATAAGGCAATTGTGTTTTATAGCTTGCTTTTAAAACATAGCCGTTTTTTGTAAAATCTCCGTTACCGCTTTTAAATTCCGATTCGACAGTCACGTCTTGACTTTTAATCTCCGTCATATTCGGCGAAGATTTGATATACTGTTCGTTTGTCCAAACCGTCATATCGTCTTTTAATACGATAAACGCCGTCTTATACCAAGTATCTATGTTTTCGCTTACGAGATAAGCTGTCGGAGCGTACTTTTGAATTATTTCCCTTATCGGTCTGAAATAACTGTCTTCATCGTGGTATGCAACGACAAAAGAGGCGTTTATGCCTGTGCTCAATATTGCACGGTACATAAGAGCGAATTCTTTAAGAGCGGCATTGTTTCCGCTGTAATAATAAAACATTGTTCTTGTGCGAGCATAAATATCGGACTGCGTTGCGCCTATTTCCTTGAGAGCGTCAATTGAGTATTCTTTAAATAGTAGCTTTTGTATAATAGTTTGAGTGAATTTATAAGTTTTTTCGCTCATTTGCACGTCCATATACGCTTTTTCCATAAAGTCTTTAAAAGAAATGGATTCCGTTCTTGAAAGTTGTTTTTCAAGTTCGAGCCTGTCTTTCCCGTAACAGATAATGACGTCGAACTGTTCCACGTCTTTAGCCACGAAGCCGAGAATCGGGAATAAAACGTCACCTACGCTGTTTTTTTCCGAGTTTTTGAACGCATATTCGAAATCGAAATTCTTAAATACGTCACCCGAGTATTTAAAAAAGTCCTCCTTGGAAGTTATCGGTTTAACGGTTGCTCCTTTTACTTTTAAACAGACGCATCTGCCGTCGCGTCTTGACGCATATATTTTATCTTTGTCGAATTCCGTTTTAATCATCATATCGGAAAAGGTCTGGTGTCCTCTTTCCGCGTCGAGATAGTTTAACGCCAGGTCCGCCCAGAAAGCCGCATCACATTTTTCCGATAGCTTAAAGTGGCGCATTTCCCCGTTAAAAAGCGGAGACGTATAGACACTCATTTTTGCTCCGTGAGTTTTGTTTTCAAAAATGCTTTTGTTTTGCTTGAATTCGACGAAATAATCGTCAAAATTTTTCAGCGGACTAAAAGTGGGAGAATAAGTTTCGCCGTTTTTGTTTTTGAACAAAGCAAAACTTCCGCCTCCGTCTCTTTGCCTGCAAATATATGTTCCGTCCGAATAACTGTAGCCTTCTCCGAAATCGTTTATTACAAGACAATATTTTCCGAAATGAGCGTTGAGTTTAGGCTCTATCATCTTATCGGTTATTACTTTGTCATAGTCAAATTCTTTTGTGCGGTTATAAACAAAACTTTCCTGCCCTATCTTTTCACCTTTTTGTATGCAAATCGGCTCTGTAAGAAGCGGCTGCGAAGATTTTGTTTTAGCGCAGTCGAAATATAGTTCTGAGAAATAATTGTCTTTTAAAACGTTGGTTAAGGCAACGAGCGACATTCCGAGATGGTGCGCCATAAAAGAACGGACCGCCTTGTTTTTTGAAAAATCTATTGCCTCGATAAATCCGTATTTCCCGTAAAACGTTTCGCTGAGTTTTTTGAGATTGTCAAAGGATTTTTTGCAATTGACTGTCATAGCCAAAAAGCTTGAATAAGGGCTTATGACGCACTGATTTCTTTCGGAACGAAGCGAAAGAGTGTTTATGCCGAAAGCAAAATATTGATAAAGCATATTATCGTCGACTTCGGCATGTCCGCTTTCGGATATGCCGAAGAATCCGCTGCATTTAGCTTTTATCTGAGACTTCACCGCGCCTTTTACAGAGTTCTTCAAAAACGAGCCGTCGGGAGAGTTTAAAAACAACTCGGGCATAAGATACTCAAACATTGTTCCGCTCCACGATAGCATTGTATTTCCGTATTTGGCGACGTGCCGTCTTGATAAGCTTTTAAAAGCGGAAGAGGAAATATCCCCTTTGGCGATTGCGGTCATCGTGGTAAGTCTGGCTTCCGAACACATTAAGTCGTAGTGTCCTTCATATTTAGAAGTTTTTGTATTGTAGCCTATATAAAGCAGATTCTCCGTTTTATCAAGCAAAATTTTAAAATCGGATTTCAAAATCAAATCGTCGGCTTTTTGTTTTAGCTTTTCACAATTTAATTTAACAGAATTATCCGCCGAAGCCGTAATATTTTGCTTTAAGAAGTTTGAAAGGACTATAAGCGCCGAAACGAAGTTGCCGCTGTCAACCGTTGATACAAAGCCGTCAAGTTTTTCGAGGCTGTCAAGGTCATACCAATTATAAAGATGTCCGTTCCATTTTTCGAGTTTTTCGGTTGCGGTTAAAGTATTGTCGATACTTTCCAGAGCGGTTTCCAAATCGATAAATCCTAAAGAGTTAGCGCATATGTCGGCAAGCAAAGAAAACCCTATGTTTGTGGGCGAAGTTTTACGGCTTAATCCCACGTTTGAAAAGAGCTGATAGTTGTCCGCTATAAGACCGTTTATTTTGCATTCCGCAAAATAGCGATAGGTTTTTTCCGCCCATTGCAAGACAGTGTTTTTTTGAGATTCGGTTAGCGTTTTCTTTTGCGGCGAATAATTTGCCGAATTAAGGAAAATCATGACTGCCGCAAACAATATCGTATACGAAAATACTCCCACCAAAGTCAATGAAGAGTAAAAATAGCTAAGCACGCAAAGCAGAGTTAAAATCAATACAGACGGAGTAGCTCTCTTTGCTATTTTTAAGGCGTCGTTTGTCTGAGATTCGTAATATGTTTTCCACTCCAGCATATTGCCCTTAAAAAGCTTTCTTGCGATGACTGAGAAAATCAAGGCAACATTGGATAGGGCGTTAAAAAGCAACAAAAAGAAATCCAATATAGCTTTAAAGAGCGGTTTAAAAACTCTTAGTTTATATCTTGTTGCGACGTTTTCGGAGTTAATCGAAAAGGATAGCATATCGATTGCGAAAGGGGCGAAAAACAATGACAGCCCCATATAAAACAAGGTCGAATTTAAAAACAACCCGCTCATAAACAGCAACAAAGTCAATGCTACGGTCGAGAAAGGTTTCGCCGCAAGGTCTATAATCAAAAGTCTCGAATAAAGAGAGAGTTTTAACCGCGAAAAAGCAAAAGGAAAGTTTTGAAGGTCTCCCCTAATCCATCTCGATTTTCTTTCTAAATCGGAACAGAAGTTTTGCGGAGCGTCCTCTAAGGCGCACATTTTACTTTTTCCCGTAGTTAAAATGCCTCCCTCCAAAATGTCGTGAGACAATATTTTATTTTGCGGGAGTTTGCCTAATAATTTATTTTTATATGCTTTTGTTTTAAAAATGCCTTTTCCGCAAAAAACGGCTCTGCCGATAAAGTCGTCGTAAAAATCGGAAGAGTTATTATAAATATCGATGCCGGCATAGTCGGAATAAAATTTAGAATATCTCGTTTTAAGACTGTAAAGATTATATCTTGCACCAAAACTCATCATATCGTATTGCGAATTGAGCGGATGTTCAAATTCGCATACGGATTCCGTTATTCCCTCAAAAGGCATAACGCTGTCGTCGTCGAGCACCACGACGTATTCGGGGTCAATTATTTTATAATAGGAAAATTTGCGATAATCTTTTGAGCCTATTGCTTCAATTAAATCTTCAATGGCGCCTCTCTTTCTTTCCTTTGCGGCAAAAATATTGCCCTGCTTCGTCTTTTTTCTGATAAAACAGTTTATATTGTTGTCAACAGCATATTGCAAAATTGCCTTATCGAGTTCGCTTGTTTCGTCCGATGACTTTTTGGTGTCTATAAGCATATAATATTCAATATTTTTTTCTCGGGACGAAAAAGATAATGTTTCTGTTTTTTTAACGCATTCAACAAGCTGAGATACGCTTGTGATAAACTGCGATACTACAACCGCAGTGCTTTTGTCCGAGTGGCGCATTTGGAATTTGGGTCGCTGTTTTGTGAAAAAACTTAAAATAAAAATTAACAGCGGCAGAGCGAATCTTGCCGAAGCGCAGTACGAAAACAGAGCGGTTAAAACGGAAGCTATAATTTTTACCGTCGGTAAATTTAAAATATTGAAAACAGAAAGCGGTTCGGGTTTGAAATATTCAAACGGGATTAAGCCGCTTTCAAAAAAATTATAAGCCAAAAAGCCGAATGCCACGGATACGGCAATTCTGAGCATAAAATAAGAAAATGTATAAAATACGCTTTTTGCTTTGAAAGTGTTTAGATGCTTTTTTATTTCTCCCGTTTTTATATAATGCATTAAAACGTCTTCCTTTTCAAAAAGGAAAACTCCGAAATGCTCCCCCGTTTTTTCTTGCAATTCTAACAGTTTTTCCGTAAAGAAAAGTTCGTTTAAATTTATCGAGTCCGAAAGAGAACATATTTTGTTTTTATAAACGTTTTGAGTTTGCGCTGTCATCTCGGAGTATGTTTTATCGGCATTTAAAAGCTCGTTCGGAGAATAAAGCGATTGAAAATCGGATTTTTTAACCTCCGATAAGCCGGTTATACAATCTTTTGCTATTTTTGACAATTCAACTATAATTTTGTTTACGGCATATAAAACCTCCTCCGAACTTTCGAGATGAAGAGACTTGTTTTTGAAGTAATTGAGAAAATTGGATTTGGTAAATTTTTCGATTTTGCTGCTTTTTTTATTGGCGAGTTTTTCAAGCTTAAATATACATTCGGCTTTTTCACAAAGCGTCGCTATTTTCTCAATCATCGCAAAAGAGAATGCGTCGGACAGCGCGCATATTTCTTTATAGGTAAGCGGACAGGATTTGTTTATCTGCTCAACGGCTTTTTTTACCCTGTCTTCCATGTAACTGTAGGCACAAGATTTGAGAACCCACCTTGCCAGAATCAAAACTCTTGGGACTCCCTTTATAGAAGGCAGGTTTAACTGCGCCTTGAAGCCGGTAAGAAGATAATAATTTTCATAAATCCATTTTTCAAATTCATATAGGTCTTCGCTCCTCGCTTTTTTTGCGAGAAGCTTATGACAACGTTTTATCGTCTTTTTTATTTTATTAATGTCTGTGCTTCCGCCTTCTTTTGTCGGTAGCTCAAAGCATAGTTTTTTTACTTCTTCGTCATACTCTTTATCCGACATTGCGGTCGAGTATTCTTCAAAACTGCCTTTTTTAAATAACTTTTTAAAAATAACGCCTAAAAACAATATTAATGCCGTCATAATACACCTCAAATGATTGTTGTCACAATCAAAAGAAAATATAATTGAGCAAGCAACAAATAGTAAAAAGTAATAAAAAATATAAAGGTTAAATATGCTATTAAACACTGTTTAAAAGCATTGCGCCCTTGCATTTTTAGCGCGGTAAAAATTTTTTTGCGTTTGTTTTAATGTTTGCAATGTGTGAAATTTATAGTGCGGTAAATTATAAAATTCAGAATATAAAAAAACCGAACGATTTCGTTCGGTTTTTAAGCAAGATTAGTCTGTAAGCCGAGTTCTGTCTTGAATGGCCATCTATCTAGATATACAGTTGCCTGTATACTCAAGCGATTTGTATAGACGGACGGGCAGCCCATAGTCTATAACTCTCTTGCATCAGATGGGGTTTACACTACTTCTTGTTACCAAGTCGTCGGTGAGCTCTTACCTCGCCTTTTCACCCTTACCCTTGCGGGCGGTTTTTTTCTGTTGCACTTTCCTTGAAGTCGCCTTCACCGGGAGTTACCCGGCACCTTTGCCCTGCGATGCTCGGACTTTCCTCTTCAAAAATTTGAAGCGACCATTCGGCTAACTTGCTAAGTCATTATATCTTAAAACATTAATTTTTACAATTAATTTGAATAATAATTTAAATAAATAATTCAAACAATAAAATAATCTGATAATTGAAATTATCTTTTAAATTAAAATTCAAGGTCTTCGTTATACGGCGATATATCGTAAAGTACGAAAAGCCGTCAGGCAGGATATCCTTATTAAATCATCTATTTAAGTCGAATAAAATTTATAACACTTAAAATTTTTATGATATCTATGATAATTTGGATATTATGGATAAAAAAGGCTTGAGTATTATATTTTCAAGCCTTTTTTATAATTGTTTGCCCAGCTTTTCATCTCTTTGGCGTGCAGAGAGGCAAAATCGCTATATTCCGCTCCGCCTATAAGTCTTGCAAGTTCCGACGTTGAATCGTCGAGTTTTGTAAGCGAAGTGTAAGTTTTGTCGTCTTTAACAAATTTTTCGATTTTAAAATGAGTGTCCGCCATTGAAGCGAGCTGCGGCAAGTGTGTTACCGCCAAAACCTGTTTCTCTCTTGAAATATTGCACAGCTTTTGAGCTACCACCTCTGCGATATGCCCCGATATTCCCGTGTCGATTTCGTCGAATACCATAGTCTGAATCATATCGATTTTTGAGACGATATTCTTAAGTGCAAGCATAAATCTCGACATTTCACCGCCTGATATTATCTTTTGCAAAGGCTTTAAAGGTTCGCCCTTGTTGGGGGAAATTAAAAATTCTATGTCGTCCGCTCCGTTTGAAGTAGCAAAACCGATTTTGTCCCCTACAGGTTTAAACTCCACGACAAAAGTCGTTCCCTTCATGCCGAGGTCGTTTAGTTCGGCTACTATTTTGTTTTCAAAATCCTTTGCGATTTCCTTTCTTTTTTCTGTGAGCGCGTCAAGACTTGCATTTAACGATTTAAGTTTAATATCATACTGACTTTTAAGTTCGGCGACGAGTTCGTCTGCGTTTGACAGTTCTTCAAATTCCTTTTGTGCTTTTTCGTAAAATTTGACAAGTTCGGGATAGCTTCCGCCGTATTTGCGGAAAATCATACGTATGACGTCGAGTCTTTCGTCGACCATGTCCGCTTCTTTAGCGTCAAAGTCGAGTTTATTTTTCAAGTCTTCCACGGATGACACTATGTCCTTTAATTCTATGACGGTGCTGTCAAGTCTTTCGGTAATAGCTTCGATTTCGCTCTCATAAGCGCTTATCGACGAAAGATAGTTTTGAGCGTTTTTCAGATTTGCCACCGTTGAAACGTTGCCGTCTAACAGATTTAAAGCTTCGACGTAAGCGGTTTGAAGTTTTTCAAGGTTTCTTATTTTCTTTCGTTTTTCTAAAAGCTCTTCTTCCTCCCCTTCTTTGACGTCCGCTTTTTTTATTTCATCGATTTGATATTTTAAAATGTCCAGGCGACGAAATCTATCGTCACCGTCGCCGAATTTTGACAGCCTTGACCTCAGTTTTGAAAACTCGGCATAATCGGCTTTAACCTTTTCCTTTAAAGGAGAGAGTTCCTTTTCTCCAAAGCTGTCTAAAAGCTCTATATGCGATTTTACGTTCAAAAGGGATTGGTGTTCGTGTTGTCCGTGAATATCGCACAAAAGGCTTGTCAGCCCTTTTAACATGCCGAGCGTGACTGTTTTGCCGTTTATACGGCACTCGTTTTTGTCAGAGGTCGACATTTTGCGTTTTAAAATTAAAACGTCGTCGGCTTCTATGCCTATTTCTTCTAAATAATTTAAGACTTTTTCGTTTTGATAATCACAAAAAACCGCTTCTACAAGCGCGCAGTCAGCTCCGAATCGGATAAGCGATTTATCCGCTCTTTCACCTAAAACAAAATTGAGCGAATCGATAAGAATGGATTTGCCCGCGCCCGTCTCTCCGCTAAGTATATTTAATCCCTTATAAAAATTCAGAGTGAGATTTTCGATAAGAGCTATGTTTTCAACGTGTAAAGAATCTATCATCAGTTCATCAAAGCCTCTAACTTTTGTATTGCCATCGGAGTTTTTTCCTTGGAAGCGACAACGATAAAAATGGTATCGTCCCCTGCGACGACGCCTAAAACTTCTTCGAAAGAAAGTCGGTCAATCAAAGCTGCGGCAGAACTCGCAGCGCCGCTTTCGGTTTTGACGACGATAATGTTTTCGCTTGAGGCGATAGAAAGCACAGAGCTTTTAAAAAGCTTATGAAATTTATCGGAGCTGCGCTCTTCCTCGTTAGCTTTTTGCGACACGTATCTATACCCTTTCCCGTCCGCAGTAAGGGTTTTAATTATACCCATATCGCGGATATCCCTCGATACGGTGGCTTGCGTGACGCTGAAACCCTCCTCAATCAATTTATCGACCAGAACTTCCTGCTTGTCGATATCGTTTTTGGAAATAATTTCCAAAATTTTCAGTTGTCTCTGATTTCGTGACATTAGTCCTTTGTAACCCCCCACCTGTTCATTTTCTCTCTCAGTTTTTTGAGAAAGCAATTTTGAACGTCGGTAAAAAATTTAACCTTATATTTTGATTTTGAAATTTCGGCTACCGCTGTTCCTTCGATTTCGGCAGCACATTTTCCGTCGACGATGACCGAAATTTTGTCTTCTCCTCTGATGCCCGACAGCGTTATACGGTCTTCAGAAGGAACGACAAGCGGTCTGGAATGCAGAGAATGCGGGCAAACGGGAATAATTGAAAATGCGTCTACGTCGGGAGAGATTATCGGACCGCCCGCGGACAATGAATATGCCGTCGAACCGGTCGGAGTGCATACGATAATGCCGTCGGCACGGTATTCGTCGAAAAATTCGTCGTTTATCCTTGCCGTTATATATACGGGTTTGGATATATCAGACTTTAATACCACGTCGTTTAAAGCAAGAAATTCCCTACCTTTCAATTTAACGGATATCATCATTTTTTCGGAAATTTTATTTTGCGAAAGAATTGCTTTTGCGTCGTCGGGAGTCGCATTGTCTTTAAGTTCGGATAAAAAGCCGAGGTTCCCCTGATTTATGCACAAAACGGGCAAACCGTATTTTGCCGCATATGGCGCGACCTCAAGGACGGTTCCGTCTCCTCCGAATACCATAACGGCATCGAAATTTTTCAAGTCGTCAAGATTGTCGACCCCTGTTATTATTTTGCAGGAATCGAAATGTTTTGAAAACTCTTTGCATTTTCTCTCCGCGTCTGTGTTTCTGTAATAAAAAGCGATTTTCATAGGCAATTATATAGATATACTATAGTCTATAAAACATTTTTTTTCAAGTATTTTTTTGTTTTTATACAAAATCCTTATACCGTTAAAAATGTTAACTTTATTGAATATTTTTATAAAATGAATGAGAATATGAATATTTATAAGTTTATATTGACAAAAATGTATATTTATTATTTCAACGCTATTGCACAAAAGCAAATTATTGATAATTCGTTTTTTTTTGCAAATAAAAAAAGCATATTGCCAATTTATGATATTTATTTTTATATAAAAATTTCAAAATAATAAACGATAAATTAAAACAAAAATTTTAATCGGAATTATAATTTATTTTAGAATCGTATTTAATATAACCGTCGAAGCATAAATTAAGTTAGATGCACAAAATTTATAACTTTATTGACAAAGGGTAGCTTATAGTTTACAATTTTAAACAGGAGAATAAATTTTAACGATTATTGTTCGGAAATTTAAATTCGGAAACAGCAGTGTTAATCAAAAGGAATTATCAACTAATTATTTGCGGGTGAAGATATGGAATCTATTGCAAAGAGCAAACGTAAAGCATTTATCCTTGCCGTTTTGTTATCCGTAGGTCTTGTGGCAGGTATTCCCATGATTGTTGTGGGCGCGGTAAACGGCGGGCTATTTAAAATCATGATGGGATTCGGAATAGTAATGACCGTCCTCGGTTTTTACGGAACTCCTATAAGTTGGGTCGGTTACGGAAACAAATCTAAAAGGCTTGCCATCGTCCGCAGTATTGAAGTGGACAAGGTTTACGATATAGCGGCACTTTCGAGAATGTATAATTTAAATCACAAAATGATGGTTGCCGAAATTTCCAAAGCAATCGAAAAAGGCGCGCTGAAAGGGCTTATTTTCAATAAAGATTATACCGCCCTCATCTACAACGACGACTTTTATTCATCGGTTGAAAGCTATAAGAAAGCAGCAAAATGCGCTTTTTGCGGAGCTTTGGTCGAGTTTAACGGACGCGGCGGCAAATGTCCCTATTGCGGAAACATATTGACTGCCGAAAATATTAAAAACGATTAAGCAATATCAAAACCGACAAATTTTATGCCCTATGCTTATCCGATTATTTAAATCATTAAAGGCGCAAACAAAATCTTTAGCAATTATCCGTCGGTTATAAAAGGACAGACAATCAACGGACAACAGAAAATAAAAAAATCAAGACATCGTCTTGATTTTTTTTTATATCAACAAATAGCGTGAGTCTTTTTTTTAACATATAAAAGATATTCGGTGTTTTTATCCGTATCTTTTTTCGGCGACTCGGTAATGCCGCAAATTATAAAACCGATATTTTTCGCAAACTCTTCAATTGAGACGACGGCAAACTCTTCGGCTTTTTTATCGGTTACTATCCCGTTTTTGGAAAGAGCTTTCTTGCCGACTTCAAACTGAGGTTTTATAAGCAATACCGCCTCTCGTCCCTCTTTTAAAACGTCGCAGACGGGTTTTAATAAAAGTTTTAAGGAGATAAACGAACAATCGAGGCAAACAAAGTCAGCGGGATTTTTCGTTTGGTCAAGAGATAAATTTCTTGCGTTAAATTTTATAAAAGACACCCGACTGTCACAGAGCAATTCGTTTGGAAGCGCGCATTCCCCTACGTCCACGGCAATAACCTTGCTTGCGCCGTTTTTCAAAAGACAATCCGTAAATCCTCCGTTTGAACAGCCTATATCCACGCAAAACTTGTTTGTAACAGATATGTTAAAATGTTCAATCGCTTTTTTTAGTTTTTCTCCGCCAAAAGACGCGAACGCTTCTTTTTTAATAAGTTCTACAACTTCCGTTCCGATTATTTCTTTAGAAGGTTGAGTGACGGTTTTTGAGTCAACGCTGACTAAACCGTCTTTAATAATACGGTTTGCATACGTTCTCGATTTAAGATTAAATTTTTCCGTAATGAAGCTGTCTAATCTCATAAAGAATGAAAAAGGTATATTCTATCGGGGGCAAAAAGTTTTAAGCTTTTCTATATCGGACAGAATTTTGTCTTTGTTAAAGTTTACACTGATAAGTTCATCGATATCCGCTTGACGATACAACGGTTTTAAAACGTGATATCCTAAGCTGTTTTTTAACTTAAGAGATTTAAAATAACTGCCGCCGACGGAATCTTCCAAGACCACGTTTATATAGTTATCGTCTAAATTTTTGTTTAAATCATATGCCGAAAATACGTCGGCACTCACTGATTCAGCAAGCGAAAAAGCGAATTTTTTCAAAACGGAGCTTGTGGCGTAAATTCTTATTTTTTTATTTTCCGAGGGTATATTCGGTCCCTCAATACAATATTTTGAAAACCTTATAGCCTTAGGCGAGTTTGTATTTTCCTTTATCGCTTTTAAAAATTCCGATTTATCGCAAGCGGAAAAAAGCCTCATATTCGGTATATTTATTAAAAAGTCGATGTCGTAAATGCCTTGATGTGTTTCCCCGTCTCCGTCGACGAGTCCCGAACGGTCTATCAAAAACGTGACAGGCAGATTTTGAAGCGACACGTCGGATAAAATCTGGTCGTAAGAGCGTTGTAAAAACGACGAATATATACCTACATAAGGTTTAAAACCTTCCTTTGCCATTGCTGCGGCAAGCGTCACCGCGTGCTGTTCGCAAATACCTACGTCTATAAATCGGCTCGGCGCACTTTTTGCGAATTTTTCTATGCCGAAAGACGAGCCCATCGCTGCGGTTATGAAAACGTTTTTATCGTCTGACAACAATAAATCGGAAAGCTCCTCGCCTGCAGCCGCGCCGAAAGTTTTGATTTGCGCATTTGAAACGCTGTGTGATTTTGACGGTGCACATTCAAATCCGTATCCCTTTTTTGTTACCGCCCTGATTAACCTATGCTTTTTATCGTCATAGGCACAGCGAAAGGTTTTTACGAGATTTTCAACGTCGTGACCGTCGACGGTGCCTAAATATTCGACGTTCAAAGCCTTTAAATAATTTTTCAGATTTTCTTCCGAAGAAGCTATAACGCCTTGAGTTTTATCTATGGTATATTCGTTGTCGTTGAGCACAATAAGGCAGCCGTAATCGATTTGGTTCATATCGTTTAAGGCTTCGAAAGATTCTCCCCCGCCGAAAGAACCGTCGCCTATGACGGATATAACCTTTCCCGTTCGACCGTTTAATTTATTTGCACGCATAAAGCCGCAGGCTACGGATAGAGCCGTGCTTGCATGCCCTGTATTGAAACAGTCATACTTGCTTTCCTCGCATTTGGGGAAACCTGATATGCCGTTACTCTTTCGTAAATTATCCAGACTTCTTCCTGTCAAAATCTTATGAGTGTAACATTGATGCCCGACGTCGAAAATTATTTTATCGTTCGGACAATCGAAAACATAATCGAGCGCAACGGTTAACTCTACCGTCCCGAGATTCGAAGCGAGATGACCGCCGTTAACGCTGACAGCGGAAATGATATCTTTTCGGATATCGTCGCAAAGATTTTTCAGGTCAGAGATTTTGTATTCTTTTAATTTTTTAAGGTCACAGGTCAAACTCATTTTGCTTTTCCGTTTAAGATTCGACTTTAAATTATCGATATAATGGTATACCTAAATTATCGATAGAATTTCAATTCGAATCAATATTTTGAATTTAAATTATTATAAAATTGAATGTGGATATACACCGCCTATCGATTTATTTATGTTTTTTTCTTATGCGACGCTCTTCTTTTGAAAACACGGCAAGAATTTTCGATACGAACATAACGAATTCTTTACTGTTTTTAATTGCCGACTCTTTTAACATCGCCTTACCGCCGATAGTAACGGCGCCTACAAGACTTGATATTATAATAGTTATAAGCTGTTGACTTGCATCGGTAAATATAGTCATCAATTTAAGAACGATAACGATTGAGCAACCGCCGGAGACGATACCGAATATATCTCCTATGACGTCGTTACAGATATTGGCTACTTTTTCCGCGTTTTTTACGAGTTTGATTGCCGTTCTTGCGCCGTACACGTTTCTTGCAGACATCGAAACGAGCGGAGCAAGTTCGCACGACGTTACCGCTACACCTATGCCGTCAAACAAAATCGAGCCGAGAATGAGAAAAATAAGCAATAACGATATGACTATTATATTGCCGAAAGACGACGTAACGTCGGATATAAAGCTAAAAAAAGCGGCAAGCAAAAAAGAAATGATTGTGATTTTCAGCCACCACAGGTTGCGTTTTTTCTCTTTTTTCTTTTTTTGAGCGGCTTTTTTCGATTTGACTAACTTATGCCCTTCTACGTTTTGTTCGGTATAAGCTTGCGATTGCTCATTTGATTGAACAAAATTATCGGACGAGTTTTCAAAACCGTCTTTATTTTCCGCCCCGCAGTGCGAACGATTTCCATTTTCGACGAGAGCGCAAAAATCTCCGTCCGTTGTATGAGATACTTCATTATCTCGAAAAGAATGCCTGTCGCCTATTTCATAGCCGATTTCTTGTTCGTTTGTCGGTTTGTCGCTTTCTTCAAAATTGCGACAGTCGCATAAACGTGTTTCATCAGTCAAGCCGACGTCCGAAAAATTATTCTCGTTATCCGTTGCCGTACATGTTGACTTTTTTATAACAAAAGAATATTCTTCCGTATTTAATCGGCAGTTTTTTTCGCTATCGTTTATAGCTGAAAAATCGGAGCCGAGCGCAGCATTTGCTCTCTCCGATTTTAAGCCTTCATTTTTTATGTGATTGCCTTTTGACATAATAACTCCAAAAAAATGAGACGGTGGTAATTTATCGAGTAAACCTTGTGTCTTAGGTCCGGTTGGTTTTCCCTTTTGCAGAAACTTTCCGTTGCCGTGAAAGAAGTTTCCTATTAAACTGCAAATCGTTAAGTTGCCTGTAACGCCACCGGATAACCACTCAGAGCACACTATAATCCCCGAAAAACCTCCTATGGAACAGTCTAGAAGTTTTCCTTGGCAGACAAATTCATGTCTTAGCCTCTTTTGCAAAATAAATTTCATCAAGCAATCGCAATTGCTCGTCGGCCAAACTTGCAAAGGCGTGTTCTTGAATCCGAATATTTCACTCAAGGCAGGCTACACTGTACACAGCGTAATATAATAAACACCGCATAGCAGGTTCCACTCCGTTCAGTAGCTTAGGCTACCGTGACGAATCTCCGCGATAGTTGGGTCGATGATTGCATGCCGTTGCAAGTCGCCCAAAAATCTTAACTCTCAGCAAAGACCCTGATTTGGGCAATCAAAGCCATCACCAAAAACTTCATCGATATGCCCTTCGGCGATATTTTACCCCCGCCTTCAAACAGAATTGCCTGACTAGAATACTGCACCACCTATCTCTTGAATAAATTATATAATATAAAATTATAATGTCAAGCGGAATAAATTGACGGCGCAACAAACCGCTTACACTAAATTATTCCTCTGCAACGAAAATAATAACCACTCGGTTGCTTAACAGATAAATTTATGATGATTTAAAAAGACCTCGTTAAAAAGAATTAAATTTTAAAATTTATTATTTTACCGAAATAACTCTAAATATCTGAAGACAAAATTGTAATATCAGCTTTTGGAAACGTTTTCTACCGACCGCAAATACTCTCCGTCCAGCGAATTTATTAACGATTCGTAATCGGTTGAGTCCATGATAGTGTCGGCGACTTTTTTTGACAGAGCGATAATTTCTTTATCTATGTTTATTAGATATTTTTCCGAAAGAGTTTTGCCGCTTTGTTTAAGACCGAGATAATCGCCTCCGCCCCGAGTTTCAAAGTCAAGTTCTGCAAGTTTAAAACCGTCGTTATTATCTTTAACCGCGGTGAGCCTGCTCATTGATGCGGACGACGTAAACTCCGAAAGACACAAATAACATTCCGATGCCTGACCGCGTCTTCCCACCCGACCTCTTAATTGATGAAGCGACGAGATGCCGAATTTGTCCGCGTTTAAAATCGCTACAATAGTGGCATCGGGTGCGTCTACCCCCACTTCGACAACGGAAGTAGCAAACATCGCTTTAGACTGACCGCTGAAAAACCTTTCGAAAGCTTTTTCCTTTTTAGCGTCCGACATTTTGCCGTATACTATTTCAAAACCGACGTCGGCAAATTTTTCGAAAAGCATATCCGCAAGTTTTTCTACCGAAAATACTTCTATACCTTCTACGTCGTAAACTTTGGGGCAAATTATATATGCCTGTTTTCCGTTTTCGCATTGAGAGTGTATATAATCGAACATATCGTTGACTTTGTCATAATTGACTATATGCGTTTTTACGTTCGGAATATATCGTGGTTTTAAAGTGCTTATTGCTATATCGTCACTCAGTAAAAGAGACATTGTCCTCGGAATAGGAGTCGCCGTCATTGTTAAACAGTCAACCGAAGGATTTTTTTTGTGCATTTCGTCTTTTTGAGATACGCCGAACCGCTGTTGTTCGTCGATTACGGCAAAGGAAAAATCCACGGAATTGAACGTTGGGTCAAAAAGAGCGTGTGTTCCGAACAGAGCTTTTATTTTCCCCTCTTTAAAATCGGTTGCAATTTTGATTTTTTGAGATTGAGATATTTCCGACGTCACCAATGCAACGGGAAAGTCAAACGAATCTTTAAGTTTTTTAAAGTGCTGCATCGCAAGAACGGTCGTGGGAGCGATAAACATCGCTTGTTTTCCGTTTTTTACGGCATAATCCATAACGCAGGCGGCAACGGCTGTTTTACCGCTACCGACATCGCCGACCAAAATTCTGCTCAATGGTCTATCCGACCTCATATCGGCAATTATTTCGTTTACGGCATTTATTTGCGAAGCGGAAAGTTTGAACGAAAACAGTTTCGACATACCGTCAATATCGGGCAAAAGAGGATATAATCCTTTTTTCTTTTTGACGTTTTCTTTTAAAAGTCTGTATGACAAGATAGATTTTGCGCAGTCTTCTACCGCTATTCTCTTTTGAGCCTGTAGAGCGGCATTTAAGCTCAAGGGATTGTGAAGATTGCAAATTGCCTTGGATATGTCCGTAAGGACGGAATCCGTCATTGACACGGGCTTATACACTTGCAAGGCGTTTGAAACGAGTTTATAAAAAGTTTTTTGCGTAAATAAACCCTTTACCCTGTAAACGGGACGGATTTCCTTTAAAAATTTTTCATCGCCCGCCCTTTCAAAATCGGGATTTGACATTATTTTTCCGTATTTGTAATTCAGAGTGAGTTTGCCGTAAAAAAGGTAAGTTTCGCCTTCCGAAAATGACGCATATGCAAAAGGCGTATTGAAAAAGAAAACATTTAAAGTTACCCCGTCACAGGAAATTTTCAAGCTGAAATTTTTAGTTTTATAATTTAGCGAGCTTTTTTTAACAACTTTTGCATAAAACAAACAAAAATCTCCCGCATAAGCGTTTTTAAGCGATACGGGAGACGAAAAATCGGTATAAGCCGACGGAATGGTGAAAACAAGATTTTCCACCGTGCGTATATTTAATTTTTCAAGTTTTTCGATTGTTTTCGGACCTACGCCCTTTATATCGGAAAGCTCCATGGCTATTCAAGCGAAATCATATAATAATAGTGCGGTTGTCCGCCGAAGTATGCCGCAAACTCCATATCCGGGAAGAGTTCTTCAAGTCGGCTAAGAAGTCCGTTTGCGGTCTCTTCACTGACGTCCTCACCGTAATAGAGCGTAACCATTTCTATATTATCGTTTTTTGAAGCGCAAATGGTATCTACTACGGTATCGTCAACGGATTGACCGACAGCAACTATCTTTTTGTCAGATATACCTATAATATCTCCTTCCTTGACGGCAAATCCGTTCATACGCGTATTTCTGACCGCATGCGTAACTTCTGCCGTTATGACAGAAGATACGGCGTTATTCATATTTTTTTCGTTTGTATTTACTTCCGCCGTATGGTCAAAAGCTACCATAGCCGCAATACCTTCCGGAACGGTTTTAGACGGAATAACGCATACGTTTACGTCTGCAAGCTCCTTTGCCTGCTGAGCCGCGAGAATAATGTTTCCGTTGTTGGGAAGCACGTATACCTGTTTTGCGTTTACCTTGTTAATAGCATTTAATATGTCGTAAACGCTCGGATTCATTGTCTGCCCGCCTTCGGCGACAAAATCACAACCAAGGTCACGGAATATATCGGCAAGACCTTTGCCTGCGCAAATGGATACTATGCCGCATTCTTTTTTCTCTTTAGGCTTTTCCGCTTCTCTTTTTGCAACTATCTGACGGTGCTGCTGAAGCATATTTTCAATTTTAAGGCTGTCGAGTTCGCCTAAATTCAAAGCGTATTTTAACGCCTTATCCGGTGAATTGGTATGAACGTGAACCTTGATTAAATCCAAATCACCTATGACCAAAACACAGTCGCCTATCTGCATAAGCAAATCTCTTAAAGTATCGATGTCGGACAGCGTCGTCTTGCTTTTTATGTTGGTTATGAAATACTCTGTGCAATAAGCAAATGTGATATTTTCGTAATCGTTATCAAAAAAATCTTCAGATACGTTTTCAAGAGCGGGCTTGACTTTTTGAGGCTCTTGTTTTAGTTCTATTTTTTCGCCTTTAAGCGCGGATAAGAATCCGTAAAAAATGGTAAGAAGTCCCTTGCCTCCCGCATCGACAACTCCCGCTTTTTTAAGAACGGGAAGCATTTCGGGCGTTTGAGCAAGGATTTCCTCTCCTGCTTGCAGAATCTGCTGTAAAAAATCTTCGATTTCGAGAGTTTTTTTCTTTGTAATAGTTATAGCCGTTTCAGCCATAACTCTAATTACGGTTAAAATTGTGCCTTCTTTAGGTTTGGTGACGGCTCCGTATGCTATTTCAGTGCCCTGTTTTAAACTTTCGGCAAAATCTTTTGCCGTCATTTCCTCTTTTTCGCCGAGTGCTACGGCAAATCCTTTCATAATCTGCGACGTGATAACTCCGGAATTGCCTCTCGCACCTCTCAGTGCGCCCTTGGAAAAATCGAGAGCGAGTTCTGAAAGTTTCGTGCCGCTCGATTCGTTAAGGCCGCGAAGAGCGGAATTTATCGTAAGCGACATATTTGTTCCCGTATCGCCGTCAGGCACCGGGAACACGTTTAACTCGTCTATCATCGAACGGTTAAGGTCTAACGCCGCTACGCCGCCTTCAACCATTTTTTTAAAATCGGAACCATTTACTGCTTGCATATATCTTACCTTTTATTAACCTTAAACTCTTATGCCGACTACGTTGACGTTGCAATGTTTGACGCGCATTCCCGTAAACGTCTGCGCCGTGTAAATAATGCACTCTTTTATAGATTCTTTGACTGCCTCGATATTTACACCGTGCTTTAAAATGACAAAAACCTCAATAAACATCAGATTATCGACAGTAGCAATTTTAATACCCTTGCCGTATTGAGCTTTTCCCCAAACCCTGTTCAGGTTATCGGAAAGACGCCTTGAAACTAGTTCAACAACGCCGTAACACTCTGAAGCGACCTGAGAGCATACCATTGCGACTGCATCGTCAGTTATTGAGATTTTTCCGTATTTGTTTGATGTTCTTAGCGACATAAGTTTACCTTGTGATAAATTTTACAATATATTGAGTCTTTTTGCAAGTAAATAAATGATTTTGCCTAAATATGCTTGCTAAAAACAAATATTAGTGTTACAATCACATCTGTTCACGAAGACTTTAGGAGGATAATATATATGTCAAAGGTATGTGCTATTTGCGGTAAAGGCAGGATGAGCGGCAATATGGTAAGCCACAGCCATCGTAAAACCAGAAGAAGCTGGGCACCAAACGTCCAAAAGGTTAAAGTTACCACACCTAGCGGCGGAGTCGAGTCTCAATACGTTTGCACCCGTTGCTTGAGAACGGGCAAGGCTAATCGTGCTTAATTTGAACTGCTGATAAAATTTTGAGCGGTATATCCGCTCATTTTTTTTGCCCTTTTTCTCTTTTTTTGTGTTTTTTTATTTGTTTTTTATTTTAATTCAATCATAAATTTACCTTTTAATTATACCCCCTGTTTTTTAAATTAAAAACAGAATATTCAAAATATAAAACCATGTTATATCAACAATTATCTTTGTTTTTTCACACATTTTTTTTAAATGCATATAATGGAGTTAAAAGGAGCGAACTATGAAGTTTATTTGTGTTAAAGTGCCTAAATTTATAAAAAAATTCCTCTCGTTATTCACAAAGAAAAAAAATAGAGAATGCGAAGAAAACGTATGCACGGCAACAGTGCCGCAAGAAGATGACCAACAGGAAAATAATAATTAAATTGCTATTTATTCAATAAATTAAACCCATTGATTTTCCATTATTTGCGACAAAGTAAAAATTTGCCCGTTTGTTTTACATACCCTAACAATACCGTTTGACAAAAGATAAAAGTAACGGCATTATACAATAATTTTTTTAATCGGGAAATTAAAGATATTTCTATATCCTGAATTCTAAAATAATATCCCTTTTTTGAGGTTATCGACAAATAAGAAAAAATCAAGAGCTACTCTTGATTTTTTTATTTTGCTATATTACTTCTGCATTTTTTCTATATTTGTTTTTTGTATTTTTTTGCTTAAATTGCTTTGCTTAAATTGTGTTCCATATTTAATTATGCTAATTTATTAAACGCATAAAAATTAAAATAGTCTTGTTTAATCGATTTAAAATACTTTATTTTTTATAAATTCAATCATTTTTTGGCTGCTTTGCCCAAAATCAAACGTTTGAGCTCATTAATTTTAACTCAAGCAATTTGCTCATAAAAAATTTTTAAATTCAGCAAAACAACAGCAAATACAGCGATTACTTTTCGCCTCGCAATATTTTTATCGTTCTAGAGGGATTATCCGATTTATAAACCGCCGAGCCTGCTACCATGATATCCACTCCGCAATTTAAAATTGCATCGGCGTTGCTTTCGTCAACTCCCCCGTCGACCTCGAGAAGTATGTTCTTGCCCTCAATCATTTTTTTTGCTTCGACAAGTTTATCAAGCGACTCGGGTATAAATTTCTGCCCGCCAAAGCCCGCGTATACGCTCATAATGAGCAAAACGTCTATACAGTCGATATACGGCTTAACTAGTTCTAACGGCTTGTCAGGGTTTAAGACCAACCCGCATTTTACGCCTTTATCTTTGATAGTTTTCAGTGCACCGGCTACGTCGTCGGAAGCGTCGGGGTGAAAAGTGACTATATCTGCTCCGCAGTCGCAAAACTGCGAAACGTATTTCTCCGGTTTGGTAATCATAAGATGAACGTCGAGCGGAAGAATATCGCATTTTTTCAGCGCCTTTACCATTGGCATTCCAAATGTAATGTTTGGGACGAAAACACCGTCCATAACGTCAAGATGAAGTATATCGGCGCCCCACTGTTTAGCATTTTTACAGCTTTTTTCCATATTTGCAAAATCGCCCGACAGTATTGACGGGGCTACAAATCTATTCATATTTCTTCCTCCTGTTTTCCGATAATTCGTTAAAAATCGTGACGTATCTGTCGTATCTGTTTTTGGAAATATCTTTACCGACTCTTTCTTTAACTGCACAGTCAGGTTCATCGGTGTGTGTGCATACCGTAAAACGGCAACCGTCGGAAAATTTTAAAAATTCATCGTAATACAACCTTAAATTTTCCGGCGGAATATCTATCGCGTTTAAAAGAGAAAAGCCGCAAGTATCGATTATGTAAAAATCGTCGCATTTTAGAAGACTTGTCTGCCTGGTCGTGTTTTTACCTCTCTCGATTTTTTTTGAGAAATCGCCTGTTTCCAATAGTTTTTGACCTAACATGGCGTTTATAAGGCTTGACTTCCCGACAGCGGATTGTCCTGCGAGGCAAACAGTTTTAGCGGACAGATAGTTTTTAAAATCGTCAACTCCGTCGCCCGTAAGAGCGGATATATAAAAGATTTTAAAATCGGAGTAATCTGACATATCGATTTTTTCAAGGTCGCATTTGTTGACAACCAAGACGGGTTCTATGCATTGCTCGAGACAGTTTACCAATATTTTATCCACAAGCAGAAAATCGGGAGACGGTTTTAAGGCGATAACTATTGCGCAGATATCCACATTGGCAACGTAAGGTCTTATCAGAGAGTTTTTTCTTTCGTAAACTTTTTCAATTACGTTTTCGCTGTCGGAAACCTCGACTAAATCGCCGACGACAAGCTTAAGTTCGTTTTTTACCGTTTTGCGTGCAGAACAGCAAACCGAACCGTTTTTCGTTTCGACAAAGTAAGATGAACTTATTATCTTTACAATCCTACCCTTCATTTAAATACCTTCTTTTCAGTTGTCCGCAAGCCCCCTCGACGTCGCTGCCTAAACTTCTTCTTATTGTAGCCGATACACCCATCGATGTCAAAGCAGAAAGAAAGTTTTTTGCGCTGCGGCTAGAATTGAGGTTGGCTCCGTCCACCTTGTTGAGCCTGATTAAGTTTACATGCGACGGAAAACCTTTTATGAGAGCGGACAATTTTTTTGCTTCCTCAAGCGAGTCATTCACGCCGTCGATTAAAGAGTATTCAAAAATAACTCTTCTTCCCGTCTTTTCGAAATAATACTTTGTTGCTTTAATTATATCCGAAACGGAATATTTGTTTGCGACAGGCATTATCTTCTTTCGCGATTCGTCGTCGGCGGCGTGAAGCGATATTGTCAGTGTGGGATGGTGGCCGCTGTCGGCAAGTTCGTAAATTTTGTCGCAAAGACCGCAGGTGGAAATAGATACGTTCCTTTCGCTTATATTTATACCCTTCTTTTCGTTAAGTAAAGATAAAAATTTTACCACGTTGTCATAATTGTCAAACGGTTCGCCGCTCCCCATCAGCACGACGTTTGCTATCGCCCTGTTTGAAGTCGTTCCGCCTTTCAAGCGGTTTACAAGCACGATTTGCGACAGTATCTCGCCCGCCGTCAGATTTCTTGAAAGTCCGTCTTTGCCCGAAGCGCAAAATTTACAGCCCATTCGGCAGCCAACCTGTGTGGAAACGCAAATCGTATTGCCGTAATTGTTTTCCATAAATACGCACTCTATGAGCTGATTGTCGGTAAGTTTGATTAAAAACTTGCTTGTGCCTTCTTTTCCTTTAAATTCTTTTAAAACTTCCGCGCCGACGGAAACGTATTCGCTTTTTAAGTAATCTCTGAATACTTTTGATAAAGACGTCATCTCGTCAATGTTTTTGCCGTTGTGAGCAAAAGAAAAAATCTGCTCCGCCACAAAAGGCTTCTGCGATGAGAAAATCTCTTTTAATTCGCTTATAGAATAATCCAAAAGTATTTTCATTTTTTTAACTACGTTGCCAATAAGTTTATTTTTAATTGATTTAAGTATATTTAACTGACCGAACCAAACTGCTCAACTAATAATCCGTATTATGCCTGTTACGTCGAGGTTTAATATCCGACATAAGCGTTAATTTAAAATAAAACATAATTTTTTTATCCGAAACGGAAAAGTTTTAAGGATTAGTTTTTCCGCTTACGGTTTGACGAACCGTGCTATAAAAAATCCGTCGAATTCTTCAAGGGGCAAAATGTTTACTTCTCCTTCGTTTTTTAACGGGATATTCATTTTATCGAGTTTTAAATCTGAAGTTTTGAGTATGTATTTTACGATATCCTCGTTTTCCTCTTTAAACAATGTGCACGTTGCATAAACGAGAGTACCTCCCGATTTCAGATATTTTACCCCGTTTGAAACAATTTTCTTTTGAAGCGCCGACATCTGCTTTACAGTAGAATAATCGTGACGCAAAAAAGTATCGGGATGTTTTCTGAACGTTCCGAAACAGCTGCAAGGAGCGTCGACAAGCACGCAGTCGAAAGCGTTTTCAAAGTCTTTATTAAATACCGTGCCGTCGTTAATTACAGCCTTTACGTTTGGAGCGCACATTCGCTTGGCGTAGCTTTTAATCTGATTGATTTTTCGGCTGTTTATATCGCAAGCTACAACTTCGCATTTTATATCAAGCTCCGATAAATACACGGCTTTACCGCCGGGAGCGGCACACAGGTCAAGCACTCTGCCGTATGGCTGCAAGGCGGAGCAAACAAGCATGGATGACGGAGATTGAAAGGTGACGACGCCCTCCGAAAACATATTTTTTACTGTGGCGCAGTTTTTTACTTTAAGTCCGCCGGCCATAGTCAATTGATATTCTACCGTTGCGGAAGACAGCATTTTTTCTATTTGAGTCAAATCACATAATCTGGTATTTGCCCTTATATGTTCCTCTTCGCAAGGCTCGCTATTTAACACCGATATCGCCGTTTCATAATCGTATTTTGAAAGAATGTATTTTGCAAACCACTTTGGTTTAGAGCTTTCAAAGCAAAGTTTGTCCATATCGTCTTCAGGCAATTTATATTCACGTCTTGAGATTTTTTTTAAAACGGCGTTTATAAGTCCGCTCAGTCCGCCCTTTCCTGTTTTTTTAGAAAGCTCAACGACTCCGTTGACTACGGCGTAATCAGGAAGCGAATCCATATAAAGCAAACAATAATACCCTATTTTAAGTAGCGTGCCTACGGCTAAATCGGGGACTTTGCAAAGCGAGCCGATAACGTACTCCGCCTGAAAATTCTTTTCCAAAACGCCGTATATTATCTTTGTCGCAGTGGCGTCTTTAGAGGCGACGGTCAGTGCGTCGTCAAGATATTTTTTTTCTATAAAGACTTTGTTAAGCGACCTGTATGCAACGCCCAGATATGCCATTTGCGCTTTCGGGAGATTATTTTCCAAAGCAAGCCCCCTCTTTTATCGAATGTCCTTTGAGATATTCTTCCGACAGCATTCTTTTTCCGTTTTCGGGTTGAATTTCAATAACTTTTATCGCCTCTTTATTGCACGCTATTATAAGCCCATTTTTTATATCCGCTTTAATAACCGTTGACGGACTGACTTTTTCCGCCGAGGCATCAAATTGGGGAGCGTGCTCGATTTTGAAAAACTTGAACATTTTGCCGTCGAGATAGCTGTAAGCGGACGGCCAAGGCGTCATGCCTCTGACAAAGCAATCGAGCGTTTTTGCGGACGTATCAAAATCTATCAATCCGCTCTCTTTTTTCAGCATTTTACAAAAAGTGGCATCACCGTGATTTTGAGGTGTAAACGTAGCTTTGTTTTCTATCACGAGGTCTATTGCCTCACATATAGCCTCGCCGCCAAGAATAGCCAGACGTTCGAAAAGTTCGCCTGCCGTCTCTTGCGGCAAAATTTCAGTTTCTTTTTTCAACAATATATCGCCGGCGTCGACCTCTTTAACCGTTCGCATTATAGTTATGCCGGTAATGCCGTCCCCGTTTATAATCGCCGATTGAATGGGAGAACTGCCCCTGTATTTGGGAAGAAGCGACGCATGGACGTTGAGCGTGCCGTATTTAGGAATTTGTAAAAATTCATCGGATAAAATCTGTCCGAAAGCCGCCGTAACAACAATATCGGGATTTAATTTTTTGACCGCCTCAATACCGTCGGCACTCACTTTATTGAATTGCAAAAGCGGGAGTTTTAAGTCCAAAGCGGTCTGTTTGACAGCGGAAAAAATCACTCTGCCTCTGTTTGACGGTTTATCTATACCCGTTACGACAGCAAAGATTTTATGCTTTTTATTAAGTATTTTAAGGACGGTTGCCGAAAAGTCGGCTGTTCCCATAAATAAAATATTCATCTGTTCCTCATTGACCGACGTTAATTTTTGCGCGGCGTTGTTTATTTAAAGGTGAAAACAAAGCGAAAATAAAGCGAGTTCAACAATGCTGATATTGAAACGGAAGAGAAAATTAATAATTTTCGTCCTCTTTCGATTCGCACTTGTCAATGTATAAAATGCCGTCCAAATGGTCGAACTCGTGACAGCAGGCACGAGCGTTAAATCCTTCAACCGTTTTTGTGTATTTATTTCCGTTTCTGTCATAAGCTTCAAAGGTAATTTCATAAGGTCTCACAACTTCGCCTGACCTGCCTTTAACCGAAAGACAGCCCTCTATCCCCTTTTGCGTGCCTTTTTGAGATATGATTTTAGGATTTATTGCCTCTAAAAACAAATCTTCCGTCATAATAATGCAAGCGCGTTTGAGAACCGCCACTTGCGGTGCCGCAAGCCCCACGCCGTCTGCGGCGATGAGCGTTTCTTTCATATCGTCTAAAAGCTCAAAGAGTCTTTCGTCAAAATTTTCTACTTCTCTGCATTTTTTTTTGAGAAGCTCGTCAGGTACCTGAATAATTTTCCTTTTAGCCATAATTTTCTCCTGAGTGTTTTTTGCCTTTTCTTTTAAAGCGTGAGTATGTTTAATTTTATTTCTGACTAAAATATAACAACCGTCAAAACAGCCGATTGTTCTATTTTAATTGAGGTTTTGAGGATTGATTTCAACAAAGCAGTTACTTTTTGCTTTGAATTTATCTGTGATTGCAAAAACTTCCTTTATTATATTGTCGGAATTATTGCACTTTAAGCGCATAAGCACCTGATATCTGAATTTATTCTGCACTTTATTGACGGGTGAGCGCATTGCGCTGAGATATATAAAATCGTCGCAGCGGCTTTTAATGTCCTTGATTGCCCTGTATATATTTTTTGTTACGTTAAAGGCGGTTTCGTCCTTGAAATCGGAGCATAAAACTCTGACTATCACGGAAAAAGGAGGAAATTTCGTAACCTGCCTTGCATTGACTTCTTTCGAGTAAAATCCGTCATAATCATAGTTTTGAGCGTATCTGAAAACATAGTGGCGGGGCGTATAAGTCTGCAGGACGACTTTACCCTTTTTATCTGCTCTGCCCGCCCTGCCTGCCACCTGAGTTACCAGCTGAAACGTTCTTTCGCTCGAACGGTAGTCGTCGAAAAAAAGCGAGAAATCCGCATCCAAAATGCCTACAAGAGTAACGTCGGAAAAATCGTGTCCCTTGGCAATCATCTGCGTCCCGACCAAAACATTTGCTTCGCCGTTTGCAAATTTATCGAGAATATCGAAATGCGAGCCCTTTTTTGAAGTCGTATCGTTATCCATAATGATAACTTTCGCTCCTTCAATGAGGCGCTCCGTTTCCTCTTTAACTTTTTGTGTGCCGACTCTGCCGTGACGAATTTTCGTGCTGCCGCATTTCGGACATTTATCAGGCATTATATACGCTTTGCCGCAATAATGACATTTTAATCTGTTTTCAAATTTGTGATACGTGAGCGATACGTCGCAATCGGAACATTTAGGGATATATCCGCAGTCTCTGCACATGACGAAAGAGGAAAAGCCGCGCCTGTTTATATATATCATTGCTTTTTCGCCCTTTAAAACAGTATCTTTCAAACCGTCGATGAGTTCTTTTGAGAAAATAGAATCGTTGCCGCGTCTTATTTCCTCGGACATATCCACTATAGTTATTTCCGGGAGCGACGCGCCCGTTACTCTGTCGGGCATTTTGATGAGTTTATACTCGCCTTCCGTTGCTTTTTTATATGTCTCGATATCGGGAGTCGCGCTGCCCAGAACGAGAGGACAGCCGTTATATTCGGCCCTGTATTCCGCAACGGTGATAGTATCGAAACGGGGGTTGCTGTCGCTGATATAGCTTGAATCGTGTTCCTCGTCGATTATTATAACTCCTATGTTTTCAAGCGGCGCAAAAACGGCGCTCCTTGCGCCTATGGCAATTTTTGCTTCGCCCTTTTTTAATCTTTTCCATTCGTCGAATCGCTCGCCCTGGCTTAATCCGCTGTGAAGAATTGCTACAAGTTCGCCGAAAGTGGCTCTCATCAGTTTCAGCACTTGAGGAGTCAAAGATATTTCGGGAACGAGCATTATGGCTGTCTTATTTTGCTTTAAGGCGTTTTCAATGAGCTTTTGATAAACCACTGTTTTGCCGCTTCCGGTTACGCCGTGCAAAAGATATTTGCCTTCTTTTTGAGATATTGTCGCCACTGCGTTTAACTGCGCCGAGGTTAAATTGACGTCTTTTGATATACCGTTTGCAAAATCGAAGGGCTTTCTTTCCACTTCTTTCTCGTATTTAACGGCGTATCCCTTTTCGCAAAGACCGTTAACGGCGGAACTTCCGAACAATTCGGTCGCCCCCGAAACGGAAATCTCTTTATGATTTAAAAGATATTCGGCAAGCTCGGCTTGTTTGGGCGCATTTTTAAATTTAACAGCGTCGGTCAAACTTTCCGTTTTAGAAACATAAAGACGCTTAAGCGTGGCGTCCGCTTCAAGGCGGAGCGACGGAGGAATGAATAGCCGTATTATGTCAATGTATCTTAAATAAAATTTGCCGCGCATGAAATTCATAAGCGACAGCATTTCATTGTTTAAAGGTTTATCCAAAACCTTTAATATACTTTTTAATTCACCTTTAAAATCGGTTTTATCCTTGACGCCGACAACAAAACCTATCTCGGATTTTTTTCCGAACGGCACAAGCACCCGACATCCCACTTCAGCGTCACCGCTGTAATCGAAAACTCTGTCGAGAGCCTGAGTAGATATGTCAACCAATACTTCAAGCGTCATAAAGTTAAAACCTTATCTATGATAATTTTAGCGACTTCCGATTTCGGCATAACGGGAAAATCGGTGCAGTCGTCTTTTGTGATTAGTGTCACGACGTTAGTATCGACGTCAAATCCCGCTCCGCTTGCGGTAACGTCGTTAGCGACTACGAGGTCGGCATTTTTCGATTTCAGTTTTGATAAGGCATAATCTTTCAGATTGTCCGTTTCGGCGGAAAAAACAATAAGCTTTCTGTTTCCCTTTTTTTCTCCGACAGCTTTAGCTATATCCGGATTTTTTTCAAGAACCAAAGACAGCGAATCGTCTTTGATTTTTTTATCCGAATAATTTTTAACTTTATAATCCGACGGTGCGGCGGCTTTGATTATTATATCCGCTTGCTCAAGATTGTCCATAACCGCTTTAAACATATCTTCGGTCGTCTTACAGGACACCGTTTTAAAAATTCCGTTTGGCAAAGGAGCGGAAGTAAAGCCCTTTATCAAAATTACCTTTGCGCCTCGGTTTTGACATTCCGACGCAAGGGCAAATCCCATTTTTCCGGAGCTGTTATTTGAAATATACCTTACTTTGTCAATCGGCTCCCGTGTAGCCCCGCACGTTATGAGAACCGTTTTTCCGTGCAAATCCTGCGACGGCGTTATAGCGGAAACGGCAAAGCGCAAAATATCTTCTACAGGCGCAAGTTTGCCTTTTCCCGTATCTCCGCAGGCAAGATTGCCTACAACCGGCTCAAAAATCAAGACGCCGCGTTTTTTTAGTATTTTTATGTTTTCGACCGTTTGAGGCGCTTCATACATATTTGTATTCATAGCGGGACAGACAATAATCGGCGCTTTTGTCGCAAGTAAGGTCGTCGACAGCATATCGTCGGCAATTCCGTTTGCAAGTTTTGCAATTATGTTTGCGTCGGCGGGCGCAATTAAAAAAACGTCCGCTTTTTTTGCAAGCGAAATATGCTTTACGTCAAACTCATCTTCCCTTTTAAACGTGTCGCAAACGACAGCGTTTTTGGTAAGAGTTTCAAACGTAAGCGGAGCGACAAATTCCGTTGCGTTTTTCGTCATGATAACGTCGACGTTTGCCCCTAATTTAACAAACGACGACGCAAGGTCGCAGGCCTTATAAGCGGCGATACTGCCCGTAACGCCCAAAACAATCGACTTTCCGTAAAGCATTTTAATCTTTGTCGTTTATGATTTTTATTTTACCTTCGTAAATTTCCTTGCAAGCGAGCGATATCGGCTTCATTCCGCTGTTTTCAAGATATTGGCTGTCTTGAGTGACAAGTTCTCTGCTTCTTTTGGCGACAGCAACCGTCAATGCATATCTGCATTCCGCCTTTTTGATAAGTTTGTCAATGGGTGGGTCTACCATCATTTTTCTATTTCCTCCAATAATTTATTAACAAATTCTAAATTGCGAATTCTTTTTGTCCGTTCCGCTTTGATAATCGAAACGAGATTCAAAGCACATTCGTCCACTTTGTCGTTTATTAAAATATAGTCGTATTCGGCAATCTTTTTCGCCTCTGTTTCGGCTTCTGCCAAACGGCGCGCAAGCGATTCCTCCGTTTCGCTTCCTCTTCCTATCAGTCTGTCTTTTAAAACACTCATAGACGGCGGAGCGATAAATACGGTTACGGCGTCCGGATAAGTCTTTTTCAAATTTTCGGCGCCGACAAAGTTTATATCGAAAACCATATCCTTTCCCGCAGAAATGTTTTTTTCGATTTCCGATTTGAGTGTTCCGTAATAGTTGCCGAAAGTCAGTGCGTGTTCGGCAAACTCGCCTCTGTCAATTGCACCTTCGAATTCTTCCTTTGTCATGAAAAGGTAATGCTGTCCGTGTATTTCGCCTTCGCGAGGTTTTCTCGACGTAGCGGAAACGGAAAATCCGAGATTGTCAACCATTTTGAAAACCTCTTTTAAAACAGTTCCCTTTCCTGCGCCTGAAAAACCTGAAATTATAAAAATAATGCCTTTTTTCATTGTCTTTTCTGCCTTTAACGGCATTTTATATCTATTTAAACAAATGCTGTTGCTGTGTTACAGTTTTAATATTTATTCGATGTTCTGAACCTGTTCTCTGATTTTCTCTATCTCGTTTTTCATTTTGAGAACAAGATTTGTTATTTCGATAAAATTAGCTTTAGAGCCAATCGTATTTGTTTCTCTGTTAATTTCCTGCAACAAAAAGTCGAGTTTTCTGCCGACAGGGTCTTCGCTGACGAGTAAATCGTCAAACTGCTTGAAGTGAGATTTAAGCCTTGTCAATTCCTCGTCTATCGCAGAACGGTCTGCAAACAATGCCACTTCCGTCGCTATCCTCTGTTCGTCAAGTTCGGGCATTGCTAAATATTCCGAAATTCTCGCCGTTAATTTTTCTTTATAATCGACTGTCACCTTAGGCGAGAGAGATTCGATTTCGTCTCTCATTTTTTTTAAGATGTCGAGTTTTAAGGCAAGGTCTTTTTTAATTTCGTCGCCTTCGGCTATTCTCATTTCTTCAAGCGAAGTTAAGGCGGAAGCAAGCGACAAGACAACAAGATTTTTTAATTCTTCCTCGTTTTCTTCAGGCATAACCCTCTCCAACACGTCGGGAGCTTTCATTATCGAGGAGATTGTCAAGTCGTTTTCGATTCCAATCTCTCTTGACAGCAGCTCTCCGAGAAAGTAAAAATCCTTACCGAGCTGATTGTTGCAAATATAAGAGCCTTTATCTTCGCTTTGATTGTCATAGGTAACGTATACGTCAAGATGTCCTCTGGATATGACTTTAGACAAAGTCTTTCTGATGAGGTCGTCTAAAAACAAGAATCCTTTGGGAAGTTTTAAGTTTAGGTCTAAAAATCTGTGATTTACGGCTTTAACTTCAATGGTAACCTGTCTGCCGTTATGCGCGGTCTGACCTTTGCCGTAACCTGTCATGCTTTTCAATGCTGTCTCCGTTATGACGGAAAATATCGTTTTTAGATAAGGTATTATCTCGTTAAACTATGTCATTAAAACCGAAAATTTTCCGTCAAGTCAAAATTTTATCGATATATTTTATCATATATAAAAAATAATTTCAACATATTAAATGTGAAATTATTTTTAATACTATTCATTCTTTGCCGTGTATAAAATTTAATGCCTTAAAATGCGTTAACCGCTTAAAAGTTTTTCTATCTTAAACTTTGCTATAGCGTATCCGTTTACTGACTATGCGGTAAAAAAGTTAAACAAACGCATTTTAAGAGCGATTGACAATTTCCAGGAACTCTTTTTCACCCATTGTTTTAATACCGAGTTTGACAGCCTTATCGAGTTTGCTTCCCGCGTCGTCACCGAGCAGCACAAAGGACGTGTTTCTGGATACGGACGAGGAAACTTGTCCGCCGTTGTCAATGATTATTTTTTCGGCTTGACCTCTTGTAAGTGTGGGAAGCTTTCCCGTTAATACAATTGTCATCCCCGAAAAGACACCCGATTTTTGCGAAGAGTATTCTATTTTAACCCCTTTTTCGAGTAGTTTTTTAATAAGTGTTATATTTTTATCCGTTTTAAAGAAATCTACAATGTTTTCGGCAAGAATTTCCCCTATACCGTCTATGCTCAAAAGCTCGCTTTTTTTTGCATTCATTACGTTTGAGAGAGTTTTAAATTTAGTTGCAATATCTCTGGCAGTCTTTTTCCCTATACCGTCTATACCTATGGCATACAAGAACCTGTCCAAAGTGGTATTTTTACTCTTTTCAATTTCGCTTAAAATCTTTTCCGGTTTTTTGTCCTTAAATCCTTCAAGATTTAAAAAATCTTCCTTTTTCAGGTCGTAAAGCATGTCTATCGATTTGAGAGAAAGGTCATTGTAAAGCTGTTCGGCTGTTTTTTCAGAAAAACCCTCGATATTCATTGCGTCTTTTGATGCATAGTGAGCAATTTGAGATACAAATTTCGGGGCGCAGTTCGAGTCGTTAGTGCAATACAAAAACGAGCCTTTAAACACTATTTTGCCTCCGCAGGCGGGACAATTTTCAGGCGGAACAATATCGATGTCACTGTCATGATGCTCGGCAACGCCGGTAATTTCGGGAATAACGTCGTTGCTTCTTCTCACAAACACCCTGGAGCCGATTTTCACACCCTTTCGTTTTATATCGTCATAATTGTTGAGGGTTGCCCTCTTTACCGTAACACCGCCAATATCGACGCTTTCAAGGATAGCCAGAGGATTAAGTTTTCCCGTCCTTGAAACTTGCCATATGACGTCTTTTAGTATTGTCGTTTTCTCTTCTGCTTTAAATTTAAAGGCAACCGCCCATTTTGGAAATTTTTCCGTAAAACCAAGCGTTTTTCGGACGAAAACGTCGTTGATTTTAAAAACCAGTCCGTCAATGAGATAGTCGAGGCTGTTTCTTATCTGTTCGACGTGGTCGATAAAAGTAAAGACGTCGTTAAAATTGTTGAAAACCTTAAATTCACCTTCTGTGCAAAATCCCTCTTTTACAATAAAATTGCGCATATCTGTTTGCGATTTGATTTCAAAATCGCTGTAGCCGATATTGTAACAAAAAAGGTCAAGTCCCCTTTTCGCGGTTATTTTCGGGTCAAGATTTCTTATCGCTCCCGCCACACCGTTTCTTGCGTTTTTGAGCGGAATTTTTGCCGTTTTGTTATAACGCTCAAGTCTCGAAAGACGCATAATGCCTTCACCTTGAACTTCCACTCTGCCTTTATAGTCAATTTCAAGCGGAACGGTTTTTATAGTTTTAACCTGCTCCGTTACAACCTCTCCGACCTCTCCGTTTCCTCTTGTCGCCGCTTTGACAAGACGCCCGTTTTCATATAGCAAATTTAAAGTGAGACCGTCGAATTTATATTCTGCGGTAACAGGTTGAAAAGCACCCGTGGCTTTTTCGATTTTTAAAAACCACTCTTTTAATTCGTCTTTGCTCTGACATTTATCAAGGCTGTATAGCTTTTCAAGGTGTGTCGATTGTTCAAATTTTTCAAGCGGAGCACCGCCCACTCTGAGCGTGGGAGAGTTTTTTAAAACAATGCCCGTTTCTTTTTCGAGATTTACAAGCTCGTCGTAAAGTGAGTCGTATTCGGCGTCGGATACGGTCGGGTTGTCCTGCTCGTAATATTCTTTTGCATATCTGTTTAAAAGCTCGACAAGCTCTTTCATTCTTTCCATAATTATTCCTCTACAATGTTAAGACTGCCGATTGCAATGGATAGGGCGAATTTTTTTATCCCGAGTCCCGAAAACATTATGGATAAAATGGCGTTTTCGCCTTCCCCGTCGACGGCAGTAATATACCCCCTGCCGAATTTAGTGTGATTCACAATACAGTTTGGCTTAAATTTCAAATAATCTTCATTTTTAAAGGAAGAAACCGTCTTTTTGGGCGGAGTGCTGTAATTTGAAGCATTATAGTTAGAATAATTTTCCGACTCAATCTTTTTGTCAAGCTCTCTGTAAGAGCCTCGGTATGAATCGCTGTATCCGCCGAATTTAGCAAACGGCGAATAGTTCCGTTCAAAACAAATTTCACGGTCTGCCATTTCGTTGATAAAACGGCTTTTACGGTTTGCCACAACCTCGTTAAAACGAAATCTCGTTTTTGACCATGAGACAAAAAGCCTTTCTTTTGCTCTTGTGACGGCAACGTACATTAGTCGGCGCTCTTCTTCTATATCTTCAGACATTGCGGAGGGAAAGATGTTTTCTTCACATGCAATTATAAAAACGTTGTCAAATTCAAGACCTTTGACGGCGTGAATAGTTGCAACCGTAACAAGATTGTCATCCGTCATTTCGTCAGTATCCGAAAGCAAAGAAACAGACTGAAGGTATTCTGAAATACTTGCGCCCTGATTTGTCTTTACAAATTCCTCTATGGAAGAAACAAGTTCTTTCATATTTTCCAATCTGTTCAAATCATCGTCCGTTCCGTGCGAGAGCACATCTAAAAACCCGGATTTAAACAGCACGTATTTTGAAAATGCCGTAGCAACCATTTCGGATGACTTCTGAATTAAATCCGATAAAATTTCGTAGAATCCTTTAAGCTTGCTTATCGCAGCCGACGGCAGGCCGCTTTTGTCAATTTCGGATAAAGCGGAAAAGAGATTCATTGAGTTCGCTTCGGCATACGCTTTAAGCTTGTTAACGGTGGTATCGCCTATACCTCTGGCGGGATTATTTATATTTCTTAAAATTGCGTCGTTATCGAAAGGATTAACCGCCATTCTAAGATAGGATATAAAATCTTTTATTTCCTTTCTGTCGTAAAATTTAAAACCGCCGTAAACCTTATACGGAATAGAGTGAAGTTTAAAAGTTTCCTCGATGACGCGTGACAGAGAGTTGGCTCTCATCAATACGGCGATATCACGGTAATTAACTCCGCTGTTGAAAAGCTGATAAATTTTTCTTGCAACAAAAGTCGCTTCGTCACGGTCCGTTGGCGCTTCGTAATAAAAGACATCCTCCCCCGTTTTTTTATCGGTCCATAAAACTTTCTCCTGTCGTCTGTAATTGTGTTTTATGACGTTGTTTGCGCAATTCAAAATGGGAGTCGTAGAACGGTAATTTTGTTCGAGCTTATAGATTTTTGCGTCGGGAAAATGGCTTTTAAAATCCAAAATATTTCTTATCTCCGCGCCCCTCCAGCTGTAAATGCTTTGGTCCTCGTCGCCTACAACGAACACGTTTTTGTGATATGAAGACAGAAGTAAAACGAGCTTTAACTGAATGGAGTTTGTATCCTGGAATTCATCTACGTTAATATAACGAAACCTTGACGAATATTTTTCGAGAGTCGCTTTGCTTGTTTCAAAAAGTTCAACCGTCTTTATCAAAAGGTCGTCGAAATCGAGCGCATTGTTTGATTTTAACGTGTTCTCATAATAGGTATAAGCTTCAAAAATCAAATCGCTCTCATAAACGTCGTTTTTAATGAGGTCAAAATATTCAAGAGGTTTCAGGTTTGCCGTTTTAGCTTTGGAAATATGGAAAAGAAGGGTCGCCGTATTGCCCTTCACGTCAAGCCCTTTGCTCTTTAAAAAATCCTTTATGACTCTTTCGCTTTCCGTTTCGGTATATATCGAAAAGTTTTTTTCATATCCAATTTTGTCACCGTCATACCTTAAAATTCTTGCGCAAAAAGAGTGGAATGTGCTTGTCCATACATAGCATGCTCCGCCGAGTGCTTCGTTTAACCTTTCAGACATCTCTTTTGCCGCTTTATTGGTAAACGTAATAGCCAAAATGTTGCTCTCCGGCACGCCTTTTGAAATAAGATGCGCAATACGGGCGGTCAAGACTCTTGTTTTACCGCTGCCTGCTCCCGCTATAACCAAAACCGCGCCCTCTGTATCGTAAGCGGCAATCTCCTGCTGTGGATTAAGTTTAATCTGCCCTGCTTCCATAATTAAATTGTAGCATATAGAGGAGAAAAAACAAACAAGAATTTAAGACATTTTATAAGAAAATAAAACCCGAACGTTAAGCCGTTCGGGTGAAAAGCGAATGCGTCTTTTAGCTTTTTTATAAAACTAAATCAAAATCAGACATATCAGATTAAAAATCGAATTTGTACGTTGTGGTCGAAAAATATTCCTCGCCTTTTTTCAATACTGTTGATTTGAAAGACGGAACGTTGCAAGCGTTGGGATAGTTTTGAGTTTCCATACAAAATGCCGATTGGTATCCGTATGTTTTTTTACCTTTAATTCCGTCAAGAAAGTTTCCCGTGTAAAATTGCATACAAGGCTCATCGGTAAACACACTCATTTTAACGCCGCTCTTTTCGGAATATACCGTAGCGCAAGGCATATTTTTTGTTCTGTTCAAAACATAATTGAAGTCGTATCCCCTTGCCGCGGTAAGCATTTTTGTTTCAACGCCTATATCCTTTCCTATTTTTTTCGGCTCTTTAAAATCGTAAGGTGTGCCGTCAACTCTCGTAAGCTCGCCGCTTGGTATGAGTTCGTCGTCAACCGTCGTAATAAAATCGGCGTTGATAGTGACGATATGATTTAAAACGCTTTCAAAATCACCGTCAAGATTAAAATACGCGTGATTTGTCAGATTGCATATTGTATCTTTATCCGATTTTGCCCGGTATGTCAGTTTTAACTCGTTGCCGTCAGTTAATTCATAATCGACGGTAACTTTAAGCGTGCCGGGATAACCCTCCTGCATATCGGGCGAAGTAAGACGTAATCTTAAAACGTCCCCGACAATTTCGGCGTCCCATATTTTGCGGTCAAATCCTTCTTTGCCGCCGTGAAGATGATTTTCTCCGTCGTTGGCGTAAAGGTGATAGGTTTTATCGGCAAGAGCAAATCTTGCCTTAGCAATTCTGTTGCACACACGCCCTATAACGGCGTTAAAATAAGGATTATCCCCTTTAAATTCCGACGGAGTATTGAAACCTGCAACCACGTCGATACCGTCGCCCACGGGTAGAAAAAGCTTAAATATTCTCGCCCCGTAAGTGATAATTTCCGCCTTTACCGAGTTTTTGTTTTCAAGAGCGAATTTTTTAATGCCGTCGCTCTCGCTTATAAATTTTACTGACATATAAACCTCTCTCACGTAATTTTGAAAGCGTATAACAGCTATTATAAACTCATGCCGTTTAAAATCGATAACCGTTTTCCTTTAACAAAAAACGGCATTGCTTTTGTTTTCTTGTATTCGGCACTATATATTAAATGCTTATTTAAATAAGAATGCCCGATAACTTAACTCTGTTCAAACGGCTTTATTTTTCCTTTTTTTCTTTGCGGCGCTTGTCGTTTATAACGGTCAGCGCATTCTCGTCGATAACCGAAATGTTTTCCTCTTTGGCGATATCCACCATCTGAGTAAGCGCGGCCTTTAAAAATATTCTCGGGATTTTGGTGAGTTTTGCACAAGCTTCTTTTGTAAATTTAACGTTTGGGTCGATACGTTCCGCACAGTAAATGTTAATTTCATTATACCCCTGAATTTAAGCGCCGTAAATACCTTAGTTTTATTATTTATCCTTTCGATAAGGAGCCTCGGCGATTAACGGCGCATAAATCAGATAATGCGGTTAAGCCCGACTATTTTATATCGTCTCTTAAAAATCTCTTGTCTTCTTCTTTCACGTCAAGGCCTATCGTTCCGCCCGGATTCATGAGGTATTCGGGGTCAAAATAATTTTTCAAGGCTTTAAATACGCCGAATTCGTTTCTGCCTAAATATCCCTCAAGCCACGGTCCGAACATCTTTCCTATACCGTGGTGGTGGCTCATTGCCGCACCCGACTTCTGGATTGCATCCAAAATGGACGAATGATATTTTTTGAAAGCGTCGGCGTCCGACATTTTGGTGATAAATATAAAATAGAGGTTTGCGCCCTGCGGATAGCAATGCGACATATGAGTTGTAACTATGGTATTAGGCAGCTGTTTGCAAACTTTTCTGACGTCAAGGTGCACCTGTTCCATATTTGACCAGTTTACACTGCATTCCATAGTGTCCGTCATGACGCCGAAATCAAGAAGCGTATCTCTTAAATACGGGTCGTTAAATCTGCCCTTTTCCCACGACTTGCAAACAAATCCCGTAAGCGACATTCCGCCGTACTTTTTGGCAATTTTGCGGATATTTTTTGCGACGTTTTTGCTATATCCCGCTTCGCCGTCGGTAAAGCCGAGAAAGAGACATCTTTCCATATCCTTATATCCGAAGACGTTCAGAAGTTTGTTGAGGGGCGTCTCGTCCACGTTGTAAAGACGGAGCATAAGACTTGTTTCCTCTTGGTCGGACAGACGGAAAACGGACGAAAAACCGCACTCGCACTGCATCATCTCTCTTGCGGCTTCCATAGCCTGTTCCCAAGTTTTAAAGATATATGAAAATCTTTTGCGGTTTTTAGGCATAAACCTGAAAACTCTCAGCGTAACCTCTGTCAAAACGCCGAACGCACCCTCGCTTCCCATCATTATCTGATTGAGATTAGGGCCCGTAGCTTCACGAGGATATTTTGTCGTAGAAATAGTGCCTATCGGAGTGGCGTATTTTTGAGACAAAACGATATCTTCTATTTTGCCGTAATAGGTCGAGTTTTGTCCCGCACCCCTCGTCACTACCCAACCGCCGACGGACGAATACTCAAAAGACTGCGGGAAATGTCCGCACGTATAAGCCCTTTTGGCATTAAAAAGCTTTACGGCATCGTTGAGCGTTGCCTCGAGTTTAGGGCCGCTCATACCCGCCTGAACGGTAATTGTTTGGTCGGTCTCGTTAAAACAAATGACCTTATTGAAATTTTTGCGCATATCCAAAGATACGCCGCCTTTTACAGGCTCAACGCCCATAGTGACGGACGAACCACCGCCGTAAACGTAAAGAGGAATTTTGTTTTTAACGCAGTAGTCGACAATCCTTTCGATTTCCGACGACTCGGACGGATACAAAACTACGTCAGGCAGAGAATCGAATCTTTTTTGTCTCATTCTGAGGCAGTCGTATCCCGTCTTTCCGTAAGCGACGGAAAGCTTGTCGTAATCGGAAGTAGAAACGTTGTCTTCGCCCACAATTTTTTTAAACTCGTCGATATGTTTTTTGTCCATTTTGGACGGAATATTAAGTTCTACCTTATCGAAGCCGATATCTTTATCGTATTGTTTGAAATCTTCGTCGGTAAGATGAAAAATATCCTTCATCATTTTATATAACGATTCTTTTGGATATTTAACGAAATTCGGGTCTCCCCACCTGAATATAGAGCGATAGCTGTCGCTCGGAGCAGGCTCTTTTACCCACTTGGGTTCAAATCCCTTATACGGTTTAACGCTCATATTTTTTTGCCTCCTGAAAATGTGTGAGTATTTATTTTAAGCGGAATAATTTATAGCAAGCGATAAATTATCCTTTTTAATTGTCGATTTAATTTCCTTTTTTATTTGAAGGTTATTCCCTTTTTAAAAGTCTTTTTAATCTTTTGTAAAGCGGCTCAAGTTTGTTGTAAACTTGGCAGTAAACGTCTTTATATAGCTCCATATAAAGTTCGTGCTCCTCGAAATCGGGATAGAAGGTGTCCTTTACTCTCACCATATTTGCCAAAGCTTCATCGTAATCTTTGTATATTCCCTTTGCGACAAAGGCGACTATTGACGAGCCAAGACCTGACACTTCGTGAGTTTGAATGCGCTTGACAGGCAAGCCGAACATACTCGAGGTTATCTGACATATTTCCTCCGACTGACTTCCCCCGCCCCCGATAAAAATTTCGGTTATCTTTTGACCGCTTCTTTTTTGCATGGCATACATACTGTCCATAAGCCCGTAGTTTATGCCTTCTATTATAGCTCTGTAAAGATGAGCCCTGGTGTGACAATCGGAAAAACCAATGATTGCGCCTTTTGCATTCGGATTGACAATACCCGGTGACCAGTAAGGCTGTAAAATAAGACCGTCACATCCGGCGGGCACTTCGCAAAGATGTTTGTTTAAAAGCGACTCTGCGCTTACGCCCTCTCGCTTTGCCTGTTCGCACTCTTTTGTCGCAAATTCCTTTTTAAACCAGGACAGCATCCAATAGCCTCGGTATATCTGCACTTCGGCGTTATACAGATTATTGGGAACGGCGGGATAAGCAGGCGCGTATTTCATCGGCTCGAAGTAGTCGGGCGTAGTAAAATGAATTGTCGCCGTTGTTCCGAACGACAGCGCCGCTTTATTTTTGGTTGTAACGGAAAGTCCCAAAGTTTCACAGCCTTTATCCGAACCGGACGCTATAAGCTCAAGCCCTTCGGGTATCCCCGACAGTTTGCTCATTTCGGGTGTGATTTTACCTATCACAGTGCCCGAATCGACTATTTCGCAAAGCATATCGTTAGGTATATCGTAGAGGCACCGTGTTAAACCGTTTTCTTTCATCCACCTTCTGTTTTTATAGTCAAACGGGACGTGCCCTACCTGATTTGTGGCTGTATCTTTCAATACTCCCGTCATTTTATAATTTAAATATGTTGAAAGCATAACGTATTTTGAGGTTTTCGACCAAATTTCAGGCTCATAGTCCATAATCCAATTACATACGGACTGACGGTGCTGCATTTCAATCGTATCCATAACGCCTGCGGCGTTGAAAACAAGCGACTTAATGGCGGATAAACGTTTTGTATGCTTTGCCTCTCGCTTATCCAGCCATAAAACTATGTCTCTTAGCGGATTTAAATCCTTGTCGAGACAAAGAACGGTATCTCTTAAAGTCGTTATCGTTACCGCAAAGGCCTCCGACATAAGTTTCGGGGAACGGCTTGCCAATATCTTGGAAACATTGCATAGGTTATCGAAATAAAAATCCGGTTTTTGCTCCGCCCACCCGGGATTTTTTGAGAAGTAAGGTACCTCGTATATTTTTTGTTCGATATCGAGGATATTTCCTTTTTCATCGATAAACATACCCCTTATACTCTGCGTGCCTATATCAAAAGTTAAAACAATACCCTTATTCATTTTCACCCCTTATCATTTTACCTTTTGCAAGTTATTTTGCTCCGTCAAACAGTTTCGATGAAGTAGCAATGACGTCGACTCCGAGATCAAGCACGTTTTTAATAACCGTTTCACCCCGTTTGACTGTTTTATCTACGACCGTTTTGTTGATTTCTTTCATTACGTCGAAGATTTTGTCCTTAGGTATTTCACCGCTTACTCTGACGGGCAAAACTGGAACGTCTTTAAATGCAGTCTTAACCGTGGTAGTAAGCGTTCGTTTAGGTGCGGTAAGCTCGCTTATGGCAAATTCCTCACCTTTTTTGCATTTATTTCCCTCTACCTTTAAGGTTTTTTCGTCAATTTTTAAAAGACAGCCGTTCGGGCATACGATACATACCAGCTCTTTCATATCAGCCCTCCTCGATTGAAAATTCCACCGACGAATTCTTCGACAGTGCACAACCTGAAAAATCAATGCAAATACGCTCCATTTCAGGCGGTTTTAAATTCTGATACCTTCTTTTGAATACTTCCCTGCCGTCGACGTTAATAACGGCTGTGCAATTTTTCATCACATGCGAACTTCTGAAAAACATAATTACTTTGGATAAATCGGTATTTATGTCAAGTTTTTCAGGCACTATATAAAGAGTATTTTTATCCGCATTGACGTCGGTAAGCTCTCGCTTTTTTGCCTTATACGCCGCGGCGTTTTCACCCGCAATCTCTCCGCTTTCCGATACGTAATCGACAAGGTCGTTTACGTGTGTGGCGTTGCCCGCCGTAAATACTCCGTCAACGTTGGTCATAAACGTGTTATCGCAAACGGCGCCTTTTGCCCTGCCGTCCGATTGAACGCCGATAGACTCGGCAAGCTCGTTTTCGGGTATAAGACCGACGGAGAGGATCAAACTGTCACACTCTATAATTTCTTCCGTGCCTTTTATAGGACGCATTTGAGAATCGACTTTAGATATTTCCACAGCCTCAAGCCGAGAATTTCCGAAAACTCTTGTCACGGTCGTGGATAGGTGAAGCGGAATATCGAAATCGTTAAGACATTGCATTATGTTTCTCGTCAGTCCCGACGGGCTATCCTTCGCTTCATAAACTCCGACTACCTTGGCGCCTTCGAGCGTAAGCCGTCTCGCCATAATGAGTCCTATATCGCCGCTGCCCAGGATAACGCATTTTTTACAAGGCATAACGCCAAGCAGATTAACGAAATGCTGCGCCGTGCCGGCGGTAAAAATACCCGACGGACGGGTGCCCTGTATAAACACTTGTCTTGCCGTTCTCTCTCTGCACCCCGTGGCAAGTACGAGAGCGTTTGCCTCAAAGGTTTTTATTCCCTCTCGTGTAACAATGGACAGAATAAATTTAGAGTTTTGCCTCTCTATTTTTGTAACGAAAGCCAACAAAAGATAATCTATCTTCTTTGCCTTGACTTCGTCGATAAATCTCTCGGCGTATTCGGGCCCCGACAGCTTTTCGCCGAAACGGACAAGACCAAAGCCGTCGTGAATGCATTGCTTTAAAATTCCGCCTAAAGACGCTTCTCTTTCGACAATCAAGACCTTAGCGCCTTTGTTATGGGCGGCTATTGCCGAACTAAGACCTGCGGGACCTCCGCCTATTACGATGACGTCGTATTTTTCCATATTATTTACCCTCCTTTGTTTGAGAGTAATTTATAATCGAGCCTTCGGCTCCTTTAACTACGGAAGTAATATCTTTTCCCGTATAGTCGGAAATAATCTTGGTGATAAGCGGCTGACAGAAACCGCCTTGGCATCTTCCCATACCCGGACGGACTCTCCTTTTTACTCCGTCTACGGTATGCACGGGGAGCGGACGTGAAAGGGCGTCGATAATCTCACCTTTGCTCACTTCTTCACAGCGGCATACGATGACGCCATAGTCGGGATTTTGTTTTATGAGCCTGTCTCTTTCCTCGAGTGGCATATCGGCAAGGTGCGGTATGCCCTGTCTGACAGGATTAAAATCTTTATTGACTTCTGCGCCGCCCAGCATATCGACGCACATTTTTGAAACGTCCAAAGCTACGGCAGGAGCGGTCGTCAACCCGGGCGACTGAATACCCGCACAGTGCACGAGATTTTTTGTCTTGTGTCCTTTTTCGATTATGAAATCTTCTTCAAATGTCGGCGCTCTTACGCCCGTAAAGTAGGTAATTATATCCTTTTTTGAAATGAGCGGACTTGTTATCGACTGTTTTTTAAATACTCCGTTAATGCTTTCGGCATCGGTGGCAAAGTTCTCTTTTTCATAAGTTTCCACTGCGTTGGGACCGACAAGCAAGTTGTCGTGAACGGTATGCAATATACCGCCTCCTTTTGTATTGGGAGTGCTCTTAGCCCCCTTAATGCCCGCTATGGCCGTAACGTATCCGCCCGTCTTTTTGTCCAAAATTGAATTCGTTCCCCTGCGAGGATGAATGGAATAAAATCTGTCACCCGCCATTTTTGCGACGTCTTCGGCAAAACAGCCTGCCGCGTTGACTACTATTTTGGGATATACCGTTCCCCTGTTGGTGACTACCGATTTAATCATACCGTTTTCGACGGTCATATCCGAAACGTAGGTATTTAATGATACTGCCGCGCCGTTCTGAATAGCGTTTTCGGCGTATGCAATTGTGAGATTGTAAGGACAGACGCAACCTGCCGTAGGGCTGAATACCGCATATTTAAATTTTTTATTCAGTCCGGGTTGAAGCTTTCTCAATTTTCTTCTGCCGATAATTTTCGTCCCTTTTACACCGCATAATCTCCGCTGTAAGACATAAAGCCTGACAAACGGCTTTAGCCAAAGTTTGCTTATGCCGACGTATTGCCCTACTCTTTTAAACGGAACGTCAAGGTCATGGCAGACTTTGTCATACATATCGTTTCCTATCAAAACATAGTGCTGCTTAAGCGAACCCTTATTTAGGTCAATTCCGGGGTGGACCTCTCCGTCGTTTCGCGATGATGCGTGGCATGCGACGTCGCTCTCTTTATCTACAAGCAAACAGGAAATCTTCCATTTTGTAAGCTCTCTTAAAATGGAACAACCCGATATTCCTCCTCCGATGACAAGCACGTCGACGTTTAAACCGTCGAGAGATTTGTCATTTAACGAGGGAACTCGGGTCTTGGGAATTTCACGGCCGTTTAAAACAATGTCGTTTACTACGTGCTTGCCGCTTTTTTTATCCACCGCGGTTTTGCACGCCAAAACGATATCGTCCCAACTGTCGAGCGAGCCGCTTAAAACGATGCTGTCGTCCGTCAGCACAGCCGAAACCTTGCCTGAAAACAATCTATTCAAATGCGTATTGATTTTTTTTATATTCATTTTTGCCCCAAATCATAAATTTCGTATATTTATTATACAAGTAAACGAATTTTGTGTCAATACGCAATTAAAAAAGAATTTTGACCTGCAACGCCTTAAAGGTCGAATAAACGCTATTGACAATTGTTAGGACAAATATTGTCGCCGAAATAATAGTTATATACTTAAAAATCGATAAAATGAGTCAAAATCGCTTGCTATGAGTATTAAAACAATGGTATTGACGAAAAGAATTTTTTTTGATATAATGCCAATCATAAAGGAGAATTATATGACATCAGACGATAACGGCGATTGTAACCGAACTTATTTCAAAAAACTAAATAAAACTTTTTATTCGCTTCGATTTCTCTCGAAAGCGATATTATGTTTGCCGTGCATGAGGAACACTTCTATGCTTCCCTGCTCGGCATTCTTGATTTAAAGGAGAAATCGCGATATGCAGTATGTAGGTATAATTATCGGAATGGTTGCTTGTATTATATTTTCCGCTTATTTTTCGGCAACCGAAACGGCTTTTTCCTCGCTCAGCAGAACGAGAATCAAAACCCTTGCGGAAAAAGGTAACAAAAGAGCAAAACTCGTATTAAAACTATCCCAAAATTACGACAGGCTTTTGTCCACCCTTTTGATAGGCAACAACCTCGTCAATATCGGCGTCGCCTCACTCGGCACCGTGCTTTTTGTCAGCGTGCTCGGTGATATAGGTGCGACCGTATCCACCGTTGTTATAACGATTGTAGTTTTGATATTCGGCGAGGTTTCGCCCAAAAGCATAGCCAAAGACTTTCCCGAAAGTTTTGCCATGTTCTCGGCTCCCCTATTGCAGTTGCTTATATGGGTATTCGCCCCGCTCAACCTGCTCTTTTCATTGCTTAAAAAGTTTATATCCCTTTTCTTTAAAAAGAAGGCGTCAAACAAAATGTCTCAAGCCGAGCTTTTAATGTTTGTCGAAGAGGTTGAAGAAGGCGGTTCTATCGACACAAGCGAGGGCGACCTGCTCAGAAACGCCATAGAATTTTCCGACGTGAAAGCCGAAGAAATTTTGACTCACCGTGTCGACCTCGAATCTCTTTCGCTCGATATGCCAAAAAAGGAGATTGCCGAAAAATTCGAAAAAACGAAATTCACAAGACTTTTGGTATACAACGAGGATATTGACAACATAATCGGCGTTTTGCATATGAAAGACTTCTTTACATCTAAAGGCATCACGGATAAGCCGATTAAAGATATTATTACCCCTCCTATTTTCACACATAGTTCGGAAAAAATAAGCGAGCTTCTTAAAAGATTGCAGACAAACAAATCTCACGTTGCCGTAGTTTTAGACGAATACGGCGGAACGCTCGGAATAGTCACCATGGAAGATATATTGGAAGAGCTTGTAGGAGAAATCTGGGACGAACACGACGACGTGCAGGAAGACGTAAAGCAAGTAGACGAAACAAATTTCACCGTAAACTGCGGTATGAATTTCGACGACTTTTGCGACAAGTTTGACATTGACGTTGAATCCGAAAGCACAACCGTCAACGGCTGGATATCCGAACAGCTTGATAAAGTGCCCGTCAAAGACGATACTTTCAATTTCAAAAATCTAACAATCACCGTCACCGACGCAGACAATCACAAAGCGCTTTTTGCCAACGTTTTGGTCAATCCTATATCGGAAGAAGACGAAGATGATAAAAAGGAGAAGAAAGATAAAGATGAAAACGAAGAAAAGCAGAATAAATCCGACAAATCCGAATCTTCCGACGGACAATAAAAAATATTTGCATTTCCCGACTCGTTTTTAAATATTAACAGTGACTGTAACTGCATTGGAAAAAACATAAAAAGAAGCGCAAAGGCGCTTCTTTTTAATTGCGGCCTTTCTGTATTTTTATCCCGAAAAAGCGATTATTATTTAAATCGATTTATGATTTTTTTGCCTTTTAAATAAAAACCTTTAAATCGGCAAAACAGCGTTTTGCCAAAAAAGGAGGAGCAAGCGTTAAAAGCGAGATTTTTCTTGGAAAAATCGAAGCCGACAGCTTTGCTCCGACGCCGAGTCGCAGGCGTAACTCCGAAAAA
>ERZ779737.125-NODE-125-length-80146-cov-77.127093_pt1 | contig 80146 bp, 67 predicted proteins | sample MGYA00511889_ERZ779737 | MGnify/ENA primary metagenome ERZ779737 (study PRJEB29588, sample SAMEA2163575) | human gut metagenome | biome: human gut; feature: human-associated habitat; material: faeces | place: Denmark | collected 2008/2010 ...
TATTTCATAAAAAAGTACCCCTTTCCTAATGTCTAGGATTTGGGGTACCTCTCACCTTTAGTGGAGACTTTTTTGTTTAATTATAATCTCGATTAATAAGATTTTTAAGTGGTTTATAAGTTAATAAAGTAACTACACAAACAACCGAAGCTCTAATTAAATTAAATGGTAATAAAAATTCATAGGAAATTTTAAATGATTTTAAGGATGTAATTGTTGGATCAAAGGCTTGGAAACTTTGTAAAACGAAATCTCCATAAACAATTTGATATAATGGGAAAATTGTATAAAGTCCAACAATACTACTAACAATAATGTTAGTTAAAAATCCAACTGAAATGCCAATTATTGCACCAGTAAATGTGTGCATTTTTTTATAAATTATTGAAGCTGGTAAAATTAGAAATAGACCATATAAGAAATCAGCTAAAACACCTATTCCTAAATTACTCATATCCATAGGCAGTTTAATTAAACTTTTTAAAACTAAAACAGCTAAACCAACTGCAGGACCATAAGCAAATGATGAAATTAAAACAGGAATCTCATCAAAATGTAATTTTAAAAATGAGGGAGCAAAACCAAGTGAAAATTGAAATCCTGGTACGCAATAAAGTATTGCCGCTAAAGCTGTAAAAATAGCTATGCCAGCAATAGTTTTTAAAGTGAAATATTTTCTCATAAAAAAAGACCTTTCACTTCAGGTCAAATAAATACGCTCTTCTTTCATCCAGACTTTACTGTTGCCACTAGAATTTCACTAGTTCGATCTTAATTAGATTCGTGGGGTATACCACCAGTGAGGACTTTCACCTCGCCCTGAAGCATTTTTATTTTAATACTTTTATTATAATAAGTAAAAGATTAATGTAATAAATGATTTTTTTAGATAAAAAGTCAGCAAAACTCAATTATTTTTTTAAAATTTTAAAGTGGTTTACTTTTTATTAAATTATAATTACGAGGATATTTAGGATCAATATTTTTTGTTTTAGCAATCATTAAAATATATCGTTCTTGTTTTGATAAAGGTAGTAAATATTGTTTTGTATCAAAAAGAGAACTATTAAGTATTTTCAAAGTATTATTTGCTTTTGCTACTTCCTCTTTATAATTTATTCCTTTATAAGGCAAAAAATAGCCATTAACTTTTAAAAATGGAATAGCTAATTCTAAAATAATTCTAAGTTCACTAACAGCTCTAGTTACAATAAAATCGAAATAATTAAAATATTTTTTATCTAAATTTTCACATCTTTCATTAATAATTTTTACATTAAATAAATTTAAATTTTTAACGACTAAATCTAAAAAATTACACTTCTTTTTGGATGCTTCTAATAAATAGAAATTTGTATTTGGGTATTTAATAGCTAATGGAATTCCTGGAAAACCTGCTCCAGTTCCAATATCTAATACATTACCCTCATTTAATTTAATAAACTTATTTAAAATTAGAGAATCATAAAAGTGTTTTTCAACTATTTCTTCATCAGAAATTAATGCGGTTAAATTATATTTATTATTTTCTTCAACTAATAAAGAAGCATATTTTAAAAGCATTTCTTTTTGAGAAGAGTTTAAGTTAAATTCATCTAAAATTGATAATTGTTCAAGATTCATTTATTTATGCCTTTCTTTAAATGTAAAATTAAAGCATTAATATCGCTAGGATTTACTCCACTAATTCTACTAGCTTGTCCGATATTTTTTGGTTGAATTTGATTAAATTTTTGTCTTGCTTCTAAAGCTAAACCATCAAGTTTTGAATAATCAAGGTTCTCTGGTAATTTAATAGATTCAAGTTTTCTAAGTTTTTCTGCTTCTTTTCTTTCGTTTTCAATGTAGCCTTCATATTTAACATATATCGAAAGCTGTTTTTCTCCATAAGGATCTAATTCTAATTCCTTTGGAATATCCATATATTCTTTTAATTTTGAATATTCAACATTATTTCTTTTTAAAATATCTTTATAACTAACACCATTTTCTAAAACTTCATAGCCTAAAGAAACTAAATACTCATTAACTTTACTTGTTTTACCAAAGAAATTTTTTTCTAAGAAAACTAAAAGTTTTTCCATTTTATTAATTTTTGATAAATAAAAATCATATCTTTCTTGACTAATAAGACCATACTTATAACCATATTTTGTAAGTCGTAAATCGGCATTATCATGTCTTAATAATAAACGATATTCAGCTCTAGAAGATAATAAACGATATGGCTCATTAGTTCCTTTTGTAATTAAATCATCAATCATAACTCCAATATATGATTCATCTCTATTTAGTACAAAAGGTTCTTCTTTTTTAATATAGTTACCTGCATTTATTCCAGCCATAATTCCTAATCCAGCAGCTTCCTCATATCCACTAGTCCCACAAATTTGTCCAGCAATAAATAAACCTTTATATTTTTTTGTCATTAAAGAATTATCAAATTGAGTTGGATCAAGTGCATCATATTCAATTGCATAAGCATATTTTAATATTTTTGCATTTTCTAAACCAGGCAAAGAATGAACCATTTTTTCTTGAATATCTTTAGGCATTGATGTTGAAAATCCTTGCAAATAAATACTATTTGTATCATAACTTTCAGGTTCTAAAAATAATTGATGACGAGGCTTATCACTAAAACGAACAATCTTATCTTCAATTGAAGGACAATATCTTGGTCCTACTCCAGTTACAAGTCCTCCATACATGGCACTTTCATATAAATTATCTTTAATTATCTTATGAGTTTCAGGAGTTGTATAAATTAACCAACATGGAATTTGTTTACTAATTGGAATAAATTCGTTATCTTCATATGAAAATCCTTCATCTTCAACATTGCCTTCTTGTAAAAGTCCTTTATTAAAGTCAATTGATTCTTTAGCAATTCTTTGAGGAGTTCCGGTTTTTAAACGAATAATTTTAAGTCCCATTCTTTTTAAAGCATCACTTAAACCAATTGAAGGATTTTCTCCATCAGGTCCTCCGCTATGTTTTTCATGTCCAACTAAAATCTCGCTATCCATATATGTACCGGTAGCTAATATAACAGTTTTTGAAAAAATATCTAAGTTTTGCGATGTTTTTACTCCAAATACAGAGTTTTCATTATGTAAAATATCAACGACCATGTCTTCAAGAAGTGTTAAATTTTTAGTGTTTTTTAAATGTTCTTGAATATAAGCTGGGTATCTTTTTTTATCAGCTTGAGCTCTTAAGCATTGAACTCCAGGACCTTTTTTAGTATTTAACATTTTCATTTGTAAATACTCATGGTCAGCAGCTTTACCCATAAACCCACCAAGTGCATCAATTTCTCTAACTACTATTCCTTTAGCGCTTCCTCCAATTGATGGATTGCAAGGCATATTGGAAATCATATTTATATTTAAAGTAATTAAAAGCGTTTTAAAACCTCGATTAGCGCATGCTAAACAAGCTTCAACACCAGCATGACCTCCACCAACAACAATAACATCAAATTGATTATCCATTAACCAACACTACCTTCCATATCTAATTTAATTAATTGATTTAATTCAACTGCATATTCCATAGGTAATTCTTTTGAGAAAGGTTCAATAAATCCCATAACAATCATTTGAATTGCATCTTTTTTAGAGATGCCCCTACTCATTAAATAATAAAGTTGTTCTTCATCAATTTTACTTACACTAGCTTCATGCTCTAAAAATGATGAATTGTTATAACATTCATTTTTTGGAATAGTATCACTATAAGAAAAATCATCTAAAATCAAAGTATCACATTCAACATGCGATTTTGAATTAATTGCATCTTTTTTAATTCGAACAGTTCCACGATAGTTGCTTACACCACCATTTCTAACAATAGTTTTAGAAATAATTTGTGATGTTGTTTCAGGAGCTTCATGAATCATTCTTGCCCCAGCATCTTGATATTGTCCTTTGCTAGCAACTGCAATTGAAATACAAATGCCTTTTGCTCCACGTTCTTTTAAAATACATCCAGGATATTTCATATTGACTTGTGATCCAATATTTCCATCAATCCATTCCATTTTTCCATTTTCATAAACTGCAGCTCTTTTTGTTACTAAATTAACAATGTTATTAGACCAGTTTTGAATTGTAGAATATCGACAACTTGCATTTTTATGAACAATAATTTCAACAACAGCAGCATGCAATGATTCGCTTGAATATAACGGGGCAGTACATCCTTCAACATAATGTACATCTGCACCTTCATCAACAATTATTAAAGTTCTTTCAAATTGTCCTGTTTTTTCATTATTAATTCTAAAATAACTTTGTAATGGTTTATCTAAATGTACATTTTTAGGAACATATATAAAACTACCACCACTCCAAACCGCACTATTTAAAGCACTAAATTTATTATCGTTAACATCAACAACAGTTCCAAAATATTTTTTAAATAAATCCGGATATAACTTTAAAGCCATATCAGTTGAAAGAAAAATAACGCCTTTTTCTTTAACTTCTTCTAACATATTATGATAAACCATTTCTGATTCGTATTGAGTAGCTGCTCCGCTTAAATATTTTTGCTCAGCTTCAGGAATTCCTAATTTTTTAAAAGTATTTTTAATAGTTTCAGGGACTTCATCCCAATTTGTTTTCTCGTTTTTAGCATAACGAGTAAAATAAGTATAACTATCAAAATCTAAATCACTTACATCAGGGCCAAAACTTGGAAAAGGAAATTTTATAAAATTACGATAAGCTTTTAAACGAAATTCGAGCATCCAATCAGGTTCATCTTTTGCTTTTGAAATCGCTCTAATAACATCTTCATTTAAACCTTTACCAGTATTAAAAATATCTTTAGAGTTATCCTTAAAGTCATATTTATAATCATCATTTAAATTAAATTTATTTTTTTTCATTTAATTCTTCCTCTAATAAGGTATTTAAACCGTTCCATCCTAACGTTGCACATTTTATTCGAGCAGCTTGTTTATAAGTATTTTTAAAAACAACTGCTTCTTCTAGGATCTCTTCATCGAAAGGTTTTTCATAAATCATTTTAAAATATTCATCGATAATTTTTTTTGCTTCGTTTATTGTTTTTCCTTTTACTAATTCGCACATTATATCAGTACTACTTGTACAAATCGTACAAGCAACACCATCAAATTTGCAATCAACTATAACATTATTTTCAGTTTTTAAATAAATAGTTATATCATCAATACAACTAGTTGAATCCATACGAATATTTTTAAAAGACTCAGGATTTTTAGGTGTAGTCTTATTTAATGGATCGTTATAATGATCCATAATAATTTCTCTCATAATAATAGGATCAGTTAAAGTAGGCATCTAAAAAATCTCCTCCAGTTTTTAAAACTTCACAAAGATAATCAACTTCTTCTTTTGTATTGTAAAACGAAAAACTTATTCTTACAGTAGCTACTGTCTTTAAAAAATCATGTAAAATCTTAGCACAATGTTCACCGCTTCTAACACATATTCCTTTACTATTTAAATAGCTTGCTTCATCTTGAGCAAAGACACCTTTTACATTAACAGTAATAATTGCTCCCTCAGCAAATTCGTTATAAATAATGAGGTTTGGGACACTTTTTAATTTTTTTATGGCATATTTTCTTAATTGAGTTTCATATTCAGTAATGTTTTCCATACCTATTTTATTTACATAATCAATAGCAGCACCTAAGCCATAAATCCCTTCAATATTTAAAGTTCCAGCTTCAAATTTTGCTGGTGGTTGTAAAAATGAAACATTTCCACACATATCAAATCTTGAGTTATTTCCTCCTCCACTCATTAAAGGATCCATATTTTGTAATAACTCATATTTACCAAATAAAACTCCAATTCCAGTAGGACCATAAATCTTATGTCCACTAAAAGAAAGGAAATCACAATCTAAATCTTTAACATCTATTTTTATATGTGGAACTGATTGAGCTCCATCAACAATACAAAGTGCTCCGTATTCATGAGCAATTTTACTAATTTCTTTGATATCATTTTGATAAGCTAAAACATTACTGATTTGAGCAATAGCAATTATTTTTGTATGTTTATTAATTACTTTCTTTAGATTTTCTATTGTTAAACGACCACTCTCATCTAAAGGAATATAATTTATCTTACAATTAGTCATTTCTTTAACTTTAAACCATGGTAAAACATTGCTAGCATGTTCGGCTTCAGTTAATAATATTTCATCATCTTCTTTAAGATGTTTTACACCATATCCAAAAGCAATTAAATTAATTGACATTGATGTACCACTTGTAAAAACAATTTCTTCTTTTTTAGCATTAATAAAATTAGCAACTTTTTCACGAACTTTATCAACGTTTTGATCAACTTTAAAAGCTAAATCATAATCCCCACGATGAGAATTAGCATTTTCATATTGATAATATCTCATGCATTCATTAATAATTGAATAAGGTTTAAATGTTGTTGCAGCATTATCAAAATAAACGAGTTTATGACCTTGATTTTCTATATTGTTATTTAACATTGGAAAGTCTTTACGAATTTCATTAACATCAATCATTTTTAATACTTCCTTCTATCGTTTCTTTAATTAGTTGTTCTTCATCAGAATTGAAATACTTGGCAATAGGTAATAAATAACCTTCAGTAATAATACGTTTAGCTTCAAATAAAGATAAACCTCTTGAAAGCAAATAATATAAGTGTTCTTGATTTAAAGCTCCAATAGCACATCCATGGTTAGCTTTAATATCATCATAATCAATTTTTAAAATTGGTGAAGCACTAGCTTTACTAGCCTTATCAAAAAGAATAATTTTAGCTATTTGATTAGCTTTAGATTTAATTGATCCTTTTTCAATATGAGAAATTCCTTTAATAATTAAATTTCCTTCATCTTGACTCACACCATATCCTTTTAAATTTGAGTTTGTATTTTCTCCAATATGTGAAAAGGATATATTGTATTTTTTGCAATAATTCTTATTAACTAATGAAGATAAATTAACTTCAGATTTGCTATTATCTCCATACAGAATTACATTGGAATTAACTTCGATATTTTCACTAACAAAATCTGCAATATTTATAAGAAATAGTCCATTTTTGCAAACATTTGCTTTCAAATTTAAGGTTTTTTTATGTTTTAAAGAGAGCATTTTTATACTTACTTTTGCCCCTTCTTCGACAAAGAAATTTAAGTTAAAAGTTTCATCAATATCTTCAATATTAAATTCTACTTGAACATTAGCAAAAATAACAAATTCTTCATTTGCTAATTCTTTAGAAATATTAACAGTTTTTTGATTACTAACTTCGAACATAATAGTTATTTACTAATTGCTTCCTTAGTTGCACAAACTCCAATCGAAGTTTTATTCATTGCAACTTGATCTTCTTTTTCTATGTTAATTCCTAGTTCTTTTGAAATCCATTCATAACCTTCTTTATCAATCTTTTCAATTAAATCTTCTTTTCCTTCGTAAACGATTTTTCCATTAATCATTACTACTGCACGAGTAGGTTTAATTAAATTGAAAAGTCGAGCATAATGAGAAATAACTAAAAAACTAGTATGATTATTTTCAAATTGTTTTCTAATAGCTTCACTAACTAAATTAATAGCATCAACATCCAGTCCACTATCAATTTCATCAAGCATAACAAAACTTGGATTAAGTAAAATCATTTGTAAAATTTCATTACGCTTTTTTTCTCCGCCACTAAATCCTTCATTAAGCATTCTATTAACCATATCAAATGGCATTTTAACTTCTTTACAAGCTTCTTCTAGTTGTTTATAAAATTTATAAAGACTTACTTTTTTATCTAAATGAGAATTGATAGCACTTTTATAAAAGTCTGCACTAATTACCCCAGGAATTTCAGGTGGATTTTGGAAGGCTAAAAATAATCCACATTTGCTTCTTTCATCAACATCCATTTCAAGAACATTTTTATTATTATAAAAAATAGTTCCTTTTGTTATTTTATAATGAGGATTTCCCATAATTGCAGCAAATAATGTTGATTTACCATGACCATTTGGTCCTAATAAAGCAACAATCTCACCATCATTAATTTCAAGATTAATCCCTTTTAAAATTTCTTTATTTTCAATTTCTACATGTAAATCTTTAATAAGTAGTTTAGACATAACTTTTCCTCAAGCGTCAATATTTTATATCATTTTAATTCGTATAACAAATTAAACGATTATTTTAAATAAAAATAAGTTAAATCTTAACGAAAAATATAGACAAAAAGAGTTATAAAAAGCATGATTTTTTCAATAAAAATATATGTGAACTTTCCTATTGAGATTTTTTATACTTAAGTATAAAATTAATAAAGCTATTTATTTAATAATAGTGCTTAGGAGGAAACGTTATATGAAAGGATGCAAAAAAGCATTGTCATTATTAATCAGCGTTGCTGCATTAACATCGATTTCATCATGTGGCGAACCAGTTACTTCTAAAGAAAATACTTTATTAAGCTATACAAATAATGAAGGGGTTTCAGTTGACTTTACAACTGATGATTTACTTCTTAATTATTTCGATAGTCAATTAAGCACTTCGAATCAACAATTATACGATGTTGTTTATGAAGCTTTAGTAAAAAAATATTTTAGTTTAGAGAGTAATCAAACTGCTTACCAAGAAATCAAAACTAACGCAGAAAACGAAATTCGTCGTCAAAAAAATAACGCCGAAGAAAACGCTGTTACAAATCAAACTAAATACGAAGAAGAATGGGAAAAAATTCTCGATACAGAATTAAGTGATATTAGAGAAGACAAAAGAACAGAAGAGTTATTACGTGAAAAATACGAATATGACTACATGAAAACTAAAATCGCTGATGAATTCTATGACAAATTCAAAAGTTGGGAAGATATCAACAACATTGAAGATGCAGCTGAAAGAGAATTACAACAAGAATACAACATCTTCTCTGGTGATAATGGTTATTTAGAAAAAAGATTACCATACCATGTAAGACACATTCTTGTTAAAGTTGATGCTGCTAGTAATGCCTTATACAATGGCCAAATTAGTTCAAGTGATGCAACAAGTATTTATAATGTTGTCGATGCATTAGCAAAGGGTACTTCTTTTGGTACTGTCGCTGAAGACCATTCAGAAGATAGCAGCGAAAGTTATGGTAACCTCGGTATTATGGATAAAGCTACTAGCTTTGTTAATGAATTTAAATTAAGTATTTATATTTACGATATGTTATTTAATAATAACGAAACTGTAAAAAATAGCTTAGCTGTTGATTCAGATCCATTTAATATGATGCCAGATGAAGATACAACATACTTTGATTATTTTGAAGATTTAGGTATTGCTCGTATTCCTGTTCAAGCAGTTGAAAATCTTTACAAATATAGTGAAGTCACCGAAACTAATGATGGTAAAGAATTAAATGATGGAAATGCTTCTTATTATCCAAGAAACATTATCTTCAATAAATATTTCAACAATCATAATTTTGGTTTTATTACTTTAGAAGATATTAAAACTCCAAGTTTAACAGAACTAGAAGGAAATGCTCATACAGGTAATAACGGTACTACTTATTATTCAGATTTAAATGCTGAAGGAAAATGGGAAACTGCTCCTTATACTGGTAGTTTACAAGCTGGAGCTATTGGTGATCATAAATCAGGCTTTAAATCCATTCAATTAAGAAATGGTGAAAGCTTAACTGTTTTATGTGATGAAAATGATAATCCAATTATCGTTGTTAGAGCAGGTACTAGTGATTATCAAGGTATTCACTTTATTACTGTTGAAAGAAGCGCTCTTGAAACAACTAAAACTTATACCTACTATGATCAAACTGGTGCTAATAAAGGAACATATGAATCAACTTTAAATGAATATTATGCTGCTATTAGCCCAATTAACTTAAACGGTACTCTTAATAGTGAATTCCCACAATTTACTACTACTGATGGTCAAACTGTTGCTAAAAAATCATATATTAACTACATAGTTAGTGATTACAATGGTTATGCAGATAGAGCAGATACTTTAAAAAATACTATTAAAGACTTTAACCCATCATATAACAACTACGTTTATTTATGGTTAAAACAAACAATCGATGAAAGTGAACCAACAATATTAGTTAATATCGGTGATGCTCAAATCGATGTTACAACAAGAATTAATAAATACGTTTATCAACAAATCGAAAAGAATAAATCATCATTCGAAATTAGTGAAGACACTTGGGAAGATTATTATCAATACTTAATCAATCAAGCTGATGAAAGAGAAACAAAACTCATCCCAGAATCTTGTGCCTTAGGTTTCTTAACTGGTGAAGGATATGAAGAAGGAGGAATTTGTAGATATGTCAAGAGCAACTAAAAAAATATGTTTATTAAGCTTAGCAGCTGTCTCATTACTTTTAACTTCATGTAATAATAGTGAAATTTATCCTGATTTAAGTAACGGAGTTACTGTCAACGATAATAGTTTATTAACTCGTGATGATTTAGTTTATATTTATGAAAAATTACATGATTCATCAACTACTGGTTCAGAAGTTAGAGATTTAATTTTAGCTCGTTACGCTGTTAATCTTATTGGTGATTTTACTTTAAATGGTAGTGGTGAAGTTGTATTAAATGGTTATGATGATGTAGATGATAGCGGTAAACTCGAATATGTAAAAAATCATCGTGTTTATTGGGATAAAGTTGAAACTGAGCCTGGATCAAACGTTTATGAAGCTCAAGAACCAACATCTTTAACTTCTACAATTACTGATAGAGTTGCCTTAATTAAAAATATTGTTAAAACTAAAATCGTTGAAACAATTTTTACAGAAGCAAATGATGCTGCTTATAAAGTAGATAATTATTTCTATGAATATAAATATGCCCGTGTTAAATACGAAACATCAAGAATCGGTGACTTCAGTGAAGATTTAAGTGTTGAAGGAGCAAAAAATATTTATGATAAAAAATGGGAAGAAGAATATTCTACTTCTTTACCTGAAAACTTCCCATTTACCAATAAAATTTTAATTGATAACACAGTAACAACTGATGATATCAATTCTATTATTGGTACAAGCAATAGCACTGGAACACCAGTTTTACATATTGGTCTTTATAGTGATTATATTAATAGAGATATTATTCCTGATATTTTAAATACTTTACTTGTTGAACAATATATTTTAGATAATCAATACACTACTTTATCTAGAACACAAGCTCGTAAAGTTAATTATGTTTCTATTTCAACAGATACAACAAATATTAATAGCGCCCGTAGATTAATTGAAACTTTCGTCAATCAATATATTGTTGGTGCAGATGAAAATGAACCTATCGACTTTACAGTTTTACAAGATGCTTGGATTGGAAATGTCTTTGATTTTGAAACTAATTCAGTTCTTGTTGGTAAAGAAGCTGCAAATTCATTATTAGTTGATGCTCAATTTGAATTAATTGAAAATCACGATGAAACTGATCCTTTATTATATGAAGGTAAAAATACTACATACATTGATGGTAAAGAAAATCATTACTTCTATAGAAATACTGAATACGGCAACTTAATGCTTAACTTTGCTAAAATTAATACTGATGCAAATGATGCTATTTCTAATGAACAACAATCTTCATTTACTGAAAGTAATACATATAGTGTAACTGAAGGATTTAAAATCAAAAATGATGAATTAAAAACTCACGATTACACTGTAAATGATTGGGGTACCAAGGATAATGGTTTAAATAACTTACCTACTGCTATTAAAGATGTTTTGTTTAAATATAATGTAAGTGTAGACACACCAACTGATCCAAGCGAATTTATTCAATCTGATTATGTTGTAGAAGAAAGTGGACATTATTATTTAAAGAAACAAGATGCACAAAGCACTCAATTAATCGATTCAATTGTATTAAGAGATAGTACTACTTTCTATATTGTCGAAATTGAAGATGCAATTTCTCAATCAAAATTATCATTAAATAGTGATGCTTATACAACTATTGAAAAAGAAGAAATTGCTCGTGAGATTGGTTACACTATGGCTAGTGGAGATACATATCGTAATAGTGCGTACTTATATTATCTTGAACAATTAGATATTCAATATCATGATCAGTCAATTTACGACTACATGCTTGAGACATATCCTGATTTATTCGAAGAATAATTAAATAGACAAGGCATCGCCTTGTCTATTTTTATAAAGGAGATAAAAATGAAAGATTATAATAACGACTGTATTTTTTGTAAAATAGGTTTACATTTAATTGATTCAAACATTATTTATGAAGATAATGATGTTATGGCTTTTTTAGATGTTAATCCAGTAACTTATGGACATTGTTTAGTTATTTCAAAAAAACATTATGATAACTTCTTAACTTGTCCTAAAGATGTTATGAATAAAATGATGAACGTAGCTCAAAGAATTGGTCAAATTGCTATAAAAGAATTTAAAGCCAAAGGTATTAATATTCTTACTAATTGTTATGAAGCTGCTGGACAAACAGTCAATCATTTCCATATTCATGTAATTCCTAGATATGAGGCAAAAGAAGGTTTTCAAATTACAATGCAAAGTAATTTAAAAAATCTTAATTTGCCAATGCTTGCTGAACAAATTAAAAAAGACTTATAAATTAAAAAAACCTGCTTCTATTTTTCAAAAAAAGTTTAGATTTGCAGGTTTTTTTATTTTTTTAATTACTTTTTCTTGTAATAAGCGATATTATCTAATGCAAAAATTTTTTCTGTAAATTCACCTTTATTTACGTTTTTATATGCTTTATCAAGAATCATCATTTTAGCGTCTAAATCATCAATCATTGATAAAAGTAAAGCTTCTCTAGTATGAGGTAATACTGGTGAACCAAATTCTAATTTTCCATGATGAGATAATAACATGTGCATTAATAATACTGGTTCTTCGCCTTCAATATGAAGTTCATCAGCAATTTCTTTAATAATACTTGCTCCAATTGAAATGTGGCCTAATAAAATTCCTTCTGTTGTATAACTAGTTGATAAAACTCCGCTTAATTCAACTACTTTTCCTATATCATGAACTAAACAACCACTAATTAATAAATCATAATCTATATCGTTATACAATTTAGTAATTTCTTTAGCAAGTTTTGCCATTGATACGCTATGATAAAGTAATCCGTTATGGAATTCATGATGATTTTTACTAGCAGCAGGATATTCAATAAAATCATCATAATAACGATTAAATATTTCATCAAGAATTAATTTAAGATTTTTATTTTGAATGTTATTTTTAAAACCTAAAAATTCTTTTACTAATATTTCTTTTGAAATCGGTGATTCAATAGCAAATTTATTTAAATCGATGCTTTTTTCATCAGCAGGTAGCATTTCTTCAATAGTTAATTGCAAACGATTATTGTAATTAACTACTCTCCCACTTCGAATTATAATTGCCATATTTTTTTTATATAAGTTAGTTTCTTCTGGCAAAACAACCCATTTTATACCATTAATTAATCCGCTATTATCTTGTAAAATAAATGATAAAAAAATAGTTCCATTAGTTGCAGTCTTTTTAACAACATCGTTAATCAAAAAAGTTTCATTAAATATTTTTGTTCCTTCTTTTAAATCACATATTTTCATAATTACCACCTATCACGAATTGCACGTTTGTATACTTTCATTATATTTTCATAGAACTTTTCACTAGAATAAATACTAATTTTGTCTTTTGCTACCTTTCTAATTTTATCAGCTTCTTCTTTAGATAAATTCATTATAATATTTAATTTATCAAAGAAATCCTTATTAGATTCAAAATAAAATCCACTGACACCATCAATAATAATATCATTTAAGTAGTTTGCTTTTTTAGATAAAACAATTAAATTTGAAGCCATCGCTTCCATATATGTAAGACCTTGAGTTTCAGTCGTAGAAGCATTTAAATAAACATCAGCTAATTGATAATAATATTGAACACGTTCAAGAGGAACTTTTCCAGCAAAAATTACATTACTTGTTAAATGATATTTATCAACGAGTTTATCTAAGCTTTTACGAGCGGGTCCATCCCCAACAATAAGAAGTTTATAATTAAATTTTTTTGTCCTATCTAAAAAGGCTTTAAAGTTACTTATAATGACATCAAAACTTTTTTCTTTTGCGAGTCTTCCTAAGCATAATAATATTTTATTTTCATCTGAGATTTGCAGGGTTTTTTTAATTTCTGCAAATTTTTCTGATTCAATTATATTATCAAATCTAGAAAAATCAAAGCCGGTAGGTACCACATTAAAATATTTTTTTACGCCTATTTTTTGAAGTCTTTCTTTAGTTGAAACACTAGGAACAATTAATTCATCGACATCACTACAATATTTTTTTAAAATTTTACTTAATAGTTTTTTAGCTTGTTTATCTAAAATTCCTTTTGTAACGTAATAAGTATAATCATCAAGGTTTGTATGGTATGTATAGGCAATTGGAATTTTGAATTTTTTAGCTGAATGAATGCCTATTAAACCAACTCCATATTCAGTATTAATATGTATGACATCTAAATGTAAATTTTTAATAAATTTATATATTTTACATCTAAGCGGAGAAACTAAACGGTATCCATATAATTGTTTTAAAAATAATCCATGAATTCGATAAATGTGTGTGTTAGCATCATAAAATGTTTTTTTACCAGTTGTAAATAAATAAACATCATGTCCTTGTTTTTTTAAAACATTAAACAAAGATTCACAACTAGTTGCTACACCATTAATTTCTGGAGCAAATGTATCAGTGAATATTCCTATTTTCATCGTTCCCTCCTTCGCTTTTATTGTCATTTTGTGACTTTTTTAATTTTTTTAAAAGTTCTTTTCTTTCAAGTGACTTAGTTTGATATATAAGATCACTGGAAGTCTTTCTTTCTTCGTAAGTTTCAAGTTGCAAGGTAATAAAAGTTTTTCTTTCAAGAGGATAAAATTTATCAACAGTCTTAACACCTTTACTTTTATATGTTGAAGCAACTAAAGCACCAAATATGAACGGAACATAATAGGTAAATGTTCTCCATAAAAGCATAGAAGCTTTTGCACCCCCATTCATTATAAACTCACTACTATAATATTTACTAAATAAACTTGAAAAAACAAATTCACTAACGCCTGCACTGCCAGGAATTGGAATTAATCCACATATCAATTGATGGTAATTTGAATAAACAACACTTTCAAATATGTGATTCCACAAAATAAAATTATTTTTATCAAAGCCATTTAATGCTAATCCTATAAAAAATGGATAAAGATCATTAATGATTAGCATTAGCATAGTAATAATATAAATAAGGATAGTAAATGGGATATTTGAAATTAATCGTCTCAATTCAATTCTAAAATTTTCAACTTGCACACGTAATTGAAGTTTCTTTTCTTCTACATTTTTTATTACATGTATTTTTCCAAGTAAATCCATTAAATTATTTGTAATTAAATTATGAAACCATCTTGAATATGACATAAAATACATCGAAGAGATTACAATTAAGTTTAATAAGAACCCTAATATAATAAAGATAATAATCGGGATATCAACTGAACCAATTCGTATAATTTGAATATCAAGTATCGTATCAATTTTAAATAAAGAAATAAGCCCCAAAATAAATAAACAAGATTGATAAACAATAAACTGCATAACCATAACACTAGCAGCATTTGAAATATTCATTCCTTGCTTTTTAAAAGTAATTGCTTGGGCAAATTGTCCTCCACTATTGCTTCCAGGAGTTATGTCATTATAAAATACACCAATCATTTGATTAGCAAGTGCTTGGTGATATTTATATTTTTTTGTATAAAGCCTAGCAAATAAAAATAAAGCAAAAGCCCCAAGTAAATTATTTAAAATTAATAGCCCAAAGAAAACAAAAAAATATCCAACATCTATTTCAGTAAAAATTTTTCCTATAGCAACAAATGTTGGTAACTCTTCACCATTATATGTAATTGTTCCTCTTAAAGAAAAATAAAGAACCAAAGTTGTTAGAGACAATATTAAAACGATATAAATAATATATTTATATCTCTTCTTTTTTGGTTTAGTATTTGCTTCTTTGATTTTGTTCATCACTATATTTTACTACAAATTACATATAAAGTAATTATATTAAAAAATAATCGTTAAAAAAGAAAAAAAGGCTTATTTTTATCAAAAAGCCTTTAAAACTCTACTATTTTTTTAAAAATTCACGTAATCTCTTCGTTTGAGGGTGTTCTAATATTTGATGCGGATCGCCTTCTTCAACAATATAACCACTATCCATAAAAATTACTTTATTAGAGACATTCTTAGCAAAATTCATTTCATGCGTTACAACAATCATTGTCATACCCTTATCAGCTAACGTTTTCATAACTGATAAAACTTCGTCAACCATTTCTGGATCAAGTGCACTAGTAGGCTCATCAAATAAAATTATTTCTGGGTCCATTGATAAAGCTCTAGCAATGGCAACTCTTTGTTTTTGTCCGCCACTTATTTCACTTATTTTATAGTTAACACGATCTTTCATACCAACTAATTCTAAATTCTTAATGGCAATTGCTCGTGCTTCTTCTTTTTTTCTTTTTAATATTTTAACTTGTGGGATAATACAGTTATCTAAGACATTATAATTATTAAATAAATTAAATTGTTGGAAAACCATATTCACTTTTGATCGATAAAGTGCTAAATCAAGTTTTTTTGCTGTTTTAATATTATTTTTAATAGCATTTATTTTGTTTTTTAATTCATTTATTTTAATTTTATATTCATTTTTTAAAGATTTTAATGATTGAATTTTTTCATCTTTTTTAAGAGCTTTATTAATTAAAACTTCTTTTTTAGCTTTAAAAAATTGTTTTCGAGTGTCTATAATTTCTTCAATATAATATAAATAATATTCACCTACTAAATAATCATGAAACATGATTTTTCCTTTTGTAGCTTCATCAAGCCCATTAATACAGCGTAAAAATGTAGACTTACCACTTCCACTAGGTCCAATGACACTAATAACATCGCCTTTAAAAACATCAAGACTTATATCACATAATATTTTATTATCTTTAAAATATTTAGCTAAATTCGAAATAGACAATATTTTATCCATTAGTTATTTCCTCCATAGATTGAACCACTATGTTTAAAGAAATTAATATTAAAGACTAAGTCTCCATTCATCTTCTTTTCAATTAATTTTAAAATAAAAGCAAAAATGAAAGTTAATAACAAATAAATAACACCAACTATAATATATACTCCAATAGCGTTATAAGTTTCATTAATAATATTTTTTCCCCAACCAAATAATTCAGTTAATCCTATAACATTTAAAACACTACTGTCTTTAATATTAACAATTAATTCATTTCCAATTGAAGGAATACTATTTTTAATTGTCTGAGGTAATATAACATAAAACATAGCTTGGAATCTTGTCATTCCTAAACTTAAAGCACCTTCTTCTTGTCCTTTATCAAGAGAATTTATTCCTCCTCTTAATATTTCACCAATATAGGCACTAGTATTTAAAATAATAACTATTGATCCACAAAGTAAATATCCATTAAATATTACATTATCTCCAATCGTAGTCCATGAAAAATCATTTCCAATCATTAAAGGAATTGCTAAAAAGAAAATCATTCCTTGAAGCATCATTGGTGTTCCTCTAAATACTTGGATATATAAATAACATAAAAAATTAATTACTTTTTTAATTATTTTAACAATAAAGTGATCATAACTTGAAATATGTAAAGTTCTTCCTAAAGCTAAAAATAATCCAAAAAATAATCCACCAAGAGTACCAACTATTGCTAAAAATAATGTGGTCGCAATTCCATATCCAAAAAAAGTAAAATATTTACTTATTATTTCCCGTATACTCATATTTTATAAACTTGCCCAACTTAATAATGCATCCCATTCCATTTTTTCAAATTCAAGAGTCATATCTAAAGATTTTGCCAATAAATAAGCAATTTCAACATCATAACCTTCAGCAAATTCTTTACTTTTTCCATTAATTTTATATGTGTAATTATTTTCTAAAGTTTCAGTCCAATTAAATGAAGGATAATTACATTCAAGTCCGACAATTATTTTTCCATTACTACCAGTATATTTATCTCTAATATTATCTGTTGGTTCATCGTTATTAGCATTAAAATTAACCATTTTTTCCATAATATCAACTCTAGTTGAAGTAGAAATTTCTTTAAGTGCAGAATTTAAATTAGCTAAAAATTCATCATTTCCTTTTTTAATACCAATTGAAACGCTTAATTCAGCTAAATTTTCTTCACCTAAAATTTCATTTTCAATATGTAAAATATTTAATTTACCATCACTACCATTAACATAACTTAAAGCAACTGGAAGTTCGCTTGTAAAGGCAAAAATTTGATTATTACTAACTAAGATACTAGCAGTTGTAAAACTATCAACAGCATTAGCAGCAATGCAGTTAAATTCAGGAACAAATATTTCTTCAATCATTGTATAAGTAATTGTTCCTCTTTGTGAAACTAATATTTTCCCATCTAATAAAGTTTCTAATTCTTCATGGTTATAAACATGATCAAAATCAATAGATTGATCATTTTGACAAACTAATACTAATTCACTTTGATAATATGGATCAGTAAAATCAATTGAACGTCTTCGTTCATCATTAGCAGTCATGCCAGCAATAATAATCTTATAAGTATTGCCACTAGAATTTCCACATGCACTTAAAACACTTGCTGAAGTTAAAGCAAATAATGCTCCAAATAAAAATAAGTTTCGTTTCATATGTATACCTCCAAAAAATAAAAGATTGCATCGAACTCGATGCAATCATTAATTCAAAGATATACATCGATAGCTCCTCTAGATAACTAGGAGTCTATAAAGTATTTCTTTATAGCCCAACTCCTATTAATGCCTTAATAGTGTTTCGGCAATTTTCCCTTTTATTTATTCTAATAACGAATGCCTTCTCGAATAAATTACTCTTAAAAATTGCGCCTCTATCAATCTTTCATTAATATTTTAAATAAGATTCTTTTTTTGTCAAATTAATTTTATATTTTTTTATTAATATGTAATTTTTTAACTATTTTTTTAATTTAAATATAAAATAATTTCTATAATGGAGGTTTTATTAATGAGAAAAACAATAGTTTTACCAGCTCTTTTATTCGCAATAGCTGGTGTAGGTTGTAATCCTACTGATGCTGAAGCACCAACAATTAATTCTTTAAACTTATCGTTAAATGAAGCTTATGTTGGTGAAACAGTTACTGTCGATTATGATATCGAAGATAATGTTACATCTAAAGAAAATTTAGATGTCTCTTTAACGCTTTATTATGCAGATAAAGAAGTCGAATTAAAAAGTAATACTTTTACAATTAATGAAGCAGTTGACCATAGTGTTGCTTTGATTGTAAAAGATGAAGCGGGAAATGAATCTTCTAAAACTGTTTCAGTAGAAGTATCAAATCAATATTCATGGAGTGCAGAGCAAAATGAAGATATTATGTCAACTTTAGGTTTAGAATCAAACCCATTCCCATTATTAAAAGAATTCGGTGATGTAACTTTGGAACCAACAACTAATACTTTTGGAACAGTAAATTATTTTACAATTACTGTCGAAGATGTTGATGATCCAATAGAAAGACTTGGAGGCTTATTAGAAATTGCAGGTTTCAAATATGCCGAAGACTTAAGTGGTGATACAGGAATGGAGTGGACTGATGATGGTACTCCTGTAATCGACACTGTTTATACTTTAGAAAATCAATTCGATAACGAAAAGAAAGTTGTCGAAGCTATTATGGAATATTCTAAAAGTTCGAAAACTTTTATTTACATTCTTAAAAACTATGTATATCCAACTACAACTGAGTCAACTACTTGGGATGAAGATGCTTTAAATGTAGCTTTAGCTCCTTATACAGTTGATCAAATCATAGTTGAATTTACCTTAGAAAATCCTAGCAGTGATGTCAATTTTGTAATTATTGATATGCATGAAGAGTTTTTGGCACCTTTTTTATCAATTCTTGTATACAATCCTTCAGAAACTGATGTTACTAATTTCGTAAATAATATGTTTACTAATCTTCCTGATTATAATGATGGCCTATCCACAGTTGATGAAATTGTTAAACTTATAATGGAAGATGAATATGGTTATACTTTTATGTCCTATATATTTCAGGATTCAGGAAGTATGCTTATTCCAATGATTCAAGTTTACTTTGCTGCTACTGGTGTTTTGGAAATGGATATTGTCTGTATGACTTTATAAAAACCCTGCAAAACTAAGATAAAAAATTAAAAAAGCATAACTTCAAGTTATGCTTTTTATTTATTTAGAATTATCGATTTCCTCAATTTCTTTTTTGTATTTTTCTAATTCTACAGAGTTAGCTAATATAAAATGTCCTTCTTTTATCTCGACAAGCTTTGGTTTTTCTACGCTATAGTCGTGGACTTCTTGAGGATTATAAACGATTCTCTTACGACTTTTTTCCGTTAATGGATTTGGTTTTGGAATAGCGCTTAATAAACTCTTAGTATATGGATGAAGTGGATGTTTAAATAATTCATCACTATCAGCAAGTTCAACAATTTCACCAAAATACATAACAGCAATACGGTCGCAGAAATATTTAACAACACTTAAGTCATGAGCAATAAATATTAATGTTAAATTCATTTCTTCTTTTAATGAATTTAATAAGTTAATAATTTGAGCACGAATTGAAACATCAAGAGCACTAATAGGTTCATCACAAATTAATAATTTAGGATTCATAACTAATGCACGAGCAATACCAATTCTTTGACGTTGACCACCACTAAATTCATGTGGATAACGGTTAGCATAATCTTCAATAAGTCCAACTCTTTCAAGAGCTTCAACTACTTTTTTGTGATTTTCTTTATGGTTATATGAACCTTGAATTTTTAAACCTTCACTAATAATACTTTCAACAGTCATTCTTGAATCCAAGGAATCAATAGGATCTTGGAAAATCATTTGAATCTCACGCATTAATTTACGGTCATAATGGTTGTCATCATAATGAATTTGTTTAATCTTAGCTTGTTGAACTTTAATAATGTTTTCAGCTTTTATTTTTGCTTCATTAACTTTATTAGTATAAGTTTCTTGATCAATTTCTTTATTTTTAAGTTTTTCGTTTAATTCTTTTAATTCATTTCTTAGTCTAATCTTAGTAAATTTAATTTCTTTTTCATTCCATCTACTTCCAGCACCAATTCGATGTCCTTTATAATAGATTGAACCACTAGTAATGTTATATAAACGAATAATTGAACGTCCAGTAGTTGTTTTTCCACAACCAGACTCCCCAACTATACCAAAACATTCACCTTCTTTTACTTGGAAGCTTACATCGTGAACTGCTTTTAATTTAAAACGTTTAGCTCCACTTCCAAAAAAGAAATATTGTTTTAAATGATTAACACTTAAAATAATATTGTTATCAACATATTCTTGTTTAAATTTACATTTAGATTTAATTTCTTTTATTTTATTTTCTTTGTTAGTTTCACCTTTAAGTTCATCTTTGCCAGCTACTTTATGTTCTTCTGCATCGTCATCTTCACGCGTTAAATTAACATCATTATCTTGCAAGGATTGATAAGCTTTAGTATTCTCAGCAATTAACTTTTCTTTAGAAGATTGTTTTATAGGTTTCTTTTTTTCACTCATTTATTCTTCCTCCTTAGAAAAATCTTTTTTATTATACCCTTTAAGGGCATTAGCTATACGAGTTTTGACAATTTGAGGCATTTCTACCTTTGGTGCTCCTGGATAAAGCAACCATGTTGCAGCATAATGAGTATCACTAACTTTGAAGTAAGGTGGTTCATATTTAAAGTCGATAGCCATTGCATATTTACTTCTTAAGGCAAAAGCATCACCAACTGGAGGATGAACCATATCTGGAGGTGTTCCAGGAATTGCTTCAAGTTTTTCTTTACTATCAACATCAGGAATACTAGATAATAATGCCCAAGTGTAAGGGTGTTTAGGTTCAAAGAAAATCTCATTAACTAAACCATATTCAACAATTTTACCAGCATACATTACAGCGACGCGGTCAGCCATATTAGCAACAACACCTAAATCGTGAGTAATAAAAATACAACTTAAATTTCTTTCTTTTTTAAGTTTATTAATTAATTCAAGAATTTGAGCTTGAATTGTAACATCAAGTGCAGTTGTAGGTTCATCACAAATTAAAACTTCAGGATTAGCAGTTAAAGCAATAGCAATAACGATTCTTTGACGCATACCTCCACTAAATTCAAAGGCATATTGTTTAAATCTTCTTTCAGGTAAAGGGATTCCAACTTCCTTCATAACTTCAAGAGCACGACGTTTTGCTTCTTTACGAGTAATTTTTGTTTTAGAAATGTATTCTTCATAAACATCATAGATTTGTTTTTTTATTTCTTTAATATCTTCAATATATTTATTAAATTTAGCATCTTCAATAGTTTTTAAATCTAATGTTTCTTTTGATGTTTTAGAAATACTATTTTCTTTAAAACGACGATCACGTTTTTCTTTTTCTTTTGTTAAACGTTCATTTTCTTTTAAAATCATTAAATATTTATTAAGAACTTCTTTATCTAAACTTTCCTTATAAATATTAAATTCAGTTTCTTTATCCTTTAATGATTTATTTAAAACATCTAGCTTAGCTTTTTTAATATTAATTAAATCATGATGATAATTATTAACAATACCATGAGCTTCTTTTTTCTTTAATTTTAAAATTTTAGCTAAACCAGGTCTTTGTGCTTTATAACTTTCTTTAACAATTTTTTCTTTACTTAAATTGTAATTGATAATTAATTTTAAAGCTTCAACGTGGTCAAGGTTTTTAAAAGAAAAATCATTTATTAATTTTAATTCTTTTTCAATTCCAGCGTTACGAAGTTGGCGCTTAGCAATTCGAAGATTTAACTCTACTTCGCTCATTGTGTCTTTGTTGATTTGTTTTAATTGATCTTCACGATTTGAATTACGTACTTTCTTTTCATTTAAATCGTTAATAATATTTTTAATATTACGATTAAATGAAGAAACATATTCATCAACTTTAGAAAGTAATTCATTTTTTTCGTTAAGAAGTTCTTCACTTTCTTTTTTAGCTAATTTCTTATTAACTTCGTTTAATCTTTTTAAAGTGTTTTTATAATCAGTAACATCATTATTAATTTTAGTTAATTCATAATCACGATTAGCTTTTAAATTACGTAAAGCTGTTAAATCATTAGAAATAATCTCATTATATTTTCTTTTTAAAATATTACTATTTAATAAAGTAGTTTCAGTAATTTGCTTTCCAATTTTAATAAGTGGATTTAAAGCACTTAAAGGATCTTGGAAAATCATTCCAATTTTATTTCCTCTAATACGGTGGAAATCTTCTTCACTAACACGAACTAAATCTTCACCTTCAAAAATAACTTGTCCATCACTAATAATCGCATTAGCAGGTAAAATACCCATAATTGTTTTACTTGTAACAGATTTACCTGAACCTGATTCTCCAACAATACATAAAGTTTCACCTTTATATAAGTCGAAACTAACGCCTCTAACAGCGTGAACTAATCCATGATCACTACGGAAATTAACTTGTAAATTCTTAACGCTAAGAATCTTTTCTTTATTTTCTAATTCACTCATATTAATCGCTTCCTTTCAACGATGGGTTAAAGGCATCACGTAAACCATTACCAAATAAGTTAAAACTGATCATTAACAAAGCCATAATTACACTAGGAATTAAAATCAAGAATGAATAACTAGTTAAATATTGTTGATTTGATGAAAGAATAACACCAAATGAATCCATTCCAACAAGTCCAAGTCCTAAGTAAGCTAAACTTGATTCAGTAAAGATAACACTAGGAATCATGAAGACGCTACTAGTAACAAGTGTTCCAAGAGAATTTGGTAAGATGTGAGTAAAAATAAGTCTCCAGTCACTTGCACCTAAAGTTCTACTAGCTAAAACATATTCACGACCTTTGAAACGATAAAATTGTGCTCTGGTAGTTGCAGCAGTTCCCATCCACCCCGTTAAACAAAGGGCGATAGCAAATGTTGTAAAGTTTTGACCAAGATACAAAATACATAAAGTCATTACAACAATCCAAGGAACACGACCAAGAATATCGGTAAAACGTTCCATACTTAAGTCGACCCATCCACCGAAATATCCACTAATAGATCCCCAAATAACACCAATAATTAAATTAATAACTGATGTAATAATACCTAAAAGTAATGATATTCTTAATCCATTAAATACTAAGTGTAATAAATCTTTTCCTAAACTATCGGTACCAAAAACAAATCTAGGCATTGCATCATAACCTAAATATTTATAAAAAACAACTTCACAGTTTAATGAAATTTGTGTTCCACCAGCACCAGTTTGAATACTAACACTATTAACTTTTGTAATTGGACATTTTTCTTCATTTAAAACTTTAAAAGTTGAAGGAGCATCTTCAGTACTTGCACTAAAATCAAATTGCATCCATCCATTACGAATATATGTAGTTACTTCTGTCCTACTTAATCTAACATTATCTCTTAAACCATAAGTAGCTTCATATGTATCATATCTAAAATTACAATAAGTAATATCAGCATTATATAAGAATTTATTACCTGTTGAAGACCAAAAACCAACATTAGGAGTTTTTTCACCAGTTATTGGATCTTGGTTTTCTTTCGTTAATAATAATTGTTTATTTGCATCACTAAATCCAATTTGATTAAAAACTGAATCTGGATTTGATGAAGTTGTAACGAAATTTGTAATTAAAATTTGAGTTTTATTTTCAGTACTTACAAAAAGTGAAAATTGAAATTTGCAATCACTTAATTCATCAATATTTTCATCATAATTTTTAATTAATTCATTTAAATCAAAAGTATATTCTTGGTAATTACTATTTTTTTCTAAAATAGGAATATATTTAGGTGATGTTGATGAATCATAAACTAATTGTAATGAATATGAAGAATTAACATAGCCGTCAACAGCGAAAGTATTTTCATCACTTATTTTGAAATTAATATTATAAGTTTCATTAGTTAAATCTAAATCAAAAGTATAGCTTGAAAAATATTTAGTTTGACTAGAAACATCCCCACTAACAGGATTACTACAAAATCTTACATCACCACCAACTGCATATTCGCCTGCACTATTAGTTTTTTCATTCCAAGTAACAAGTTCACTTACTGCATTTTTTCTAAATCCAGCTGGAGTATTATTTACTGTATCGTAAGCAACTTTAGAATCATAATATCTAGTACCATCCCAAATATGAGCACTATTAACATTAAATAATTTTGGTTCTAAAAAAGTTTCACTTAAATGAGTAACATTAATATCACTAGGTAGTACTGAAGGTAAAATAAATGCTAAGACAACTAATAATCCTAAAATTACTCCACCAGCGACACTACTTTTATTTTTGTAAAATCTTTTTAAAGCATCTTTAAAGAAAGTTGTAGGTTTAGTTTTAAACTTTACATCATGAATAGTTTTATCTAAATTAACTTGTTTAAAATCGTCTTTCGAAATTAAAATAGTATGTTCTTTGTTTTCGCTATCGAAATAACTAAATTCTTTTAAATTTTTATTTTCTTCCATATTATTTCTTAGCCCCCATTCTAATTCTTGGATCAATAAATCCATAAGACAAATCAACAATTAAGCCAGCAAATAAACCAATAATTGTGACTAAAGCCATGTCTACCATTAATACGTTATAATCAGTTGTTTTACCTGGATCACCTAATGCTTCGATATAAAGTTGTCCAATGCCAGGAATACCATAAAGTCTTTCAAGAATCATTGAACCAGATAAAATTCCAATTATTTCACCAATTAACATTGGGAAAATTGGAACTAATGAATTTCTTAAACCATGACGTATAACAGATTGTGCTCTTGTTAATCCTTTAGTTCTAGCTAAAAGTAAAAAATCACTTGCTAAGACATCAACAAGTTCAGCTCTAACCCAACGAGCATAAGCACAAATTGTTCCAAGTGATAAAGCCAAAACTGGAATTACATAACCAGCAACCCTTTTTGAAATAGGATCTTGAACACTAGGCCATTGACTTGGTAGCCAATTAAGTTGATATGCAAAAATACTTAATAAGAAAGTTATAATAACAAATGATGGTAAGGAAATAAATATAACTACTACTGTAGAAATAATTCCATCAGTTAATTTATTTTTCTTTAAAGCTGCTAAAATACCAAGTCCGAATCCAATAGGAACCGCAACACATGATGTGATAATGTTCAAATAAATACTTACTGGCAATCTTTCAAGAATAATTGTCATCGCTGATTGACCAATACTTAAATTAGTTGAAGTTCCCCAATCCCATTTGGTAACAATATTATTAAGCCAACTAAAGTATTGTTCCATAACTGGACGTTGATAAATATAGTGAGCTTTACCTGCACTATCAATCCAATTATAAAGTAAATTTCCTAAACCTTCAGTTGGGCTCTCCATATCAAGCATATAACCAAGTTGAACTTGATTTATATAAAAAGATTGTACTTGTGGAGGCATTCCAGCTGGAGTTGCAGGTGGTAAAAGCTTAATTAAAATGAAGGTTAAAGAAAGTATTATAAAAGCAGTAAAAGCAATTAATACTATTCTTTTTAGTACATATTTCCACATTTAGCTACTCCTTTTCTTAAATTATAACTTATTTCTTAATTATCTAAAATCAAAGATGATTAACAACTAGGTTATAAGCGTCAAATAAGATTAGGGAAACCCTAACCTTATTTGAACATTTTATAAATTATTAATTAAATTACTATTTTACAACTTCACCGTTTTCGACAGTAGTTCTTCCAGTTGCAGCTTCCCATAATGCGTCATATGACCAAGTATAACCATCGTAATAAATCATACCATCATTAATGCTTGTATCAACGCCCCAGTTAAGGCAGAAACCACTTCTGTTATCACTACATAAGACTTGCATGAAGTCGATAGGTAACATTTGCATACCTGTAATTGCACCCATACCTAAGTCAAATTGACCTTGACCTAATGCATCATACATAGCATCTGCATCACTTCCAGCAACAGTATTGTTAATAACAAGTTGGACGCGAGGATCAACACTATTAAATGCTTTAGTCATATATTCAGTAATAGGTTTACCCATACTATTCATTGAACTTTCACTCATCCATTTACCACTAATTGTAATAATTGTTGGATTTTCTTTAGTTCCATAAGTTAAATTACCAGCTTCAACTTCTTCTTGGATAGCAAGTTTAAATAGCGTTTTAGCAGCATCTAAACTGTAACCATGAGTTGTTGGATATCTATCTTTTAAAGCAGACTTATGACCATCTGTTTCATTATAGATATTGTCAGGATTATTGAAGTAATATGCTTCACTTAAGTAATTTTGAGATGCACTAAAGTTTTGTGATTGAGCAAATTGAGCTCTATCAATTGAATAATATAAACCATCTAAGAAATGGGTATTAGACATGATAGTTTTAACATCCCAGTATTTGTCTAAAGGAGTTTTGAAAATTTGACCATCAACACCAAATAATTGTTCCCATAAGTCAGCATTACATGCATTGACATTTACTTTCCAAGTTGTTGTTTCAGGAATTTCTGTAGTTCTTGGATCATCTTTATAATTAACTAATAAATCACCTGGAATTGAACAGCTATCAAGTTTTCCAGCTAAGAATTCATTAAATGCGGCTTTGTTATCTTGTTTAGCAGCAGGAAGAACTGCAACATGGTATCCTTCAATTTTGTTCATATCAGGATAAGTAGTTCTTTCAATCCAGTTAGGATTTAATTTATAAGTAATTAATTTATCCTTTTCATAGTATTCAAGAGTATAAACACCAAGTGATAAAGTTGTATCAACTGGAGTTAATGAACCATTTTCACTAAAACGTCCATATAATTGAGCACCATTATTAAGTCCATCAGTTCCATCAGTAGCATTTAAATCATCAATGAAATCCATTGGAATTGGTTGCCATAATTCACTACTTAAATTACTATCAATACCATCAATTTTTAAAGGTAATGTGAAGTCATATTCAACATATGAACCTTTTTCATCTGTACCAATTTTTACTCCAACTAATTTATTAAATAATTCTTCATTATAACCATTAGCAGTTTGATTGTAATATTCAGTGGAACCAACGATTGGACGAGCATAAGTTTCACTAATCATTTCAGCACCACGGAATAATTGGTTAGATTGAGTTAATAATAATTTAAATGGAGTGAGGTAGTCTTCAAGTTTAACTTCACGACCATTATATTTTGCAAAAGTAGGATTTTTACTATTTGTTGAATATTTTAATCCATCTGCTCCAGTTTTAACATAAGCCTTGAACTTAGTTGCGGTTGGTTCAGCATCACTTGAAGGATCAAGAGCTACTACACCACCCTCATCTAATTCATATTTAGCTAAAACAGCATACTTTTCGTAGTCTGTTTTGTTTTCATTTAACTTATAACCATATAAACCACTAGTAATGTAACTTGTTAAATCACTAACATCATTACCTTCTGAATCCCAACCATTAAGATCATGTGGATCGTTTGCAACATATGTATGGTAATACATTTTATAGTTTGCATTTGTTTCAGCAGCAAGTGGAGCAGTTAAAGTTCCGTATTGTTGAATTCCAAAACCATAACCAGTGATGTAATTTTCAACACCTTTTTGAACTCTTTCATTATACATTACATATTGTCCATCTCCACAAAATGGAAGACCAGTTAAATATGTATCTTGAGCATATCTTTCAAGTTTTCCTAAAATATTAGCTCTTTCCTGCCAAGTTAAACCAACATAACTTTTTGTTCCAGTAAATCCTTGTCCTTCAACAGTAATTTTAATACTATCAACTGCACCGCTAGTAATATCTTGAGCAACTAAATAAGTTACACCAGGTTGAAGGCATCTAAATCCTCCAGTAATTGGATCAACAGCTAAAACATCAGTATTTTGTGAGAAGTAATCCATGTTTAATGCGTTTTCATCCATATCGACGAAATTACTTAAAACTACGCTACCAGTTTCATTAACATTGAAAGTATAATTTCCATCTGAAGTAGCAAGTTCAAATGTAGGATAAACTTCGGTTTCACCGCCAGGATTTCCACCGCCTCCACCTTTATTACAGGAAGCAAGAAGACCTAGCATACCGACGACACTAACTATTGAAAGAATTTTTATCTTGTTTTTCATAATTTTCCTCCTTGTTAAATATACGACTACTTATGAAACAAATCATAAATATTCATAATTATATATTAATATATATAATTTTAATCAATAAAAAATAATCTTAATATTTCATTAATAAAAAGCATATATTAAAGAAAATATCAGCATTTTTTAAAAAGTACATTTATAAATTATAAATAAAATAATTGCTGTTATTAAAAAGATAAAACTAGCAATATAATAAGCAATAAAGTTAAATTTATTTGTTTTTCTACTTGGAGCTTTTCGATCTTTATAATCTATTAAATCTTTATATTTTCTTTTTGCACCTTTTCCCCACGAAGAAATCATATTTGTGACACTATATCCTAAAGCATCAAAAGTACCTTGATTTAATATTATTTGATAACTTCCAAGAAAAAAGAAAATAGCAAAGGCTCCAAAACTTCCATTACATCCATCAATAATTGTTCTTTCATTTATAAAATAAATAAATAATGTAAAACCAACACCAAACAAAGCAAGGACTAATAAAACTAGTCCTTGCTTTTTAAAATTATAATTTGAAAGAAAATTATTTATGTATACCTTTAAGTTTTTTAACATAAATTAAGATGCCAAGCGTAATAAGACTTACTCCGACTGCTCCTCCAACAACACCACCAACAATAGCTGCTGTATTGTCATTACTTGGTGTAGTAGGTTCTTCAGGAGTTATAGGTTCATCTGGATTATCTGGTTCTTCTTTACCATTAAAATTAAATGTAATGCTAACGTCACCACTTTGAGTAACATAACTTAAAGTTGTTCCATTAAGTTCAGTTACAACAGCGGTATCAACACCATTAACCTTTTCAGTAGCAGAAACAACTACATCAGTAGCATTAAATGGTAAGAATAATAAGACTTTATAACCTCCTGCAGTACTAATATCAGTCTCATTACCACGAGCATCGTTAATTACAGTTTGATAACGATTAGTAAATGTATTAGATGTTTCATCAACAGTACCTTTAGTTACCTTAAAGACAACATTATAACCAAGTACTAAACCATTATGTTCGACTGCATATCCATCTTCAATATCTTTTGTATTAAATAATTGTGTAGTTTTTAGACCAACTGAATTTTCGAGTTCAAGTAATATTTTCTTTCTTGAAGTGTAATCAGAAATATTTAAGTTAATAAATTTTCCATTAGAATCGCTTTGAATTGTAACTTCTTCATAGTTAGCAACAGCGCTAATTACATTATCTTCAAGATCAATTCTTAATACACGTGCATTTGTTTCACCGCTTAAATTTCTATCAACAACTTTTGGTGCACTTGCTTCGCCATCAACAATATTAAGTGTGTAAGTTTTAACTACAGTACTTCCATAAGTTGTGTTGTAAGTAAATTCAAGAGTATATAATCCTTCAGCATATAATAAATTACCAGTATTACCTCTTAAAGCAATTGTTGTATATGCTTTAGATGCTTCTGAATCAGTTCCTGGAGAAGCAAATATAGATTTTAATAAACGACCAGTAGTCATATTATATGTTCCGTTATCACTATAATTTGACATTCTAGTCGAATATACTGTTTGATTATTACTTTGTTTAATTAATTTAACAGTATTAGCTGTAACACTTCTATAAACATATTGTTGAATAAGAAGATTACTGCTTAAACCTTTTAGACCAACAGTGATTGAAGCACTTGTCTTATCATAAATTGCTTTTGTACCACCAGCGGCAACAGGATTTGATTCTCCTGAAGCAAATTTTTGAATATCTGAAGTTGTAAAAGCACTATCAGAAGTGACAATCATCGATGTAAAATCAGCATTTGGACGTGATTTGAATGTATAATAAGCATCATTTAATAAATCACTACCATATAACTTGTTATCTTTTTGTTCAAATTCAAATGGTTCTACTGGTGTAGCTTGAGCATAATCACCATAATAACCTAAGAATGGGATAGAAAGAGTTATTTCATTACTACTATCTTTAGGAGTAAAAATAACATAACCTTCTAAATATGTTCCTTGATCAAATTCTTTTAAAATTTCTTTTGAATTTTCACTAATATTGTAATCGAAACTAATTGAATTTTCTCCTGGAAGAATTGTTACATCTTTAGTAAATTCTTCTAATTTTTGATCAAATAAAGTTGCATAAGATTTATCAGAAGATAAAGCTGGAGCTTGAACATATAAAGTTGCAGTATATTCTTCACTTTCAGTTGATTCATTTATAGTTTTAACGTCAAAGTTTAATCTTCCAACTTTAACATCATCATTATTTTGTAATTCAATTTTAGCTTTATTTCTAACGCCCTCTAAATAAATTTCAGTATCAATTGCATGAGCAACATTTGGTAATCCTGCACCTTGTTTTCTTGGAGAATAAAATCCAGTTGTAACTCCGCCAACAACTTGTGTTAATGGGGTAGCTGTAGATTGAATTCTTCTTTCAAGTGTTAATTGATATTCTTGACGTTCTTCATCAGTAGTAAAATCACCATTACTTAAAACGTTAGCAACAACTCCGGCATAGTTAGGAGCAGCCATACTAGTTCCATCCATATATACATATTTTGTATCTGAACCTTTTGGATAATAAGTTGCACCCCAAATACTTTCTCCAGGAGTAATAATATCAGGATTAAGTCTTAAATCCCAAGTGACTCCATCGCTAGAAAAACCACTGACTTTTTGTCTATAAGCAGTAGCATCTTTTAATGATGTATCAGCTTGCAATCTACTACTAGCAACAATAGTTGCATAAGAAGAGTTAGCATAACTTCCTATAATACCAAGTTCAGCTTGATCGGTTGGTAAATTTGGATATAATCCATAGTTTGATGATTGATCATTATCTTTTAAATAATTACCTCTTCCTTCATTACCAGCACTAACAGCAAATTGAACACCTCTTTCAGATAATTTTTGGAAAGCTCTAAAAGCACTTGAATATGTTGTTTCGTCCTTGCCATCTTCAGCAGCTCTATCGCTAGGTTCATCCCATAAAGAAGAACCAAGAGACATATTAACAACATCAACTCCAATTTTAGCGCAATCATTTAAAGCACGTAAAACTGTTCCATCACTAGCTCCTGAACCACTATCAGGAAACACTTTCATAAGAGCAAGTTGAGCATTTGGAGCGATACCTTTATAAGGTCCATTTGCTGCAGCAATAGAAGAAACATGGATACCATGGTTTTCTTTAACATTTAATACATCATTATCACTATTAGCATAGTCATAGTAGAAAGGAACTTTATTATTGTAATAAAGTTGTTTATCAAAATCTCCTTTTGCATTTAAAGAATTTCCTGTAACCATTGCTTTCATCTCAGCTTTAGTATATTTAACTTGATCATCGCTTAAATCAACTAATGCTTCATGATCTAATTGGAAAGAGTTATCTAAAACAGCAATTAAAGTTCCTTCACCATCTTTAGTATTTTCTTCTTTTACGTTCATTTCGATACGTGAATAGTTTTTATCTGGACCAGTTGCTAAATCAGGATTAAAGCTTCCTGCATTTGGATCAGATTCACCTGAAGATGTAGTTACTTCTGCAGGTTGATAATATCTTTCTTTGCTAGCAAATTCGACAGTTTTAAGATTTTGAATATAGTAAATATCATTAGAATTAACTTTTAAAATTATGTAATTTGCAAGTTCGTCTAATGTAAAATCTACAGAATAATTTGTAGTAACTTTACTATTTAGTTCTTGATAAAATAAACTTCTTACTTCTTTTCTTGCTTCTTTAGATTCACCATAAAGATCTTTTAATTCAACAATAACGGTTGTATCTCTAACAGGTAATTCTAAATTGACATTATTTAAGAAGCCTATTCCTAAAAAAACTGAAGAAAAAGCTATGAACCATAAACCTTTTTTATTCATTTTTTTCCTCCTTAATGTGTTTATTTAGTCAAAAAGGAAGTGAGATTAGTCACCTCCTTTTAAATAACTAATAATATAAATTATTTAACGACTGTTGTACCAACTTCAGAAATTCTTAAGTTAACCACTAATACAGCAGTTCCTTCACCTTCACCAAAGCCAATAGCAACTGATTGAGCAGAGAAATCCATTGTATTAGCAGCAGCATCTAATTTTAATGTATATTCTGAAGTATTTAATACGTTAGCGCCAGATGTAAATTTTAATCCAGCAAATACTGTAACCATATTTTCACTAGCAAGACCGATTAATCCTACTGTACTTAAGACACCAGCAGCTTGAGTATCATCAATTGTATATGTGAGAGTACCATCTGATTTCTTAGAACTAGTTACGAATGCATCACTATAACCATCCATATAATCATTTAATGTATAGAGCATATCATAGATACTTGAATATGTAGTTCCATCAGTTTTTGAAACAACATCACCAACAACAAATGATCCACCTTCGTCTTTACCATATTCATGAACAAGACCATCTTCTCCAACAGTATAACCATAACTTAATGGTGTAGCAGCTCCATCATGACCGTTTAAGTAGCAAAGTGCTTCTCTATACATTGTTTCATCGTCAATGTAAGTTACACCAGTTTGATATGCTAAATCAATAAATTGTGATAATGTTGAAGGTAATTCACTAGCAACAAATGGTAAACCAGTATCATAGTTGATAATACCAAGCGAATATTGAACTTTATAATTTTTAGCCTCTTTAGCTGTTGCTAAGAAACTCATTTCAGCAGTTGCATCAGCAGGTAAAGGTTCATTAGAAGGATCATTAACAAATGCTTCTAAGTTTGTTTCAACAGTTGTACCAATACCAGTTAAAACATATGAATAGAGTTCCTCTTTAGTTTCATCTTGAGTATCGCTATTAATTGTAACACCAGTTAATTCAACTTTAACAACTTCAACTTCATTTAATACAGAAGGTAAAATTTTAATATCGACGGCATCATAAAAATCACTAACATCTTGGAAGATTGTTCCGTAAACTAAAGTTGCATATAATGTATCACTTTGTACGTCAACACCAGTTCTAGCAAATAAATATGGATCTTCACCTTCATTTTGAACAAGTTCAAAAGAATCTAAAACTGTTGAGTCAAATGGCATATTAACAAAATAATTGCTCCAATCTGAAGTATTAGTTTGACTATAAGTGATTGTACTTACATCTGCTAAGCCTTCTTCAGTAAGACCACATGTAAAGAAATAACCATTAGCATTTCTTCCACCAACGAATCTAATTGATCCACTAACTTCATCTGTAACTAAAACATTATAATTATCGTTGTGTAAACCTTTAGCAATTACTTTGCTGCCGTCTCCTCCTAAAACAAGAGCACTATAATTAGTTCCAATTCCAGTTAAAAGTTGTCTTACTTTTCCTTCGGTTTGAGAAACAACAGTACCTTCTAATTTTGCGGTATGATCGCTTCCTGGAACACTTAATTTAACTTCATAAGCACCAATAGCTTTAAATGTTAAAGTCTTTCCATCACTACCTAATTCAACAGTATCAGCAGTAACAACTTCTGCAACGAAATCGGCAGTAGCTGTAACAGGAGCTGTAACTGTAACTGAGACTAAATCATCAAGATTAACAGTTTGGCCAACCATAGCATAAGTTAAAGGTTGAACATTGATACCTCCAACAACCGGAACAGCATTAAAAGTAACACTTACTTCTTTTCCTTCGCAAGCAACTTTAACTTCACATGCACCAACTCCGATTACTCTAACTGAAGTACCAGTATCACCACCAACTTTTTGAAGTGTTGTTGTTGTAACGACTGTAACTGTAACCGTTTTTGTCTCGTCAGCTTTCCCGTCAAAACGAACAAGAGGTTTCAAATCAACGGTAGCACCATATTCTTGGTCTCCAACAGCTTCAACTGTTAATTCCCCAAAACTAGCTTGTTGTCCACAACCTGCTAAAGTAGTTAATGTAAGACCAACCGTTCCAAAAGCAAGAACAGAACTTAAAGCAAGTACACCTAAATTTCTTTTCTTCATAAATTCTCCTTTCGAAATATAGATTTATTTTAAAACATGATTATTTTTTGTAAAGTTTTTTTGATTTCCTTAATAAAATTGAAATTGTTTAGACCTTATCGACAAAAAGATATTTTTTAAAAATTAATAATATTCTTAAATCAGATTTTTTTTAATTAAATTTGTCTAAAAATAATTAAAAAAGGCTTAAGTTTTTATTTTATTAATACTTTATAGCCTTTCTTTTTCCTTAATTTAACTAATATTTAATAAATTATCTAATTGATTTTAAGAAGTCTTGATAGTCTTTATTACAGCTTGGACAATCATCACAAGAAGAAAAGTGTGAACAATTTCTTTCTGCTACCCTTCTAGCTGCCGGAATAAAAGAACGTATTTCTTCTTCATTATATCCAACTTGAATTTTACGGTCATCAACCATAATAGGGCGCTTTAAGCAACTAGGATTTTTTTTAATAAATTCAATTAACTCATTCAAGGTCATTGAATCAATATCAACATTTCCTTCCTTAATAATATTACTTCTTTTTGAAATAATATCATCAGTACCATTTTCGCTCTTTTCTAAAATTTCTTTTAGTTCTTTAGGATTTAAAACACTTGTAAAAATATTTTTTTCAACATATTCAATATGTTGTTCATCAAACCATTTTTTCACTTTTTTGCAACTACTGCAACTTGGAGATGTATAAATCTTAATCATCAAAATTCCTCCTTATCTATTTTATATAATTTAATATGTCTTGGAAATTATTAAGTTTTATGCAACTAAATTTATCTTGATCTTCTTTGTGACAATATCCATATGTTAGAAAAATCATATCCATATGTAAGTTCATTGCAGTTAAATAATCAGTATAACTATCTCCAGCATAAAGGCCTTCATAAGGACTTAAATTATTTTCTTTTAAAATTCTATTTAATAATGTGACATCAGGCTTTACTTTATATCCTTCAACAAAGCCTTGAGTTTTTAAGATTTTAATGTCTTTTAATGAAGCATTGACAATTTTATTTAAAATATCATTCGGTTTATTACTATATATAATGATTTTAATACCATCTTTATTTAGCTTTTTTAATGTTTTTATAACGCCTTTAAATGGAGGGGATATATATTGAGTTTCTTCATAGTATTTTAAAAATTCTTGATATTGTTTTTCTAATTCCTCATCAAAATCGCTTCGATGAGTTAATCTAAGAAAAAGTTTCCTTGCTCCATCACCTATGAATTCTTTAACCTCGTCATAACTATATCGATATGGATAATTAAATTTTTCCATTAATAAATTACTAGCATTTGTTAAGCCTTTTAAGGTATCAAGCAAAGTCCCATCAAAATCAAAAATCACAAATTTCTTCATAGATAATTAATATCATTTTTATAACAAAAAAGCCACATTTTTATTAAAAAGCCTGCAAATCTAAGTTATTTATTTAGATTTAAAGATTTCATAATAATTTTATTTAATGTCTTAGCAAAGTTTTCTTTATTTTTAATTTGATATCCTTCAAGAAGCATTGCTTCATCATAAAGCAAATTAGCATAGTCGTTTAATTCATCTTGATTTTTCTTAATTTCCATAATTGCTTTTACTAATTCATGATCAGGATTAAGTTCTAATACTTTCGTAGATTTAACATCTTCATTTTCACCTTTTGGTAAATCATTAATTATTTTTTCCATATTAAGACTTAAACCATTTTTAGTCGTGATACAAACTGGAGAATCAACTAGTTTTGTTGAGAAACTAACTTCATCAACTTTATCTTTTAAAGCTTCTTTTAAATTATCAAGTAATTCTTTATTTTTTGCATTTAAAACATCAATTTTACTTTTTTCTTCTTCAGTTAAAGTTTTACTACTTACATCATTAATATTTTTAAATTCATAACCTTCATAGTCTTTCATAGCCATAAAGAAGAATTCATCAATGTTATCGACGCAAAGTAATACATTTATATTTTGTTTTTTAAAAGATTCAAGTTCAGGTAAAAGTTTTATAGATTCAATCGAATCACCACTTGCATAATAAATTACTTTTTCGTCTTTATTAGCTTCATCAATATAAGATTTTAAACTAATATATTTATCTGAATCTTTTAAGGATTTAAATAAAATTAAATCTTTTAATAAGTCTTTTTTACTTCCAAACGAACTATAAACTCCAAATTTTAAGTGATTTCCATAAACTTCATAAAATTTAACGTACTTATCGAAATCATTTTGTTTTAATTCTTCTAAATGTTTAACGACTTTATTTTCAATATTATCTCTAATTTTTATTAATTTAGCATCGTCTTGAAGCATTTCACGAGAAATATTTAAACTTAAATCACTTGAATCAACTAAACCTTTAATAAATTTAAGATAATCAGGAACTAATTCTTTACATTTATCTTTAATAAAGACACCTTTACTATATAAAGTTAAACCTTTTTCATAATTGTCACTATATAAATCATAAGGAGCATGGCTAGGGATATAAATTAAAGCATTATAGCTAATCATACCTTCAACAGTTAAATATAATGAAGCGATTGGATCAGTATAATCATAAAATTTTGTCTTGTAAAATTCATTTAATTCTTCCGTTGTAACATCCTTTTTATTCTTTTTCCATAAAGGAATCATCGAATTTAAAATCGTTGTAGTTTTTTCTTCTACAAATTCATTTTCGATTTCTTTATTATTTTCGTCCAATTTTGGTTTTTTAATAATTTCATCTAGTTTAATAGGATATCTAACATAATCACTATATTTTTTTACTAAACTTTTAATTTCGTATTCATCTAAATATTCACTAAATTTAGTGTCTTTTGTGTCATCCTTTAGATACACTTTAACAGTTGTCCCACTATCTTTTAAATCACATTTATCAATACTATAAGTTGAACTGCCTTCACTACTAAAAATATATCCGCTTTCATCATTAATTGACTTTGTTAAAACTTCTACTTTTTTAGCAACCATAAAGGCACTATAAAAGCCAACACCAAATTGACCAATAATATCAAAATCGTTTTGATCTTTATTTTCTTTTAATTTATTAATAAATTCCTTAGAACCACTTTTAGCAATTGTTCCAAGATTTTTAATAAGTTCGTCATGGGTCATTCCAACTCCATTATCACTTATTGAGATGCATTTATTTTCTTTATCTATATCGATTTTTATAAAATATTCATCTTTTGAAGGTATTTTATCATTACTTGTTAAAGCTAAATACTTATATTTATCTAAAGCGTCACTAGCATTAGAAATTAATTCTCTTAAAAATATCTCTTTATTTGAATAAATTGAGTTAATCATTAAATTTAATAGTTCTTTAGATTCTGTTTCAAATTCTTTTAATTCCATATTTGTTCCTCCTATTAGCACTCAACAATTTTAACTGCTAAACATTATTGTACTACATTTTTTAGCACTTGCAATAATAAAGTGCTAATTATTTTATAAAAGTAAAATAAAAGCCTTCATATGAAGGCCTTAATAATCAAATTAATAATAAATTAGTGGAATCTTGTGTAAATATTTTTAATATTCTCATGTGATTCATGAGATTTAATAACATCAGCAATCATGCTAGCAATTGAAACAACTTTAATTTTATTACTATGATAAAACTCAGGATGTTCAATCGTATCAGTAACAAAAACGCCATTTACAAAATCTGCTTCTTCAAACTTCTTAAGAGCATTATGTGAAAATAAAGCATGTGAAACACAAATATAGATTTTTTTAGCACCTTTTTCTTTTAATACTTTGGCCCCAGCTAAAATTGTACCCCCAGTATCAATAATATCATCGACCATAACACAAATTTTATTTTCAATTTCTCCGATAATGTTCGTAATTTCAGCAACATTAGGTTTAGGCCTTCTCTTATCAATAATAACTAAACTACTATTTGGAACATAGTTTGAAACATCTCTAGCTCGATACATTGCTCCATGATCAGGAGAAACAATTGCAACATCATGAGTGTTTATATTATCTTTTCTAAATAACTCATTTAATGTTTCAGCAAACAAAACACTAGGAGTTAAATTATCAAGTGGAACGCTAAAAAATCCTTGTATTTGAGGGGTGTGAAGTTCCATTGTAAGAACTCTTGAAACACCTGCATTTGAGAATAAATCTGCTACAAGTCGAGCACTAATTGGTTCATTCGCATGAGCGATACGGTCTTGTCGTGCATAGCCATAATAAGGCATTATTAATGTAATTTCCTTACAATTAGCTCTTTTTATACCATCAATGAATAAAAGTGTTTCCATTATTCTATCATTAACTGGGCTACATGTTGATTGAATTATGTATATTTTTTTCCCACGCACATCAACTTTACTAGTTGCCAAACATTCTCCATCTGCAAAATGTAAAATTTCTGCTTCACTACGTTTTATTCCAAGTAAAGAACAAACTTTATCTGTTAACGAAACATTACTTGTCAATGCAAACACTAATATGTCTTTAATCATAATGCACCTCAAAAAAACATTTTAATTATACATTATAAATATCATGAATTTAAGAAATTAATAATATCTTGATAAACAATTTGATTATTTTCTTCATTTAATATCTCATGTCTCATATTTTCATAAATGATTAATTGAGCATTTAGACCATATTTTAAATATTCTTTTTGTAATTTTAAAAGGCCTTTTGAATAATTTCCTACTGGATCTTCTTTTCCACCAATAATTAATATAGGTAAATTTTTATTAATTTGTTTCATTTTATTTTTATTATGTAAAGAACTTAAGCCTTTTAAAAATTCATAATAAAATCCATTAGTACAATTAAAGCCGCTTAAAGGATCTTCATCGTATTTTTTAACATTTTCCTTATTTCTAGAAATCCAAGCACTTTTTGATTCATTTATAAAAGGTTTCTCATAAGCACCGATTGCTAATTTATATAAAAAACCAGCTTCTTGATCATAATTCTTTTTATTTACCACAAGGTGTGCTAAAAAATTTCCTAATTTAAATAAAATCGTTTTGCCATTACTTCCACATAAAACAACTTTATCTAAATTTCCTTTATATTCTTGAATATATCCTTGAGTAATAAAACTTCCCATTGAGTGAGCAAATAAATAAACTTTTTTATTTTCTTTTTTAAATTTATTAATTAATTCATCAATGGTTGCTTCCATTTTAAAGAAATAATCTTTTCCTGGATTACCAAGTTTACCATTTTTTCCTTGTCCATAATGATCTAAACAATAAACAGAAATTTTATTTTCATTTAGAAAAGAAGCAAAATGATTATATCTTGAAGAATGTTCAGCCATACCAGTTACTAATAAAAGTATTGCTTCTTCATCTTTAACGATCCATTTATGTCCATATAATTCATCATTAAATTGATTAGTATATTTAAATTCTTCTTTCATTTAATCATCCTCCTTATAAAGATAATCATGAATAAATTTATCACTATCTTCTTTTGTTAAATTAAAAATAACAGATGTTTCATCAATTAACATTCTTTTTGCAGTATCTAACATTCTAGTATCTTCAAGACCTAAAGCTTGGTTTTTATCACCTTTATATTCCTTATATAAATATAAAACTTTAGTTAAATAACCAATATTTTTGATATCTCCACTATATAGAAGTTCCTTAAAACGCGTTCTTCTTTGTTTAGAAAAGTCAAATTCAACATCTTTAATTGAACGCATATAATTTAAAACATCAAAAATTTCATCCTTAGTTAATAAAGGACGATATAAATCATTTTTTTTATCAATAGGACAATAAAGGATAAGGCTATCTTCATTTAAAGCCTTAATTTTGTAATATAAAGCTTCGTTTAATTCAACAGTATCAATTACTTCACATAAACCATGAACTTTATGAACAATTAATTTCCTTTCCATCGCAAAACCTATCTTTATTTTACTATAAAATTTTCTCTTTTGTAAGAAAGAAAATTTAACTTATTTTCATAAAAAAATTAAAAAATTATTGAGTTTTGCAGGGTTTTTTATAAAAATAAGCAAAAACTATTTAATTTTAGGTTATAAAATATTAATATAAAATAGACAAAAGGAGAACAAAAGTTGTTTTACTAATAAAAGATAACTAGAAATTATTTATGGAAAATTACATTGTTGATATCAAAGAAGGAAAAATTAAATTATTTATTGATGAAGTTGAAGTTGGTTATGTTCTTTTTAAGATAAGCCTAGATAAATTCAATATTTTATCAACAATTGTTTATGAACAATTTAAAGGCAAGGGATACGCTAAAAAACTAATGAATTATATACTTGAATACACAACAAAAAATAAGTTGGTTTTAGAATATACTTGTTCTTACGCTAATAATTATTTTAATAAGTAATTAAAAAGTATAACTATCTATAACAAAAGATTCTTTTTCAAAAAATGAAATGATTTCTTGCATAACTTCTTCATCAAGTTGGCAAAATTCTTTGAAATCTAAATCTTTTGTATAATTAACCTTCTCTTCCATTGAAGAAAATTTATGAACTTTCTTAATTAAATCACTTAATTTTTTGCTTGATTCTTCTGTATACGTAGGATTATGTCCCTTATTATTTACCTCGTAAAATAAAACATCATTTCTTTTAATATTCGATTTTAAATAATTAAAGTTTTTTTCAAAATTTACTAAAGGATCATTTGTTGAATAAAACAAGGCTACTTTAGTCTTGGAATTATTAATTCCATCTAAAATATTTAAATTAAAATATTTACTAAATTTTTCTTTTTCTATTTTAATAAAATTGTTTGCAACAATTTTTGAAGGAATATGTTCCTTAAAAGCAGCGCTAACACTTAATGGGGCGCTTAAAATAACTGCTTTTTTAATATTTTTATGAAGATTTAAAATAGAGCCAACTCCATATCCACCTAAACTATGACCAATTAAATATATGTCAATATTCTTAAATTGTTCATCATTTTCAAGATAATTTAATACATCATCTAAATTACTGATATTTTCTAAAAAACCTTTTATAGATGTACCTGTTGATGAAAATGTGCCAACTGCATCATATGCTAAAACTTTGAACCCACTATTAACTAAATAATTAATTTCTTGCATATAAGCTTGATAACCTGCTCCCATTCCGTGAACAAAAATTATCAAAGAGTTAAGATTATAATTTTCTTTATAAATATATTTACCATTAATTGTTTCATTATCACTAGTTTTTATTGAGAAATTTTTAGTTAATAAATTATCATAATCTTCAACACTAAAATATTTTAAAAATGGTTTGCCATCCTCTCTTACAGCATAAATCTTGTCATATATTTTTTTTGAAAAACTCTTAAACATAAATAAAAACCTCTCTAATCTCAATTATTTTTTTTAAATTATGGCAATAAGTTATTAGCGCTTCGATATAAATTATACCACTCTACTTTGGTTAAATTTACTTTTAATGCCTTGATTGAATCAAATATATGTTGTTTATTAGTTGTCCCTATTACGACACTAACATTATTACCTAACATTAATAAAAAACTTAAACAAATACTGCTTTTACTTACGTTATATTTTGAAGCTAATTGTTCCAAAAGCATATTAGTTTCTTTAAATTTATCATTATTTAAGATATTCCCTTCAAACATTCCATATTGATATGGTGACCAACATTGTAAATTGATATTTTTCTTTTTTAGATAGAAAAACATATCCCCTGCAAAGGAATTATTTTTATAAAAAGCAGTATTATAATTAAAAACATCACTAAGCAATAATGTATGTCCTAAACCTAATTGAAGTTGATTAACTTCTATTTTTTCTTTAACTTCTTCTTCTAAATAATCAATTAATTCCTTAGAAAAATTACTTACTCCAAAATGATGTACTTTTCCTTCTTTATAAAGAATATTAAAAGCCTCAGCAACTTCTTTATTATCTAGAAAAATATCCGGTCTATGTAATAAAAAATAATCTAAATAAGTTGTATTTAATCTTTTTAAAGTATCATTACAAGATTTAATAATTGTTTCTTTTGATAAATCATAATAACTTTGATTTGATTCATCTACATAAATTCCACATTTAGATTGAATAATCATTTTACTTCTTAAACTTGGATCAAGTCTTAAAACATCACCAATTTTAGACTCACTAACGCCATTTCCATAAATGTTACTAGTATCAAAGAAATTAATTCCGTGTTCTAAGTCAAATTCAATTAAAGATTTTACTTCTTCAACACTCATCTCATTAATACGCATTAAACCTTGAATAATTCTACTCTTTTCCATATTTCCTCACCTAAATTAGGATAATTAAAATACAAAAAATAAACAAGTTAAATTATAAATTATATCTAAGAAACCTTGATTAAAGCGAGTAAAATACATAACTAAACTTGATAAATCTCTTTTATATCAAGTATTATTTGATTTCTATTTATATAAAATCAAGGATTCATTGAAGATTATTATAAGGTTTAAAAGATGAGATTAAGACAGTTGCGTATTCAAAAAGGTTTAAATCAACAAGAATTGGCTAATATCTTAGGTGTTAGTGGTCAAACAATTTTAAATTGGGAAAATGAAATTTATGAACCTAGCATCGAAAAACTTATTTTAATTGCGAATTATTTCAATGTTTCAATCGATTATTTAGTAGAAAGAAAAAACGATATTGATATTATAAATGAACTTTGTAGTGAATTAAGAAAAATACCAAAAGATGACTTTATAATATTTATAAAAGAATCTTTAGAAAAGATGAAATAATTATTTATTAGAATATTGATGCATATCATCTAAGAAAAATGGCAAATTATCTTCATAAACATGAAGTATTTTTTCTATTTGATATTTTTTATTTTTAACTTTTATATATTCTCCTTCTTTTTTATCATCATCTAAATATAAGTATTTTTTATTCTTATTTATAGTAATACATCCAACATTATAAAGTTTTTCACATTTAGTTATATTTGAAGGAATATACGATACTATTATGTTAGTTAAATCTACTACTTCATCCTTATATAATAAAAAGATAGTTCCATTAGAAAAGATTACGTTATTTAAAGAAGAATTGAATTCATTTATAATTTGTTCATCAATCTTATTTTCGCCATTAAATTCAATAATAAACTTAGCTTTTTTAGTGAATTCAGCAAATAAAATATCTTTAAATTCAATATATAAAAATTTATTCTCTTTAGGAGTTAATTCTAAAACTAAATAGTTAGCTTCAAGTTGTAATTTACCTTCAATTTGGCTTAAAGAAAATGAATTTAAATATTTAGTTATATCGTATCCATTATTTTTAGATATACGTTTGATTTTTTCATCGAAAAAGTTAAACAAAAGTTCACTAAGCATTTTTAAAATCTTTTCATCATATTCATTTTTATCTATATGATAACGTTTTTTAATAAGTTCACGTAATTGTAAAAAATATGATTTAAGTAATTTTTCATCACGTTTATCTTTAAATTTATAAAAATGAATTTTAATTAAACGACTTAAAATTTCTAAATATCCATTATTTAAGTTACCTCTTAATAAGTAGTCCTTAAAACAAGTTTGATAACATTCATTTAAAATATTTAAAGCAGCTTCATAAGATATAAAAGTTCCTATTCCATACAAATAACAATCTGCAAGTAAATAACCAGCAACATAATTTTTGTTATAAATAAATGAAAAAACTAAATATTTAAAACATTCGTTTTGTGTAAATTCATTGTCTTTATCATCACAATTCAGAATTAAAATTTTACCAATAATATTAGCTATACCTGGCGATTTACAAATTTTAAAAGCCTTTAAAGCATAATTTAAAGACTTGACATAATCTTTTTTAGTTAAATCCGAAGAATAAAAATATTCAATTGCTAAAGTTTCATATGAAAAAAATGGATCATATTTTCTTATTTTTAATAAAGAAGAATGAAAAAATTTAGCTAGTGATTCATTTTCACCAGTGTAATCTGTTTTGGTTCTTAAAAAATAAAGAATGAATTTCGTTGTAAAATTAGAATACCCTACAGTTCGATTTTTATCGGTTAATTCCTCAATTATTTTTATTTGGTCAGATATTAATTCTAAATAATTATCTTCAATTATGTTGTCATAAAGATATTTTAAAGAACATACAATTAAATTCTTTTCATTTTTAAAGAAGTAATCATTATTTCTAAAATCAAAGTTTTTAATGTCATCAATATGTATCGAAAATTTTAAATCATCATTAAAAAAGATATCTAAATATTTTTCTACTTGATCAAAAGACATAGAGTCATTAACTATTAAATTAAATACTCCTAATATTAAATCTTTAGAAAGTGAAATATCATCTAATACTTTATAAAAAACAATCGTTTCTTCATCAGTTAATAAATTAAATAAATTAATTTTTAAACTTAAAATATCAAAAAATGTCTCTTTATTAATATCTACCAATGAATAGTCATCAAAACTTGTCTCATCATCTTTATCATAATAAAACGAACGGTTGTATCCTAAAAATTTTAACTTTGCTAAACTAAAGTTTTCCATATATTAGTATTATATTATTTCATAAAGATTTATAAATTATTTTAAATATAAAATTTAAATCTTTTTTATTTAATTACTTTATTATTTAAAATAAAAAACTCTTGCTTAATTTTTTTAGCAAGAGTTTATCTTTTTGTTCTGCCTTTATGTTATCGCTTTAATACAAAAAGCGACCCCTACTAGAGAAATAATACCTTTACTAGAAAAACGATACCCCTACAAAATGCCGATTTTATCGATATTTCTTGCTTGACATTGTGAGCAATTAAATAACTCAAAAAAATACTAACGAAACGATGCAATTCGGGATAATGAATATCCACCTATGCAAGAGGAAAATAAAATTCATAAAAAAGCTAGAATGATATTTGATTCAACTTTTCTAAAAATTGTACACATTAAAATTAACCATCTTCTTAAGTTACCTCATCTTCTATTACTGCTTATTCGCTTTATTAAATAAATCATTCAAAATCAAAAATATGACCTCATATCAGGAAGTATCATCATCGTATCTAAGTTAGCGTTCCTTATCGCATCGCTAGTGATAGAACTTTAAAAACTATTTTTAATCTTCGCTCCAATTAGCAATTTCAATTCCTGCATCTTTATAATCTTTATTGATTACTTCAAGATAGTTGTCAGAGCGTTTTGTTTTTGCTATTTTGTTTAAGTTTTTGTCTGCACTCCCACTCCGCTATTCAACTTCTTCATAATAGTAAGAAGCATCAATTCCTTTTAGGAATAATTCCCTATTATCGATTTCATCAGTTAAAGCGTCTTTTAATAACTCTTTAATTTTTACATCAGAATTAGGGCTCAACATCATTGCGTCGAAATAATCTTTTTTGTCAATCTTAGACCAATCGATGCATTTTTTAAGTTCTTTAATAAAGATTAAATCAAGCCAAATCCTGGTTGCACGTCCATTTCCTTCCATGAATGGATGAGCAATATTCATCTCTACATACTTTTCCACTATTTCATCAAATGTGGATTGAGGCATTTTATCAATTTGTAATAAGGTTTGAGGTAAGAAATCACCATTAGCAAATATAAATCCACCTTTAGAGATTGTTTTTGTTCTTATTTTTCCGGCAAAATCATATAATCCTTCAAATATATATGCATGAATCTTTTGAAGAGAGATAGTTTTTCCAACTTCGTCTTCGCTAATCAAATTTGTTTTATAAAGCTGATGTGCTTTTCTTTTGCTTTGTTCATCAATTGGATCTAGCATACCTGTTATCCAATCTAATACTTGCTTTTTGTATTTAGATGGAATGATGGTTAAAAGTAATCTAACACCACTCTCATTTATGACATCAGAAACATATTTTTTCCCATCATTTGCATATAATTTCAGTTGTCCACAAAAAGGAGACAACTCCGGATTTCTCACCTTAACATTATTCCAATATCTTCTTGGCGAATTCGGTTCAATGAGAATATTAATAAAATCAACCGCAGAATACCACCACATCGATTGTTCATTATCCCAAACCGCTCTAACTTCTTTCTTATTAAAATATCTAATTGAGCGTTTTATCATATTAATATGATAATACATTAATATTCAGTTGTCCACAAATTGAAGACAACTCATCTAATTTTGTATTAAAACTTTTTTATATAAAAAAAGCCGGAATCTTGGTTAAATTTCGGCATACTGTACGAATGGTTGCGGGGGGAGGATTTGGACCTCCGACCTCCGGGTTATGGGCCCGACGAGCTACCAGACTGCTCTACCCCGCGATATATATAATAAATAACTTGGCGGAGAAAGAGGGATTCGAACCCTCGCTCGACTTGCATCGACTATCGGTTTTCAAGACCGACCCCTTCAGCCAGCTTGGGTATTTCTCCAAATGGTGGACCATCTAGGACTTGAACCCAGAACCTAACCGTTATGAGCGGTCCGCGCTAACCAATTGCGCCAATGGTCCGTCCCTAGTTATTTATGCACTTAATGGTAGCATCGGGGGGATTTGAACCCTCGACATATCGGGTATGAGCCGACCGCTCTGGCCAACTGAGCTACGATGCCAAATGGTGGACCCACGGAGAATCGAACTCCGAACTTAAGCTTGCAAAGCTAACGTTATCCCATTTAACTATGGGCCCATATCTAAGTGCTTTAATATTATAACTAACTAAATTTATTAATTCAAGAATTAATTTTTCATTATAAAAAATGATTATTTTAAGAAAAAACCTTTTAAAACTAAACTATTTTTTAAAAAAATGGTAATTTTCATTACCATTTTCTTTTATTTTATTTCATCTTCTTTTTTCTTTTTGCAGTTTTTTCTACAATTTCTTTTTAAATCAAGCTTTGGAAAAATAAATCTAGCAAAAATAATAAATAGGAGAACAATTACTACACAAACAACAACAATTATATCTACAGCCATTGTTGAAAAGACATTTATCATAAAAATACACCCCACATTCCTACTAAGCTTGCTAAGATCCAAGCAACACCCGTTTCAATAAACAAAGCTTTCCACATCTCTTTTGAACTTCCAAGTTCACGTCTCATAGCACCAATTGCACCAAAACAAGGAGCGCTAAATAATGTAAAGATCATATAACCATAAGCACTAAATCCATTAAAGAAAGCAAATTGAGTACCTTGAGCAAAGATGTTTCCACCTTCTTGGACAGCATTTATTACTTCCATACTAGAGACAACAGCTTCTTTCGCAACTAATCCTTGAATTGCACTAACTGTTGCTCCCCAAGACATATTAAACCCTAATATTGGAGCAAATATCCAAGACAAAGTTTTACCAATTAAAGCTAAGAAACTATCTTCCATCATTTCAGCATTTAAGGCTAAATCATCTTCAGTATAATTAATAAATTTAAAGTCCCATGTTATATGAAGCAACAACCAAATAACTACACTGCATAAAACAATAATTGTTCCAGCTCTTTTAATAAATGAAAGAGTCTTGTCAAAAACATCTCTACATATATAACTAATACTTGGAGCATGATAATCAGGTAACTCAGTTAAATAACTAGTATTTTTATTTTTAATAAAGAATTTATTAGCAAACCAACCAACTAAAACAATAACGATAACAGCTAAAAAATACATTGATAAGGTAACAAGCCATGTCCATCCACCTAATATTTGAGCAAATAAACCACCAATAAAACAAGAAATAATAGGTAATTTAGCACTACAAGGTACAAATGGAGTAAGAACTACTGTCAATTTATGTTCATTACTATCTTCTACTGTTCTTGCAGCCATAATAGCTGGGACACTACAGCCAGTTCCAACAATAAAAGGAACTAATGATTTTCCACTCATGCCAATTTTCTTAAAGAAATGATCAAATAAGAAGGTAATTCTAGACATATAGCCACTAGTTTCAAGCAAAGCTAAACATAAAAATAAAATAATTAATTGTGGTAAGAAATTGCAAACTGCACCAAATCCAGCAACAACTCCATCGCTAACTAAACTAGCTGCCCAAGAACTTCCTCCAGCATTTGTAATTACTTCACTAAGCCAAGGTCCTATACCTATAAAATTAGATGGAATAGTTCCCAATGAATATTCAAATATTCCAATATCTATTCCACCACCACTTCCATTAAAGAAAGCATCCATTAAGTTAACTGTCAGTCCACCAATAACTCCAACACTAAGCATATAAACTATAGCCATTACAACTATAAAAATTGGAATAGCTAAATATTTATTCAATATAATTTTGTCGATTTTTTGAGTTAATGTCTCTTTAACAACCTTTTTAACACAATCATTTCTTACTTTTTCAATAAAATTATACCTTTCAGTAGCAATTAATTGTTCGCTATCAACATCATAAAATTTTTCTAAATCTTCAATTTCTTGGTTAATTTTTTCATCTAGATACTCTTTATAATTTTCTTCGCGTTCGATTACTTTAACTGCAATAAATCTTTTAAAATAAACATCTTCTGGAAGCTTATCTTCAATTTTGCTTATTAAATTTTCAATATAACTTGGATAAATTTTAAGATTTTTATTTGTATTTACGTCATTTTCTTTAATTGTTTTAATTAAATTTTCAATTCCAATCTTTTTTAAAGCACTAATTGAGATAACTTTTGTTCCAAGTAACTCTTGAAGTTTATTAATATTAATTTCATAACCTTTCTTTTTTAAGATGTCTTCCATATTTAAAACTACTAGAACATTTGTATTAAGTTCTAATAACTGAGTTGTTAAATATAATGATCTCTCAATACTTGTAGAATCAATTATATTAATAATTAAATCTGGTTTTTCATTAAGAATAAACTCTCGACTAATTTCTTCTTCACTAGTATAAGGTGATAAAGAATAAATTCCTGGAAGATCGACAATTGAATAATCTGTATCTTTAATTATTCCTTCTTTTCTTTCGACAGTAACTCCAGGCCAGTTTCCTACTTTTTGATTAAGACCAGTTAATAAATTAAATAATAAAGATTTACCACTATTTTGGTTCCCAACTAAACAGCATTTCATATTATCTAACCACCTTCACTTGAATTCCATCCATATCAACTTTTCTTAAACATAAGTCATATCCACGTAATGAAACATCTATTGGGTCTCCTAAAGGAGAAATTCTTCTAATTTCAATTTGTACACCTTTAGTCACACCCATATCCATTAATCTTCTACGTAAAGCCAAATTATTGTTATTTAAACTTAAGACCTCACCAATTTGATTAACTTTTAAATGCGATAAGGGACAAATCTCATTTAAACGATGTTTAAAATGTTTTTGCTCTTTTTTCTCAAATTTGAGACGTTTTTTTTCTTCCTTTTGCAATTTTTTCTGATATTTTTTATCTTCAGTTTGTAAATTTTGCATTGTTATATCTCCTTCCAAACATTAATATAGTTCAAAAGTTAACCATAGTCAACTTAAAGTTAATTACAGTTAACTTATTTATTTTTGTTTAAAAAATTGTAAAATATTCTATATGGAAGAAAACTTAACTAGATCTATAGAAGATTATTTAGAAGCAATTTATGTTTTTGAATTAAAAGGAGAAAATAATATTCCTTCTTTAATGGTAGCTAAAACTTTAAATGTAAGTAAGGCTGCTGTTGCAAAAGCTATGAATCGACTTCATGATGAAGGATATATATTAAAAGAATTATATGGACAAATTTCTTTAACTGAAAAAGGTAGAGAAATAGGTCGCTTAGTTTATGATAAGCATAAAACAATTAAGGAATTTTTAATTAAAATTGGTGTGAGCGAAAAAAACGCAGAAATTGATTGCTGTAAGATTGAGCATATTGTATGTTCTGAAACCTTAAGTAAAATTAAAGAATTTAATAAAAATCACTAGATTTTTAGAAAAAACCTCTTAAAACTCAACTATTTTTTAAAAAGGGAGATATAAAATGAAAGTATTATGTATTCTAACAAATGGTTTTGAAGAAATTGAAGCTTTAGGAACAATTGCAATTTTAAGAAGAGCAAATATTAATGTTGATATTTATTCCTTACATTCAAATTTTGCAACTGGTCGTTATGATGTAACAATTTCTAATTTATGTGATTTAAATTTATTAAATTTAGATAATTATGATTTACTTTTTATTCCAGGAGGTCCTCAATATAAGGAATTAGAAGAAAATCAATTTTTTAAAAATGTTATTTTAGACTTTTATCATAAAAATAAACGCATTGCAGCAATTTGTGCTGGTCCTACTATTTTAGGTAAATTAGGTTTACTTAAAAATAAAAAATACACATGTTTTAATAGCATGAATGAAGATTTTGGTGGTAATTATATTGATCGCTATGTTGTTAAAGATAATAATTTAATTACAGGAAAAAGTGCTGCTGCAACAATTGATTTTGCTTTTGCAATTGTTGAAGAATTACTTGGCAAAAATTACGCTGAAAGCATTAAAAATAGCATTTATTATTACAATCGATAACTAATAAATAACTTCTATTTTGTGTTCTACTTTTGAAGTATTAGAACTAGTTTTTTTACCAAAAACTGCTCCTGCAATTGGTTTATAACCTTCTTTAATATTAAATAAATTATATAATTCACTTTTTGAACGAATAATTCTTACTGGACTATAGACAAATACACTACCAATATTTCTATTAGTTGCTTCTAAAAGCATATTTTCTAAAATTGTTCCAGCATTTTGATTCATTAAATCATCAATTTCATCTTTTTGTGAAATTAAAATAAATAAACTACAATTAAAGAAAATATCTCTGCCCAAATAATTAAAAAATTCTTTTTTTATTTTATCTAATTTTTCATTTTCATATACATTTATAACTAATGTATTGTATTTTCCACGAGCAACTGGAGCAAGCATTCCTGCCTCAATAATTGCTTCTATGTCATTTTTATTAAGACTTTCATTTGATAATTCACGAAAACTTCTTCTATTAGCAAATAATTCTAAACATTCCATATCTATCACTCCTACTTATAATTATAATTAAATAATTTTTTTCTTTACAAAGTGTTTTATTTTTATATATAATGATAAAGCGCAACGGACCAGTGGTGTAGTGGTTAACATGTCACTCTGTCACAGTGAAGATCGCGAGTTCGACTCTCGTCTGGTCCGCCATTTTTTATTAAAGGCCCGATAGCTCAGTTGGTAGAGCGGAGGACTGAAAATCCTTATGTCCCCGGTTCAAGTCCGGGTTGGGCCACCACTAAATTCTAAAAAATGCCTCTAAATTAGAGGTTTTTTTATTTATTTTTTGACGTTGTAGATTTAATTGTTTGTAAAAATCCGTCTTTCATTCTTGACCATAGGAAGATTAAAATTTGTGAAGGCACACCTAATAAAAATAATGGCCATAAATTATATTGTAAAAATCCTACATAAATCGAACTTATTAATGACCATAAAAATAAGGTATAGATATAAAAATTATATTTTCTTTCACCCCATGTTTTATTAAATAATATTAATACAATCGAGGTTAGAGGAATTGCATAAATAAATACTTGATAATAATTAACAGAATTAAATACCATAATCCAAACAAAACATATGGTAGCAAGCATCCAAACAAGGGATATAGATAATAAAACAATAGAAATTCGATTAGCTTTGATGTTTGTTTGTTTAGTTGGATTAGTTATAATTTCTTTTTCTTCTAATGGGATGTCGTTTGTTAAATAATCAATAGTCACTCCATAAAAAGATGCTAATTGGTATAATGTCTCAACATCTGGTAAGGTATCCCCTTTTTCCCGTTTAGATATTGCTTTATCAGTATAACCAAACATTTCTGCGAGTTCTAATTGCGTAATTTTTCTCTCTTTTCGAAGTTCAGCAAGGTTACTTCCTATGATTTTTCTTAATGATTCCATAACTAAAATATACAAAATTATATCGATATAGTCAACATAATTTAAAAACTCTATTCTAAAGAGAGTTCTTTTAAGATACTCTATTTTAACTAGGGACTTCTCTATTATGAAAAAAATAATGAATAGGATTATTTATATATAAAAGTTTATATAATTAAGGTCGTTATGAAGAAGTATGTAATTAAAAACAAAAAGAATTTTATTATTACACTTGTTATAACAGTCTTATCAATAGGCTGTGGTATTGGAGCTGGGCTATATTTAGGTCAAGAATTCATTACTCCACAAACTGACTACTCTTCTTTTAACGAGATAGAATTAGAAGATGATAACGATGCTTTATATAATAGGTATTTATCAACAAATCCAAATTCTTATTTATCAACATTTAAATCATATGAGCTCGTTAATATTAGTTTTAAAAAATTAAGTAAGGAAGTATCCTTTCGTTCTACTGATATTGGCTCAGTTGTAGCAGCTGGTGTTGCGCAAACAATTTATGGAACTTCAATTAAGGAAAATGATTCATACTTTAATGAATCTATATCAAGTTCAAGTTTAGTTAAAGTAGCTAAAAGATTTTATCAAGTTGATGATGAAGTAACTATATATAATGGTGGGGTAATTTCTTCTACTATTGCCTCATGGGATTCAACTTCATTAGAAGAAATGACCACTGAAGAATTTGAAAATACCTGGGGAAAAACATTAGATCGATCTTCTATATATATTGTTTCTTCAAAAACTGTCTTAGATGAAGGAAAAGTTGAAAATGATGGAACTAACTATAAAGTTACATTAAATTTAGATCCAATTAAATCAGTTATAAGATATGTTAGACAAATGACAATGATGTCAAATTTAAGCAGAAGCCCCGACTTCACTAGTGTCCAAATTACATATACACTTGATCAAAACTTACGTTTATTAAATTGTGATATATATGAAAATTATGAAGTATGGAAATTTGGTAAACATATGTCTAATAGTCATTTAACTACAACTTATTATTATCAAGGAAGTTCAATTCCTGATTTAAATACAAATTGTCAATATTAGGAGAATTATTATGAATTTTAAAGGATTTTTAAAAAAGACATTATTATTTGTAAGTTTATTGTCTGTTAGTGGTACTGCTACATATTTTATTTGTTACTCACAAAAAGATAAAAATAGCTATTCACAAACTCAAGATAAGCCAATTACAGAATTAACCCCTCAAGAAAAGTTAATTAACTCATTAACTAATATCCAAAAATTTGATCTTGATGCCGAAATCAATATGGAATATCAAAAAACCATGACTGAAGGTCATTTGACTTTCACTGGCAGTGGTGATTTTTCAGATTTTAGTAATATCAAATTAAGCGGAAATTTAAGCGCCGATATGGGTTTAACAAGTTTTAGCGCAGATTTAGGTTATTATGATAGTAATATTTATTTAGATTTCAATAAATCTTATTTATATTTAACTACAGATGATATTTTAGATTTTGTTGATATGCTTCCATCAATGGGATTAAATATTGCACTTCCAGATGAATTAAAAAACTTTGATGTAAATGCATTTGAAGAAGATATTTTATCAGCTGAACCAATTAAAGATGTTGTTGGTTATTATTTCACAATTAATTTAAACGAAACAATTCAACTTATTTTTACTTCAGATGATAATTATAACTTTACTGGTTTAAGAACAAATAAATTTTATTACAAAGATTTATTTTTTCAATTAAATGCTAATTTAAAAACTGTTGAAGAAACAGCAATAACTTTAGTTAATCCTTCAACTGTTGAAAATGCTCCAACTTATGTTAATTTTGCTCCAGCTTTTAACTTAGTTAATGGTATGTATAATTTATTTACAACTCCAACTAACACAGTTAATTTAGATTTATCATTAAATAAATATGATGAAAATTTATTAAATAATAATTTAGTAGATTTAAATCTTGATATTTCTTATGACATTAATACAACAAATATTAGTGTCGCTGGAAACATTGTTGAAAACGAAAATACACATAAAATATTATTAAGCTTATTAGATTCAACTTTATATGCTAATTATAATGACGCAATTAAAGTTTCTTTAGAGACAGAAAATGTTGCAAATTTAATTGAATTTTTATTAGATAAGATTGGAAGCGAAGAAATTACAAATATATTAAATTCAATAAGCGAAACTACTAATGACCTCGATATTGTTGAATTAATTACTAATTTCACAAATTTAAATAATTTAATTAAAGCTATAAATGTAACTGAAAATTGTTTAGAAATTACTGTTGATTTATCAGTCTTTAATATTGAAGCTGAAGAATTTGTTCTTTTATTTAATTTTGAAAAAACTGAATTTTTAGGCTTAAAATTAAATAATTTCAATATTAGTGGTTATAATGGTAGCTTAGCTTTAACTGTTGAATCATATAATCCAGCTGTTATCAATGTTGAAGAATATTCCAAATTAGAATATCCACTATCAACTATGCAACATGTTTTAAATTTAATTAATCAAACTAAATTTAGATTAGAATTAGAAGGTAGTGTTAAAAATATTAATAGTGAAATTTTACCAGTTACTATTAATGGCGGATTACAATTTGATTTAACTGATAATGTTGAAAATGGTTATGGTTATGGTGAATTAACTATTGTTGATCGTAGTAATTACACTCACGATTTATATGTTGATTTAAAAGATAAAAATCAAGTTTTATTTAAATATAATGAAGATTTAAAAGGAAAATTTAAAACTCAAAGCGTACTTGACTTAGTGGATTTAGTAGAACAAATCATAAACGAAAAAGATGAACACTTTATGGAGTTATTTGGAGATTTAATTAATAGCCTTGGTGATAGTGGAATCTCTCAAATTATTTCTACAGGTAATTATGGCAAATTATTAGCCTCAAATATTATTAAAGATTTTAAAACAGATTCTACAAAATTAAGTATCGACATCGATGCTAGTATTATTGGTTTAGAAGATGTCTTTACTTTAGTTGTTAATTATTCATTTGATGATGAATTAGAATATAGTTTAATCGACTCTTTAGAAATTAAAGGTTTAAATTTCAATGATGAAGAAATTAATTTCAAAATTTCTTTAAGAGATTTTGATGAATCTTTAGAAGCAACAAGATTAATCGCTAGCGCTGAATATTTAGATTTTAGCGATATTAAATTATTACTTGCCCTTGGAATTAATACTTCTAAAGTAAACGATTGGCATTTAACTACACAAATTAATTTAGCACTTGGATCAATATCTCTTGGTAGTTTAAGTGATTTTACAGTTGATATTAAAATTAAAAATTTAAAAGGTAAAATTAAGGCTGCTTTTGAAATTAATAATTTACCTTATGTTCCTGGAGTAAATGGTAATCCTACCTACTATAGTCCAAGCAATAGAAAGGTTAGTTTCTACTATTACAACGACTTAATTTATGGTTATCGTAGTGAAAATTGTAAAACTTCCTTCCTTTTTGGAAAAAGCGGACTATATGAATCTTATTTCACTTCAACTCTTGATAATTTCTTAGATAATGCTATTGATTATATTTGTAGATTTGGACTAAGTTTAAGCGATTCTATTATGAATCTTATTAATGATTCTGGAAATAGTGGATCAACAAGCAACGAACCAATTCACTACGAAAATATTTTAACTAAATTTAGTTATAATTCAGAGGGCGAAGTTATTGGAGGTAAATCTTATCCTTATTTCAATATATGTATTAATCTAGCTGAAATTACAAAAGACAAAGCTTTAGATTCTATAAAATTAAAATTATATTGTGATACAGAAAACGAAAGATTACATGGTTTTAACGCCTCACTTATTATTGATTTTGGTTTACAAATGTCAATTTCAGCTACTGCAATCTTAACAGACTTTGGTGAAGTTCTTGATTTAGATTATATTGATGAATATGCAACTAAACACGCTGGTGATGAATTAAATAAAACTTACGAAGTATTTACAAAATTATAATATTCATTATTTTTTAACAAAAAACCTGCAAATCGCAGGTTTTTTTGTAATTTTTTTATTTTATGATTTATATCTATGATATTTAAAATAGCTTATAAAATTTGAAATATTTTTTTATATAATTTACTTTTTTTTGTAAAAATATTACAATTATAATATGGAATTAATATTAACTTCTTCGAGTTCAGCTTTTTCTACTCCTCAAAGTATAGATAGTTTAATAGTCAATTATTTTAATAACCTCGGTTGGTGGGGAAACTTAATTTTATTAGCTTGCAGCTTATTACTTGCTACTATTCTTGGAGGTTTAGTAGGTTATCAAAGAGAAGTTAGTGGACATGCTGCCGGTTTTAGAACACATATACTAATTTCTTTAGGTAGTGCTTTAATTATGATTATTTCAATTTATGGTATTCCTAGTGAAGCTACTCGCGATCCAATGAGATTAGCTGCTGCAGGAGTTACTGGAATGGGATTTTTAGGAGCAGGTTCGATTATTAAAAACGGGGTAACAGTAAAGGGTTTAACAACTGCTGCTTCAATTTGGGTAACTATGGCAATCGGTATGGCTACTGGTGCAGGATATTTTGTTTTAAGTATTATTACAACTATAATTACTTTGCTTTGTTTAATATCATTTCAAAAATTTGAAGATTGGACTAGTGAAAAACTTACTAATATATTAATCATTGTTGAAGAAAATTCTAATTACATGAGTGATTTAATAAACTTATTAAATAAATATAATATTCAATATCGTCCATTTGATACAACATTAACAGTTTTAAATAACAAAAAAGTTCTAAGAATTGTTTTTACATGTAAACAAAAAAATAGTTCTAAAATTAGTGAATTTATCGAAGAATTTAAAAAGACAGTAAATCCAATTTCGATAACGGTATTAAAATAATGCAAAAAATACATTTAAATCCTTATTTTGAAAATAAACCTTGGGGTGGAGAATATATAAGTAAAATTTTTAAATTAAATTCGAAAGAAAAAATTGGAGAGGCTTGGTTAGTATCTACAATTAAAAATAAAGAATCTTTATTAGATGATTGCTCTACATTATCAAGTTTTATTAATAATAATTTAAAATTACTTGGCTTAAATTCAATTGATGATTTTCCTGTTTTAATTAAAATTATTGATGCGAAGGAAGATTTATCAATCCAAGTTCACCCTGATAATGAATATGCTAAAAAAATGGGTTATAAAAACGGAAAATACGAATGTTGGTATATTCTTGATAAAACAAAAAACAATTCATTAATTAAAGGGTTTAAAAACATTTCAAAAGATGAATTTAAAAACGCAATCCTAACAAATACACTAGAAAATTATTTAAATTATGTTTCAATTAAACCTTACGATTTAATTGAAATTTATCCAGGAACTGTTCATGCAATTTTAAAAAATACTTTTTTATTAGAAGTTCAAGATCCTTGTGATATTACTTATCGTTTATATGATTATAACCGTTTACCAAAAAGAGAACTTCATATCGATGATGCCTTAAATGTTATTTATAAAGATAAAAAAGAAAACAATAAAAATAAGTTTGAAATCATTAACTCTAATATTTCATATTTTATAAAAATAGTGGGATTTGAAAGGTTTTTCTTTGAAATTAATAAGTTTTCTTACGATACATATCTTATAATAAATGATTAATTTTCTTTGATATTATAAATTTTTTCTATGGCGTTTTTAATACCATCTTCTTTAACATCGCTTGTTATAAATTTAGCTACTTTCTTAACACTATTTACAGCATTTCCCATTGCTACACCATTAAAATTAGTAATCATTAATAAATCATTTTCAGCATCACCAAAAGTATAAACATCACTTTTTTTAATTGCTAAATAATCTGCTAAAAAATTAACTCCAGTAGATTTATCAATACCAGTATGCATAAAATCATAGAAAAATATACTACTTCTAACAACAAAATAATCTTTTTTAAGATCATCATAAATTATTATTTTATCGACAACTTCTTTTTCACCTGCAATAATAACTTTTTCTATAACTTTATCATCTTTAAAATCACTATCTAATAAATTTAAAATGACAGTATCGTTTAATCTTGCTTCGCTATGAATCCATTTATCATCTTTTAAATAACCAATTTTTCCATCAATAAAGCAAAAAATATTTATTTCATTAATATATTCTTGATAACGATTAAAAATTCTTTTTAAATCAGCAATTGTTAATCCATTTTCATATAATTTATTGCCTAAATAATCACAAACTAAAGCACCATTTGAACAAATAGCATATTTTTTTCCATCTTTAAAATAATCGAGATATTTTTTTACCCCTGGAAAAGGGCGACCGCTGGCAATAACCATATAATCGCCCTTTTCTAATATAGTATTTACACTATCGATCGTGGAGGAGAGAATATTTTGATTGTAATCAATTAAAGTGCCATCGACGTCAAATGCAAATAACTTCATAATTATTTATCTAAATGATTTGAGGAACCAAAGACGTTTCTCATTTTATCACGAACCATTTCTCTAACGTCATCTCTAGCTGGTCCTTGATATTTTCTAATTTCAAATTCTTCAGGATGCAAAGTAAAGTATTCTCTAATTTTTCCTGTCCAACAAACTCTTAAATCAGTTCCGACATTAATTTTACAAACTGCATGTCTGCTTGCTTCCCTTAACATTGGCTCAGGAATACCAATTGCTTCTTTCATTTTTCCACCATATTTATTAACAAGTGCTAATTTATCTTGTGGAACACTACTAGAACCATGTAAAACTAGTGGAAACCCTGGTAATCTTTCTTCAATTTCCTCTAAAATATCAAATCTTAAAGCTGGTTTTTCTCCTGGTTTATACTTAAAAGCACCATGAGCTGTTCCAATTGCAATTGCTAAACTATCAATACCAGTACGGTTTACAAATTCAACAACATCATCTGGATGAGTAAAATGACCATATTTATCTTCAACAGTTGAATCATCTTCGATTCCGGTAATTGCGCCTAATTCACTTTCAACAACTACACCTTTAGCATGAGCATAGTCAACGACTTCTTTAGTCATTTTAATATTAGTTTCAAAATCATAAGCAGAAGCATCAATCATGACACTTGTAAATCCTAAATCAACACAATATTTACAAACATCAACTGTTTTACCATGATCTAAATGAAGTGCAATTTCAACTCCCTCTTCTTCACCAGCAATTTTTGCCATCATCATTAAATATTTTGGACCAATATATTTAATAACGTTCTCTGTAATTTGAATAATTACTGGAGATTTTTCTAATTTAGCAGCTTCAATAACTGCTTGAAATGTTTCAAATGTATCGACGTTAAAAGCACCAATTGAATATTGACCTTTATAAGCGTTTTCAAACATTTTCTTTGTAGTAACTAATGCCATAAAATTTTCCTCTAATTATTCGGCTTTGTTATTTGAGCCAAAAACATTAATAATTTTATCTTTAACTAAATCATAAACTTGATCTAAAGCAGGAGTAAAGAAAGTTCTGCAATCAAATTTAGATGTAAATTCACTTAAAGATTTTCTTAATCCACCAATAAAAGCAACACGAATGTCTGTTCCAACATTAATTTTGCAAATTGCATGTTGACTTGCTTCTTTTAACATTGATTCAGGAATACCGATTGCTTCTTTCATAGTGCCGCCGTATGAATTTAAAATATCAAGATATTTCTTTGGAACACTACTAGCACCATGTAAAACTAATGGATATCCAGGCATTTTTTGTTCGATTTCTTCTAAAATATCGAAGCGTAATTGTGGTTTTTGACCAGGTTTAAATTTATAAGCACCATGTGCTGTACCAATTGCAATTGCTAAACTATCAATACCTGTTCTTTTAACAAATTCAACAGCATCATTTGGATGTGTGAAATTACCATATTTATCATCAACTACAACATCATCTTCAATACCAGCAATAGCGCCTAATTCTCCTTCAACACTAACACCTCTAGCATGAGCATAGTCAACGACTTCTTTAGTCATTTTAATATTAGTTTCAAAATCATAAGCAGAAGCATCAATCATTACGCTTGTAAAGCCTAAATCAACGCATTTTTTGCATAATTCAACGCTTTTTCCATGATCAAGATGTAAAGCAACAGGAATTGTAAAAGTCTTCATTGCTGCATCTAATATAGGTCTTAAATAATCCTCTCCAAAAAAGTCGAGAGCACCACCAGAAATAGCAATAATAACTGGAGATTTGCAATCCTCACTAGCACGTAATACAGCCTTTAATATGTCCATGTTATCGACATTAAATGCACCTACAGCATATTTGCCTTCATATGCTTTTTTTAATAATTCTTTTGTACTTACAAGTGGCATAAATCCTCCTAAATGAAAAAATATTTTATTTTCTATATAAGATAATAACATTTTTTTACAAAAAATAAATGAAATTTTATTACAATTTGAAAGCGCTTACAAAAAAATATTGTTTTTTGAAGAAAATTAAATCATAATGTATATGTCTAAAACATATATGGAGGTTGAAATATGAAAAGACGTTTATTAATGGGTTTAACCATTGTTGGTGTTGGTTTATTATCTTTAGCCAGTGTCACATCATGTGGTGGCGAAAGTGGAAACGACACTGCTGATATTGTCGCTCAAGCTAGCCAAATGAGTCTTGCAGACCTTGAAGCTGCTGCTGAAGAAGAAATGACAAATAGTGATGACACATTCAAAGTAGTCGCTTTAACTTCTACAATGACAAGTGCCTTAAAACTATTCTCAGAAACTTATGATTGGCTTCCAGAAAGTAAAACATATTGCAAAAACGACTATAAAGATGCTGCTTTATTTACTGCATTAGAGCAAGCTGATTCAAGTTATTTTGCTGACTTTGCTTTAATTCAAGATGCTAGAAGCTTAGCTGATTACCTTGAAGGTGGACTCTTACACAACTATGTCCCAAGTGATTATAAAGAAATGGGCTTAGCTGAAGAAGATACATATCCACTTAAAGGTATTCATTTCAACAAGATTTTCTTTGTTAACAATACCTATGATTTATACACAGAAAAGAAATTCTACAATATTTGGCAAGTTGCTGATCCTAATGGTGTAGGTCCTGCTGCTTTAACAAGATTATCATTCCAAGATCCTACAACTGAAAGAATTAATATGAGTTTCTTACTCTCATTAATGGCACCAGAAAATGAAACTATGTTAACAACTTCATATAAAGAATACTTTGGAAAAGATTGGGCTGCTAGCGACAAATATAAAACAGTTGGTGAAGAATATGTTTATTCATTCATTAACAACATCGCTGCTTTCCATACTAGTGATGGTACAACCATGAAAGAAACTCAATATGAAGAAGAAGCAGATCTTAATCCACACTGGGTTTATTATGGTGCTTATGCGAAGATGAAAGATGCTGCTAAGATTGGACCAGAAGTTATGGCAACTGTTGGTTGGAATTTAGACTTAACTGGTTTCAATAGTTTCATGTATACAATGTATTCACAAATCGTTAATAATGCAAAACATCCATACACTGCTTGCTTATTTGCTAGATTCATTCTTACACCAGATTGTTACAAAGCTATGTGTTATAACAAAATTACACCTAACAAAAAAGGTGAAGAAAGCAACCAATATGGTTACTACTATCCATGTACAAATACTGCTGGCGTCGGATACAATGATAACGACTGGTCAAAAGAAGAATGGATGAAAGTTTCAGTAGTTGAAGATTACAACTACTTAAAAGATGTTAGTACTACTGTTGTTGAAGATATTAAAACTGCAGTTGCTAATAGACGTACACAATTAGCTTAATCAATAATAATAAGCTTTTAACAAGGAAGGGCTAGGACCCTTCCTTGCCATTTTAGGAGAAATTTAATATGTTAAAAAATATTAAATTACAGTTTCTATCGTTAGTCGAATATTTTAGAACATTTTCTTGGAAAAAGTTTTTAAACAATTTAAAAACTTATTTTTCTAAACCACAAAATATTATAACTATTGTTTTTGCTATCGTTTTATGTGTCGGGGTTATTTTCCCACTTGCAACAATGGTTTTAGATTCCTTTAAAGTTCAATCTTTGACAGAAGCTAAAACTATGAATGATAGCTGGAACTTATCATTAAAAAAAGGTGATTATACTTGGGCATTATGGCCTTATGTTTTATTTAATCCTCGTAGAATGGATGTCTCTGCAACATTATTCTGGGTACCATTATATCAATCATTATTAATGGCTTTACTAGCTTGTTTTATTGCAGTTGTAATTGGTGGAGCTCTTGCATTCTTCGTTACAAGAACTAATCTTCCTTTTAAAAAATTTATTTCTACTGTATTTGTTTTCCCTTATATTATGCCTAGCTGGTCTATTGCGATGTTCTGGGAAAACTTTTTTAAGAATACTGCCGTTGACTTATCGTTGAACCAAATGGGTTTATTACAATCTTTAACTGGTATTCAAGTTCCATCCTCAATGATTTATGGCTTGGTTCCTTGTGCTATAGTTTTAGGTATACACTATGCTCCATTTGCTTATATTTTAATGGGTGGTATTTTAAGAAATATGGATGCTAATCTTGAAGAAGCAGCTACTATTTTAAAAACAAAGCGTATTAGAACTTTATTTAGAATTACTCTTCCTATTGTTGCTCCAGCATTAATTTCAACTATCTTGTTAGTATTTTCAAGTTCAGTTTCAAGTTATACTGTTCCTGCATTCTTAGGTGGTAACTTCAACGCTATTTCAGTTCAAATGAGATCTATGTTAAACTCAACCGAATCAAAAGGACAAGGTTATGTTGTTGCTGTTATCTTACTTATCTTTAGTATTATAATTTTAACAGTTAATAATAGGTTCACGAGTTCGAGACGTAGTTTTACTACTGTTAGTGGTAAATCTGGGCAAATTAGTAAAATTGAACTTGGTAGAGGTAAATTATCTTGGATTAAATGGGTTATTGCTGTTTTATTAATAATCTTTGTTACTTTCTTTGCAATCGTTCCATTAATTACATTTATTTTGGAAAGTTTGGAAAGTATATCAGGAGATATTTCAACAATTACCCTTAAATATTGGATAAGTAATGAAGACTTTGATTATCGTATTTCAAATCAAGGTCAGTCTTCAAAAGGTATTTTCCATAATTCAACAATTTGGAGTGCTTTTGGTAGATCAGTAATAGTCGCAGTTTGTGTTTCATTAATTGCTGGAACCTGTGGTATTTTAATCGGATATGCTGCTAGTAAGAAACGTCATAGTAAAGTTGCTAAATTCGTTAGTAACTGTGCTTTCTTACCTTATTTAATTCCTGCATTAAGCTTTGGTGCTATATTCTTCTCTTTATCATATGTTCCTGGCTTTGAATGGTTAAATGCAACTCGTGGTGAAGCTAACGCGGTTATTGCTTGTATTATTTGTGGTGGTATTAAATTCTTGCCATTTGCTTCTCGTAGTGGAACAAATGCTATGTTACAACTTTCTGGCGAAATTGAAGAAGCTGCAATTATTGTCAACGTTCCTTGGTGGAAACGTATGTCAAAAATATTATTCCCAATTCAAAAATCAAGTTTCATAAGTTGTTATTTACTTCCATTTATCTCTGCAATGAGAGAATTAACTTTATTTACATTATTAACTGGAAGTTTCACACTTATTACAAACGTTTTACAATACTTTGATACTTATGGATTAAATCAAATTTCAAATGGAATTAACTTGTTAATTGTTTTATTTGTCATTATCGTTAACCTCTTGGTTAATAAATTAACAGGTGCTTCTATCGATAAAGGCATTGGAGGTTAATAATTATGCCAAGAATTGAATTAATAAATGTTACAAAAAAATGGGGTGATTTTGTCGCTGTTGAAAACTTAAACATGGTCATTGATGATCGTGCATTCATTACCTTACTTGGTCCTTCAGGATGTGGTAAAACTACTACTCTTAGAATGATTGCAGGTCTTGAAACTCCAACTTCAGGAAAAATCATTATTGATGATACTGTTGTTTTTGATAGCGAAACTGGAGTAAATGTTTCCCCTGCTAAACGTGATATTGGCTTCTTATTCCAAAATTACGCTTTATGGCCACACATGACAGTTTACAAAAACATTGCTTTTGGTCTTGAAAATTTAAAATGGAAAAAAGATAAAATTGATGCTCTTGTTACTGAAATTTGTGAAAGAAATGCTAAAGGTCAACCAATTCTTATTGTTTCTAAGAGTGGAGATAATACTAGAGAATTTGGTAAACATTTAACTGCAGTTGGTCTTATATTTGAAGTTATCAATGTTAAAAAACATGATGATGTAAATCAAATCCTTGCTAATGCTACTCAAGAAGGAAAAATTACAATTGCTAATAATATGCCTCTTGACGAAAATAATATACCAGCTTCTAAAGATGAAGGTTTATGTATTTTAGGATTAGAAAATTTAAAATGGAAGAGAGATGACATCAACGCTCGTGTTGATGAAGTCATGAAAACTTTAAAAATTGAAGAATTCAAAGACAGATATCCAAGTGAACTTAGTGGTGGACAACAACAAAGAGTCGCTATTGCTAGAACTCTTGCTCCATCTCCAAAAGTCTTATTCATGGATGAACCATTATCTAACTTAGATGCTAAACTTCGTGGTGAAATGAGAACTGAGTTAAAAAGACTTCATAGTGATACTAACTCAACATTTGTTTACGTTACCCACGATCAACTTGAAGCTATGACTTTAGCCACAAAAATTGCATTATTAGATAAGGGTGTATTACAACAATACGATAGCCCATTAACAGTTTATTCTAAACCAAACAATATCTTTGTTGCTGACTTCGTTGGTAATCCAACTATGAACTTTATTCCAGCAAAAATTACAAAAGTTAAAGCAAAAGTATTTGCAGTTAACTTCTTTGGTATTGAAGCATCTTTCGAATCAAAAGAAGATTTCGTACCATTAAGTGAAGATGTTGTTATTGGTGTTAGACCTGAATTTTTACCAATTAGAGAAAATGGTAAGATTGAAGGTTTAGCTTATTCCACTCTTCCAAGTGGTATGGAAACAACTGTTAAAATTAACTTAGATGGCGATATTTTATCTGCTGTCCAATTCGGACTTATCGATTACAAAACTGATGAAGTAATTCGCTTTGATATTATTAGTGATCACATCGTCATTTTTGACAAAGAAAGTCAAGTCCGCCTTGGTATTGGCGAAATTAAAATTAAATAATTTATAAAATTATTTTTATGGAAAAGTCGAGTTCTTTGATCCAAGAAAACCAATTTAATCTCCAAAAACCTTCTCTTTATAAAAGGATCTTTTCTGGAATAATTGATGTTGTGTTTTTCTTAATAATTACCTTGGGTCTAGAACTCGGCGCTTTTTATAGTGTTTTTGAAAGCTTAGGCTATAGAACTTATATTGAGAATGTCCAAACAATGTATAAAGATAGTCATCTTTTTACATATTCAAACGAAGACGGTTATCTTGCTTTAAATGAACTTGATCAAGATGATGTTACAACTGAAGATTATGATAATGCAATCATTTATTATTATTCAACAAATGAATACGCTATATCTAATAACGCTCTTGAACAATATAATAAAGCAAAATTAGATTCTAATCTTTATGATGTAGTTGATGGTGAATATGTTTTAAAAGATGTCGTTAGTGAAGAAAGTGCATTAAAATTTCTTACAAATTGTTATTCGGATGCGTTAGATTTATTTTATTCTAATCCTGATTTTATTCATGATTCAAATGCTTCTCACAATATTATTTTATATGGTACTTTAATTGTAATAATACTATCCTCTTCAATTTATTATATTTTAATACCATTAATTATTAAAAATCGTGTAACTTTAGGTGAAGTTATGTTTAGATTTGTTTTAGTAAATAATGTTTCAAATACTAAAGCTACATTCAAAACATGTATAGTTCGTAATGTAGTTTTTATTTTGTTTAACATTGTAGCAACATTTTTAATTTATTTATACGTTGATTATTTAGCGTTTATTCCAATGTTTATAACAATACTAATGTTATGTTTTACTAAAAAAAATCTTACCCCACATGATTACATGTCTAATACTTATTTAGTTAGTAAAGATACCTTTGTTAACCAAATTATAGAGATAAAACATAAACCTAAAGATGACAAAAAAGATTATCATTTAGATAAAATATAAAATGTTTTTAAATTTTAAAACCGTAAGAAATATTCGAGATTTAGGGGGTATTTCTTTAAAAGAAGGGGAAATTAAATATAAGTTACTTTTACGTGGAGGGGATTTATATTCTCTTTCTAAAGAAGAATTTTTAATTTTAAAAAATGATTTTAATTTAAAAACTGTCATTGATTTTCGATCTAAAAATTCATTTTATATTAAAAAAGATCAAATTGATTCTTCAATTACTTATTATCATTATTTTACAAGTGACTTTTTAGATCAAAATTTATTTACGATTAATATTGCGGGAAGCTTTGATGAATTTTTCATGAAAGTATATGAAAATCTAGCAATAAGTGAAAATGCATTAAGGAGTTATCACCAATTTATTAAAAATGTTATTGATACAAAAGAAGGCGCAGTTTATTTCCATTGTACTAGTGGAAAGGACCGTACAAGCATTGCTGCTACTATTCTTTTATTAATATTAGGAGCTTCTAAAGAAGTTATATATCAAGAACATTTATTAACTAATGAATATACTAAAAAAGAATTAGAAGAATATTTAAAAAAACATCCTAATATATCAAAAAAAGAATATGACTTCATGTATGCAACATATATTACAAAAAAGGAATATCTTGATTGCTTCTTTAAAAATATATTAGACAAATTTCAAACAATCGATAACTATCTCATTAATGGACTCAAATTAACTAAGGAAGATTTCAAAACATTGCGTACTAGATATATAAATTACAAATAATGTTTGTTATTTTTACAAAATTTTATATAATCAATTTACATATTGGAGGAAACTACCATGGATAACTGCTTAGCTAGATTAAACGAAGCACTCGATAGTTTATCTAAAAAAGAATTAAAAGTAGCTAATTACATCTTAAAACATAGTGAAGAAGTTTCTAAAATGACTGTAGCTGAGCTTTCTAAAAAATGTAAGACATCTACTGCTACTATTATGAGATTGTGTTATTCTTTAAAATATAGTGGTTATAAGGAGTTTATTAAAGCACTTTATAGTGATATTGCAAACCATATAAAAAAAGATGAAACAATTTACGATATTGATAACGAAGACGTCCATGATTTAAGTATCGAATCAATAATTTATTCTGTAAGTAATTTAAATATTAATTGTTTAAATACAACTTTAAAAATTATTAATCCTAAAGATGTAGAAAAAGCAGTTGAACTAATTGATAAAGCAACTAAAGTAAACATTTATGCATTAAGTGGTTCAAAAGTTGTTGCTTACGATGCTTTTTTCAAATTTCAACGTTTAGGAATCGATGTACAAGCCTTTGATGAACCTCATTCACAACTTTTAAGTGCATCAGTCTCAAAACCTACAGATGTAGCAATTATCATTTCTTATACTGGTGAAACTTTAAAAATTGTTGAAACAGCAACCTTATTAAAAAAGAGAAATGTTCCAATTATAGCTATAACTAGATATGGTTTAAATACTTTATCAAAACTTGCTAATATTACACTTCATCACGCTTCAATTGGGAAAAGCTTAAGAACATATTCAACTCGTTCTAGAACAGTTCAACATAATATTATCGATATTTTATTTGTTGCACTATCGCAAAAAAGAAACGATAAATTAAAAACTTATTATAAATTATTTGATAAGTAAAAAGTCATAAATTAAACAAAAAAGTCTGCAAAACGCAGACTTTTTTTAAGTTTTTGATTTAATTAAGCATTTAATAAGAAAGCTTTATAAGCTAAATATGCTTCATAAAGATCAACTTTACTAACTACTTCTAATGGAGCGTGCATATTTAATACAGCTATCCCTGCATCAATTACGTTCATATTTAAATTAGATAAAATATAAGCAATTGTTCCTCCGCCTCCTTGATCAACTTTTCCAAGTTCAGCTGTTTGGAAATGAACATTATTTTCATCTAATATTCTTCTTAATTTAGCAATAAAGTCAGGGTTTGCATCATTGCATCCACCTTTACCGCCGCTACCAGTATATTTATTAAATACAATTCCTTTGCCTAAAAAAGCACTATTTTTTAATTCACAAACGCTCAAATATAAAGGATCAACTCCAGCACTAACATCACTAGAAAGCATATTTGAATTTGTTAAACATTTTCTTAAATCAAATTCTGACTTACAACCTTGAAGTTCAAGAAGTTGAGCAAGAGTATTTGTAAAGTAATTTGAATGTGCTCCAGTTGCACCAACAGATCCAATTTCTTCTTTATCAACTAAAATACAACAGCTAGTACGATTTGGAACTTCTTTTAAATCCAAAATAGCTCTTAAAGATGTATAAGCACAAACTCTATCATCATGTCCATAACCAGCAACCATACTTCTATCAAGACCTAAATCACGAGCCTTACCAGCAGGAACAACTTCAATTTCAGCACTTAAAAAGTCTTCTTCTTCGATATTATATTGTTCTTTTAAAATCTTTAATAAGTTGCCTTTAACAGCTTCTTTTTCATCTTTACCATCTAATGGGAAAGATCCAACTGTTACATCTAAATCTTCACCTTCAATTACTTTAGAAGCAGTTTTTGTCAATTGATCTTTAGAAAGATGAATCAATAAATCTGTAATACAAAAAATTGGATCGTCTTCTTTTTCACCAATATTTATATCAACTGAAGTTCCATCTTTTTTGTAAACAACACCATGAAGTGCTAAAGGAATAGTGACCCATTGATATTTTTTTACACCACCATAATAATGTGTATCAAGTAAAGCAAAACCTGTACTTTCATATAATGGATTTTGTTTAACATCAATACGTGGAGAATCAATATGGGCTCCTAAAACATTGACACCGTTTACAGCTTTTTCTTTACCGATTACATATAAAACAATGTTTTTATTACGATTAATTGAATAAACTTTATCACCAGGATTTAAAGTTGTAACCTCATCAAGATTTTTAAATCCTTCTAACTTAGCTAATTTTAAAGCTTCATTAACACATAATCTTTCAGTTTTTCCTAAAGAAAGAAATTCTTTATAATCATCAGCAAACTTAAATAACTCTTTTTTTGAATTTTCTTTAAGATACTTACTATAAGCATATTTTCCGTACATATAATTTTCCTCCTAACACAGTATTATAAACCATAATTTATTTTTATTAAGTTAATTGATTTAATTTTTTTCCTCAAATTTTCTTAAATTCTTCTTTTCGCCTAAAACAACTAAACTATCTTCTTTATTAAGAACATATTCTGGTTCAAAATTAGTATTTATTACTTCATTTTGTTCAATTGCAATAATATTTAGACCATATTTTTTTCTAATATCGGTATCTTTAATAGCCATTCCAATATATTTTTTAGGGATTTTAACTTCACAAATTTCAATTTCTTCATTTAAAGCAATTATATCGACAATGTTATTTGATAAGATTCTTTTAGCTAATCGATCAGCACTATCTCTATAAGGATAAATAACTTCAGCTCCTAGTTTTTCTAAAACTAATCCTTGCTCATCAGTATTACTTAAAGCAATTACACGACTTACACCAAGACTTAAAGCATTAATAGTTGCAAAAATTGCAGTATCTAAATGTTCACCAATACAAGTAACTATTACATCACATTCTTTAAAACCTGTATCTTCTAAAGTTCTTTTTGATAAATCTTCGCTAACAAAAGCATAATCACAAATTTCTAAAACTTTTTTAACTTTAGCTTCATCTTTATCGATACATACAATATTTTTTCCGTTTTCAACTAATTCATTAGCTAAGTACATCCCAAATTTTCCTAAGCCAATAATTCCAACTGTTTGTTTCTTTTTTCCCATAAAGTCTCCTATCCAATAGCTATTTCTTCTTCAGCATATTTATATGTTTGAATGTTCTTTGATTTAAACATTGTTGATATTGTTAAAGGACCAAGTCTACCAACATACATTAAGCAAATTAGTACAATCTTACTTCCTGTTGAAAAATAAGCAGTAAAACCAGTAGATAATCCAACTGTACCATAAGCTGACATTGCTTCAAATGCATAGTCTAATGCGTTAAAAGATGTTGCTCCTTCAATATAATCTTTGTATTTAATTCCATCTTTGATATAGTTATAATCCATTTCACAAAAACAAATTATAAATAATCCAATTAAGAAAAATAATAATCCAAGTAAGATAATAAGTAATGCTTTTCTAATCAAACCTCTATTTAAACTTCTTCTAAACGTATGTGGATCCCTATCAGTAACAATACTACGAATATAATAAAATAAAAGCGCTATAGTCGTTGTTTTTACGCCACCCCCTGTACCTCCTGGGCTAGCTCCAACGAACATTAAAATAATCATAATTAATAAACTTACATCGCGATATTTTGATAAATCATACATTGTAAAGCCGGCAGTACGTGTTGAAACACTCATGAAGAATGCTCCCATAAAAGATGTATTGCTTTCATTAAATAATTCAGATAAATAAATTGCTAGTGTGCCAAATACAATAAAAAACAAAGTGTAGACTAAAACAATTTTAGTGTGAAGACGAAATTTTCTAAATTTAAAACGCTTTGTGATGATATCAATAATAACTATAAACCCTAATCCACCAGCTATAATTAATAATGAAATAATTAGATTTAAAGCAATATCATTTTCATAATTAATCAATGAAGTTGTTCCAAATAAATCAAAACCTGCATTATTAAAAGCACTTACACTATGAAAAACAGCATATCCAATACTTTCATCAAGTGAAAAATGATGTCCAAAATAGAAAACAAAAAATAGAAGAATACTTCCTAAAAGTTCAAAAGAAAATGAAACTGCTAAAACCTCAGCAAATATTCTCTTTATTCCCTTATAGCTATTTAAATTCCAGCTTTCTTTAATTAGAGACTGCTTTGTAAAAGTTAGCTTTCTACTAGTAAGCATGAAAATAATAACTGCAATTGTTGTAACTCCTAAGCCACCTAATTGAATTAAGATTCCCATTACTATTCTGCCAAATAAATTAAAACTAGCAGCTATTCCTTCTGGTAAAGATACTAAACCTGTGACGCATGTACAACTTGTACTTATAAATAATGCATCAAAAAAATTAACACTAGTCCCTTCGTTATGCGCTATAGGTAACGCAAGAAAACATGCTCCAATAAATATTACTCCTAAAAAGGATAAACCAATTATTGCAATAGGTTGTAATTTTATTTTTTTAAAAAATGTTAAAAGCTTCTCGCCCATAAAGAATATTATATATTCTTTAATATTTTATTCAATTTTATTATATTCAAAATTTGTAAAAATCTAATATTTTAAGAAAAAAAGCCTGCAAAACTAAACTATTTTTAAAAATTTATTTTTTATATTTAGAATTTGCTCTTAATGAATTTAATATTGCTAATAAGCAAACACCAACATCAGCACAGATGGCTAACCACATAAAAGCATAACCACAGATTGATAAAATTAAGACTAAAACTTTAATTAAAATAGCAAAAATTATATTCTCTTTCACGATAAGTAATGTTTTCTTTGCAATCTTTTTAGCAATAATTAAGCTATCTAAATCATCATGCATTAATACTATATCGCTAGCTTCAATAGCTGCATCACTTCCGATTCCACCCATTGAAATTCCTATATCGCTCATCATTAAACTAGGAGCATCATTAATACCATCACCAACAAAACAAATTACATCATTCTTATTTTTATTGTTTAACATATTTTTTAGTTCTTCTGCTTTATTTTGTGGTAATAAAGATGCTTTATATTCACTAATACATAATTCATTTGCTACACTTAATGCAATTTTTTCATTATCACCGGTAAACATAATAGTTTTAATGTTATTTTGTTTTAAATATTTAATTAATTTTTTACTATCTTCTTTTATTTCATCGCTAACTACTAAATAACCAATAAACTGATTATTTTTTGCTATGTATACAGTTGTACCTATTTCGTTAATATTAGGAACATTTATATTGTAATCTAACATTAATTTATTATTCCCCGCAAAAATTAATTCATTATCTTTTTTAGCAATTAATCCCTTGCCAGCAACATCAATTAAATTGTATGTATTATCAACTTCAAATGTATATGATTTTTTTATTGCTAAAGCAATTGGATGATTGGAATTATATTCGCAAATAGCAGCATATTTTAAAATTTCGTCTTTTTTATTTTCTGGATAAATTTTACTAATTACAAAATTTCCTTTTGTTAATGTACCAGTTTTATCAAAAATAAAAACATTCGCTTTATTTAATTTTTCAACATAGGAAGAACCTTTTATTAATATTCCATATTTAGATGCACATCCTATTCCTGCAAAAAAGGATAATGGAACAGAAATTACAAGTGCGCAAGGACAAGCAACTACTAAGAAATTCAAACTTCTTTCTAACCACGCAATCCATTCATTCGTTATTGCTCCACCAATAATTACTAATAAAACAGCACCAAGAACGACTAATGGGGTATAAATTTTAGCAAATTTTGTAATAAAATTTTCAGACTTTGATTTTTTACTAGATGCGTTTTCAACTAAGTCTAAAATTTTTGAAACAGTAGAATCTTGAAATTTTTTCTCTACCTTTACTTTAATTAAACCAGTTAAATTAATTGATCCAGAAATTACTTTGCTATTTACATTAACATCGAAAGGTAAAGATTCACCTGTTAATGCCTTTGTATCTAACGAAGATGTTCCTTCAACTATTATTCCATCAACAGGTACTTTTTCTCCTGGTTTTATTAAAATAAAATCGTCAACTTTTAACTCGTTTGGGTCGACTTCTACAACTTTTCCATTATCTTTTATCAAATTAGCATAATCTGGTCTTATATCCATTAAAGAGGAAATAGATTTTCTTGATTTCTTAACAGCATAATCTTGAAACCACTCTCCAATTTGATATAAAAGTAAAACTGCAACTCCTTCAGAAAATTCTTTAATGCCGAAAGCCCCTATGGTTGCAAGACACATCAAAAAATTCTCATCAAAAATTTCTCCATGGAAAATATTTCTAATAGCTTTATATAAAACATCATACCCTATATATAAATATAAAGATAAATATAAAAAGAAAGGTAATAACCATCCATAATTATTAGCATTAGGAATTATAGTTTCTAAATTTAAAACTTTATCAATTATTAATAAAACTATAAATAAAACTAAAGCAATAATTATTCTAATTAATTCTTTTTTTTGTTTTTTACTAAGTTTCATATTAATCAATTACTTCGCAATCTGGTTCAACAGATTTTACTACTTTTTTAATATTTTTAATTAACGAATTAAAATTAACTTCTTCATTTACATCTAAAATAATTTTTTGAGTTATAAAAGAAACACTAACTTCATTAATTTCTGGCATCTTTTTTAATTTATCTTCAATTTTTTGTGCACAAACAGGACAATCTAAATCCTCTAAATTTATAACTTTTCTCATATTAAAACCTCTATTCTTTCACATGTGCCAAGGCGCAATTAAATATTAAACTAACGTGCTCATCATCAAGAGAATAATAAACTTCCTTTCCTTTTTTTAATGTTTTTACTAACTTAGCTTGTCTTAATATTCTAAGTTGGTGAGAAATTGCCGAATTCGTCATATTTAAACAAAGAGCAATCTCAGTTACATTGAGCTCAGATTGTTCTAAAACGTAAAGAATTTTAGCACGAGTTGGATCGCCAAAAACTTTAAACGTTTCTGATAAATCAGAAATTTCTTCATCAGTAGGAATGTTTTTCTTAATTAATTCTATATCCATACTAATATTATATAACATATGAATATATTGTCAATTATTCATTTATAAATTAATTAAAAACTCCCATGTAGGGAGTCTTTACATTAAAGTTTATTAATCTGAATGGCCGCGCCATTTGATGTAAGTTCTCTCACTTCAAAGGAGAATCCAAGTGTAGTTCCATTATTCATTTTTGTTTTATTAGGAAATGCAGAACTATATTCTTCTACTGAGAAAACATCACCTAGTTTAAATAAACTATCACTTGATAAGTAATTGTTCATTCCACTATCGTTAGCATCTTTATTTCTAATTTGAGCTAATAAATCGTATTTATAATCTGTAGAGAAAAGTGCACAGTAACCATTAGAATCTGAGCCTTGAGCATATGTAGTATTACTCATTGCTAAGGCAAAACCATATGGTGAAGATGCTGTATCAAAACTTGTATAATATTTACTTCCATCAAAATTAATGTATTGTCCTGAAACATAAGTTCCTCTTAAACGAGCATCAACATGCCATAATCTAATTCCAACTGCATTAGGTCCTTTAGGATAGAATGAGTTATTTTCATAATTATATTTTGAATCCATTTCATTAAGTCCTGTTGGTGAATATAATTCTAATATTAAATATTCATCAAAAGGAGAACCTGTAAAGTTAGAAGATAAAACAATGATATCCCCTGTTTCTTGGAAGATTCCAATTCCAATTTCTACATCTTCAGTTGGAACATATGGTTTAACCCAACCTAAAGCCATTTTAGAAAATGGATCATGTCCACCTACATTGCAATCTTGCATTGAGAAACCACCAGCTGGGGTATTTCCATTGCTATAATAATCATAATAGTCGCTTAACCCAAGAACGTGACCCATTTCATGAATAAATGTGTGTGAATCTATCGTATAATGATATTGATCCTTATACATAAAATCATAAGAAGCCCAGAAAAAGGTATTTGGTCCAGGAGTTTTTGTATTTTGTAAACTACTATCTTGAATCCAATAGCAATAAGCCCATAAATTATCATTATATACTATAGAATTAGCAGAATAATCATTTGCACCATAAATTAAAATCAATGCATCAAGATATCCATCGTTGTTAGTATCAAAACTTTTATATTCTGTTTGAGTAACACTGTTTTTATACCATTGAGCAACTTCTTTTACTAATGTCGTTGTTTGGTCACCAGTTATTGAACTTGTATAACTTGTTTCGTACCAATCAGTTACTTCTCCTTCAATATTTAATAAACCATAAGAATCTTCTTGATAATAAGTTTTAACTGAATGCCAACCAGTTTCTTCTTCAGTACCAAAATAAGCAGTCTCGATATCATCTTTAATTGTTTGTTTTTGTGAAGTAGAGGTTATATATTTTGAAGAATCTTTAAACCAAATAGGAACAACTAAAACTTTTGGAGAACCTATAGAAGGCATTGCTGGACAATTATAAACTGAATTATCAGAAAATTCTTCATAAGTATAAAGAATCTCTTGTTTAGTTAAAGGCTCACTTTCCTCTCCTTCTTCTTTAAATATGGCTGTGTAAGTTTTACTTGAACTAACTGGTAAAATGGTTGGTTCCCGTCCGCTAAAAATATATGTCTTAGTTGAATCTTTTCTTTCTGGAGTTGGTCCATCATAAGAAGGCATTACACCATAAGCAACACTTTCATCAACTTCTAAAATTGTACCATCGTAATTTTTCCAAGTTATTGTATATGTATTAAGTGTTGTCTTATATATTGCCGTATAAGTAGTATCGGTTGTTATCGCACTAACTTCTGGACTCCGCCCATCAAATTCATATGTATATTGTGCATCACGATTACGAATTGGAGTTTCGCCACTATAAACAGGAACTGAACCATATTCAACATTTTCATCAATATCTAAGAGAGTTCCATCATAATTTACCCAAGTAACAGTGAGATATTTCGTTGTTTTAAATTGCGCAACATAAGTAGCATCATATGTTGCATTAGTTACTTCCGGATACCATCCATTAAAGGTAAAATCTATATCCCCTTCGCTAGGTTTATAAGGAGTCTCACCATCATACGTTGGAAGTGTACCATAAGCAACATCTTCATCAACTTCTAAAACTGTGCCATCATAATTTACCCATGTTATAGTAAATTTAGAATTTGTCTTATCATCATTAGGAGTTTTTTCAATTAAAGAACAAGATGAAAGTGCAACAGAAAACAACATAATAGAAAATAAGAAAAATCTACTAAATCTTTTCATCATAAATTCCTCCTTTTTGTGTTTCTAGTTTATCAAATAATATATAAATTGCCAAATATTAAGTATTACAAAAAAAGTCGTTATTCAAATAAAAAGCTTGCAAAATCTAATTATTTTTTAAATTTTTGTTAGTACTAATCTTTCCTAATTCATTACATCTAATTAAAAATTTCTTTGCGAGTTCTTCTTTTGTTAAATTGTATTTAAGAACTTCACTATATTTTACTGGCTTGTCAAATATAAAATTTTTAGTTTTTGGATTAAAATAACTAACATATATATTAAGATCAATACCTCTTTGGTACATATAGTGTGCAATTATTACAAATCCGCTAAAAAAATGAGTCAATTCAGCAAAATAACCTTTTGAACTATCTTCGGGATAAATAATTAAATTTTCCTTATAATCATTAACACATTTATAAGCTTCTTTAACAGTTTGAAAAAACTCTACACCTGAATAGACACTAATTAAATTTAAACCTCGATAATATAAACATGTTAATGGTGCTGCTATTAAGGAAAATAATTTAGATAAAAATAAGGGCCACTTTTTCTTATTATGATAATAAGTTTCAGATAAATACTTATATGCATCTTTTAAAGATCCATTCATTTCATAAGTACCTAACATTCTATTTTTTTCTTTAAAATATAATTCTAAGGTTAAAGGAGTTCTACTACCTTCATGATTTACTAAAATAATTGAAGGGTAGGTTACTTTATCGCCTAAATAAATAAAATTAGGTTTGTGAATAACTATTGATGTTAATGTTTTTAATATTTTAAAGTATAATTTACTATCGTTTCTTTCTTTAATATCGTATCTTTTCATGTTCACTATCATAACAAATAAATAAATTTTAAAAAACATTTTTGTTATTTTATAATAATAAAATAGGAGAAAAAATGAAAAAAAGTAAAGTTATACTCATAAGTGGCGACTCAAGTGGATTTGGCTTAGAATGTAGTAAAAAGTTAATTGAAGAAGGTTATATAGTTTGTGGTTTATCAAGGCATCAATTTAAGTTAAATGGTCTTAATCATTATATTTGTGATTTAACTAAAGAAGATGAAGTTAGGCAAACTATTGAACAAATTATTAGCAAGTATAATAAAATTGATGTATTAATTAATAATGCTGGTTGGGGTATTTTTGGTTCTATTGAAGAAACATCTTTAGAGCAAGCAAAAAGAATTTTTGATATTAATTTTTTTGGAACTTTTTTATTAACTAAATATGTTCTTCCTTATATGAGAAATAATAATTATGGTCGTATTATCACTATTAGTTCAATCGGTGGAGTTATTCCTTTGCCATTTCAAAGTTTTTATAGTGCTTCGAAAAGTTCTTTAGAAATGCTATTTAGAGCGCTTCAAAGTGAAATATATTCATACAACATAAAAATTACATTAGTCCAACCAGGTGATGCACGAACCAATTTCACATCAAATCGTTATTCTAATATTAGCGAAACATCGCCTTATAAAGATGCATTAAATAAATCTATAAAGACTATTTCAAAAGATGAAAGTAGTGGCTTCTCACCAATAAAAGTAAGTAATACTATAAATAAATTAATTAAAAGAAAAAGACCACCTTTTGTAGTTAGAGTAGGTACTAAAGATAGTCTTTTATTAACTATATATAAAATAATTCCTAAAAAATTCGCTACATATCTGCTTTATAAAATATATGCTTCAAAGTAGTTAATTTTTTAGAAAACACTGCAAAAATCAAGTATTTTTTTCAATTTCTGTTTCGATATTATTTAAAATATCTTCATTACTTAACCACTTTTTACCAAATATATCTATCAAAAATCCTCCAATAGGAGCAATTATAACTATCGCTAATATAGCAACAGCCAAAACTATACCTCCACATTCAAGCCCTAACGAAAGAGCAATTCCACCAATCGAAGCTTGAACTGTCGCTTTTGGTAAATAAGAAAATATACAAAATAACTTTTCTTAGAAATTTAACTTTGTTATAAAAAAAGCTAATGATTCTACAACAAAGTTATTGTAGATGTCATTAGCTCTATAAAAGCGGTTTTGATAAATCAAGGGAGACCTCATTCCCTAGTAATATTAAACTACATTTATACAATAAAATCTAATATTATAAATAAATCTTATTTAAACATTGCTAAAAAGAAAAATTTACCAGTATATTGCTTATACTCTTTCATATCTTTAATTTCAGCAAATTGATTAATTTTCTCAATTAAATATTTACCTTCTTCTGATTTCCAACATTTTCTTGGTGAGCAAAAGCATAAGCTACCTTCTTTTAATTCACATTGTAACCACAAATTTCCGTTGCCAATTCCAAATTCAGCTTCTTTAAAACTATCATAAAAAATTTCAAATACTTGTGAGGTATTTTTATGATTAGTACAAACCATCTTTTTATCTAATAATTCAACATCATATTGAGTCCGAATAGCTCCAGGTAAAACTGTGCTTTCTCCTAACACCATTACAAATTTATCCATTTAATCTCCTTTTATATTGCATCTTTTACTATTATATAAAAATTTAGAAAATAAAATAAATAAAAAGAGAGTTATACTAAACTCTCAATCTTCTATATAACACTCTCAAAGAGCAATTTTCACATTGGTATGTGCCCAAATTACTGGATATATTTTTATAGACTCATTTTAACCAATTGA